>Ga0114983_1001015_pt1 | contig 11340 bp, 10 predicted proteins | sample Shrwel_input2_RT_FD_87182 | JGI IMG/M metagenome (GOLD analysis project Ga0114983, IMG submission 87182) | Subsurface microbial communities from deep shales in Ohio, USA - Utica-3 well 1 S input2 RT | ecosystem: Environmental > Aquatic > Deep subsurface > Shale gas/oil reservoir > Produced...
ATCGTCGAGGTCGGCTCCGGCGGGCTCGATGTCGGCACGCGGCTGTCGATGCAGTTCCGGGTCAAGGCCCGCGACCGCAAGCGCCATTACAGCCGCTACTTCTGGAAAGCGGCACCGGTGCGCTGAGCGCCCATCCGCACGACTCACGAGAACAAGACATGGCAACGGGCATCAAGGACAAGGTCGCAATCCTCGGCATGGGCTGCTCGCGCTTTGGCGAGCGCTGGGATGTCGGCAGCGAACAGCTGATCAACGAAGCATTCCTGGAAGCGCTGAAGGACGCCGGCATCGAGCGCAAGCAGATCGAAGCCGCGTGGTTCGGTTCGGCGCTCGATTCGGTCAACGTCGGCAATTCGGCGATTCCGCTGGCCACCGCGCTGCGCCTGCAGGGCATCCCGGTGACCCGGGTCGAGAACATGTGCGCCACCGGCACTGAAGCACTGCGCGGCGCGACCTATGCCGTGGCCAGCGGCGCCGTCGACATCGCGCTGGCCGTCGGTGTCGAAAAGCTCAAGGACACCGGCTACGGCGGTCTGCCGGTGCCCGGCAAGGGCACCCTGAACGATCTGTGGATGCCGTACTGCTCGGCACCGGCCGGCTTCGCCCAGCTGGCGGCGGGCTATCGCGCCAAGTACGGCATTGACCGCGACCTGTTCAAGCGCGCGCTGGCGACGGTGTCGTGGAAGAGCCACCAGAACGGCACCAAGAGCCCGAAGGCGCATCTGCGCAAGGCGGTGGAGATGGACACCATCCTCAAGGCGCCGATGATCGCCGAGCCGCTGGGCGTGTTTGACTGCTGCGGCGTCAGCGATGGCGCGGCGGTGGCGATCGTCACCACGCCGGAGATCGCGCGCGCACTTGGCAAGCACGATCTGGTATCGATCAAGGCGCTGCAGCTGTCGTCATCATCGGGCCGCGAATCGGGCATGAGCGACTGGGACGGCGCCAGCGTGCCGAACACCCGGATGGCCGCTGCCGCCGCCTATCGCGAAGCCGGCATCACGGACCCGCGCAAGCAGCTCAGCCAGATCGAAGTGCACGACTGCTTCTCGGTGACCGAACTGGTGACGATGGAAGATCTCGGGCTGTCGGACGACGGGCAGGCCTGGAAAGACGTGCTCGATGGCGTCTACAACGCCGATGGCAAGATTCCCTGCCAGATCGACGGCGGCCTGAAGTGCTTCGGCCACCCGATCGGCGCCACCGGACTGCGCATGGTCTACGAGCATTACCTGCAGCTGCTCGGCCGCGCTGGCGAGCGCCAGCTGAACAAGCCGACCCTGGGGCTGTCGCACAACCTCGGTGGCGTGCCATACAACGGCGTTGCCGCGATCAGCATCGTCGGACTGCTGTAAATCCGACGAGGGTCGTCGGGACGCCGACGATCGGCGTTCCGCAGTCGTAACGTCAACGGAAGCGCGTTCGAAAGGAACGCTGGCCTGATTCGTGCGGAAACATACGACTAGCGCAGGGCAGAGCCTTGTTCCTACACTGCGTATCAAATTCCAATTGAAGCCCTCTTCACATGTGTGCAGTCAAAACCAAGTCCGAGCGCGTCGCGAAAGTCACCAAGGCGATCGCCCAGGCCCGCGGCACCGCTGATGTCTCGCTGGCCGGCAGTCCGCGCAGCGGTGCCGGGTCTGACCTGATGCCGGCCGAGCTCGACGACCACGCCCGCGACGGCATCCGGCTGAGCTTCCTGATTCACGATGTGTCGCGGATGCGGCGCAGCGCCTACGACCACTACATGAAGCCGCTCGGCATCACCCGCGCGCAGTGGTGGGTGCTGGCGCACCTGTCGCGCCACGACGGCATGATGCAGACGCAGCTGGCCGACGTGCTGGAAGTCGGCAAGGCCAGTCTCGGTGACGTCATCGAAAGCCTTGAAGGCGGCGGCTGGGTATCGCGCCGTCCAGACCCGACCGACAAGCGTGCGAAGCGGGTTTACCTGTCGAAATCGGCACAGGGCCTGATCAAGCGGATGACCCAGCTGGAAGTCGAATTCAACGAGCGCGTGCTCGCCGACCTGTCGCCGGACGAGCAGGCCACGCTGTTCAAGCTGCTGCTGAAGGTCAAGCAGTCGATCTCGCGGATCTCGTCGAACTGACGGTCAGCAGACACGAAAAAAGCCCGATGCCGGCAATCCCGGCATCGGGCTTTTTCGTGCCCCCTCAGGCAGTGCTCAGCGCGGCATGGCCGCCGCGATGCCGCGCACCGGCGCGGTACCTTGTTCGGCCGCCGCTTCGCGCGACAGCTCGCGGTACATGAACAGGGTCGTGCCGATCAGGTACGTGCCCCAGACCACCATCGGCAGGTAGAAGCCGAACAGCCCGTGGTAGGCGAACGGGCCGCTCTTGAAGAACGCCGGGCCGGCAGCGGTGATCAGGCTGGCCGCACCGGCAAACGTCAGCCAGGTGAACCAGCGCGGGATCATCGGCTCTTCGCGGGTATCCATCAGTTCGACGACGGCGGTCGCGATCATCTCGATCGCCAGATAGATCCAGCCAAGCAGGAACGCGAACCACGACCAGTCGTACCAGGACTGGACCACGTCGGCGCCGGTCTCGACCCGGTACGCGCAGACGATCCACGCGCAAGCGTTGAAGAAGATGATCAGCGAAATGAAGATGCCGCAGACACCGGCGGTGATCGACCACAGCGGATAACGGCCTTCGATCTTCGACAGCATGATCCCGAACTGGATCGAGCCGGGTGTCAGCAGGCCGGCAGCGATGTAGAAGATCGTGCAGCCGATGATCGTGCCCATCCGGTGTTCTTCGGTGAACCAGGCCTTGGTCGCATCGACGCCGGCATCGGCCGGAAAAGGCGCATAGAAATGCGCGATGCCGAGCCAGCCGATCACCGTCAAGGCCGCAAACACCCAGGTGCACCACAGCCCCAACTTCTGCGAGGCGATGCTCGATTGCTTCTGCATGACTGCTCCTCCCGTGTGATCGGCGGGGCACGGCGTGCATGGCCGTGCCCCTGCCGGAAAGCCGCTTCAGAACACCATCACTGGCTTGATCGCGCCGCCTTTCTCGGACGAATGCGCCGCCTCGTTGATCTCGCTGAACTTGAACTTGGTGATCAGCCGGTCGAACGGGAACTTGCCGGCCTTGTACCAGGCCGCCATCTGCGGAATGAACTGCTTCGGATCGGCGTCGCCTTCGGTGATGAACTTCACGCCGACACCACGGATCAGCATGCTCATCATGTTGGCCGGCAGGCTGGCATCCGGCGGCGGCACGGCGACCAGGCCGAGCATGCCGTTCGGCAGCATGGTTTCCACCGCCACGCCGATCACCGCCGGAATGCCGGTGGTATCGAACGCATGGGTCACGCCGCCACCGCCGAGTTCCTTGACCTTGGCCAACACGTCGGCTTCGGCCTTCGGGTCGATCACGTGGGTGGCACCGAGTTCCAGCGCCAGCTTGCGGCGCCCCTCGTTCGGCTCGATGACGATCACCGTGCCGGCGCCGATCGCCCGCGCACCGAGCAGGCCCGACAGGCCAACGGCGCCGCCACCGAAGATCGCCAGCGACTGGCCGGGCTTCAGCGCCAGCGAGTTGACGACGGCACCGGCGCCGGTCTGGATGCCGCAGCCGAGCGGACCCATGATTTCCAGCGGCAGGTCCTTGTCGATCACCACGGCATTGCGCTCATGCGCGACCGCGTAGGTGCCGAATGACGACTGGCCGAAGAAGTTGCCGGCAACCTGCACGCCGTCCTGACTCAGGCTGGTCGTGCCGTCACCGGGCCGCACGCCGGACATGTTGTTGGCGAGGAAGTTGTAGCAGTAGGCCGGCTTGGCATCGTCGCAGCTCGGGCAGGCGGCGCAGGAGTTGAAGCTGAGCACCACGTGATCGCCCGGCTTGATGCCGGTGACATGGCTGCCGACCGCTTCGACGATGCCCGCACCTTCATGGCCGAGCACGACCGGCATCGGCACCGGAAAGCCGTCGCGGAACACCAGATCGGTGTGGCACATGCCGACGCCGACCATCTTCACGCGCACTTCATGCGCGCGCGGCGCCGCGACGGTGATCGATTCGATGGTGAACGGACCGCCGACCTGACGAACGAGCGCGGCACTGGCGTTGATGGGCTGGGTGGACATGGCGTGCTGGATTCCTGGATGGATGAAGCGGAAAGGGACCGCGGTCAATACGCGCCGGTACGGCGGCTTCGCGCCCGGTATGGGATGCCTGCGGGCGGTTGGCAGCGCCCACCAAAAGACTGGCTGCGGCAGGCGGCCGGCGCATGGGCTGATGCATGGACCGGCCGTGCATCGGCCGCCCTCGAATCCTGGCGAATGTCCATCGCAAGCTCCCCCGCGGGTCCGCGATCCCGGTGCGGGTCGCAGTTCTGGTGCCGGCCGTGATCGACGCGGCGTGCGCGTCGATGCTGTCAGACCGATCTTGTTGTCAGTATTAGTATTGTACCGTACTATTTACGTCAAGCTCCGCGTGACCCATCCGGTCTCAGCAGGAAGCAGCCCGCGATGGAGTGAGAGATGGGATTTCTGAAGAACCTGTTCGGCGCCAAGGAAGCGAAGTTCGTCGAGGTCGCGCCGTTCGGCTCGCGCTATGAAGTGCCGTCCGGCGAAACGATGCTGGAAGCTGCGTTAAAAAATGGCGTGCCGTTCCCGCACAACTGCACCGTCGGCACCTGCGGCTCGTGCAAGTGCAAGCTCAAGGCCGGCCGCGTCTCGGCGCTGACCGATTTCGGCTACACGCTGTCGCAGCAGGAAATCGCAGCCGGCTTCATCCTGGCCTGCCAGGCGATCCCGAAGGACGCGCTGACCCAGGTCGAAGTCGAAAGCCAGGCGCTCGATGCGCCGAAGGCTGAAGCGTTCAAGGGCCGGATCGTGGCCACCGAAGCGCTGACCCACGACATCGTCCGCATCACCGTCGAACTCGATCGGCCGATGCATTTTGTGGCCGGGCAGTACGCCAACCTGAAGTACGCCGGGCTCGAACGCGCCCGCAATTACTCGTATGCCGACGCCCCCGACCGCGACGGCCGCAAGCAGGTCAGCTTCTTCGTTCGCAAGGTGCCGAACGGCGCGTTCACCGAAGCGCTGTTCAACGGCCAGCTGAACGAGCTGCCGCTCGACGTCGAGGGCCCGCACGGCAACTTCCACCTGCATCCGGGTACCGCGCCGATGCTCTGCATCGCTGGCGGCTCGGGGCTGGCGCCGCTGCTGTCGGTGCTCGAAACCGCGCGCAAGGACCGCGTCAAGCGGCCCTGCGCCTTCCTGTTCGGCGCCCGTACCCAGGCCGACCTGTACGGCCTCGAACAGATCCAGCAGATCGCCAACAACTGGTCCGACACCTTCGTGTTCATTCCAGTGCTGTCGCACGAACCGGCCGACAGCAACTGGACCGGCGCGCGCGGCCTGGTCACCGAGTTCATCAGCAAGGCGCTGCCCGGCGTGGCGCTGAACGATGCCGAGGGCTACATGTGCGGCCCGCCCGGCATGATCGATGCCGGCATCGCCGCGATGACCGGCTTCGGCGTGAAGCTGGACGCGATCTACTACGACAAGTTCACCGACCAGAGCCACGCCGCCAAGACGGCGTGATCGCCGCGCGCTGCCGGGTTTCCCGTGCGGCGCACAACTTCGGTATGGCGTCCCGGCCATCGGTCTGGGTCAGCCTCGACGATCAGGCGCTGGCGTCCCTGCCCGGCAGGCCGCCCGTGACCGATGACGACAGAAAACGAACCATCCGCCATTCCGGCGGCTCGGTGGACGTGCGGAGGAGACCGCGATGACGCAGAACGTGAAACACGGCTTGTTCCTGGTGCTGGGCATCGTGGCGCTGCTGACCACCTGGCCACATGCCTTCGACTGGATGGCGAACGGCGGCAACATCCTCAATCCGGTCGCGTTCTTCGGTGATGCGATCAAGGCCGGCGGCACCGCCGCATTTCTGAGCATCGACATGGCGATCGCCTGGGTCGTGTTCATGATCTGGGTCGTCTATGACACGCAACGCATCGGCATGGGTGCGAAGTGGGGCTGGGCCTTCGTCGGCCTGTCGTACATCGGCGTGTCGTTCGCGTTTCCGCTGTACCTGATCGCCCGCGAACGCTTCGCGGATGGTCGTCGCAAGGCCGGCGCCGCAGCACCTGTGCTGGGCTGAAGCTGCAACTGCCGGATCGTCATCCGGCCTGTCTGATCGGTACGGAAACCTCTTCAACATGAATCTTTCTCGTTCGGCGGCCCTGTTCGCCGGCGGCTGTCTGGCCACGTTCAATGCCCACGCCACGCTCGGCATCTTCGAGCACGGCTCCGGCATCAAGTCGCTGGGCTTCGGCGGCATCAGCTATGTCGGCAGCAGCGAAAGCACGGCGCTCGGTGCCAACCCGGCGCAGGCGATCGCCGTTGGCAACCGCTTCGATGCCGGCGTCGACGTGCTGCGCGTCAGCGGCGGTGCCGAAATCATCGGCAACGCGGCCGGACCGGACGAATCGTTCCAGTTCAAGAGCAACCAGTACCCGATCCCGCAGGCCGGCGTGAACGTCAAGGTCGGCGAGCGCTGGGCGTTCGGCGTCACCGCGTTCGCTGCCGGGCTCGGACCGATCTACCCGCAGAATCCGTATGCCCGCTTCGCCGGGCCGGACGACAACGGCGTGTCCGATTCCGGCCAGACCTCGCTGAAGATCGGCGGCCTGTCGCTGGTCGCAGCCCATGCGCTTGACGACCACAACAGCATCGGGATGTCGCTGAATCTGCAGCACCAGTGGCTGTCGGTCGAAGGCCTGCTGCCGTTCGCGGCAGTGTCGGAATCGCCGGATGCGGTGTCGAACCAGGGACCGCATGTCAGCTACGGCATGAGCGTCACGTTCGGCTGGACCGGCAAGATCACGCCGTGGCTCGATGCCGGGCTGTCGTACCGCTCGCAGGCGATGCAGCTGCGCATCGAGGAATACCGGGGCCTGCTGCCCGATCAGGGCAAGCTCGAAACCCCGGCGATCTTTGGCGGCGCACTGCTGGCACGGCCGGCCGAAGGCTGGCGCGTCGGATTCGAGTACCAGCACTACGCCTATCAGCGCAGCAACGGCTTCGGCAACGGCATTGATCGTCTTGCCGCCGGCCAGCCGCTGGGTTCGACCAACGGCCCGGGCTTCGGCTTCAACAACCAGAACGTCTACAAGCTCGGTGTCGAGCATCAGCTGCTGCCGTCGCTGGTGATGCGCAGCGGCTTCATCTATTCGACCCAGGTGCTGTCGCGGCACAACATCCTGCTGAACCAGCAATCGCCGGGTACGCCGAAGTTCCATCTGACGCTTGGTGGCACCTGGACCGTCGCCGACGTGCACGAGCTGTCGGCGTTCTTCGCGATCACCGAACGGCGCCGCGTGCGCGGCCTGAACTCGATTCCCGATGCCTTCGGCGGCGGCGAAGCGACGATCTCCAACCGGCCGATGAACCTCGGCATTTCCTACGGCCGCCGCTTCGGCGGCGACTGAACGGACACCCGGACCGACATGCGCTTGCCTCGTCCGGAATTGCTTCGCAACTCGCTGCAGGCGGCGCTGGTCGGCAGCGCCTGCCTGCTGGCCGCCAGCGCGCAGGCCGCACCGCTGGATCGCGTGCTGACTGTCGTCGCGACCGTCGACGCCACGCAAAGCTGGGAAAAGAACGATCCGAAGTACCCGGCGCGGCAATGGTCGAAAGGCAGCACCCGGCAGCGCTACGAGCTGCGCGTGCCGATGCGCAGTGACGGCGTGCCGCAGGTGCGCAACCTGCTTGCCCCGAATCTCGAAGCGCGACTCGAAGCCAAGACCGTGCATCTGGCGCGGCTGGCGAAGAAAGCCATCGAGGCCAGCGGCGGCAAGCTGAAACTGCCGACCACGCCGGCCGAGGAAGCCGAGCTGGGCAAGCGCATGCAGTACGACCAGATGAAGTGCCGTGGCGATGCCGCCTGCAACCAGGAAATGCAGCTGTTCTACGCCGCGATCCTCGCCGCCACGCAGTATCCGGACGCGATGGAAGACGAGGACGAGCCCGGCCGCTATCTGCACTACCTGCCGTACAAGGGCTGCGCCGGTTCATCGCGGGTGACGCTGACGATGGAGATCGCCGGCGAGCGCTGGAACAAGACCGTCGACCGTCTGGTGCCGTTCCGCGAAGTGCGCAACGCCGACAGCCACGATGCCAGCGACGGCCTGTCGCTGTGCAGCCACTTCACGATGGTCTTCGATCCGCAAGACACGACGAGGCCGCTGTGGGTCGAGAACGTGCACATCCCGTCGCCGGTCGGCGTCACCGAGTTCACCGAATCCCAGCACACCTCGCGGGCCACCGAGCCGCAGCCGATGCCGACCGCGGCGCTCGAATGGATCACCGAAACGCTGCGTCATGCGCCGGCCAGCGGCAAGGCATCCACAACGCTGCGTCTGCCGTTATCCCTGAACGGCAACTCGACGTGGCTGGGGCTGTGGAGCGGGACTGCGAAGGTCAGCGTCGAATGGTCGTTCACGCCGGTGTCGTCACCGGTCACATCCCCGTCGGCGCCTCGCTAGCGGCGCCGCCACGACAGGCAACGCCATGCGCATCCGTCATCTGCTGCTGTTCACCGCCGCCGCCAGCCTGGTCATCGGCTGCGCCCGCGCCCCGAAGCTCGCCGAGCCGAGCGGCTTCTTCATCGCGCTGAAGACCTGCCGCGCCCGCTATGCGGAAATCGATGCCCGCATCGACGCCGCCGGCGTCCGCGACGGCGTCTTCTACCGCGTGCCCGGTTTCCCGTACCTGCGCAGCGACCGCCTGCTTGCCTCGTTCCGCGACGAGGTCAAGACCGTTGATGAAGTCGGTGCCTGGCTGCGCCGGATGCGCGAGTTCGATCAGGAAGCGCGCGAGTTCGAGTACGAGAACCTCGGCCTCAGTTCGCAGGAGCGGGCGATCCTGCGCGGCGAGTTCCTGAACTGCGGGCGCGGCCTTGCCGCGCTGGAATTCGACGACCCGGACAACTTCAAGCTGGTCCACGACACGATGGTGCCGCCGGATGCCTATTCGGCCGGCACTCGCGCGCTGGGCCTGTATCCGCTGCTGCTGCCGCTGCAGCGCGCCAGCCTGCGCGCCCACGAGGATCAGGTGCGCCGCGAATTCGCCAGCCCGCGTGCCGAACGGCTCGGCCCGGGCACGCCGCTGCGCTGGCAGGTGCAGCCGGTCGAGGACGTGTCGCTGATTCCGGCCAAGGCCAGTGACGCCTATCCGGACGAACTGGGCTTCCCCGGTCTGGTCGATTCGGCGTGGCGAGCGATTGCCGAAGTCAACGCGCCGGAGCTGCTGATGGCGCAGGGCGATGGCGTGCGCCAGCTCGGCACGCCGGTCTGGCAGGTGAACGGCAGCGGCGCGCCACGGCTGGATATCGATACGAGCCAACACACCGTCCACTACCAGATCGGCTTCACGCGCTTCGGCACCCAGCGGCTGATTCAGGTCAACTACTTCCTGTGGTTCCGCACCGCCGACGCCTTGCCCGGCGATGCCCCGGTCGACAGCCTGATCTGGCGCGTGACGCTCGACAACGAACTGCGGCCGATCGCCTACGACAGCGTGCGCGGCTCCGGCCGCGAGCACTTCTGGTTCGCGATCCGCGACGACCTGCGCCGCCGCGAAGCGGCTGACGGCCTGACGCCGTTCTTCCCGCAGCAGCCGCTGGCGCCGGCCGAGCCGAGCCTGATCCTGGACCGCGTCAGCGGCGGCCTGCGCGGCGTGACCACGGCCGAAGCCAGCCTGCCGGCGCAGCGCTACACGCTGGCCCGTTTCGAAGACCTGTACCGGCTGCCGCTGCCGGGCGGCGGCACCCGCAACCTGTTCGGCGCCGATGGCACGATCGCCGGCACCCGCACGCCGGCGCCGGAGTGGCATGCGGTGAGCGGCGTGCCGAAGCCGGGCGTGCTGCGCCACTTCATGAGGCTGCCGGTCAGCTATGTCGGCGAGCAGCATTTCGACGATGCCTACGTGCTCGAACAGGCGTTCGCAGCGCAGGCGCCTGCGGTCATCGGCAGCCGCTGAGCCTACGTGGCCACCGCCGTGAAATCGGGTCGTGGCGAAGTCGACAACGAAGCCGAGTCGCTGGCGGACTTCGTGCCGGGTCACGACATCGACTGCGCCGCGATTGCCGGGCTCGAAGCGCGGCTGCGCGCCGTGCAGCCGCGCACGCCGTTGCGGATGCCGCTCGACGAGGGCCGCATCCGCCAGCTGCTGGCGCGAATCGGCAACGGCGATGCCGACGCGTTCACTGCGCTGTATGACGAAACCAGCCCGTACCTGAATGCCGTGCTGCTGCGCCTGCTGCGTGATCGCGAGCAGGCCAGCGAAGCGCTGCAGGACTGCTACATCCGCATCTGGCGACGCAGCTGCACCTATTCGCCCGAGCGTGGCGATGCGGCCGCCTGGCTGATCGGCATCGCGCGTTACCGGGCCATCGATCTGGTGCGCGGCCGGCAGACCCATGCGGCACGGCTGGAAACCCATGCGTCCGATCTGCGCGACGCCGCCGTACCTCCACGATCGCCCGAGCTCGATGCCATCGTGCTCACCGATATCGACCGCCTGTCGCGCTGCCTCGATGCCCTGGACGACGCCCAGCGCAGCTGCCTGCTGCTGAGCTTCTACGAGGGCTATTCGAACCAGGAACTGGCCGACCATCTGGGATTGCCGCTGGGCACCGTCAAGGCGAGGATACGGCGCGGGCTGGTACGCCTGCGGCAATGCCTGGAGGCAGGCCGATGAACTACGACCATCCCGAGCTGATCGACCGGCTGGCCGCACAGTACGTGCTCGGCTCGCTGCGTGGCGCGGCGCGCGATCGTTTCGAACGGCTGATCGCGCGGCGTCCGGATATCGCGCAGCGCGTCGGCCTGTGGGAACGCCGTCTGGCGCCGGTCGCCTACGGCCTGGCCCCGGTCGCCGCACCGGCCGCGGTGCGGGCGGCGCTGCTTGCCGAAGTCCGCCAGCCGCCATTGCCGGCAGCCATGCCGACACCGATGCCGTTGCGACTCGTCAAGCGCACGCGACCGCTGCCGATGCTGCAGCCATCACCAGCCTCGCGGCGCAGCGTCTATCTGCACCGCGCCCGCTTCCTGGCGGCGGCCTGTGTCTGCGGGCTGCTGATCGTCGGCGGTCTGATCAAGATCGCCGGGGCGCGGCTCAGCTTCCCGGACAGCCCGCATGGCCAGGTGCTGGCGCTGGCCCAGATCGCGGGTCTGGCCGGTCTGGCCGGGCGCACCAGCCTGGCCGAGCCGGAACTGCGCGGCGACGAGCTGCGGCCGCTGCCGGTGATGCTGGCCAAGCTCGGCATGCCGGGTTCGAGCATGGGCTGGATG
>Ga0114983_1001016_pt1 | contig 11335 bp, 9 predicted proteins | sample Shrwel_input2_RT_FD_87182 | JGI IMG/M metagenome (GOLD analysis project Ga0114983, IMG submission 87182) | Subsurface microbial communities from deep shales in Ohio, USA - Utica-3 well 1 S input2 RT | ecosystem: Environmental > Aquatic > Deep subsurface > Shale gas/oil reservoir > Produced...
GCTCCGGAAGCTGAATAACGGAAACAAGCGCGGTGGCCTTAATGAGCACCATCCACACATTGCCCAGTCCGGGCAAAGCGAAACGCCACATCTGAGGCAGGGTAATCCGTCGGAAAGTCAAGGTTTTGCTCATGCCAAAAGACCTGGCCGCCTCTATCTGCCCGCTGTCCACGGCCATATACGCGCCCCTGAAGACTTCCGTGGTGAAAGCGCCGTAAATGACTCCAATAGTGCACACGCCGGAGATAAACGGATTGAAATTCAAGACGATATCCCGGCCGAAGGCAGACAGGACATCCTGAACCAGGGTGGGAACCCCGTAGTAAACCAAAAGAATCAGCACCAGTTCTGGTACGCCCCGAAAAACCGTCGTATACAGATCGGCTGCGACCCGGACATAGGTTGAAGCAGACAGTTTGGCCCAGGAACCGAACAAGCCCAAAAAAACGGCCAGAGCCATTGAGGTGACTCCCACCAGGACAGTAAGCTGAAATCCCTTGAGCAGAAGATGCCCGTAACCGTAAAGCATTGTACACCACTAGACGTTTATTGTTCCATGCGGAATGGGCAGGAGAACCAATTTTTCAAATAGATCCGGGGCGGCCGCATGACCGCAACCGCCCCGGTTCCGGATATTCTATCCGAGTTTACTCGCCGTATACATCAAAGTCAAAATACTTGGCGTTGATTTTCTGATAAGTTCCGTTTTCCCGGATTTCCTTGATGGCCTCGTTGAACATCTTCCTCAGCTTATCGTCCTTTTTGCGCACGGCAATGCCGATTCCTTCCCCAAACCATTTTTCATCCACGTATCCGGGGCCGACAAAATGAAAGTCCTTGCCGAAATCCTTGTCCAAAAGACTTTCCTGCAGGGGAACGGAGTCGGCACAGATCAGATCAAGTCTGCCGGAGATAAGATCCATGTTCGCCTCTTCCAGAGTCTCATATGATCTTACTTCCACCAGATCCCCGAATTTGTCCCGGACAAAGTTTTCATGAATGGTCGCCCGCTGCACGCCGACCACCTTGCCTTGCAAAGTATCCTTGTTGATGTCCTCTATGGTTCCCTTCCTGGCCACGAATTTGGCCGGGGTCTGATAATACTTGTCCGTGAAATCGACCTTTTTCTCCCGCTCCTCGGTAATGGACATGGAGGCGATGATCGCGTCGTATTTCTTGGCCAGCAGCCCGGGAATCATTCCGCTCCATTCCTGCATGACGAACTCGCACTTTACATCCATGGCTTCACACAGGGCCTTGGCGATATCAATGTCAAAACCCTGCAGGTTACCGTTGGAATCCACGTAATTAAAGGGAGGATAAGCCCCTTCCGTGCCGATGCGCACCTTTTCAATATCCTTGGCCTGAGCCAAGCCGCCCATCAGAAAGACTGCGACGGCAAGACACAACAAGACTCGTAACATCCTGGTCATAACTCTTCTCCTTTTGCTTTACAGTAAACTATAAAAAACGGGCCAAAAACTTCCGGCATTGGTTGGAATGCGGATTTTCGAAAACCTGAGAAGGGGGACCCTGCTCCTCTATACATCCCTCATACATATAGACCACTTCCGAGGCCATTTCCTTGGCAAAATCCATCTCGTGAGTGGCGATTACCATGGTGCTGCCTTCCTTTACCAACTGGCGCAGAACGCCCAGCACTTCCCCCACAAGCTCGGGGTCCAGCGCTGAAGTGGGCTCATCCAGAAGAATGACTTCCGGATTCATGGCCAAAGCCCGGGCAATGGCCGCTCTCTGCTCCTGCCCCCCGGAAAGGTGGGCCGGATAATTTCCGGCCTTTTCCGCTATTCCCACTTTTTCCAAGAGTTCCATGGCCCGGGCCTTTGCTTCTTTCTTGGGCTTCTTCAGGACATGCACCGGAGCCTCGATCACGTTCTCCAGAATTGTCATGTGCGACCAAAGATTGAACTGCTGAAAGACCATGGCCAGCTTGGTCCGGATGCGGTCCACCTGCTTCGTGCTCTTGGGAATCGTCTGGCCACGCCGGTTTGTGGTCATGTCAATCAATTCCCCGCTGACAATAATCTTGCCCCTATCCGGGATCTCCAGCATGTTTATGCAGCGTAGCAAGGTGCTTTTACCCGAACCGCTGGACCCGATCAGGGCAATAACATCCCCTTCATTGGCGGTTAAGGATATTCCCTTTAAGACTTCCAGGCCGCCAAATTTTTTATGAATATCTTCAGCTACAAGCGCCGGAACCGGCCCTTCGTTCATGTGCATGTCTCCTGTTTTGCTTGCAAGGCATCGAATTCAACATACCTTTGTTATTCAAATCACTGCTCACTGTCAACGAGATATGTTATTAAAGGCAACAGAACCACACTGTTTTTTGTCTGGACCGTTTTCACCTATTTAAACGCCATATTAATATGCATGAATTTAAATAATTTGACCAGAAGAAAACTAAATTGCCTATAGTAATACTTTGTTATGTACATTAAACTAAATACAGTCACCCATAACAAATATATACATTTTAAAAACAAATATTTTTATCTAAATCACATTTTGAATAATCTCTAAAAATATAATTTTGAATATTTTTCATACCTAACCAATTTAAAAAAATTACTTTTTATCCAAAAAATAATCATATAAAACAATTACAAACTAAATATTTTACTTTCTTAGATTTTGTATAATATACGGGCATACATTTTTGAAAAAATTGCAGTAACTGTTTTCCGATTATTTTCCTTTTTCATATAAATCATTTTTACTCCGGAAAAATTCACTCCATCAAGAAAAAATAGACTTTAAAATTGGAGCGTGAATTTCCTTAAACGTATTACAGTCTATAACTTATACCAAATAATCCGCTGATTTTCCCGTCTTTTAATCCGCCCTTTACTTTTGGTTCCGTTTAGGAAGCATTGGCCAAGCCCAAATCAGTCCCCGGCCTTATAAAAAAGTAAAACATGGTTGACGGGTTCAATTCCCGTACTTAGGTTATGTACAGACGGAGATGTTGCCCCGCCAAATATTTATAAAAAAGCTTAAAAACCGGCTCCAACCAAGAAAGAGGTCGGGGGCGGAAACGGGGTAATGATTAAAAAAACGCGGCAAGCCGCAAAAGCATGGAGAGTATTTTAAAATGCCCAAACTGGAAGACGGAACCAAAATCAAAGTTCATTACACAGGGACCCTGGAAGACGGGACTGTATTCGATTCTTCCAAAGAAAGAGATCCCCTGGAGTTCACTCTTGGGGAGGGAGAAGTCATCCCCGGATTTGAAAACACGGTACGGGATATGGATGTCGGGGAGACCCGCGAGGTAACCATCAACAAGGACGAGGCATACGGAGAACACAACAAAGAACTGGTGTTCGAGGTGCCTGCGGAGAATTTTCCCGCGGACATACCCAAGGAGGAAGGGCAGCAGATACTTTTGCGCAGCCCGGAAGGGCAGGAAGCTCCGGCGTTCATAGTAGGCGTAAACGAGGAAAACGTTACTGTGGATGCCAACCATCCCCTGGCCGGATTCGACCTGAATTTTGAACTGGAACTGATCCAGGCATCATAAAACCCGGCCGGGCCCGGAGCCCGGCCAAAATCAAAATCCGGTTTTCTAAAAACCCCTAAAGCGGCCCCGGGCCGCTTTTTTTATTCCGGATTTTAAAATCAATTGGATTTGGTCTTCCTGGAAATTTCCAGGACGTTATCCAGGGCCCTTATCTTGTCTATCGCCTTGTACAGATGGTTGCTGTTCTGAACCAGGACCGTAAAATCGAGTTCGGTGCGCTTGTCCACACTGGAAGAAAACTGCCCGGAATCGATATCTATTTCTTGATTGGTTAGAATCCCGGTAACCTGGGCCAGTACGCCGCGCTTGTTCTTGCAGATGATCTTGATTTCCGCCGGAAAGGAATTCTGGGCCTCGCCCTCCCAGAATACCTCCAAAATCCGCTCCGGCTCGATCTTTTTCGCATTCGGGCAGTCCCGGCGATGGATGGTCACTCCCCGGCCGCGGGATATGTAGCCGACAATGGGATCTCCGGGAACCGGATTGCAGCACTGGGCGAACCGGACCAGGATATCGGAAACACCCTTTATGGACACCCCTTCCGATTTTTTGACAACTTCCTCGGTTCGGGGCTCTTCCCGCGGCTTTTTCTTGTTCTCGCCTTTTTTGTTGTCCTCCTTCTCTCCATCCATTTTGGAAAGAAGGCGGTTCAGCACCTGGCGCGGAGTAAGCCGGGCATACCCCACAGCGGACAAAAGATCGTCGGTTGACTTGTAGGAAAATTCCCGGGCGACTTCTTCCAGTTGACCGCCCTTTACCCACCCGGTTGAAATTCACCCCGAGCTTTCTTCCTTCCTTTTCCAGGACTTCCTTGGCCAGGGCAATGCTTTTGTCCCGTTCTTCGTTGCGAATCCAGTGCTTGATCCTTGTCCTGGCCTTGGCCGTCTTCACGAAACGCAGCCAATCCCGGCTGGGATGGCGGTGGGAATCGGTGATGATATGTACGGTGTCCCCGTTTTTAAGCCGGGTATCCAGAGGAACGAGCTTGCCGTTCACTTTTGCCCCGGCGCAATGATCCCCGACTTCGGAGTGGATCATATAGGCAAAATCGACCGCGGTGGCCCCTTCGGGCAATTCCTTGACCTCTCCCTGCGGAGTGAACACGTAGACTTCATCTTCGAAAAGATCAAAGCGCAGGGAGGCCATGAATTCCCGCGGGTCCTTAAGCTCCTCCTGCCAATCCAGTATCCGGCGCAGCCAGGTAAAGCGTTCCGCATCCTTTTCCTTCAGCCGCCCGGACTCCTTGTATTTCCAATGCGCGGCCACCCCGTATTCCGCCAATTGATGCATCTCTTCGGTTCTTATCTGAATCTCGATCCGCTCACCTTCCGGGCCGATTACCGTTGTATGCAGGCTGCGATACATATTGGCCTTGGGCATGGAGATATAATCCTTGAACCGCCCCGGAACCGGCTTCCACATGGAATGGACCAGCCCCAGGACCGAATAGCAATCCTTTATGTTGTGGACTATGACCCGGAAAGCGATCAGATCATGCACTTCCTCCAGGGACAGCTGTTGCTGACGCATCTTGTGCCAGACACTGTATATATGCTTGGAGCGGCCCGTTACCCGCCCGGAAATATTGTTCTCCTCGAGCATGGAACGTAAAAAATCGCAGACATCGTTTATATAGTCCTCGGCATCTTCCTGATATCTCTCTATTCCCTCTTTTATCTGAAAATACAGATCCGGCATGGTGTAGCGCAGACTCAAGTCCTCCAACTCGGTCTTGATCTTGTACAGTCCCAGGCGGTTGGCCAGCGGGGCATAGATATCCAGGGTTTCCTGGGAAACGGTTTTTTGCTTTATCTCCTTTTGGAACTCCAGGGTACGCATATTGTGCAGCCTGTCCGCGAGCTTGACCATGATCACCCGGATATCGTCGGCCATGGCCAGAATCATTTTGCGTATATTTTCCGCCTGGGCCTCTTCCTTGGAATCAAAACGCATCTTGCTGATCTTGGTTACCCCGTCCACAATATGGGCAACTTCATGACCGAATTTTTCTTCCACCTCCTCTATCTGGGTATTTGTATCCTCGGCAGTATCATGGAGCAGACCGGCAACAATGGTGGCCGTATCCAGATTCATGTTCACCAGGATATTGGCCACCTCCAGCGGATGGGACAGGTACGGTTCCCCGTTCAGCCTGATCTGTCCGGCATGCGCGGCCGCGGAAAACACATAAGCCTTCTGGATAAGGGCCAGATCCCCGGAATTGGTTATAAATCCCTTGGCCTTATCCAGTATTTCAGTAATGCGGATCATAATATGTCTAAAAGACCTCGGCTTGAAACCAGAATACCTGGGTCTGCGGATCCTGCCAGCAGTTACCCGGCAATCCCGCCTTTTGGCAGGTATGGGCCAGGAAGGTCTCCCTGTCCCATCCCCATTCCTTTGCTACCTGGGGCAAAAGAAGTCCGGAATGCCAGGCATTGCGTATCAAAAGCCCGTGTCGCCCGGGGACAATGGCTTCAAGGTCCGCAACCTCTTCCAGGGGACTTAATATGGAGATCTCGATTTCCAGTTCCCCGAATTCCTTTTTTGTCACCGGCGGGAAACGCGGGTCCTCAAAGGCAGCGGACCGGGCCATCTTGGCCACTGTCTTCCACAGGGGAGCATCCCCGACCACATTGCCTATACATCCTCTTAACCGCCCGTTTTTTTTCAATGTAACAAACGCCCCAAGCTTCTCCCGCATCCTCTCGGATACTGGAGAGGAATCCGCCCTGCCGGATTCAAGCCCAAGTCCATCGGCTATGGAATCCCAAGCCAGATTGCGCAGATACTCCTTCTCCGCATTTTCCAGACCGAAAACAAAACCCTGCATACTCAACACCTCCATACAGCTAAATCCGGAAAGAAACATAAGCATAACCCGGGGCAAACGCAACTATCGGCCGTTGAGGCAAAAAAAAGAAAACCGCGGGAAAAAGCCCGCGGCTTTTGCTCAATATGCACTTTAAAAATCATTATTAGACAAGAACCCGGAGCAACCCGGCTTACAAACCAAGGGACCCGGGGATCGTCCCCGGGCCACGGCTAAAATCATCGTATCCGCTTAGATTCCCGAAAAACTAAGGCCGAACCGTAAATACGGGGATCTCCGAGGTCTTGATTACTTTCTCCGCCACGGAACCAAAGACGATCTTGTCGATTCCCTTCCGACCATGCGTGCCCATGATAATCATATCCACCTGGCGTTCATGGGCCAGCTTCAATATCTCGGCTGTCGGATAACCGCTGCGGACAACCCCCTCCGCTTCCACTCCGCCGCTATTCTTATCCACGAATTCATCCATGCTTTTGGAAGCGTTTTCCTCGATCTCTTTGGCGAATTCATTCACTGTTACCGCGGGAACATGCATACCCACGTATTGAGTCATTGTCGGGGATACATACAGGTAAATAACCCTGGCCCCGAATTGTTGGGCGAAAAACTTGGCATAATGGGCCAATTTCGGACTTATTTCGGAAAAATCCACACAGCAAAGAATCTTTTTGATTTCCATTCTCCCACCTCCTTGTTGGTATCCAATCATCCCGGACTACGGACCGGGATCTTTTAAATTCAATTTTAAAATACCCTGAAATCATGTTTATTTCAAGTAGCGCATGAAAATATCAACAATAAACCCCAAACGAAGCATCCCCAAACAAGTCCCCGGTGGCTGACTTTAAAAAAACCTATTCGATTCTAAAAGCAAAAAACCCCGCACACCAGGTCGAGACCGCCGGTCCCGGGCAGGCTATTATCCAAGCCCCCTTCCCATGTTTCTTGACCCGTTTCCATTTACCATATAAACTGTTTCGGATTTTTTGCTTATCGACTTTTAACGGCCCGAATCGGCGAGAAAAATCCAAAGCCGCGTCTTCTACGATTGAGGGGCTTTGAAAATCATCCCGGGAGAAATCTATGTCCGTACATGTGGTTGATCACCCCCTGGTCCGGCACAAGCTGGGGCTTATGCGCAAAAACGACATAAGCACGAAAAACTTCCGCGAACTCTGTGCGGAACTGGCCCGGCTTTTGACCTATGAAGCCACCAAGGATCTGGAAATGGACAAAAAGGTTGTCCAGGGCTGGGCCGGGGAAGTGGAAATCGAGGAACTTAAAGGCAAAAAAATAACCGTGGTCCCCATCCTGCGAGCCGGCTTGGGCATGCTGGACGGGGTTATCGATCTCATCCCCGGGGCCAAAATAAGCGTGGTCGGGCTTTACAGAAACGAGGAAACCCTGGAGCCTGTCACTTATTACGTTAAGCTGGCCTCGAACATGCACAAACGCATAGCGGTTATAATCGATCCCATGCTGGCTACCGGTGGAACACTGTCCGCGACCATAGACATGCTGAAAAAAGCCGGATGTAAAAGCATACGCGGGCTTTTTCTGGTTTCCGCTCCCGAGGGCCTGAAACGGATAACCGAGGATCATCCGGATATAGATATATATACGGCCAGCATTGACGACAAACTTAACGATATCGGATACATAATCCCCGGCCTCGGGGATGCCGGAGACAGGATTTTCGGGACCAAATAGGCACCAAGCGGTGCCTATTTTTTTGCCCTTTGCCCGTTTTTTTCGGGTGTACAAACATTTTCCGTTCGTTAAAAAGATCGTCTTTTTTTAAAACCCAATCCCAACCATCAGCACGGTACAGGAGGAAAAACATGTCCGATTCCGCCCAAAGTACGGAATACCATTTCCGTTTCCGGGACGCCCTGCTCGGGGGGCAGATGCTTTTCGTGGCCTTCGGGGCCCTGGTCCTGGTGCCTTTGCTCACCGGCCTGGACCCCAACGTGGCCCTTTTCACCGCAGGCGCGGGCACACTCATCTTTCAACTGGTTACCAAGCGCAAGGTGCCGATTTTCCTGGCTTCGTCCTTTGCCTTTATCGCTCCCATAATATACGGAGTGCAGCAATGGGGAATCCCCTCAACATTGTGCGGGCTTGCGGCCGCGGGCGTGTTTTATATCCTTTTGAGCGGCCTGATAGCGGTAAAGGGAACGGACGTTGTCAACCGCCTCCTTCCGCCCATAGTCACCGGCCCGGTAATCATGGTTATCGGCCTGATCCTGGCCCCGGTAGCGGTGAACATGGCCATGGGCAAAACCGGAGACGGCGGTACCGTGCTGATCCCGGAAGCCACCGCGATCATTTTGTCCATGATCTCGCTTCTTACCACCATCTTGGCCTCCTTGTTCGGCAAGGGGATTCTCCGGCTCATTCCCATACTCCTGGGAATCATAGTCGGGTATGTCGCCTCGCTTATAGCCGGAGTAGTGGATTTCACTCCGGTCCGGGAAGCAGCCTGGATTGCCGCGCCCGATTTTGTCTTTCCCCAATGGAATCTGCAGGCCATACTGTATATAGTTCCGGTGGCCATTGCCCCGGCCATAGAGCACTTCGGGGACATCCTGGCCATCAGTTCGGTCACCAAAAAGAACTATCTGGATGAGCCGGGCATCCACCGGACCATGCTCGGAGACGGATTGGCCACATCCATGGCCTCCTTTTTGGGCGGCCCACCGAACACTACTTATTCGGAAGTCACCGGCGCGGTTGCGTTGATCAAAATATTCAACCCGGCCATAATGACCTGGGCCGCGATCTGCGCCATTGTCCTGGCCTTTGTGGGCAAGGTGGGAGCGCTGCTGCAGACGATACCCGCCCCGGTCATGGGCGGGATTATGATCCTGCTTTTCGGGACGATAATGCTGGTGGGAATAAACAACATGATCCGGGCCAAAATAGATATCATGCACTCCCGGAACATGATCATCGCTTCGGTTATAGTGGTCTTCGGAATAGGCGGCATGAGCCTTTCCGCCGGACAATTCACCCTGGAGGGCATCGGACTGGCCGGGATAATCGGGGTTATCCTCAATCTCGTCCTCCCCAGGCCCAGAAAAGAAGACTAAAAATTCTTTTTAGCCCCAGAAAGCCAAAAGGCAGGAAGAAAACCTCCGGCCTTTTGGCTTAATCGTAATTTAAATTAAATCTGCCCAAATGGCTGCCTAAAAATTTTGGCTCATCTAAATCTGTGCAAAACATTTTATATTTTTGCCGGATGACGGATAGTGGATAGCCCGTATTTCTAGGTATGAACCAAGTTGCTCGGAATCTCCACCCTCGTCATCCGGCACTCATATCTGAAATTTGAGTGCCGGATCCAGGAAACAACAATAATTGGTCAATTCAAGATATTTCATTAAAAGCCTTTAAATTCAGTTGGTTCAGAATTTTTTGCAGGACTTTGACAAAAAATTTTGCACAGATTTTTGAGACGAACCAAAATTCCTTGCCCAGCAGACTGCTTTAAAATCCCCGGGGCAAAGCGACAAAGAATTCAAGGTCGCAGCGTATTTATCCGCACGTAGGAGTTTGAACGCATTGCCTAAACGCTGCCACTGAAGGATTTAAGGCTGGCCGGCCAAAACCGTATAACCTTCCTCATGAATAGCCTTTTTCACCCGCTCCATATCCAGATCCTCGGGCGCGGAAAACTTCGCCTGCTTGTCCTCCAGACTGACGGAGACGTCCTCAATCCCGTCAATGGCCCGAAGGGCTCCGGCCACGGCCCGAACACAATGCTCGCAGGACATCCCTTCGATCCTTAATGTGTATTGCATACCTCCTCCTTGAAAATGGTTTTCCAATATAATGTATGAATTTTGGCTCGTCTCAAGAATCTGTGCAAAGCATTTTATGTTTTTGCTGAATCAAAATACTGGATTACCCGGTCCGTCATTCCTGTCGCCGAACAGGAACGGGTAATGACGGATGGTGGATAGCCCGTATTTCTAGGCATGAACCAAGTTGTTCGGAATCTCCACCCCCGTCATACCTGTCCCGGATCGGCGTCCGGGATGACGGATCAGGTATCCAGGAAACTACAATAATTGGTCAACTCAAGATATTTCATTAATAGACTTTAAATTCAGTTGATTCAGAATTTTTTGCGGGACTTTGACAACAAGATTTTGCACAGATTTGTGCGAGGAACCTGAATTTTTATATTTCCTTCGAGCCGGTCATTGCTTGCCGAGGACAAGCTCCTGGATAACCGCATCCAGTTCCTCAATTTTATACGGTTTGACCAGAGCGGCCTTGAAGCCGAAGTCCGAGAATCTGGACATGACCGGATCGCTGGAATACCCGCTGGAAGCAACCGCCTGGACTTCGGGATCAACCTGCAAAAGCTTTTGCAGGGCTTCCCGTCCGCCCATGTTGCCCGGAACGGTCAAATCCATAATCACCACATCGAATTTATCGCCTTTAAAAAAGGCCCGGCAATACTCTTCGATCGCCCCTTGTCCGTCCGGAACCGCAACCACTTCATACCCGATCTCTTCCAGAAGACTGCAGGTCACCTCGGCCAGCTCCCGCTCGTCGTCCAGAAAAAGAACGCTCGCCTTCTCCCACTCCGCAGCAGGCTCCTCCAAGTTCTCATTTTCATTGGGGATTTCTTCAGCCTCCGCAGCCGGCAAATACACATAAAAATCAGTACCCCTGCCCCGTTCGGAAAAAACCTGCACCCAGCCGCCGTGCTTTTGAACTATGGAAAAGACTATGGCCAGCCCCAGTCCGCTGCCTCCCTGCTTGGTGGAAAAATAAGGGTCGAAAATTCGTTCCTGCTCCTCGGCGGAAATGCCCACGCCATTGTCCCGGACCAGAAGAAGGACATAGCGCCCCGGTTCAAGCGGCAACACCGTGTCCTCCCCAATATCCGCGTTCTCCGCCCGGATAATCAGCTCTCCCCCGCCGGGCATGGCCTGGAC
>Ga0114983_1001017_pt1 | contig 11331 bp, 13 predicted proteins | sample Shrwel_input2_RT_FD_87182 | JGI IMG/M metagenome (GOLD analysis project Ga0114983, IMG submission 87182) | Subsurface microbial communities from deep shales in Ohio, USA - Utica-3 well 1 S input2 RT | ecosystem: Environmental > Aquatic > Deep subsurface > Shale gas/oil reservoir > Produced...
AAGCCCTTTTCTCAACAGTAACCAATGTCAACTTCAGTGCCACTGATTTCAAGAAGTGGATTCAGGATGCATATGATAAAAGGGAACAGATTAAATCCGAACTCCAGGCACATGGAGTGGACCTGAGCGAACTTCCACAGGCTGCAACGGTCAACCCGGATGAACTTGGAAACACGGATTCAGTCAGCATCCTGGCAACTGAAAATGAAGATATCAGATCCCTGAAAGAATTACTGGTATATGGTCTAAAAGGTATGGCTGCTTATGCATACCATGCCCGTGTGCTTGGTCACAAAGATAAAGATATTGAGGCTTTTGTTGACAGGGCACTGGTAGCCACTCTTGATGACTCCCTGTCAGTAGATGACCTCACAGGCCTGGTGCTGGAATGTGGAAGTTTCGGTGTCAAGACAATGGCAATGCTGGATGAAGCCAATACTGCAGCCTATGGCCATCCGGAACCCACAGAAATTAACATTGGAACCGGCAGCAATCCGGGAATCCTTATCAGTGGGCATGATCTGAAGGACATGGACCAGCTCCTGAAACAGACTGAAGGCACCGGTGTCGATGTATATACCCACGGTGAGATGCTTCCTGCCAATGCCTATCCTGAATTTAAGAAGTACGAACACCTGGTGGGCAACTACGGTGGGTCATGGTGGCACCAGAAAACCGAATTTGAAAAATTCAATGGTCCTGTACTTATGACCACAAACTGTCTTGTACCACCCAGGGATTCCTATTCAGACCGGATATTCACAACAGCAATGGTCGGATTTGAAGGACTCAAACACATCGAAGAGAAAGAAGACGGTACAAAAGATTTCTCTGAAATCATTGAAGTGGCAAAACAATCCAGACCACCCGAACAACTGGAAAATGGCGCAATAACTGCCGGATTTGCACACAATGCCGCCCTTTCAGTTGCCGACAAGATTGTGGATGCAGTAAAAGCCGGCCAGATATCCCGGTTTATTGTCATGGCAGGGTGTGACGGGAGACAGCACGACAGGGAATATTATACTGAATTTGCAAAACAACTGCCACAGGATGCGGTAATTCTTACAGCAGGTTGTGCCAAGTATCGGTATAATAAGCTGGACCTGGGAGACATTGGCGGTATACCCAGAGTACTGGATGCGGGCCAGTGTAATGATTCCTACTCACTGGTTGTCATTGCCCAGAAGCTGGCTGAAGCCTTTGAACTGGATGACATAAATGATCTGCCGGTTTCCTACAATATTGCCTGGTATGAACAAAAGGCAGTCCTTGTCTTGCTTGCCCTGCTAAGTCTTGGCGTCAAGAACATTGTACTGGGGCCGAGATTGCCGGCGTTTGTTTCCCCGAATGTGTTAAACGTGCTGGTTGAAAATTTCAACATCAGCAAGAACACAACTGTAGAAAATGATCTGGGGAGGCTGCTCTAAAGCCTCCCATCCCCTCTATAGGAGAATTTAATATGCAAATCCGATACGTAAAAGATGCCGAGCAAAAAAAGAATCCGCATGGTGCAGATGTGCGAAAGATGTATGCATCAGACCATGGCCAGGCAATGCACATAACCCTTAAGCCAAAACAGTCTCTGAAAAAACATATTACTCCGGTGGATGTGTTTTTCTATATACTTGAAGGCAAGGCCAGAGTTGAAATTGGCGATGAAGCCGAGATTGTGGAGAAGGATTCAATTATTGAGAGTCCTGCAAAGATCCCACATCTGGTAGGTAACGCAGGTGGCGGAATTCTGCGTTTTTTGGTTGTGAAAATGCAAAAGCAGGAAGAATCTACCCAACTCCTGTAATTTATTTTTTAGATATAATATTCCACTGAAAACCTGTATATTACGTGCAACTTTTCCAGGGAGCGCACTTCTATTGATGGCATGTCACTATCAGGCGTGAAACCCGTTTCTTCAAAATCCACGAAAATGACATTGCATTTGATGTTTTCATGAAGTTTTTCCATGAAATAACTTGCTTTTTCCATAATTCTTTGGATCAGTTCCTCTATCTGGTCTTTTGTAAAGCTGTCACAGCAGGCGGGCACATATTTAACTTCAGTGCTCAAATGTTCGCGGTCATGCAGCGTCATGGAAAATCCATCAATCTGTGCTCCTTTTATTGCATAATCCCCAAGTTCAAAACTCCTGGTAATGGTATTTTCATTCTTACCCTCCTGACTTTACTATGTACGTTTTACGTTAAATTGCTTTTCAAAAGAATACAGCCTGAGCAATCCAGTTCCACTCCATGCCACAAAACCGACTATAAATCGACAGGTTATATATTTATATAATAGAGTTCTTATATATTTTAGAGACATAATTATACACAATTTTCAGGAGATCATTTATGGATTATGAGAAGATATTTTCAGACACATGGGATGTTTTCAAAGAAAACTTCATGACATACATCATTGCTACATTGGTCGCCATGATCGGTTCGATTCTTATTGTGACAATTGCCCCGCTGTTCTATGGGCTGGTTGATATGGCTGTCAGGGGCGTTAAGGGAGAGCCTATTGATTACAAAGATGTATTCAGTGGATTTGATCATTTCGTGAGAAGTTGGGGTTTCGCTATTGTGGCGGCTGTTCTGTTATTAGTTGGCTATATGCTGCTCATAATACCGGGAATTATCCTTTCCATACTGTTACTGTATGCTTTTCCGTTACTTGTCATCAGGGGCTACAGTGGAGTTGATGCCATCAAGGAAAGTATTGAGATTGGAAAAAACAATTTCCTGGATACGGCAATCATCTCCATCATTCTCTGGATAATCAGTGCCATCGGCAGCTATGTAGTTATTGGTTCCCTAATTACCACTCCGATTGTTGTGATCGCATCTGTGGTAGTCACATATCGTATGATAGAAAATAATGATACCGCATATACTTATGTGGCAGATTTTGAAGAAGTTGATGATACCTCATCTGATGCAAATGAAGGGGTACAGAGGCCCCTTTAATCTTTTTTCTTTTGTTTTTTTGTGTACATAAATCTTACATACTGGTACACACAGAAGGCACTTTCAATACCATCAACATTCATCGCCATATTTTTATAATTCACAATATTAAATAAGCATGCTTGAGGAATCGGTGACATATAACTATATTCTGGCATCTTTTGAATGGACTGAAATATGATGACATACAGGTCAATGAAAGATAATACGTTTAAAACAGACCCGGATGGTCAGATTACAATCGATTATCTGGCCGCAATTACAATTTTTATATTTGCAATTTTTTTTGTGTTCAATTATACTTCCGGGTTGTTTACGCCATTTAATTCTGAATCAGATGAAGTAACCCTGATTGCAGATCGTGTGGCAGTAACTATCACAGAAAAAGAAATGGGTTCTGGAGATATGACCACTACCAACCTCATTAACAGCGAGAACACGGAAACTTTTTTTTCATTGTTAAATAACAGTTATGAAACGACTTTGTCCTCTCTCGGGTTAAAAGGGGAATTTAGTAGTTATGATCTGAATATAACTCTCGAACATAATTCATCGACAATATACATGGCTGGAAAGCCACTGCCTTCTGTTGGAAACATAGGACAAACAAAAAGAACTGTTCTTTTTGAAAATTCAGAAAACAATAATGTGCAAACCGCCACAATATCTGTCAGGGTGTGGTAAATTGGCACTGAAATTTATTTTTCGTAATGATGATTCAGCACAACTTCACACACTTGAAGCCATAATGGCAGCGATGGTAATGATCGGGGTACTCATATTTGCCGTTCAGGCAACCACAATTACTCCTTTGACATCTTCTACAGCAAATGCACACATTGAATCACAGCTATATACCCTGGGCCAGGATATGGTAATGGCACTTGATCATTCACAATATGATCAGGATTCTCAACTCAAAAAAGAGATCATAGGGTGGAGTGGTGATGAATATGTCTGGAACGCTACTCATTACATATCCAGGACAAACAGCAGTGATACTATCAGTGGTCCGGTCAAAGAATTACTGCAGCAAACTCTGGTAGCAAAAGGAATCGGCCACAATATGGAATTTACATTCAGGCTGGATTCAGAGAATACTCTCACATCGCCTTACATATACAACGGTGACCCCTCTGATAATGCTGTGATAGTTTCAAGGAAAGTTGTACTTTCAAATAACGACCTTGCAAATCCCTCTTCCTTTGAGAACAGAACTTCAATTCCAGATATGGACAATACAACGGATTTCTACAATATAGTTGATGTAAAACTCACAATGTGGCGTATGTAAAAAAGGGAGTGAATGATGGATAAATCTAATGATTCAGGACAGATGTTGCTGCTCGCTGCATTTACCATAGGATTTATGGTTGTAGTTTCAACTGTAATGCTAAATAATATTATTTATGCAAGTAACATAGCCTCTGAATCAAATAATGATATAAGTTATTTTGAAGTATCCAATATTGCCCGTATGACCGATGAAGCGACAAAGGCAGCCTATTACAATGCAACCACAGGTTCTTCTTTCAATCATACAGTCTTCAGTCGCTATCTTGAAAATTATTCCCATGAAGTTACAATATTATATGCATATAAGGGAGTGTCGTTTTCATTTACCAACAGTACTCTCCAGGATGCATATTTTACAAAAAACGGTTTATCCTCAGGACAGGAGAACTGGACGATAATCGATAATGTGAATGCTACGGATAATTTCACAATGGAAGTTAATACCAGTAATCTGGGGGATATATCAGAACCTTTCGAGGTGCATGCCTTAGATCAATCCGGTTCATCCATCTGGTTTATGAAAATGTATGAGGAGGGGAGTAATATAAAGGTTAATGTTTCAAATCAAACCTATGAAATCGACCCGTTTTTCATAGATATCAAAGGCAATGAATCCTATCAGTTTGACAACAGTACAGCAGGGAAGACATACAGTCTGAAATATTTAAACTCAAGCAATGTTATTGGACTGTATTCACTATCAGGAGAACTCACTGACGGTGATACTTTCAGGTGTGAGAGATACAAGATGATCAATGCAACGGTAGCTATCTCTTCAAGTAAAAACAAAATCAATGTGACCTTGCCCGTAACGGTCCCGTGAGTGATTAATATGCAAAAAATATACCATGACAGGGAGGCAGTATCTACAGCTATTGGTTTTATATTGACATTTGTAATAACGATCATGGTATTTATGTCTGTGATGAATTCTTCCTATGTAATGATGGATCGGAATGAACATTCCGTTATGCGGGAACAATTCGAAATACATGGCAGTAGCATTGCTCTTCAGCTTACTAAGATTGATACAACAATAAACCTTACCAGAAAATCCGGAGGTAATGTTGAAGAAATACAATCCGATATTGTGTTACCTATGAAAATAGCGGATGAATATTATTATATGCAAATTTCAAACCAAACACATGAAATAATATTTGAATCCGACGGCATTGCTGAAACCAGGGTCCAGATACCCTATGAATTGACAACAACAGATATAGAATCCGCTACGATAAACAGTGTAACAGGTGAACATTACTTCTTTTACAACAGTACTACGGATATAATAGAAGTCCACTAAAAAATGGCGGTCTCATGCATATTGTTCCCAAAAAAATATTCAAGTCCGAAGGAGCAGTGTCAGAAGTAGTTGATACCATATTGATACTTGGAATAATGCTAATAGCCATATCTATAATAGGAGTTGCAGGTTATCCTGCTCTTCAAAATATCCAGGAGCACGGCCATACCGAAAATATAAAGCAGAGCCATATTGTACTAGGTGAAAATATAAACAAAGTCGTTTTCGATATGGTTCCCTCACAATCAGTTGAACTAAAAATGTATGGAGGCAATGCCCTGGTCAGCGGCACCAGTACTATCAATGTAACAATGCAGACCTGGAATTCTTCATCTGCAGGTTTGGAGAATCAAACATTCAAGAGGCAAATGCGAGAAATAAAGCATTCTTATGAAGAAACTGCAGTAGCTTATGAAAATACGGGTGTCTGGGCAAAATATGGAAATGAAGGCACAATTATGGTCAAAAAACCCGGTTTTGTCCTTTCTGACAACAATATGATAATACCTGTTGCTGCAGTAATGGGTTCAAATGGAATTTCGGGAGAGGGATTGATCAGAGTTATTGCAGACGGAGGGTATTCATCGGTATTTTCTTATGAAAATGTATCATCTGTAGATATTACTGTGAAAAGTGATTATTATACTGGCTGGGAAAATTACCTGAATGAAACAATGGGTATGCAGGTAATAAACAGAGACGAAACAAATACAACTGTACATTTAAGGAAAGAGGATTTTTCCGAAAATATAGACGTATATATAACTCATTCACCTATGAAGGTGAGAGTGGAATAATGGTGGATATATGATACGAATAAGTAACCTATCCGTCTCCTGTAAGGCAGTCTCTTCTGTTATTGGTATTCTGCTCATGTTTGCTCTTACTGTGGTATCCATCAGTGCAATGATGGTTTACAGCGTCCCTGCAATTGATGAACTGAAGGATAATTCCAAATCACAAAACGTAGAACAGGCTTTTACGATTCTTGACTCCCGTATGAGTAAAGTAGCCCTCGGAGAATCTCCTCTCCAGACTACATCGTTTTCCCTCATGGGAGGCGAAGTTGGTGTTAACGGTGAATATTCCGACAACAGTAATATAAGAATCGTCATCCAGAACACTACAAATTCTACCCCTATAGTCAATTGCTCATTGGGTACCTTTGAATATACTCTCGATGAAAGGAAGATTGCTTATGAAGGTGGTGGCGTCTGGTCAAAGTACAGGGAAAATGGCGGTTCTGTAATGGTTTCACCCCCGGAATTTCATTACAACGGGGAAACACTCACTTTACCTATAATGACGATCAATGGCTCCTCCTCAACGTCAGGAGAAGGAGAAGTAAACATTGCCGTAACATCGGACAACAGGCCTTTTGTCTTGTATCCCAACACATCCATATCGCCGTCAAGAACAAATCCCGTGACCTCTGACAAGGTCTATATCTATATTGAAAGTGAATATTATGATGCATGGGCCAATTATGCGGAGTCAATGACCTATACCAATGCAGAAAAAGATGATGTGAATAAGACCGCAATTATTGAACTGGATGTAGTTCCCCCCATGGGAACAACAACCCTTACCAACCAGATTGAAATAGGGGCTGTAAATGCATCAAAGACTCTGCCTATCTATGATTTTTATATGAATTTGGAAGCAGCTGGCAATCAAGACCTGAATCCATCCAACTACGAAATAAAAGCAATTTCGGGTACAAAGACTCTGATATACAGCCTTTCCAAAAGTGGTGGTAATGACCAGTTGGAGATTGAAGTTACCTATAAGGATAAATCCGTGGGATCTGAGTATATAGAAAAATGGGAAGGGAAGGATGTATTTCAGGTAAATAACGGCGAAAGCACAGTGGATTTCCTAAATGATTCATTTATGATGAAATATGCTCCTCCCAACAAAAACGGTGCAGACCCGGATTTTTCATGGAATTTTTCGGGAGATACAACTGAACTTCCCGATGTTGTTATCAATAGCACAAATACATCATTTTCGCTTAATAATCTCACACAGCACTATTTGAAATTGTTGACAAAAGATGGTTCTGTGGTGTTTAATATTAATAGTCCTGGTAATAGTGATCCGGTAGATTATGACACTTCTTCAGTGACAATAGACTATGATGTGAAGGCCGGAGGAATCACTTATTTACATGTAACACAGAATGAACTTGAAATGGATATAATAAACTGAATTATATGGAGAATGTTTATTTAAGAGTTACTCAAATACGCTTGTACCATACATTCATATTCTCAAGATTACCGGATATATTGGTATTTTGAACAAGTTTTCCGGTAAATTCATACCCAAGCCTTGCAAAAACAGTATTCATACCATAGGACGCGGCCCGGGCGATGGTATACAGGGTAAGGATCCCTTTCTTATCCATTTCTTTTTCCATTCTTGAGAGGAGAGAAGTGGACATCCCCATTCCCCTGAACTGAGGGAGTGTAGCAAAGTCGGTCATTTCCGCATTCCGGTTTTCAAAATCGATCTCGCAAGAGGAAAGGGCAACTATGTTACCTTTATATTCAACTGCGAAATATACAACATTATCTTCCATGGTCTTTTTCAGGTAGGCCGGGTCCTGGATAGGAAAAGGATATGTAGGAAATACTTCGGCGTAGATCTCTGCCATTGCAGGTACATCCGCTTCCGTACACATCCGTATCAGGAAACCTTCGGGTAATTCAGGATTCATGATGTCTCCTGCCTTATCTTTGGCAGTGGAGATAATCCGGTCATCCTCAACCTGTGTGTCTTCCTGCCTGTTCCCTGTGAAATATTTACACATGAACAGGGCTTCCTTCTTGCCGGAATAGTAGCCGGGTACTCCGGCCTCCTTCACATATCCCTTTGCTTCAAAAACATCTCTGGAATCTGCAGGGACTTTTGCAAATATCTTGTTGTAGCCGCGTTTTTCTGCCAACCGATCCATTTCAGGTATAAGATCCGGCAGATCGCCAATATCCAGTTTCATAAGGTAAATACGATTATTGTACGTACCGTGCTGGATCAGGGAGTTGCCTATTTTTTCGATTATATCACTCAACGTCCCTTCTCTCCATTCTTTCGGTATCTTCCGGTACAAGACTTACAACTTCATCATGATCGGCAAGCAGTTTTGCAATACCTGTAGATTTATATTCAGCTGCATCATCAAGTTTAAGCTGGAGTTTACACTCTTCACATTTACGGTCACAGTATATCGGCTCATAGGAATCCGGTTCTTTATAGGAAGTGATCACACCTTCATAGTTACGCAAAATAACCCTGTTGGTGGACCAGGATATGAGATAGGAAGGCATGACAGGTATCTTACCTCCTCCGTGGGGAGCATCGATAACATAGGTCGGAACTGCAAAACCACTTGTGTGGCCGATGAGGTGTTCCATTATCTCTATACCCTTGCCCACCGGAGTGCGGAAATGGGACAGGCCTTCCGAAAGGTCGCACTGGTAGAGGTAATAAGGACGTACACGGTTTTGCACAAGTTTCTGTACAAGCTTTTTCATGATTCTGTGGCAGTCATTCACTCCTGAAAGCAACACCGTCTGGTTTCCGAGGGGGATTCCTGCATCTGCAAGTTTACGCAGGGCTTCTCTGGAAGATTCTGTTACTTCACGTGGATGGTTGAAGTGGGTATTGATCCAGAGAGGATGATGCTTTTTGAGTATTTCTACAAGATTATCAGTTACCCTGTAAGGAAGCACCACAGGCATCCTTGTACCGATACGAATTACCTCTACATGAGGTATTTCTCTCAATTGTGTCAGAATCCAGTCCAGATAAGCATCAGGCAACATAAAAGGATCTCCGCCCGAAAGCAGGACATCCCGTACCTGTGGGGTATTCCTGATGTATTCCAGTCCTTCAGAGACTGCATCTTTGGTAGGAATGGAATCCACATCTCCCACTTTTCTCTTACGTGTACAGTGCCTGCAGTACATCGAACAGGTGTTACTTATATGGAACAATACCCTGTCCGGATACCTGTGTGTGATCCCCTCAACAGGACTATCCTCCTCCTCAGAGAGAGGATCTTCAAGGTCATCTTCATCGATGTCCAGCTCCTTTGGTGAAGGAAAAGCCTGCAGGAATATGGGATCATTCCTGAAATCATCGGCGTCTATAAGAGAGAGATAATAAGGAGTCACGGATAATGGGAATTTTTCCAGGGTTTGTTTGAGTTTATCCTTTTCCCCGGGTTTGAATTTGATGCCAAGCAAGGTTTCAAATGTATCTATATCACCGATGGAATGCTTGAGTTGCCATCTCCAGTCCTTCCAGTTGGCAATAACAGTATCAGAATCGATTTTTTTAGCTATTTCTTTTTGTGTTTGTGTGTGCTGTGTCATAAATGTACCACATTTTTAACTTATAATTACTTATTGAATGAATTTGCCTGCAAAAGTTGCATAAGACCATACGCACAGCTAAAAAATAACGCAGGCAAAATGAAATTAAATAGGTATATCACCTTTGTTGAGCAAAATATCACAACTAGTAGAACCGCATGTTGTCTATTTATCGGTTTATATATAGTGGAAGAAGATATATATACTTTACTGAATGGTTCCAATCAATTATGTAATCAGATATTCAAGTAATCTGAAATCCTGAAATAAATGATAAGATAACCAAATACCAGCATCATAAGGGATATTAACCATGCCCAGCGCAGAATACGCGCAAGGTTGTGGGGTTGTGTGATTCTAAAAAAAAGCCTGTCGGCCAGTCTAGGCCGATCAGGTGCTGCGGTAGGCATTATGCCTTAATCCTCTTTAAGCGGAAGGTGTTTTCACGTTCCATCTCGTCCAGCCGGAAACGGATGAAGTCCATTGCTTCCTGCATTTCGGGAATTACTTTGAATTCAAGGGCATTAACACGCCTTTTTGTTTTCTCGATGTCGTCAAGTAACCTCTTCATAGTGGTCTCAATCTCTGCTGCAAGAATAATCTTGTCAACAAGGATCTCATATGAATCGACAGTTTCATCGATGTAGGAGCTTGTCCCGAGAATACCGTATCCCCTTTTGTTGATGGGTTTATGCACACTGGATGCTTCGATCTTAGGGACCACCACACCCATAATATTGTGGCTTTCAAGACTTATTTCTGGTCCATCTTTGAGAGCAAGAGCAGTGGATTTTATTACCATTCTGCCCTCGACTGCCTCAGCGATCCCTATTTTTTCAGTGGCATTATCATAGGCGTCATCCAGTTCGTTCCTTACACCCTTGGCCTTGTTCAAAATCTCAAAGAATTCCAGGATAAGACCATCCCTTTTCATTTTAAGCAGCTTGTGGCCGCTCTGGGACAGTTTTATCTTTTTCTTCAGTTCAATAAGTTCGGAACGAGTTGGTTTAACATCCTTTGTGCCCATAGTGGATCACTCTTTGTTCACTCTGCATTTTGATGTGCAGGGTGATATTTATCGATATACTTGTTGTCTATCCTGGTAAGCTGTGCTTCCGGAAGCTCGGAAAGGATTTCCCATGCTATGGACAGGGTATCTTCGATATTCCTGTCCTCATCTTTTGCCTGTCTTACAAAACGGTCTTCGAAAAGATCGGCAAATTCCAGGATTCTCTGGTCTCTTTCGGAAAGGGATTCTTTACCGACGATTGCAACCAGTCCACGAAGATCACGTCCTTCAGCATATCCGGCATACAACTGATCGGATACTGCCTTATGGTCATCTCTTGTCTTACCTTCCCCTATACCGGAGTTCATCAGA
>Ga0114983_1001018_pt1 | contig 11322 bp, 10 predicted proteins | sample Shrwel_input2_RT_FD_87182 | JGI IMG/M metagenome (GOLD analysis project Ga0114983, IMG submission 87182) | Subsurface microbial communities from deep shales in Ohio, USA - Utica-3 well 1 S input2 RT | ecosystem: Environmental > Aquatic > Deep subsurface > Shale gas/oil reservoir > Produced...
CTGCCAAGGAAAACTTCTTTGCGGGTCTGGCGGCGTTTACTGGAAAACTCACTGTCGGCAAAAGTCAGTTGCTGGCTCATCCGGTTACTCATTCTGGGTTCAGTTACAACACGATGATCTCACATCTCGGACTTATTCGCACCTTCCCTTAACAAAACAAGAGGTGTTATCTGCCTGGATAATTTAGCAGTAGGCAGGCACAGGTTTTATTGGCGAGAAGGCTGTAGTAAGAAAGGATAGAGGAAAAGGCCAAAGGCATTATTGAAGCGATAGCCCTTGGCCCTAAGTTTTACAAGTGCAGTTCAACACAGATAGCTGCGCCGCTTTGCCTGTGCAGGATTAATCTGTGATTAACTCGAGTTGCATCAATAGCATATCTTCGCCGTCTATGACCCGGGTATCCTGGCTGTGGCAGTGGGGGCAGATGACGGTGCGCTCCTCTGGGGTACTTTGCTGCCGGCACTGATTGCAGGAGAGCGTCAGCGGCGCTATGTCGATATTGAGCACGGCTTGGTGGCAGACACTGTGCTCACGAAAGGTGTTGAAGGCGGTGCGAACCAACTCAGGTTCGACGCCGCTCATGGCACCTATCTTGATGGCGACCCGGGCAATGCCCTTGGCGCCGTGCTCGGCGGCGAGTTGCTGGCACTGCTCCATCAGGGCACTGACGATAGAGTACTCGTGCATCAACAGATCCTCGGCAACAGCTCGCCCTGTGGCAGATCCAAATAACGGCGACTGCCCCAGGCCGATTCCAGTACCACTTTACCCGGATGTTGTTCGCCTACATCGCCTATGATGCAGGCCTGGTCGCAATGACCGAAGCGGCGCATGATTTCGACCGCGCCTTCGGCGAGTTCGCGGGGCAGGGCGACGACAAAGCTGCCTTCGTTGGCGAGATCCCAGGGCTCAAAACCGTAGAGTTCACAGACGCCGCGCACCTCATCACAGACGGGAATGGCGGTTTCTTTGAGGGTAATGCCCTTGTTTGAGGCCTTGGCCCACTCGTTGAGCACAGCCGACAAGCCGCCGCGGGTAGCATCACGCATGGCGTGGATCTCCAGATTGGCGGCGATCAGTTGCTCCACCACATTCCAGAGCACGGCGCAGTCGGAGCTGAGTTCAGACTCCAGCTCCAGCCCTTCACGGGCACTCAGGATGGCGGCGCCGTGACGGCCTATGTCCCGCGAAAGCAAGATGGCATCGCCGCTTTTGAGCGCATGAGCCGAAATGCCAGGCTTGAGAATGCGGCCTACCCCTGAGGTATTGATGAAAATGCCATCGGCGCAGCCTTTGGGCACTACCTTGGTATCGCCGCAGACGATGCGGGCTCCGCATTGAGACAGGGCATCGGCCATGCTGGCGACTATCTGTTTCAGACGGCTGATTTCAAAGCCTTCCTCTATGATAAAACCACAGCTTAAATATTGCGGCTCGGCGCCCATCATAGCTAAGTCGTTGACTGTGCCGGCAATGGCCAGCTTGCCGATGTCGCCGCCTTTGAAGAACAGCGGCGCCACGGTAAATGAGTCTGTGGTAAAGGCGCAATCGCCGCCAAGATGCAGACAGGCAGCGTCTTCTTCGCGTCTGAGAATGGGGTTGTCGAAGGCATCGAAAAACAGCTTGTTGATAAGCTCGGCCATTTCCCGGCCACCGCCGCCATGGCTCAGTTGTACTCGTTTATCGGACATCAGTTTACTCCGGCATATCTGTAATAGGCATTGCAGGCGCCTTCAGAGCTGACCATGCAACTGCCGAGCGGTGTTTGCGGGGTGCAGCCGCGGCCAAATACTTTGCAATCCTTGGGATTGGCCATGCCGCGCAGAATATCGCCGCATTGGCAGGCCTTGTGATCGTCTATCTGTTTCACCGGCAAGCGTTCGGCAAAGCGGCGTTCGGCATCTCTGTGACTGTATTCGGGTTTTAGCATCAGTGCCGAGTCGGCAATGGGTCCAAGGCCGCGCCAACGAAAACTGGGGCGTACCTTAAAAAATTGCGCTACCTTTTGCTGCGCCAATAGATTGCCCTGTTCGCTGACGGCGCGTTGATACTGGTTTTCCAGTTCACAGCGGCCGCTGACTTTCTGTTTGACCAGCGCGAGAATGGATTGCATGACATCAACCGGCTCGAAGCCCGAGACCACCACAGGGGTGTGATAACGTTCTACCGCCGGGCGATAGATGCGGGCGCCACTGATAACGCTGACGTGGGCCGGGCCGATAAAGGCGTTGACCTTGGTCTCGGGGTGGCTCATTACCGCATCTATTGCCGGTGGTACCAGCACATGGTTGATATGAAACAAGAGGTTACTAAGGCCCTTGGCTTCGGCTTGCTCCAGCAGTACCGCCGTCATCGGCGTGGAGGTTTCAAAGCCGATGGCAAAATAGACTATGGTCTTGTCCGGGTTATCGGCGGCGATTTTCAGCGCATCGAGCGGGGCGTAGACGGCGCGGATATCATGGCCTTCGGCGCGCACCGAGGCGAGCGAGCCCTTGGAGCCGGGAACCCGGATCATATCGCCCAGGGTCACCAAGATCACATCATCGAGGCGGGCGAGGGCGGCGGCCTGATCTATCCGCTCCTTGGGCATGACACATACAGGGCAACCCGGGCCATGAATGAAATGGATATTTTCCGGCAGCAGCTGCAGCAGGCCATATTTCATTATGGTGTGGGTGTGGCCGCCGCAGACCTCCATGATATTGAGCGGCTCGGCCAGCTTGGGAGCCAGTGCGGCGATTTCCTCGGCCAGATTTCGGATAGTGGCCGGGCAGCGAAAGCCGTCGTACAGCTGCTTGAGTTCAAGCTCTGCCATCTTCCGCCTCCAGTTTGGCCGCTATCTCACGGTACAGCGCCAGACTCTCGGCGGCAGATTCGGCATCTATCTTGTTCATCACAAAGCCGATATGGATAAGCACATAGTCACCAATGGCAAGCGGTTCATCCAACAGATGACAGCTCACAGTGCGTTTAACCCCCAGGGTTTCCACGGTAACGCTCTGGCTTTCGGGGTGCAGCTCCACTACCTGGGATGGGATAGACAAACACATCAGCAGGCCTCCGAAGTGCGCTCGGCAAAGGCGGCGAGCTGCTTATCCAGCCACTGGGCGACCCGGGTCAAACTGGCGGGATCTTTGGTAGAGACTTCCAATACCTCGGCCTTGGGGTTGAGCTTACTCACCTGGGCACGGGCCTCGGCGACATCAAAGTCAAAGTAGGGCAGCAGATCGCACTTGGTCAGCAGCACCAGATCGGCGCGGTGGAACATCACAGGATATTTTTCAATCTTGTCGTCGCCCTCGGGGATGGAAACCAGCACAATATTCTTGTGGGTGCCCACATCATAACTGGCCGGGCACACCAGGTTGCCGACGTTCTCGACAAAGCAGATATCCATGTTGTCGAGCGCTTGCTGGTGCAGGGCACCGTGCACCATAAAGGCATCCAGGTGGCAGGCGCTGCCGGTTTGGATCTGAATCGCTTCTATGCCCTTGGCCTTGAGGCGGTCGGCATCCCGCGAGGTTTCCAGATCGCCCTCAATGACGCAGTACTTTTTGTCTGTATAGGCACCGAGATGCTCCAGCAGGCTGGTTTTGCCACTGCCGGGGCTACTCATGATATTGAAGGCCATCACCTTGTGGGATTCGAAGTGTTCACGGTTGTGCTGAGCTTCGATGTCGTTTTTGTCGAGGATCTTGTGGATCACCGACAGTGTCTTGCTGTCGTTCAGCTGTGGGTTGGTGTGTGCTGTGCCTTGGCTGTGAGAATGGCTGTGAGAGTGCTCATGGGAATGGCCATGAGAGTGACTGTGACCGTGCTTGTGATCGTGACTGTGAGAATGACCATGCTCGTGAGAATGATGTCCGCCGTTGCCCCTGGGCAGTGAACATCCGCAATCTTTACACATAATGAACTCCCTTTGGTTCCTTAATCTGAGCATGCGCCGCTTTGGCGGCAGATGCCTTGATATCAATCAGTAATTTCAACGTTCGGTCAGGCTCTGTGTGAGCCCGGGTTGATGTAATCCATACCAGAGCTGCCCGAGGGCGATACCGCCATCATTGACCGGCACTAGGCCGGGTTTCAAGCGGTGAAATTCAAGCCGGGCGAGTTCCCGGTGGCAGTATTCACTGAGAAGCCTACTTTGAAACACGCCGCCGCTCAGTACCAGCGGCAGCTCGTCTATTCCTTCGGCCTTGAGCCAGTTACGAGCCTTGAGCGCCGCGGCGAAAATCCCTTTGCCTATAGCCTGAATAAAGGCCAGCGCCAGCAGTTCACTGTCCGGCTCGGTGCGCCAGGCTTGCAGCAGCGCCGAAAATAACGGCGCGCTTTGCCACTGCCCAAACACCAGCTCGGTGCGAGAGTTTGTTGGTTCGAGCTCATGTTCGAGCTCATGTTCAAGCTTCAGCTCTAAGCCAAGCTTCTCGGCGCTTTGCTGTTTCCCGGCGGCAATGGCTCTGCGGGCAAGGGTTTCCAGGATAATCCCGGCCTGGCCTTCATATTGGCTGAGTCTCAAGTTCGCCAGCAGCGCGGCGGCGGCATCGAATAAACGGCCGATGGAGTGGCTCTTGGGGCCTATGCCACTGCTGGCGAGCTTGCCAAGGTTGGCCAGCTTGGCTGCAGGCTCGGCGGCAAAGACCGCCAATTGCTGCAACTCTTCAATGCCATGGTTTTGCAACAGCAGGCTATAGAGCAGGCGCCAAGGCTCGCGAATGGCCTGCTCGCCTCCGAGCAGCATCATCGGGCTCAGGGTTGCCAGGCGCTGAAAGCCCTGACAGTCGGCCAGCAGCAGTTCGCCGCCCCAGAGCTGGTTGTCATCTCCAAGCCCCGTGCCATCAAAGCTGAAGCCCAGCACCTTGCCGCTGTAATCATTGGCTGCCATCACCGCCAGCAGATGGGCGAAGTGATGCTGCACCTCAAGCTGCCGACCCCCTTGACGCTCGGCCCAGCGGCTGGACGCATAGTCGGGGTGTTTATCGCGGATGATGGCCTCGGGCTCAAAGTGGTACAGGCGATGGAAATTCTGCAAAGTGCGCTCAAAATAGCCCTCGGCCTCAACACTGAAAAGATCGCCGATATGGGGGCTGAGATAGAGCTGATTACCGATATTGAGCGCCAGGGTGTTTTTCTGTTGTGGGCCCACGGCCAATAGCGACGGCAGCTTGTAGGAGCAGTTGTCTTCTGTACTCCTATTCGCCAAGCTTTTGCTTGGCAGGCTCAGCGGTGCATAACCGCGGGCGAGACGCAGTACTTGCAGTTCATCATCCAGCATCTGCACCACAGAGTCGTCACAGCCGTTGATGATGGGGCGGTTATGATCCAGTATTGCATCGACCACAGCCAGAGGTGGTTTGCCGAGTTGCTGCAGCACTTCGTCGCCGTCTGTGATAATCGGCTCGCCGGAGCGGTTGGCACTGGTGGCCACCAGCGGCCGCTGCAGGCCGTCGAGCAGCAGGGTATGCAGCGGCGTATAGGGCAGGAACAAACCCAGCCGATCGATATCCGGCGCTATGGCGCTGCTGAGTGCCGGAGCGTCAGCCTGGTGTTGCTTCTTGGCCATAAGCACAATCGGCCGCTCCTGACTACTGAGCAGTTGCCACTCGGCGCTCGAGCCTTCGGCATATTGTTTGGCGAACTCGATTGAGGGCATCATCAGTGCCAGCGGCTTGGCCGGGCGGCACTTGCGGCGCCTAAGTTCAGTGACTGCGTCATGATTACCGGCATCGCAGATCAGATGAAAGCCCCCTAGGCCCTTAATGGCGAGGATTTTGCCCTGTTCGATAAGAGCAATGGTTTGCGCCAGCGCTTGCTCTCTCTTGGCGAGGATTTCGCCGCCTGCGCCACGCAGTGTCAGCTCGGGGCCACATTTGGGGCAACTGACCGGCTGGGCGTGATAGCGCCTGTCCATCGGGTCTTCATAGGCCTGGCGGCAGGCATCACAAAGGGCAAAGCCCGCCATGGCGGTATTGTGTCTGTCGTAGGGCAGGTTGCGGATAATGGTGTATCTGGGGCCGCAGTGGGTGCAGTTGGTGAAGGGGTAACCGAAGTGGCGATTATCGGGATCGCGAATCTCGGCCAGGCAGGCATCGCAGCTGCTCTTGTCGCTGCCCACAGTGACTATGGCCGCCGCTTGCCCCGCACTGCTGTGCGCTATGGTGAAATCTTGCAAGTCCTGCACTTGGGCATGGCTGACGGTGAGCTCATCAATGCGGCACAGCGGCGGGCGCTCGGTATCGAGGGCGGCTCGAAAGCCCGCCAGCGCCATCTCCGGACCTTGCACCAATATGCTGACGCCCTGGCCATCGTTGAGCACATGGCCCGTGAGCTGAAAGCGTTTTGCCAACTGGAAAATCCAGGGGCGAAAACCCACTCCCTGGACTATGCCTTTGATATTGAAGCTTTGGGCAACAAGCGCTGTCATCAGCGCCTCCTTTGCCTGAGCCAAAGTGCGCCGGCGGCGAGTAGGGCGCCATCGAGATCGAGCTGCTGACTGGCTGCCAGCGGGAAGTTTTTGCCGATGCGAATGGCGATTCTCTTGCTCAGAACCGGGTTGGTCATGGCGCTGCCGGCCAGAAAGACACAATCTATACCAACGCTGAGATCCAGATGCTCGACCCAGTTGGCCAGATAGTCGGCCAGTGAATCCTGGGCGGCGAAGCAGAGCTTGGCGGCATCTGTGTCACCGGCGAGGCGGAACTCATGACAGTGCCCAGCGTTTTGCACCAGTTAAGGCCGCGCACCGCTTCGCCCTTGGCCAAGGGGTAATCGATTCGCGGTGCGTTGGCGCCCTTGTAACTCATGGCGGCGGCGATAAAGGCATCTTTAAGCTCAGTGGCCGACTGCCCCTGTTGCCCCAGCCCACTGATGATGGCGATAACGGCCCACAGCGCATCCAACCCGGGGAAGGCGGATGGCTGCTGACTGCCAAAATCCAGCAGGCGGTTATAACACTCGGGAAATTGGCTTTTGAATTTTTGCACCACAGTGCGCTGCGGGCTTTGTTCCAGTGCGTGTACTATCTCATAGCCGCTGGCGGGCAGTTGAGTCAGCTCAAAGAAGCACTCTTGTTTGCCGTCCTTATCCAGATAGCGTATCTGAGATGGATTTGAGCCGCTGAAATAGAGCAGTGCGGCCTTTTTTATACCGCAGAATTCGGCTAGCAGCGCGTTGAAGGCGCATTCGGCGCCGTGATCAGTGGCCACTTGCCAGATATTCGCGTCATTCTCCGTGGCGGCTCTCAATACAATTTGCGGCTCTTTTTGGTTGCCCAGGCTTTGAACGGTCGCCACTGATTTGCCGAACCTTGCCTCATCGTGCAGGGTTTCCTGCAAGGCATGGCCTGAGCTTGCCTTACTCAGCCGCGCCTGGTGAGTATAGAGCGGCAGATAGTGACCGGCTATCCAGCTTAGCTCTACACGGGAAGGCTGGGATAACTCGCTGGCAAACAGATAATCGCAGCCCTTGATACGCAAATACTCGCAGATGATCAACAGCAGTCTGCTATCGGCAAACGCCACTGAGTACAAGGGCTGTGTGAGCCTGGGGTGCTGCGAGCTGGGTCTTAACCGCAGCGCAGGTTTTTCCATCGAAGAAAGCGCCAGCACTTCGGCATCGGTCAACAGGAAGTGGGCGTTGAGGCTATTGGGATTGCAGCAGATAAGTGTTTGGCCGCTGGGAATGCCCTGAGGCATATCATCTTGTTTGAGACTCAGTTTTAGGCGCCGATTGCCGCTGTCGGTGAGCGTGAGCGATTTGCCCCCAAGCAGTTGCTCGGCCATGGCGCGGATATCGCTTGGTTGCAGGGCGCAGAGCTCCGGCTCGGCCAATACCGCCTCTTCGCCATGGCAGTGGGGGCAGGGCAAACGGATATTGGCAAAATCAGGGTGTTGGTTATCGCCCAAACGAGGCTGGCAGTGCTGACAAAACGCCAGGCTCGGCCGAGTGGTTGAATTGGGAAGAAGGTCGGTTAAAGCCAGTGGTGTGGCGGCGCCGAGTCTTTCCTCGGCCAGTAAAATACGTGAGTCCAGCAAACTGGTACTCAAGAGAAAATCACCCGCAATCTCATCGGCGAGCTGCTCAAGCTCACTCTGGTTTCCCTCGGCTTCGAGAATATATCGCCAGAGGATCCTGGGCGCCTGATGATTGTGCTCAAGGGCGGCAGCAGCGCTTTGCTTGGCCGCAGATTTCAGCGGCAACAGGGCGATAGTGATATTCAGCTTATCGTAATTAAGATATTGGTTACATAAATGCCCATACCAAGGCTGCTGCGAGGCGCAGTCAAATTCGAATCTAACGAGTTTCATGGGATGTTTCCGGCAGTTTGTCTTCTTCATCGACCTTTGCTGCTACAGATAGCTTTGGGCGATAGGAGTGGGGAATAAGGGCTTCTATGTCTGTGTTACCGGTTTTTTGGCATTGCCAGCCAAGGTGCTGCAGATAGTTGATAAGCGTGGTTTCCATCAAGGGCACGGCGGCGGCAATTTGCGGTGTGAGCCCAAGGGTCATGGGTTCAATCACGGTTGGGGTGATGCCAAGCACCATGGTGTGGGGCCTGTCGCCAAGCATCTCCATCATGATCAGGGTTTGCAGCATTTCCACTTCATGGGCGCTGCCTTGCCAATCGATTTCAGGCGGAGCCTTATCGAAGTCGAAGAAATAGACTTCGCCGGGTTTGGCGCCTGCGGCATTGACTGTATCGACCAAAAGCAAAGCGTCGTACTTGGCGATGATGGGGGTAAGTCCCTGTGCCAGGGTGCCGCCGTCGAGGAGATCGAGCTGGTCGCTTGGGTGAGTAAATTGATAGTTTTCATTGAGGTAATTGACAAAATGTACGCCGATACCTTCATCGGCGTACAGGACATTGCCAATACCCAGCAGCAATATCTTCATCTGACCTCTAGTGCTTGTCCGGGTGATAGTCATAACCTGAGACAATAGAGTCCACTGAGTTATGTTTGAAGCGGATACCTGTCCAGACTGCCATATAAACGTGGATAACCACGAAGATGACAAAGGCCCAGGTCAGATAATGGTGCCAGATCCTGACCATGGCCAGGCCACCCATCTGCGCCGTGATCCAGCCGGAGATATCCCACAGCCAGCCGCCCATACCTTGATGGTAGACGTTGGCATAGAGTACCAGCCCGGTAATACAGATCACCGCAGCCATTACAGACACTGCCAGATACGTCATAAACTGCAGTGGGCCATAGACACCGGCCTTGTTCAGCTTACCCATCCACAGATAGGACTTGAGCTGAACTATCCAACTCTTCAAGCTCATCACATCCCGAAACGAGCGCCGCTCAATATCGCTCTTGCTGAAGAAGAACAGATAAGCGCGGGCCATGGTAATGGCACAGAGGATAAAGCCGAAGATCAGGTGGGCAAAGCGGATCCAGCCTTGCACCAACACATCACTGGACTCGGGCGCTACCAGAAACGGCCAGGCGATATAAAAGCCTGTCATCACAAGTACCAAAATCGCCAGCGCTCTGAGCCAGTGAAATATCCGGATCGCGGCGCTGAATACTATCTCCTGTTTATAGGAAACACTCGATGTAGCCATGACGCTTCCTCCTTAGCGGGCATTGGGATCGATACGGAATTCGCCCAAGGATTGCCCCTTGTAATCCATCACGTGTACGGCACAGGCCATACAGGGATCGAAAGAGTGAATAATGCGGATCACTTCCAGTGGCTTGGCGGGATCTTCAAGCTTCAAGCCTATCAGTGATGCCTCATAAGGCCCCATCTGCCCCTTGGCGTCCACAGGCCCTGCGTTCCAGGTGGTGGGCACCACGGCCTGATAGTTCTCCACCAGTCCTCCCTTGATGCGGATCCAGTGACTGAGCATACCGCGCGGTGCTTCGAGCATGGCGTGGCCGACATATTCCTTGTTGCTGTCAAGTTCAGGCTTGATATAAGTGCTGTCATCACTCTGGATATTGGTCAGCAAGGCATCGAAGGTGCGTAACCCCTCTTTGGCCACTATCGAGGTTTGCAACATGCGTGCTGCGGTGCGGCCAAGGGTGGTGAACAGGGCCTCAATCGGTAAGCCGGTACGTTGCAGCAAACCATTGACGGCATCGACCACCACTTGATTGCCTCTGGCATAGTTCACTAGCATACAGGCAAGCGGGCCCACTTCCACAGGTTCACCCTGGTAGCGAGGCGATTTCACCCAACTGTATTTGTTGTCGCCATCCAAGGTTGGCAGTTTGCCGTAAACTGTGTCGCGCTCAACAAAGCCGGTGTAATCCGGAATTGTGGTGCCGTCGTAAGGGTGTTGCGGCTTATCGGCCTTATACCAAGCATGGGTGACGTCTTCTGCAATCAGATCCGGGTTGATATCACTGACTCCTGCCAGGTCGCCCTTGAGGATAACCCCTTGCTCAAACAGGTATTCACCATCGGCGGTGACAAAGTCGTTGGTGGCCATAAAGCTCTTGATGTTGACACCGCCCAGTACCGAGGCTTCGTCGCCGAAGGCTTCGGCCGCCATCACGATATCGGCCTTGTAACCACGCTCGATAAAGTCAGCCACAATGGCATGTTTTTGTTTCCATTCCTGCAATCTTGCCGGGCTCAGCATGTCACGCACTGAGGTAACACCACCGACGACCAGAGACTGAGGGTGAGGTTGCTTGCCGCCGAAAATCGCCATCATCTCTGCCGCGACTCGCTGTACCTCAAGTGCTTTAAGGTAGTGCGACAGGGCGATCAAGTTCTGCTCGGGGGTGAACTTATAGGTGCCGTTACCCCAATAGGCATTGGCGAAAGGTCCAAGTTTACCGGTTTCGACAAAGCCTTTGACTCTCTCTTGAACGGCTTTGAGCTCGCCTTCACCGGCGGCAATCGGCTTGTCAGTGTATTTGAGTGCTACCTGGGCAGCCTTGGCAGGATCGGCGCTGAGGGCTGAAACCACATCGACCCAGTCCAGACCATGCAGATGATAGAAATGTACTATATGGTCGTGCATGATCAGCGAAGTATGCATCAAGGAGCGCAGATAACGGGCGTTGAGCGGAATTTTCATCCCGAGGGCATTTTCCACCGCTTCGGTGCCGCAGCGATAGTGGGAATAGGTACACACACCGCAGATCCGCTGCACGATAAGGCCCACATCCATAGGCGTACGGCCTTTGAGGATCACCTCAATACCGCGCCATAGGGTGGAGGAGGACCAGGCTTTTTGCACCACGTTGTTTTCATCGACTTCGACTTCAACACGCAGGTGGCCTTCGATACGGGTAATGGGATCTATGACTACACGTTGGTTCATTGATTAATCCTCCTTCGAACCGGCAAACAGACTGGCAA
>Ga0114983_1001021_pt1 | contig 11307 bp, 13 predicted proteins | sample Shrwel_input2_RT_FD_87182 | JGI IMG/M metagenome (GOLD analysis project Ga0114983, IMG submission 87182) | Subsurface microbial communities from deep shales in Ohio, USA - Utica-3 well 1 S input2 RT | ecosystem: Environmental > Aquatic > Deep subsurface > Shale gas/oil reservoir > Produced...
CCAGCACCTTGGCAAGTATTCCCTCGCGGCCCTGACGCCGGAACTGATCGCCAACTACCGCGACACGCGGCTCAACAGCCTGGGACGCCGCGGGAAGCCCATCAGCCCCAATACCGTGCGCCTTGAGCTCGCACTGCTCGGCCACCTCTACACCGTAGCCATCCAGGAGTGGGGCCTCGGCCTGACCTACAACCCCGTCCAGAACATCCGTAAGCCCAGCCCGGGAGAGGGGCGTGACCGCCGCCTGAGCCCCGACGAGGAGAAGCGCCTGTTCGCCGTGCTACGACAGCACAACAATCCCATGTTGGCTTGGATCGCCAGAATCGCCCTGGAGACGGGCATGCGCTCCTCAGAGATATTGACCCTCACTCGCTCCCAGGTCGACGTGAAACGCCGCGTGGTGCGCCTTACGGACACCAAGAATAACGAAGCCCGCCTGGTACCGCTGACTCAGGCCGCCACCGAGGTGTTCAAGCAGGCGCTGAGCAATCCGGTGCGCCCGCTCGACTGCGATCTGGTGTTCTTCGGTGAGCCTGGCAGGGACGGAAAGCGCGGCCCCTATGCCTACACCAAGCTCTGGAACCAGGCGAAGAAGCAAGCAGGGCTCGATGACTTTCGCTTCCACGACTTACGCCATGAGGCCGTGAGCCGGCTGGTAGAGGCAGGACTATCCGATCAGGAGGTCGCCGCGATCAGCGGGCACAAGTCGATGCAGATGCTGAGACGGTATACGCACTTGAGAGCCGAGGATTTGGTCGTGAAGCTGGATAGACTAAGGGAGGTCTAATACATTAATAGCTTGAGAAAACTAGGCAGAACGATCAGGCGGATTCCGACCCTGAGCGGCTATGTCGGCGAAAGCGGCATGTTGGTTCAGCCGAGTTATGAAGCCGGCACAATAATATATGTTATGCTTACTGTTTATACTTAATTTATTATAATTTCAATGGAAGAGGTCGTGAATGATAGGCGGTATAACCTGAGTGAACGCGCTGCCGGGTTCATTGACGTTATGTCGAGGGGCGTATAATCACTGTTTGCTGAAAAAAGGAATCAGTAGTGGAAACCTACTCAGTGGATATTAAAAAAGACGATGAAGGCTATTTGGGTAGAGAGTGCCCCGAGTGCGAAAAGTACTTCAAGATAAAGCCGGGTACAGGTATCCCTGATTTCTCCGATTGTTATTGCCCCTATTGTCAACACTTGGGGCCGCAAGACCATTTTTGGACAAAACAGCAGATTGAGTATGCTCGGTCGGTTGTTCTTAATAAGGTTTCTGGCGATCTTCTCAAAATGATCAAGAAGATGGAGACGAAACCAAAAAAGAATCAGCTGATCTCTATTGGCATAACCGTAAAGGGAAAGCCAACTCCCATTACCTACTATTCTGAAAAAGAACTTGAAGAAAAAGTCGAATGTAAAAACTGCACCTTGCAGTATGCTATCTATGGTGCGTTCGGGTACTGTCCTGATTGTGCAGAGCACAACTCACAACAGATAGCCGATGCAAATTTTGATCTGGTCATAAAAATACTTGATCTGGCTAAAGAAGCACCATCAGATATAAAAAGCAAGCTAATTGAAAATGGGCTGGAGGACTGCATTTCAGCGTTTGATGGATTTTCACGAGAACGTTGTCGTGACCGATATCCTAAGCTGTCTTTTCAGAATATTTACGTAGCCAGGAAAAAACTCGATGAATCCGGAATTAATATTGCTGAAGGTCTCGATAGCACCGAGTGGGAGTTCGTCGTAAAGCAGTTTCAAAAACGCCATCTTCTAGCGCATAAAATGGGTGTAGTTGATGAAGAATACATAAAGAAAACGGGCAGTCACCCAGAACAGTTGGGGAAGAAAGTTTTAATTACTGAAAATGATGTTATCTCATTGATAGGCCACCTTAAAGTAATTGTCTCGAATCTTTCGAAACATGTGCAGCGCAGCTAACAAAGCGTTGCACCGGACAAGCCGGTGAACGCGGCGTTAGTTGCTTGGAGTATAAATGGAAATATCAAAGAACAAACAGAAGCAAATTAGAGCGTTAGTGGAAAAGTGCAAATCCAAGCAAGGAGAATATCTCCCAGCACATCACGGTTCTGGAAGTTGGGCTGCAACTTACTCTACCGAATTTATCAACAGTGCTTGCGAATTGTACATTTTATTCCAAGATCTTGAGCTTGGTGACCCTTTATATTTGCTTTCCATCAAATTTCGATCTGCGGGTATCCGTTCGTGTCGAGGGGCTGAGTTTCACATAGATCGAGTTGAGTATTTATATAAAACTCATCTTCGTCACCGAATTGAAGAAAAGCGTGCAAAGAAAAAAAAGAAACCAGTTTACAATAAAACTCCTTGTCCATACTGCGCCAAAATGGTGGTTGATCTTACCCAGCATGTAAGTCAGTCGCATCCTGAGTCATGGAACCAATTTTTCGTTCAGAATAGCATAGACTTAAAAGGTAAAACTAGATGTTTCTCGTGTGGCTCATTCCTGAAAACAATTGAGGGACATAAAGAAAAATGCTTACGAACACTTGAGGTTTGCAAATAACACAGCGTTTAAGACGGATTCCCAACGCTTGGCATTTTCGATTATCTTTGAATTTAATTTTTACGGCACAATGGTTTAGATTTAGTGGTAGCGTTACTCACCACTCAACGCGGCGTTAAATGCACAGGAAGATAAGCTCCATGGATCAAATAGATTTTCATGCCCTCGATGATACTCAGAAGAAATTTATGTTAGAGGTTGTTTTGGGTAACAAAGGAACATGTGTTTCAGTTTCTGGAGGTATGTGCGGAGAGATTTATGTCTTTGATCAAGGTGAAAATGTATTACCTAGATATGTATGTGCGAAAATACCGAAACCTCTTAAAAACGCTTCCATTCAGGAAACGAATAAAAGGTTTGTCAATGAACTAAAGAATCAGCTTTCATATAACCACCAGATGTTTGTTCATTGGGCATTTGATTTCACTGAGGTTCATGGAAGTCCTGTGGCACTATTTCGTTATTGGGGAAGTGACCTTGATAAGGTGATACGAAAGCCTGAACTTTCTAGCGTGATCGAAAAACTTTCAATAATGGTTTATGCTTGTAGTGGCTTGAGCCACTGCTATAAGAGCGGTCTAGTAGCACATCAAGATTTGAAACCTGCTAATATTTTTCTGAGGGACGTAAAAAACGAATTTCGTGATTTACCTGATCTAGATATCTATAACTTGGCTCTAATCGCTGATTTCGGTCTAGCTAATGCTTTTCAAGACTCATCTGTCTTCGGTGGCTCTCGGCCTTATATGGCTCCAGAACAGTGGAGTGAATCTGAGCTTTCACCTAAAACAGATGTATTTGCGCTGGGGGTCATTCTCTATGAGCTAATGAGTGGAGGTTTCCATCCGGTTGGCATAAAGCTCAACGATTATTGGCCTCGACCAGTTGAGGCTTATAGTAAAAAGTGGACCAAAGCTGAGGTTTGGAAAAAATGGGCAAAGACCGCAAATATAAATTTTGAAGGAGTATCTCCTGTAGAGCCTGAGGTCCAATCTCTTGTTCTTGATATGCTCTCAATTGACCCCTCTGATAGGCCATCTATTGAGGAGGTCAAGATGGCACTACTTGATATTGTTAAGCGTGAATCACAAGAAAGCTTTGTTCAGCTGGAATTTCTTGTCAATTACTTTGAACAAAAGGCATCGACAGAACCATTAAAAAACAGATGGCCATATTTGTGGGAAAGATGGGATCAGTTTCAAACAAAATTTGAAAAGTGCATTTAACAAGTTGCTGCATGCGGATAAATTACTCGCTACACTCGCAATTTGTCGGTAAGCAAAGCGTTATATCAGAGATGACTAAAAAACAGCCTCTGATCGATACCAGAATTTTAAGTTATGGGCGTTATGTAGCCTGTAGTATGTTGTAGTAGCATACAACATACTACATTTGTTGAAAGGTGATTATCTCTTCAGCAATGAATAGGGAAAATTTAGCGGCTAAAGTTTCTTCTGCCTTTCTGGTGTGACCTCAGTGGTGCGCTACTCATTGCCATCCTCTACTGCCTAGCATTCCTCATGATGGACACCTTTTCCCATGTGCTCATGTGCCTGAAGGATTGTGGTTATAAAAGTGCCCCTCAAGTGTCAATGAAATAAAGCGCATTGACCAAGTCCCGTGCACAAGGTGATCAACTTAAGCTGTTTATTGACACTTGAGGGGTAGGGTCGACTTGGTTGTTGTTTGATTTTTATATGCGTAATTTTTGGTTATTTTGTTTTATGAAAGGTGCTGTTGGAAAAGTATAGATAAACTTTAGGTAGGCGTATAGCTATACTTTTTAACCATAAAATCAAAGTGTTGAAAGTTTTCTCAAGATGACGTAAATATTGGGAGTGAAGTCTTTGTTTGCGTTATCTGGAGATGTTTATGACAACCGAAGAGCAGTTGCTTGAACGCTATGGTCCTTTGCTTTCTTTAACCGATTTATCGGAATTATTGAAGCGTAGCCCCGATGGGCTACGAATATCTTTGCAGAGCCAATCAGAATTTGCTTTGAAGTGGAATGCCGCCAAGAGGAAGGTTGGAAGGCGTGTCTATTTCCGTGCAACTGACGTTGCTGGGCTGATTGACGAGTCCTGAGGGGGGTACCGTGGACGATACCGCAATCATCCGTCGTCGGGTGCGATCAAACTTCACGACGCTCAACAATGAGTTGATTCGAGATCGACGAATTTCCTGGAAAGCTTTGGGCATTCTGGTGTTCGTGCTTTCTCTGCCCGATAACTGGCAGCTCAGGCTATCTCACCTTTCAAAAGAGAAGGAGGTTGGCTCTGGTCGAGATGCTACGAGAGCGGGGCTTAAGGAACTTCAACAAGCCGGGTATCTGTGCATTCAGCGGGAGCGTGGTGAATGTGGGAAGTTCGTGCGCACCACGTGGTTAGTCACTGACCGGCCAGGCGACTTTGAGCTTGATCCACCACGTTCGGGTTTTCCGAATGCGGTTAATCCAACTCCGGATAGTCCGTAGGCGGAAAATCCAATACTACTAAGTAAAGAGGCTAGAAAATACTGATCCTAGTAAATACTAAGGTAATAAGTAGATGAACGGCATTCGCCGTGTTTTGCACGCCAGGGAAGAAAAGGCCAACCACGTCAATTGAAACGAAGTAAGCCAATGATATGGAAGAAAAGGTCTGCGTGGCATCGATGTTGACACTTGAGGGGCAGCACTTCTGATTCATTGACATTTGAGGGGCAGTGCGGAAACCGCGTGGAAAGCTGTGTATTTCAATGTGGAAAGCGCAAGGACACCACTATGGGTAAATCGCTGTTAGATCGCTGCTTTACCGCTTCTGGAGCGCTGCATTATCGCCGTAAGTGTCGACTTCAACAGGGTTCGAGGCTGTTTGTCACGGATGCACAGGAAAAAACAGACCCGTGCAACGAAATGCAGAGAAATAGCGATGCTTTGCACATGGCGTACCTACAAGAATCAACGCTGAAGTGCGGGCAGGATGTGTGAAGTAGTCCCACTTCGCAAGCGTGGTGTTCCTCTTCACTGGTCCTTATTCGCACCTGCGGTGCTCAACGGACATCCTGCTCTGCGAAGCATGGAACCTGAGATAGGAGCTGGCATGAGTGAGAAGCAAAGAGTGACACGGAAGAACAGCACTCCGCTCAAGGTGTACTGCCTTCCGGAAGAGAGAGAACTGATTGAGTCCAACGCCAGGCAGGCGGGGCTAAGCGTTGCCTGTTATCTGCGGGAAGTGGGGCAGGGCTATCAGGTCAGTGGCGTTATGGACTACGAGTATGTCCGCGAGCTGGTTCGTGTAAATGGGGACTTGGGGCGTTTAGGGGGCTTGCTCAAGCTCTGGCTGACAGATGACGTGAGAACGGCTCACTTCGGGGCGGCTACCATCCTTAGCCTGCTCGGAAGGATCGAAGCCACTCAGGAGGAAATGAGTCAGGTATTGAAATCCGTGGTGCAGCCAAGGGCCAGATCGTGATTTTTTTAGCCGCTAAAATGTGGGGCTGGCACTGATGATCGCCAAACACGTCCCCATGCGCTCCCTGGGCAAGTCAGACTTTGCTGGTCTGGTGAACTACATCACCGACGAGCAAAGCAAGGAGCACCGTCTTGGCGCAGTACGTCTGACCAACTGCGAGGCGTATTCGGTCCAGGATGCTGTCAGCGAGGTACTAGCGACCCAGTTCGCCAATACCCGAGCGAAGAGCGACAAGACCTATCACTTGATTGTCAGCTTCCGAGCCGGGGAACAGATCGAGGCCGATACCCTGGAGGCCGTTGAGGATCGCATTTGCAAGGGGCTGGGCTTTGACGAGCATCAGCGCGTCAGTGCCGTGCATAACGATACCGATAACCTGCATATCCATATCGCCGTCAACAAGATTCACCCGACACGCAACACCATCCATGAACCCTACTACCCACACCAGACGCTGGCCGAGCTGTGCGAGGTCATGGAACGGGACTATGGGTTGCAGCAGGACAACCACATGCCGTGCCGACGCGGGGCTGAGTCGCGAGCCGCCGACATGGAGCGTCATGCCGGTATTGAAAGCCTGATCGGTTGGATCAAGCGCGAGTGCCTGGAAGACATCAAAACCGCGCAGTCCTGGGCTGAGCTACACCTGGTCATGCGTGACAATGGCCTGGAGCTCCGGGCGCGGGGGAATGGGCTGGTTGTCGTGGCCGGTGATGACGCGGCGGTCAAGGCGAGCACCTTGGGACGGGATTTCTCCAAGCCGAAGCTGGAGGCCCGTTTTGGTCCGTTCGAGCCTGACCAAGGGCAACAGGACAAGCCCCGCCGCCAGTACCGCAAAGACCCGGTACGGCTGCGCGTGAATACCACCGAGCTTTACGCCCGGTTCAAATCAGAACAGCAGAGCGCCGCAGCCAACAAGACGGCGGCCCTGGACAAAGCCCGGCGACAGAAAGACCGCCGGATTGAGAACGCCAAGAAGAAGGGCAAGGCCCGGCGGGCGGCCATTAAGCTCACCAGCGGCCGGCTGACCAAAAAGGTGCTGTATGCGCAGACTAGCAGCGCCCTGAAAGCCGACATTGACGCGATCCAGAAGCAGTACCGGGAGGAACGCCAGGCGATCCATGAGGCCCACGGACGCCGCTCCTGGGCCGACTGGCTCAAACGGGAAGCCTTGCAGGGCGATACCGGGGCCCTGGCCGCGTTGCGAGCCAGAGAGTCCGCCCACGGCCTCAAGGGCAACACCTTGAAGGGTGAGGGACAGGCGAAACCCGGCCATGCGCCGGTGATCGACAACATCACCAAGAAGGGCACCATCATTTACCGGGCCGGAGTCAGCGCCGTGCGCGACGATGGCGACCGGCTACAGGTGTCCAGGGAGTCCGACCAGGCAGGTATCCAGAACGCGCTAAGGATGGCGATGGAACGCTACGGCGAGCGCATCACCGTGAACGGTTCGCCGGAGTTCAAAGCGCGGGTGATCAAGGCGGCAGCGGATGGGCAGTTGCCTATACGGTTTGCGGACGCCGGGCTGGAACGTCGCCGACAAGCCTTGGCAAACGGCGAGAACACCGCCTCGGCTAAGACCCGAAGCAAACGGGCGGGAGTGCCGCCCATCGGTCAGCCGCCACCCCCGGTGCGCGGGAACCGGCTGCAATCGCTGTCCCAGGCCGATGTGCTTCACCTTGAGGGACAAGCGGGCAAGACGCCGACACCGCCCCCACGTGGGCCGAGCGAGCAAGAGCGCCGCAAAGCCAAGTTACGGGCAGAGATGGACGCCAAGAGGGCAAAAAGACAGCAAAAGGGACGCTCACTATAGTGCTTTCCCTTTGGAAGGCGGCAACAAACAGTAGATGCGATTAACCCTTGGGAAGCCTAACCGTTCCCCAGGACAATGACACCGATGTTCAACAACCATTGGCCGCGCGTTCTGACGGTGTCGCGCAGGTCGGACGCCGGGATAGTAAGTGACGAGCTATCCCTGTAGAGGTCCACACTTCACCGCTGGGTTCTCCGGCAGGGGTAGTGGCTCGCAATCTTCATGAGCGAGCCGCTACAGGTTGGTGAGTGCAACTTAGTCACGATGAAGCTAAGAGCACTCAATCATGAGAAGAGAACGAATTTTAGCGGCTAAAATTCCTGTCGCGGTCATGTCCTTGGCATTAACCGCTTCCATGCCTGCTCAAGCGGGCATCCCTGTCATCGATGGCGGCAATCTGACACAGAACATCATGACTGCAATGGAATCCGTGGCCCAGACCCTCAAGCAGGTCGAGCAGTATCAGGCGCAGTTGCAGCAATATGAAAACCAGTTGCAAAACACCATGGCTCCAGCGGCTTATATCTGGGACAGGGCACAATCCACGATTAATGATCTGACCCAAGCCACCAATACACTTCAGCATTACCAGAACCAGCTCGGCAGCCTCGATGCCTACCTGGGCAAGTTCCAGGACGTAGCGTATTACCGGAGTTCTCCCTGCTTTAATGGCGGCGGTTGCACGGATGCCGAACGTGCAGCGATGGATGAAAACCGTCGCCTGGCGTCTGAATCGCAAAAAGCGGCCAACGATGCGCTCTTCCGGGGGCTGGATCAGCAACAGGATAACCTGGTGTCCGATGCTCGACAGCTTGAGCGTCTTCAATCCGCCGCCCAGGGCGCGGATGGCCAGCTTGCCGCCATTGGTTACGCCAACCAGCTCGCCAGTAACCAGGCCAACCAACTCCTGCAAATCCGCAGCTTGCTGATTGCTCAGCAGAACGCGGAAGCAGCCCGTCTAGCTGCCGAACTGGATGCTAACGCCAGAGGGGAAGCGCGGGAACGGCAGATGCGTACCTGGAATTACCAACCTAGCGCAGCAGGTCGCTATTAAGGAGGCTGCGATGAAGAAGGTCATCCCACTTGTGGCAGCTGTTGCCTTGTTAGGTTGTGAGCAGGAAACGGTACCAGAGGCGAGTGCGATCACGTGCTCGCCAGTTGCGTTTCAGCAGACCATCAGCGAGCTGAGCCGAGAATCGAGCCGAAAAGCCTTTACCGAAGCCTGTCGGTCGTTCGAGAAGGCCCAACGCATGCGGGAATGGGAGTTCGAACCCAGCTCCCCCGGCAGGTATTGAGGGAGGGCGTCGTATGAAACGATTCGTATATGGTGGTTTGGGCGTGATGGCCGTCGTCATGCTGTCCGATACCGCAATGGCTCAGGAGTTATCCAGCAGCAACATCATGGATGATGTGTTGGATCGCTTTCACTATGCGGCATCCACATGGGGGCCTGCTATCGAAGCGGCCGCCAGTCGGTTGTTCTGGACCCTGGTAGTGATCTCGATGGTCTGGACGTTCGGCATGATGGCGCTGCGCAAGGCCGACATTGGCGAGTTCTTTGCCGAGCTTGTTCGTTTCACCATCTTTACAGGATTTTTCTGGTGGTTGCTGACGAACTCAACTCAGGGCATGAACATCGCGGGAACCATCGTACAGTCATTGCAAACTCTTGGGGCACAAGCCGGTGGCCTTTCCAACAGTAACCTGGGGCCGTCCAGCATCCTCGATATCGGCTTTGAACTGTACGACCAGACGGTGAAAGCTACGTCAGAGTTGAGCTGGAAACAGTTTGCCACTGCGTTGGTGATGGAAGGGATGGCCTTGGCCGTATTGCTGGTGTTGGCGATCATCTCCGTTAACCTGCTCCTGCTGCTAGCCGCCAGTTGGATACTGCTTTATGCGGGAGTGTTTTTCCTGGGATTTGGCGGCTCCCGTTGGACATCAGACATGGCGATCAACTATTACAAGGCTATTCTCGGCATAGCGGCTCAGTTGATGGCAATGGTACTCCTGGTCGCCATCGGTAGAGAGTTCATTACTCACTACTACTCGCAGATGAGCGAGAACATGGCGTCCCAGGAGTTGGTCGTGATGTTGGTCGTTTCGGTGATCCTGCTATTTCTGGTTAACAAGATTCCACCGATGATTTCCGGCCTGGTTTCGGGTGGCAGCGTGGGAGCAATGGGCATCGGATCATTCGGTGCCGGTGCTGCGGTAGGAGCAGCCATATCAGCGGCAGGTATGGCCCTCACGGCGGGCAAGATGGCTGGGAATGCGATGTTGGGCGGTGCGGCGAATGCAGTAGGTAGCGGGTCAGCCATCAAGGCTGCTTTCGAGAAAGCCCAGTCCAATATGTCGGGGTCTGAAGCTGACATGCCGAGCTTTGGCACTGGAGGTGACAGCAGCGGTGTTGGGAGTGGCAGCAGCTCCACCGGAGATGAAGCTGGCACCGGTGACACCCCATTTGCGCAGGCGGCTGGTTTCGCTGGTTCTGGCTCCCGATCTGGTGGCGGTAGCGGATTCAAGCGAGCAGCATCCTTGGGAGCTGGAACGGCTGGCGAGCTAGCTAAAGGGATCGGATCGAAGGTGGCTGGGAAGTTCCAGGGCAAGGTTGATCAAACCGCTGGTGGCCGCATGGCGTCATCCATCCGCGCGAGCATGAAGCCGGAAGGGGATAGTGAGGTCGCAGAAGCGGATGATTCTGTTCCCTCGTTCGAAAGCGACAGCTTGGGTGGTAGTGAACGTCAGCAGGATCGTAATGACGAGATAGCTAGCTTTGTGAACCGTGGCCAGCAGGACATCTAAGGAGAGCCCACGATGAAACAACGTCATTTTATGGTAGCCCTGGATATGCTCGACGAAGGGCGGGAGGCCTACACAGAAGCCGCTTTCGTACCTGCCGTCGAGCTATCGGTCGAGGGAGAGAGGAACTTTGGGGCAGAGATTGCCGCTTTCGTGAACCGTCCGGCCCACTCGGGCCGCGAGGAGGCACCACGCAGCACGCACACTAGCAACGATGTAGGAGCTGGAAACGGAAGAACCCCGTTTTCAGAGGCGGCGGGATTTTCCGATACTGGCTTCTGACATTATGGGAGCCATTGACCAGCAATAGCTCAGGCGGCCAATGGCCGCCTTTCCGCCAGGAGGTAGACATGACCGGGCAGACACGCTGGCAACGGCGTAAAGAGCTGGAAGACAACACCGTCGAGCAGGTCGGCGAGACGCATCCAGAAAGCGGGGAGCCGGCGGTTCGGTGGCTGACTCCCGAGGAGCTCGACGAACTGCGGCGGGATATGAAAGAAGCATCCGCTTGGGCGCGGGCTGAGCTGAAGCGGCGTAGAGAGGGCGGGTAGTCAAATTCAAGGTGAATCGCCCCGGGTATTCTAGACACCTGTCAGGCTCTGGGTGTAACGCCGTTCGTATTCGATGGGAGACAAACCATCGCTTGTGCTGTGACGGCGCCTTGGGTTGTAGAACATCTCGATATA
>Ga0114983_1001023_pt1 | contig 11302 bp, 8 predicted proteins | sample Shrwel_input2_RT_FD_87182 | JGI IMG/M metagenome (GOLD analysis project Ga0114983, IMG submission 87182) | Subsurface microbial communities from deep shales in Ohio, USA - Utica-3 well 1 S input2 RT | ecosystem: Environmental > Aquatic > Deep subsurface > Shale gas/oil reservoir > Produced...
AGCTGGTTTCGCGTCTCGGTAAGTGCCGCAAACAAACGGGTGGTCTCTTGGGTGGCGCCGGTTAGCTCTTCCTGTTTGATGGCAAGGGTCTCACGAAGTTGCCGTTGTTCCGCCTGGACCTGCTGAAGCTGCTGCTCGTGGCGGCGCTGATCGAGATCCCGCTGCTCCTTGACTGAGGCTCGGTAGTGCTCCAGAGCCTCGCGGGCATGCTGGTGCTTGTCCTCCAGAGAGGCAACCTGTGCCTGCTTATCCTGCACCTGATCTTCCAGGTCGCTGATGCGCTGCTGCTGCGCCCGGCCCTCGGCCTGTTGCGTGGCCACCGTTTCCTGTAGTGCGGTGATCTGTGATCGCAGCTGGTCGCGCTCTTCGGCCAGGGTGGCGGCCTGCGCCTGGCTTTGGCTAAGTTCGTTGGTACGTTCGTCCAGCGCTTCTTTCAGGGTTGCCATGGCCCCCTGGTGGTGTTGCTCAGCCTGCTCAACCTGGCTCTGCGCCTCTTTTTGGAGCTCCCGAGCCAGTTGGCCAATCATCTGCTTCAGGTGGTCACTAAGCAGGGCTTCGTCGCCCAGCTGACTGCTTTCCTTGGCCTCAATGGCCTTTAAATGGCGACTGATGGTGGTCTTGGAACCGGTATGGCCCAATTCCGCCCGAATGGCGTCAATCGAAGGGTGTACGCCACGGGCAAGCAGCCGGTTGCGGGCGTCTTCTACCAAGGGTTGGGTAATGCCACCTCGCGCCATCGGGAGTCCTCTCTGTTTTAACGTACCGCATTACATGTCATGTAATTACATACTATATTCAGTTATTGACCAAAGTCAAAAACACCTATATATAAAGTCTGATAATAATGAATTATCCGACTTTATGGCTTATTTCGTGCCCCCAACACCACTGAAATGGTATGAAACCGGCCCAATGGCCAATGCCGTGACAGGAGATTACATGGCAAACCAGAGATCACCGTCTTCTATGGCGTCGTTTGAACGCTATATTCGCGCTGCTACGCGTGAGAACACCCGACGTGGTTACCGGGCCGCCATTGAGCACTATGAGGCGACTTGGGGTGGCTTCCTGCCAGCAACACCGGATAGCTTGGCGCGCTACTTGGCAGATCACGCTGAAACCCACTCCATCGCCACCTTGCGCCAGCGCTTGGCGGCATTAGCGCGTTGGCACCGTGATCAAGGGTTTCCTGATCCCACTAAGGCCCCATTGGTGCGTTCTGTGCTCAAGGGCATCCGTGAAGAGCACCCCTCTCGGCCCAGGCAAGCAAAGGCGCTGGCTGTGGCTCAATTACAGCAAATGGATCAATGGTTGGTTGCCAGTATTCAGAATGCCAGGGATAAGGGGGATGCCCGCCTGGGAGCCTTGCTGCGTGATCGAGCACTTGTATTGCTCGGATTCTGGCGTGCTTTCCGGGGGGATGAGCTTTGCCGCCTGCGAATCGAGGATCTGACGGTAACACCAGGTGTGGGCCTATCTGTCTATTTGGCCCGGAGTAAGGGGGATCGGCAGGCGCGAGGACGAACCTATAAGGTGCCTGCACTACAGTATTGCTGCCCGGTTGAGGCCTGTCAGGACTGGCTGGCGCACCTAGGGAAAAGTGACGGCCCAATATTTCGCCACATCAATCGCTGGGGCCACATCGGAGACACTGCCCTGCATCCGGATAGTATTGCCAGGCTGTTTCGCAGGGTGTTGAAGGAGGCCGGGGTTGAAGCTGCTGATACGTTCAGTGGACACTCTTTCCGTCGTGGTTTCGCGACCTGGGCCACAAGCAGTGGCTGGGACACCAAGGCGCTGATGGAGTATGTGGGGTGGCAAGACGCACAATCTGCCTTGCGGTATGTCGAATCTGATTCCCCTTTTTCTCATGCCCTGAAACAAATCCCAGCGCCAGAGACGTCACAGGGGGCGCCTCGATTAGTGCCGCCCTCTTCGGCCAAAAGCAGAAAGCTAATCGTTGAGGTGGCCCTGGAAGGCCAGAAACCGCGCAGTCGCAAGCCAGACCAGGCACGCGAAGCGATAGAGGCGCACTGCTTGAGGCCATTCAAGTCCCACCGCGAGAAAGGTGGCGCCTATCAAATACGGGTTGAGGCAAACACAGATGATCAGCTGGAAGAGCAGCTCTACGAGCTGATTGACGAGATGCATCAAATCGCATCCGACAAGGGATGCTGGATCGAGATAATGATTACCGACCCGGCCACCGGAGAAACCTGGGACTGAGTTTGATCATGACCGCCATTCAAGAGTCGGCCTACCCGCGCTTCCCCACCGACATTCCGCCAGGCGAGCTGGATGCGGTCTATACCCCGACCTCGCACGAAGTACAGTGGGCGCAACGTGCCAAGCAACCCCAACAGCGCTTCTTTCTGCTCTTGCATTTGAAGGCCTACCAAAAGCTGGGCTTTTTCATGCCATCCGAGGCATTACCAACCGACCTGGTCCAGCATGTCGCTCAGCAACTTCGTCTGCGTAAACCGCCCACAAAAGCCCTGCGTAAACAATATGACCAGTCTGGGGCCAGAAACCGCCACGCCAAATGGATTCGCGAATACGTGGGCAGCCGAGTGATGAGCGGACAAGATCGCCTCTGGCTGGCCAAGCAGGCCTTGTCGGCAGCAGAGTCTCGGGAAATTCTCGCCGATATAATTAACATCCTGCTGGAAGAACTGGTGCGTCACCGTTTTGAGCTACCCGGATTTTCGGTGCTCCTGCGGATAGCCAAAGAGGCTCGCAGTGAAGTTAATCTTCGATGCTATCGGACTATCGTCAGTGGACTTGATCCCAGCGGCAAACGAATGATCAATGCGTTGCTGGAAGTTCCTCGGGGGGACGGATTCAGTGGCTGGCAACGTTTGAAGCGAGAGCCACGAAAACCGACAAACAAGGAGATCCGTTCCTATCTTCAACACTTAAAATGGCTGAAAGGCATGGCGGCCCAGCTACCCGACATCAAGCCATTACCGGTAGCAAAGCGGGAGCAGTTTGCCAATGAGGCTCGCGCACTCGATGCCGCTAAAATGGCACGCCTGGAAGCTCGCAAGCGATATGCGCTGGCTGTAACACTGATCCACCATCAGTATGCACAATCTCTGGATGATACCGCCGAACTTCTGGTCAAAATGGTGCAGCAATTGGCGTCCACGGCGGAGCAGCACCTGCAAACCTATCAGCTCGAACAGCGTCAACGCACAGATCGCCTTGTCTCTTGCTTTCGGTCGGTATTGATGGCCATGGAAGTCGGTTCAAACGCCGTAAATTCCGTCCAGACGGTTGTCGGGGAGGAGCGCCAGTATTGGCTGGATGAATGCGAGGAGCACCTGGCCTATGCTGGGAACAACTACCTCCCTTTCATGCTGCGGCCTTTTCGGGCCAAACGCAGCTTACTGTATAACTGCTTGGAAATACTGGAATTCCAGAGCACATCCAGTGACCCACTTTCCATGGAGCTTATTCGGCTCTTGAAGGAAACCCGACGGCTGAAGGTGGAAAGCCTGGATCTGGAGAGTTTGGCGCCGAATCTGGTCGGCACACTTCGTAGCACTCGGTGGATACCGGAAAAATGGCGAGCCTTGGTGTATCTCGATGCCAACGCCCAGCAGGTCCACCGTAAATATTTTGAACTGGCCGTCTTCACCTTGATCAAGCAGGAACTGAAATCCGGCGACCTGTTTGTGGCTCATAGTGACCGCTTTGATGATTACCGCGAGCACCTGGTTGATTGGGATACTTATGCTCAAGAAATTAGTCAGTTTGGAGAGGAGGTGGAGCTCCAGACGGACCCCAAAGAGCTATGCCGGCATCTCAAGGAACAACTGACCAACGCCAGCAGGGAGGTGGATGCGGCCTTTCCTGCTAATACGCATGCCGAGATCCAGAATGGGCGCATTGTTATCAAGCGCAATCAGGCATCCGGGCTGCCAGCGAATTGGCAGGCCCTAGATAACGAAATAACACGTCGCCTTGGCTCCCGAAGCATTGTCGATGTTCTGGTGGACGCGGAACAATGGTTGGGCCTACACCGGCACTTCGGGCCACTATCGGGGTATCAAGGAAGGGTCGAAGACCCCAGACTACGCTTTATCGCTACCTTGTTCTGCTACGGCTGCAATCTGGGGCCATCACAGACGGCAGACTCGATCAAACAGCTAAACCGACGCCAGGTTGCCTGGTTGAACCTGAATCACATTACGGAAGAGCGGCTGGACAAGGCCATCACTCAGGTGATCAACGCGTACAAGAAATACGAACTCCCCGGATTTTGGGGCACCGGTCGCCATGCCGCCGCAGATGGCACGAAGTGGAACCTTTACGAGCAGAATCTGCTCAGTGAATACCATATCCGCTATGGGGGTTACGGTGGGATCGGTTACTACCATGTTTCCGATACCTACATCGCGTTGTTCAGCCACTTCATACCGTGCGGGGTGCATGAAGCTGTCTACATTCTGGATGGCCTGCTGAAAAACCAGAGTGATATCCAGCCAGATACCTTGCATGGGGATACCCAGGCCCAGAGCTATCCCGTCTTCGGATTGTCATATCTCTTGGGGATCAGGCTGATGCCCCGCATCCGCAACATCAAGGATTTAAACTTCTTTCGGCCTGATCGGCGATTTCGTTACAAGCATATTGAAGCCCTGTTTAAAGGGCATATCGATTGGCAAAGGATCGAAACGCATTTGCCGGACATGCTACGCGTGGCGGTGTCGATCAAGATGGGAAGAGTCAGTGCATCAACCATCCTGCGCAGACTCGGCACTTACAGCCGCAAGAACAAGCTGTATTTTGCCTTCAAGGAACTGGGCAAAGTGGTCAGAACCCTGTTCCTGCTGAACTATATTGACGATCTGGAATTACGACAGACCATTCATGCGGCCACCAATAAAAATGAGCAGTTCAATGGCTTTGCCAAATGGTGCTTTTTCGGTAGTGACGGCACCATCACAGCTAATCTTCGTCATGAGCAGCAGAAGGTCGTCAAATATAACCACTTGGTGGCAAACATGCTGGTTCTACACAATGTAGAGGCCTTAACTCGGGTGCTACGGGAGATGTCCGCAAGCGGGATTCCTTTGTCAGAAGAGGTGCTAAAAGCTCTTTCCCCCTATCGAACCAGCCATATCAACCGGTTCGGCGATTATTCGCTGGATTTGAAGCGCCCAGTTGACCATCAACTTTATGAACTTGGCATTATTGATTAAAAACAACAGGTTACGCTTGCTTTGGTGCGTAAGCGTAACCGTGACTCAGCCTTTTACAAATGCTGCGGACCTCATTAGTATCATGGAGATGCCGGATCTTTAACCTTAGGCAGCTAAATGGCGTGTTCTCAATGACCAACCATGATTTGGATACAGTTCGTGCTGAGATTGCATCCACTCTTCAGGAGCTGAATACTACAAATGATGCCGATTTGTTTGTTCAATGGATCGGTGCTCTCATCACGAACCTTGAGAGCAAGTCCTGCGCCATACTTCAAAGTAAAGACAATCAAAATGAAACGTGCCCACTTTATGATCGCTCTTTAGCCGACTATCAGCGACTCCAAGGCCAATTCACACAGGTCCGCCATTTTCTATTTGATCGAAATCTGTTTTCCCGGACGATTGAATACAAGGGGGATCAGCTAAATAGTCTAGATCAGCACCACGAATTCATTTATGCACTTGATCAAGCCGTCGGTGAGTTAATCCATCTGATGCAGTATGACACTCCTGATCGTTTCAAAGTTGACGTTCGCCAGGGGTTCAAATTCATTAGCGGCAGCACGAACTATGAGCGCATTTGCTTCAAGGCATCCCCAGGAAGGGGAGGAGCCTCAAGCTCGGAGTGAACTGTAAACCAAGTCCCTACCAAAACAAGGAGCTTACAATGGGGATCAAAAGGAAGTTGATCGGAAGTGTTTGTCTGCTAGCAGTTACAGCCTCAGCCAGCGCAGCGCCGGATGCTGCCCAAAAACACGTCCCAAGAATTTATAATCAAAGCCCTGAATTATTGGAAGCATCGCAAAACTATAGCCGAAAATTAGTTGAAGCGAGACCGGAGTTGGGCGAATTATTACAGAAGTTGGGCCTTGAATATTTTCACCAGCTAGGGAGCTTCTGAAAAACTCCCGTCATCCCGCAGTTATTCGCTGCGCTCACCCCCCCGGATCAAGTCCGGGGCAGGCTCTTCGGGGCCAGACTTCGTCTGTTCTGCGCTTCGCTTGTGATGCGGGATCTCCCTGCTGGAAGCCGCATTACTTCGTAGGTGGAGATGCCGGATCGAGTCCGGCATGACGGCATTGAACGCGCCTTCCCGCTAATCCGCGAAGAGCCAACTAAAAGGTCGCCGGATTCAGAAAGTGACTTCCACCGTGACAGTGTCGGCATAGCTGCCGGCTTCGGCAGTGGGGTCGGCGAAGACTCGGCCATAAACCGTGAAATTCAGCCCGGATCCCGGGCCCAGGCCGGTGCCGGCTTGCCTTTCTCCCGGCACATTCCCCCAGACAACGTTGCGACCGGCATTCTGGTACAACTCGTAATCCACCAGATAGCTGCCATTGGTCATTTGGCGGGTTCCGGTCAGCCCCCCATTCAGGCCGATTTCGAAATCGGTACTGTTGCTGCAGCGCACGGTAATGCTGGAGGTGCTGTCCGCCTGGGTCAGGGGGGTGTTGCGGGTGCCGAAATCCAGGTCGGTGGCGGTGACCTGGCACTGATCCGGAATGTTGACCTGGGCGGTCAGCGTATAGGTATCCGTGACTGAGCCGGCTCCTGCACTGCAACTCTGATTGAAGCCGCCGGTCCTGACTCGTACTTGGGAGCCGGTCATGATCGCCTGATGCAATTCCGCGCGGGTCGTGCCTGGCAGTGGTGCCGGCAAGAGGCCATAAAGCGTGACGGTACCACTGTCATTAAGGGTAAAGAACGGCATGCTGACGTTGACGCCCACCCCGGTATTGGTGGCGCCGCCGGGCTGTCCCACTACGGTGGAGCGGGCGGCGGAGTCGTACACATTGAACGGCAGAGACGGCGGCTGACCACTGGTTGCCAGAAGGCGCCTGGGCAGCATGCCGCCACTGCCGTCCGTGTTGACGTGCACGCACATGGTGTTCTGGTTGGATTCGAAAAAACCGCGGCTACAGGACCAGTTGATGGTTACCTGGGTGGGAACATTGCCCCCGGTAAAGGGATCCACGGTGCCAAAATCCAGTGTCGGGCTGCCTTGCAGGGCACATTCCACCGCCGCATGCCCCGGCCTGGCCAGCAGCAGGGCCAGGCTGCACAAGAGCAGGCCAGACGTTTTCATTGCTCATGCTCCACAGACAGGGTAGCGGGGTTACCGTTTACCGTGAATGAAACATTGCGAACCTTTGCCCCCTGTGAGCTGGGCAGTTCCATCGGCAGATAGCGGTTGGGCAGTACATAACCTGCCAGACCGGAATGGAGAGTGTGCCGTTTCCCCTGGTCATCGTCCCAGAAGGCATCGGCCAGTCTGGCGTGGGCGTTGCCGGAATTGCGGATCACCAGCTGTCCATCACGGTAAGCGGCTGTCAGGGCATGGGTCTGATCCTCGGTCCCGACGAAGACGGGGACGGAAATCCGTAGCAGAACCTGAAGCTGGGCACCGTTATCGGACTCCTTGTCCGGCACTTCACTAATGACCAGGCGATAGCTTTTTTCCGTTTTCGTATCGGTGGGACGCTGCCGCACCACGCGAACCACCTGTTCGCTATTGGCCGGGATCATCGTGACCGGCGGGGTCACCACCAGTTCCTGTTGCTGGCGCAACGTCGACTCGCCCTCTTCCTGGTCCCAGGCAAAAAGCTGGAGCTGGTAGAAGCCTTCCTGGTTGGCGCCATTGGTCAGCGTGAAGGTGGCATTGGGTTGTGTCGGGCTCATGTGCAGCCGGATGGGGGCTACGGTCAATTGCCCGGCCGACAGTGATAGCGGGGCCAGCAAAAGCAATGAGGACAGCAGAGCGGCAAGGCGTCGAGTCATGATGGCAAAATTCCTCTATTCACTGGTTGTCTCTGATGGCGAAAGGCACACATGGGGGCCAACACGCTGCAATGTGCCTGGCGCTGGCGTGAACTGGAAGCGGGCGGTGCAGAGACTGCCGTCCTCGATGATCCCTATCTCGTTCCAGCCTTCCTTCAGGCCCTGGACAAATGCTTCCCCATCGTAACCGACAACGGTGGCATCAGCATCGCCGAACAGTACCCGGCTGCCTGCGGTGACGTGGCTGCCGTCCGGGCGGGTTACCACCACAATGGCACTGTGTTGCTGTTTTACAGGGAAGTGAGCGGTGACCCCGACCAGTTCCGCCGGTTTGATGGTCAGTACGGTTTCTTCCACCTGGGCGTCAACGGGCAGGTCATCAATGTCGATGGCCAGCTTGTTTTCCGTGTAGGGAATCAGGTCCGGCAGCAGCAGCTTACCGTTGCGGTTGGTGTGCCCGATAATCCGGTTAGCCCGCCGTACGGGAACATCGGCGAAGCCGCCAGCATCGACGATGGCAAAACTGTTGTTCATGGTATTGGCGGCAAACACATCCTGGTAGTTGGTGACCAGGGAACCGCTCAGGTTGGCGAAGGTATTTGTCTCGTTGTTATCGCCGAAAACCCCAGCCTGCACATCGGCGTAGGGGGTCCACCAGCGGCCGCTGGCCTGGCGGATACCGTCCGGGTCCGGGCTGTAGGCAAGATCCCAGCCAAGATCCCAGAATTCATCAACCTGCTGTTGCAGGGTCAGTACCGTGCTGGTGTCATCCCCGGCTTCATCATGGCTGAAGCGGGCGCCCGCCTGAATCGGCCGCTTGCCGGGACGTTCAAAGTAGTAGTTGAACGCGGCCAGCCAGGTGCGGTCGTCGCTGTCGTTGAGGTTCTGATTGACGCTGAGCGTCATGGAAAGCTGGCGCCAGAGTGTGCGGTTATGGCCAATAACGAGAAAACGGCTGTTTTCCCCGCTGAAAAGATCCGTATCCAGATAGCTGGCATTCAGGCTGCCATGGCTGTCCAGGTTCACACTGGCATTGATTTGCAGACTGCTTTCCACACTGGGCCGGACATCCAGGCTGTTGCTCAGGTCCCGGTAGCCTTCGCTTCGGCGTGTGTACTGGCCGCTGATTCCGTAGCGGCGGGTACGGAATTCGTGACCCACAACCCACTGGTTGCCTCGGTCGGCGTCGTCTTCACCATGGGCAATGGCCAGGTTGGATACCCCCCAGAATCCCGGGCGGGCGACCACACCGATACCGCTATTGAGCAGGGACTCGCTGGCGCTGCCGGTGGCTTCCAGAGTCAGTTTTTCGTTAACGCCATAGCGAGCCACGCCGGTGGTGACAGGTTCGCTGTCATAGTCGTTGGAGCGCACACTGTAAAAGCGGCGTGGGGTACCGAGACTGGCGGAATAATCCCAATAGCCCTGGCGCAGCAGCCTGGGGCTGACATAAAAAGGGACGGTCTGGGTGACCTGGCGGCCCAGGGTATCGGTGGTGACGACCTGGGCTTCCCCCAAGCCGGTAATGCGGGGGGAGGTCTCCAGCACAAAAGGTCCGGGCTGAATGTTCTGGTCGGTCAGTTGCAGGTCGTTGACGAAGACTTCCAGTGCAGAGGGCAAGGTGGCCGAGCCACTGATTTCCGGAAGCGGAAAGGTAATCAGGTCCGGGCGGGAAGCAAAATTGCGGGATATCTGCAGCCCGGCCAGTCGCACCGAGGGGGTCCAGTTCAGGGCTCCACTCAGGGTATCCCCCACCACATAGGTTCGCATCCGGTCCGGATCGGTATAGCGCCAGTAGCTGTCCAGGCGAATATAATCGCCGTCGTTGTCCGGGTCGGTGTCGCTCCAGCGCACAACCCCGCTGCTGCTGAAGGCGCCCCAGTTACCAAAAAAACGGGCCTCATGGCTGGCGGATGTGTTGGTGTTGCCGTTTTCCGCACGGGTGCTGTAGGCATCGTAGTTGAACAGGGCGCCTTTCCCCCGCTGCAGTGGAGTATCGCTCTGGAAAATCCCGGCGGTGAAACTTTGCCGGGGCAGCCAGGCTGCGGGGACCACCAGGTTGATCTGCTGGGCATTGTTGTCATAGCGCCCCGCGATCCCGAGTTCACTCAGGCTTTGCCAGCGTTTTTCGGGGGGGGGAGGGAAACTGCAGCCCGGCTTTGGCCAGCGCTTCGGTATCCACAGCCAGCTCCTCACCGTACACCTGGACGGGCAGCATTTGTGAGGTGGCTGAGCCATTGAGAATCAGTTGAGGGTAAGCAATAAAGGCAGCAGTGCCCTGGCCCCGGGCCTGGGCCCTTAGCCTGGCAATATCCGACTGGGAATATTGCTGATTGAGAGAGACCCGTGGCCCCGTGGGCGTCTCAGCCTGGGCCAGTTGCCGGGAATCGCTCCAGGCATGGCCACTGGTAACCAGCAACAGAGTCACCGTGCAGGCGCGGATTCGCCGCCCCTGCTTCCCTGGCAAGCCCTGTTGCAATGGATTTGGCGTCACCTGGTCTCCTCCCTGTCTTCCCACCCCGCTACCTGTCTGTAGCGGGGAATTACGCGAGTATCATCAGAACGTGACGGTTACGGTCACGGTGTCGCTCAGGTCCACCCCGGTATCACCATCAATATTGTCAGCCGCATTGATGGTGGCGGTCTGGGCCGGGATCAGGCCGTATACGGTGTAATCCTGCTGCGAGCTGTTGCCGGTAGCGGATTGCACGCTGGTGTCATCCCATGCCGTGCTGTTGGCGGCATCCTGGTACAGCTCATAGGCCACGGAGGAACCGTTGCCCGAGGTCATGTTACGGCTGCCGTTGGTGCCGCTCAGGCCGATGTCATAGGCGGTACCGGTGGAACAGGTCACACCGATATTGCTGGTAGAAGTAATACCGCCGGTGTTAACCGCCGCCTCGGTCTGGCTGCCGAAATCCAGATCGGTCGCTTCATCAATGGTGCATGACGCGGTCAGGTTCAGAAGAACCTGAAACGTCTCGGTCTCAGTGGCCGCCAGGCTAGACAGCGGTGCGCAAAGCAGGGTGGTGCCGATTGCAGCAGCGGTAAGCGTCTTTTTCATGGTTCCTCCGTTCCTATTCCTAACCCGAAAAATTCATAAAAAAAGGCGAACCTTGCTCAACCCATTGATATAATGGGAGTTACGCCAATAACGCTTCGGAAGAAGCTAAACAAGGTTCGCCCATGTCTGATTCTACCCCAACTCAACTGCGTTTTTCTCCCCTGGACGGCTTTACGGTACGGGCTGATTTCGAGGGCGGGGCGCTGTCATCCGACTTCGGCCCTCTGCTACTGCGCGGCGTTGACCAGCA
>Ga0114983_1001024_pt1 | contig 11291 bp, 7 predicted proteins | sample Shrwel_input2_RT_FD_87182 | JGI IMG/M metagenome (GOLD analysis project Ga0114983, IMG submission 87182) | Subsurface microbial communities from deep shales in Ohio, USA - Utica-3 well 1 S input2 RT | ecosystem: Environmental > Aquatic > Deep subsurface > Shale gas/oil reservoir > Produced...
CCTTCAGCCCGTGCGGCCCGTTGTAGGCCCGGTTCAGACGCGACAAGGTCTGCACGGCCTGGATGCCTGCCAGCTTCTTGTCCACGTACATGCCGCACAGCAAGGGCTGGTCAAAGCCGGTCTGGAATTTGTTGGCCACCAGCAGGATTTGGTAGTCGTCCGTAGCGAAGGCATCGCGGATGTCGCGACCTTTGAGCCCTGGGTTCAATTGCGTGCTGTTCTCAGTGACAGGCTCAGGCAGGGAGCTGGGGTCGTTGACCTCGCCGGAATACGCCACCAGTGAGCCCACGGCATAGCCCTGAGCCTGGATGTAGCTGTCAATGGCCAGCTTCCAACGCACGGCCTCCAGGCGGCTGCCCACCACCACCATGGCCTTGGCGTGACCCTTGAGTAGGGGCTGCACGTTCTCCAGAAAGTGCTCCACCACGACCTGCACTTTTTGGGCGATGTTGTAGGGGTGCAGGCGCACCCAGCGCATCAGGCCCTTGAGGGCCTCGCTGCGCTCCACTTCCTTGTCGTCCCACTCCTTGCCGTTGTGCGCCAGCTTGAAGGCCAGCTTGTACGAGGTGTAGTTCTGCAGCACATCGAGGATGAAACCCTCTTCGATGGCCTGGCGCATCGAGTACACATGGAAGGGCTCGGGCAAGTTGCCTGGCCCGGTAGGCTGATCCGGATTGGGCTTGCGCCCGAACAGTTCCAGAGTTTTGGCTTTGGGTGTGGCGGTGAAGGCCAAGTAGGTGATGGCCGAAGGCGTGCCAGCTTGCCCTGTACGCGCGCTCATCTGAGCAGCCAGGATGTCTTCGGCGCCTACCTCCCCGCCATCGGCCAGGTCTTTCAGCTCATCGGCGCTGAGCACCTGCTTGAGCTTGCCTGCCGCCTCGCCGGTCTGCGAACTGTGCGCTTCGTCGGCAATCACGGCAAAGCGCTTGCCTTGCGTGGCGGCCAGCTCTTGAACCGCATTCAGCGCGAATGGGAAAGTCTGGATGGTGCACACCACGATCTTTTTGCCACCGGCCAGGGCCTCTGCCAGCTCGCCGCTCTTGCTTTGGCTTTCGCCCTTGATGGTGGCCACCACGCCAGCGGTACGCTCGAAGTCGAAAATGGCTTCTTGCAGCTGGGTGTCAAGCACGGTGCGATCGCTCACCACCAGCACGGTGCTGAACACCTTGTTGTTGGCATCGTCGTGCAGGTCGGCCAGGAAGTGGGCCGTCCAGGCAATCGAGTTGGTCTTGCCGCTGCCCGCGCTGTGCTGAATCAGGTACTTTTGGCCGGCACCCTCGGCCATCACGGCCTTCACCAATTGGCGCGTGGCATCGAGCTGATGGTAGCGCGGGAACAGCACCGATGTGATGTGCTTCTTGCTGTCGCGCTTGGTGACCAGGTAGCGGCCGATGATCTCCAACCAGCTGTCTCGCTGCCAGACCTGTTCCCACAGGTAGTGGGTGCGGTGGCCTTTGCCGTTGGGCGGGTTGCCTGCGGCGCCATGGTCACCCAGGTTGAAAGGCAGGAAGTAGGTGCTCGGCCCTTGCAGTTTGGTCGTCATCATCACCGTGCGGTTGGTGACGGCGAAGTGCACCAGTGCCCCGCGAGGGAAGTCCAGCAGCGGCTCAGCGTAAGGCTTGCCCTTGGGCTTGGGGAGGCGGTCAAAGCGGTATTGATCCACCGCCTCGTTGATGCCCTGGGTGAACTCGGATTTCAGCTCGGCCGTGGCCACAGGTATGCCGTTGAGGAACAGCACCAGGTCGATGATGTCATCGTGGTTGGTGCGCACCTGGCGCACCACGCGCAGCCGGTTGGCCGCGTAACGCGCTTCCAAGTCGGGGTTCATGGCCAGCGCAGGCTTGAACTGGGCGAACTTGATGGGCGCTTTGGGCCCCATCATTTCCAGGCCCACACGCAGTAAGTGCAACGTGCCGTTTTCGTCCAGCAGTTTGCGCAGGCGATCCAGCAGCATCGTCTCTGCATGGGCACCGTGCGTTTTGGTCAGGGCGGCCCATGCGTCAGGTTGGGTGGTTTTTACCCACTCCAACACATCGGCAGGGTATAAGGCGCGCAGCGTGTCGTAACCCTTAGCGTCGTCTTCAGCATACAGCCAGCCATTGGCGGCCAGGTGGTTGCAGATGTCGTTCTCGAATTCGATTTCTTTGTGCAGGCTCACACGCCACTCCCTACATTTTGTTTAGAGCTTTAAGGCCTGGATGGGGCCTTTGAGAGCCTTTTCCATTTTCAATGCCGTGTCGGTCAGCCAGTCTTGAATGGTTGACCATTCGGCCTCGGGTGACTTCCAGCCGCCTTCGTTGAAGTCCTTGCAGATGCGGCAACTGCTTTTGGTCGGCAGCTCTTGCCAGTCCAGCTCACTGCCGAATGCGGCCTCGATGGCGGCGCGCTGAGCCAGCAGTGCCTGGAAGGCGGCTTTGTTGGCCGGTGCGTTGTCTTTGCCAATGCGGATGAAGCATTCCACCCTGGCGCGGTCTTCTGTCAGAGACGCGGTGAGCGCAAAACCCGCGCGGCCAATGCCTGCAGAAAGCCAATGGTCGGTGGTGGTGCTGCGGTTGCGGAACAGCTCGGCACGCTTGCCGGATCGGTCGATGAACTGGGTCCAGAAACGCTTGAAGATTTCTTGCCGCTTGGTGCGCACCTTGCGCGTTTCTTCGACCTGTTCACGGATCTTGATTTCGTAGTCGGCTGCCTCGGGTAAGGGGATGATCTGCGTGGCGTCGACCAGCACTTGCGCGTTTATCTTGTAGGGCCGCAGGCGGATGCAACGAATGTCCAGCCCTTGTCGGTTGAGCCAGATGACGGAGGTGGTGATCTCAGGTGAAAAGTCCGCTGCGACCAGGATGATGCGGACTTCGCCATTGAGCTCGGCTTCGTCCACAGAATCCAACTCCAGAAACTCAAGGATGGCATCACGCGCTTCATTGGTGGCGTTGTCGCCACCCAGCATCTGGGCATGGGCGGCGATCGCCTGGTCCAGCGTCATGCTGGATACCATGGCGGCATAGCGGATGGCTTGCAGCTCCATGTGGCCGCCGTCTTCCGTGCGCTTGACCTCGACCACCACGACGTTGCGCTGCTTGTCCAGGCATAGCAGGTCAATGCGCCGATTGCTGTCTTGCCAGTTGCCGAACTCCTCGCAGAGCACCAGCAGATCCTCGCCCAAGGGCGTGGCATCCTGGCGCAGCATGGCTTGCAGATGCTTGCGCTCTAAGATCGCTTCTTGCGCGAAGGTGGTGGTCTGTACGGCTTTGAGTTGATCGCCGTTGACGGCATAGAGGGCCATGGTGTGCTTCCTGTCTTTGTGTTTTGTAGTTCTTAATGCTCAGTCCAGGTGTCGCACGTCGATTTGGCCGGTGACGGCGGCGGAGATGAGGGCGGAGCGGCGTTCTCTTAGTAGTTCAATGGATAGAACGGCCTCGTCAACCAGTTGATCCAATACCTGCAACTGCTTGCCAAGAAAAGCGGCGATGGCCAACTGCTCTTCATGGGGTGGCACTGGTGTCGTGAGCGACTTCACATCACCCATGCCGATGGTCTTGATCGTGGCGCCAAAGGTGTAGCTATCCAGATGATCCTTCATGGCATTGAAGGCACGAAGCAAATAGAGCGGATCCATCACGCCTGTGGGGCACCACGCAATCAGATGCTGTGAGACGGCCATTTCTCGTGTGGTGATGGCAGCGAGTCCAATGGTTGCGTCACGCGTAAACACAACCGAACCTGCCGGTAGTAGCCGTGCCGACGAGTTCTCTATACCAAGTTGGTTGATCTGCACCGCGGTATCGGTGATGTAGTCGTTCGCGGCGAGGTACTTGGAGTCATTGAGCGACACCCAAGGAATATCGCAATCAATCCAGTACTCAGGCACCGTTTTCGATGGCGTGTGGCCGCTTTCGAGCCTGGTCACATCCTTGACACGTCGAACTTCCCAATGCGCCGGCACCACCCCCAACCACTCGACGCCCGAATCCTTCATCGGCACCGACGGGTCCAGCCCTTTGGTCACGGCATGGGAGATGACGGCGTGGCGTTTTTCCTTGAGCCGGGTGATGAGCTGCTCTTGCTCGGCCACCAGGGCGTCGATCTTGGCGGTTTCGCGGTCTAGGAATGCGTTGATCACCACTTGCTCATCGACGGGCGGCAAGGCAATCGCGAAGTCCCGAACAAAGTCATCGGGCACACGCTTCTGCCCGCCCGCGCCGTACATGCTGGCCTCGCCTTGCTGCATGAACGGCCGAGAGGTGAAAATGCGATGCAGATAGCCGCTGTCCAGATGCTTCGGCAATGGCCTGGCCACTATCAACTCGGTCGTACCAAAGCCAAGCCCGCCATGCAAGCCACGCATGACAGCGCCCTTGCCGTTTTCAAAACAAGGGGTGATTTTCGCAATCGCAACGTCTCCTTCGGCAAAGTACGTGTAGCCCGACTCCAGTTCCCCAATAGGCCGAAGGCGGTCCAGCACCAAGGAACCATCTTCGCCAATGGCCTCCATGGGCAAGAAGGTGACTTCGCTCGAACGGGACAGCGTGGCCGTTTCTGACTTGCTCGGATTCATCTGCACCACTCGACGCAGCCGCTTGACGGCCCAATGCGAAGGAACAGCCCCCAAACAGGCGACCCCACTGTCCTTGTACGCCGGATACCTCGGGAAGCTCATGCCGACAGCCCCTTGATCATGTCCAGGATGCGGTCGGTGTTGCGCTTCAGGTCAGCATCGATCTCGGCCAGCGGGCGCGGTGGCTTGAACACGTAGAAGTGCCGGTTGAAAGGAATTTCGTAACCCACCTTGGTCTTGTCTGGGTCGATCCAGGCGTCGGGTGCATGGGGCAGCACCTCGCGCTTGAAGTACGCAGCCACGTCTTCGCTCAGGGGCACGTTCTCGGTGTCGCGCAGGGCCGAATCAGGCTGGGGCTTGCCTTTTTGCTTGCCCTTCTCGCCCACCACCACCTTGCCATCGTCATCGCGCAGCGGGCGCTCGACAGTGATGGTGTGGTAGCCAAAGGCCTCGTTGGCAAAGATGCGGCTGATGGGCTTGCCATCGTCATCCGTGGCTTCTTCAAAGCGGCCATACAGCTGGGTGATGCGCTCGATGTGGGCGTCGCTCAGCTCCTTGCGCTTTGACCCCAAGCTCTTGCGCATCTTCTGCCACATGCCGCAGGCATCGATCAGCTGCACCTTGCCCTGGCGCGCCTTGGGCTTGCGGTTGCTGATGACCCAGATGTACGTGCCAATGCCCGTGTTGTAGAACATGTCGTTGGGCAGGCCCACGATGGCCTCGACCAGGTCGTTCTCCAGCACGTAGCGGCGGATCTCACTTTCGCCACTGCCCGCACCACCCGTGAACAGGGGCGAGCCGTTGAGCACGATGCCGAAGCGGCTGCCGCCGTCTTTGGCCGGGCGCATTTTGCTGAGCAGGTGCAGCAAGAACAGCATGGAGCCGTCTGACACGCGCGGCAGGCCGGGGCCAAAGCGGCCATCGAAGCCGCGTTGCTCGTGCTCCTTGCGCACCTCTTTTTCGACCTTCTTCCACTCCACGCCAAAGGGCGGGTTGGCCAGCATGTAGTCGAACTTCATGGTGGGGTGGCCATCGTCGCTCAGCGTGTTGCCAAAGGCGATGTTGGCCACGTCTTGCCCCTTGATGAGCATGTCGGCCTTGCAGATGGCGTGCGACTCGGGGTTCAGCTCCTGGCCGTACACCGTGAGACGGGCCTGGGGGTTCAGCTCGGCCAGGTATTCACCGGCCATGCTGAGCATGCCGCCCGTGCCAGCGGTCGGGTCGTACAGGGTGCGCACCACGCCAGGCTTGGCCAGCACCTCGTCGTCTTCCACGAAGATGAGGTTGACCATGAGGCGGATCACTTCGCGTGGGGTGAAGTGCTCCCCCGCCGTTTCGTTCGAGATTTCAGCGAACTTGCGGATCAGCTCTTCAAACACATGCCCCATCTGCATGTTGCTGACCTTGTCTGGGTGCAGGTCAATCTGAGCAAATTTCTCGGCGACTTGGTACAGCAAGCCCGCCTTGACCAGGCGGTCGATCTGAGCCTGGAACTCGAAGTGGTCGAAGATGTCTCGCACATCGGGAGAGAAGCCCTGTACGTAGGTGAACAGGTTGTGGGCGATGTTGTCGGGGTCGCCCAGTAACTTGGGCATGTCCAGCGGCGACTTGTTGTAGAACTTGTGGCCCGACTTGCGCAGCAGGAAGGGCTCTGGGTTCACGCCTATCTGAGTCTTGACTTCCAGCTCCTTGAGCACGGCGTGCTTAGTGGCTTCGAGCACGCAGTCGAGGCGGCGCAGCACCGTGAAGGGCAGGATGACCTTGCCGTAGTCGGACTGACGGTAATCGCCACGGAGCAGGTCGGCGACGGACCAGATGAAGGCGGAGAGGGTTTGTTGGTTCATGTGCTGCTGATACGTTCGGCCGTGGAGGTCGACGGCCCCGGATTGGGGCAAAGTATGCCTGCGGTGAATGGCTCATCCGCATGCGCCAACGAACCATCGGCCATTTGGCTCAATGCCATTCGCGAGCGCGCACGAACATCAAACTCTTGGGGGAAAAAGTGAGCGATCAGAGAGCAGACGCCCTCGCGGAGCTGGCCACCTGGGATCCCATGGAGCTCTGGGGGCTGGCTGAGCTGAGCATCCTATTCAACGACGATGCTGAGCCTGATGTCAGGAGGAGCTTCAGGCTGCGGCAGGACGTGGCCATGGAGCTGACTCGGTACGCGGAGCACCGGGCAAAGATGTCTGCGCCGCTGAAGCACCCGATTCCCGAAGACCGTCATTGGATGAAGGGGCCTGGCCCGCACTCCACACAAGCCTGGCTGCTGGCGCAGCACCCTGGCGTCGCGGCCTATTTTCAGGTGGACACCAGCACACCCCCACCGTACATCTGGGCCCACATCGAGCGTGCAGGCTTGTGGGGCATTGTCGAAAAAACCTTCCTGAAGTTCCTCGACCAGAGATCCGTCGTTCCCGACTGGGGATGGTGGGTGAACGCAGTGCGCCAACGTATCGTGCACGAGCACCTCGGCATCGCAGAGGAAGCCGACGATCTCATGGCCTTGATCTGGGCTGAACGCGACAAAGAGGGCGAGGACAAGATCGCGTCCTTGAACCGGGGGATCCGGGGGGCGTTCGGCTCGTTCGGCGATTGAGTGGCTGGACCGCTGCCGAGCAAGGCTGCCGATGGGTCCGTCCTCAGTAAGGTCGACGGGTGTCGGTAAGGCCGGTTGAGGCTTACAGCAAGGACCCTTGCGCATCATCCAGGGGCCGTAGGTGCTTCTCTGGCTTGGCCTTCGCCTTTTCGCTTCGCGTCGAGGTAGACGGCGCAGCGCTGGCCACCAAGCGTTCCGCCGGGTACGGGTGCATGAAGTCCATGCTGCGCTGCAGCGGTGCTGACAGCCAGTCTGCGTAGGCCGCCTCGGGCAGGATCACCACCATGCGCTTTTCATCGGTCGGCTGGTGGAAGTGGTTCATCAGCTCATGCTTGTCCGCGTTGATGGTCAACATGGTGAAGCTGTGCACCACCGTACCATCCGCTTGCTTGCAGCGATCCCACAGACCGGCAATGCCCATAGGGTGGCCATCGGCTCTGGAGATGCGGGTAGGGATGGGCTTGTCGCTCCGCCAGTCGGGCTCGTAGATCGCATCGGCCGGGATGATGCAGTGCCGAGTCTGGCGCCAAGCATCTCGGAAGCTGGGCTTGGTGGCCACCGTCTCGGTGCGGGCGTTGTAGGTGTTGCGCGCCAGCTTGAGGTCACGGGCCCAGTGGGGCACCAGCCCGAACACGCCTGGCACCGCCTCACGCTCTGGGACTGCCTCGTCGCCGCTGTCAGCCTCTGTGGGCGTGCGGATGAACATGCCCGCGTAGCCCGGCCACAGGTCTGCCCTGGGGCTCAGCGCGTGCCCGCCCGGAGTTGTCGCTGGAACGGTTGCACGGAAGTGCTCGTGCAGGCGGGTGGGGTCCACGACCCCTTCGAAATGAGCGCACATGGCACGAGCTTACGACCCCATCAGGGACTCGACAAGGTGGGATGCAAGTTCATATACTGTATGAATGTACAGTACAAATGCATTTGATCAACCGGTGTTGCTCTCCGACGCAGAGGCGCTGCTGCCCATGGCGGGCGACCGGGTGCAGGCGGGGTTTCCTTCGCCCGCGGAAGACTTTGCCGTCAAGCGCATCGACCTGACGGAAGTCCTGGTCACTCATCCTCAAGCCACCTTCCTGCTGCGCGTCAGCGGGGAGTCCATGAAGGATGCAGGCATCTTCGACGGCGACATGCTGGTGGTGGACAAGGCCATCAAGCCTCGCCATGGCCACATCGTGGTGGCGGTGGTGGATGGTGAGTTCACGGTCAAGTACCTCCACATGCGCGCAGGCCGCGTCAAGCTCAAGCCCGCCAACGTCACCTTCCCGGAGATCTTGCCCAAAGAGGGCCAGACGTTGGAGGTGTGGGGCGTGGTGACCAGCGCGATCAAGCGCTTCGTCTGCTGACACCCAGGGCAGTACGGGAGAGGCTTGTGTACGCATTGGTGGACGGCAACAATTTCTACGTGAGTTGCGAGCGGGTCTTCAGGCCCAGTCTGCAAGGCCGTCCGGTGGTCGTGCTCTCGAACAACGACGGCTGTGCTGTCGCTCGCTCCAACGAGGCTAAGGAGCTGGGCATCAAGATGGGCGCGCCTTGGTTCCAGATCAAGCACCTCGAAGACGAGGCCGGTCTGGTTGCGCTGTCGGCCAACTTCACGCTGTACGGCGACATGAGCGACCGGATGATGAGCCTGGCCGCGGGGCTAGGGCCCACGCAGGAGATCTACAGCATCGACGAATCCTTCATCGGTCTGGACGGCGTGAGGGGCGACTTGACCGAGCGGGCCCGCAAGATCAGGGCGCGTATCAACCAGTGGGTGGGCTTGCCGTGCGGCATCGGGATCGCGCCGACCAAGACCCTGGCCAAGCTGGCCAATCACATCGCCAAGACAGCGGAGCGCAAGCCCGGCAGTTACCCGGCCGACCTCGCCCAGGTCTGCAACCTTGCTGCACTCCCAGCGTCGGACCTCGATGCGGTGCTGGCGGCCACTGATGTCGGAGAGGTCTGGGGGGTGGGGCCGCGCATCGGCAAACAGGTGAAGGCTGCGGGCATCAACACCGTGCTCGAATTGCGGCAACTCAGCACCAGCACGGTGAGGGCCAACTGGAGCGTCGTTCTGGAGCGAACGGTACGCGAGCTGCAGGGGCAGTCCTGCATCGGCTTGGACGACGCGCCGTCAGCCAAGAAGCAGATCGCCTGCACACGCAGCTTCGGCCAGGCCGTGACCGATGAGTTGCCGCTGGTTGAGGCGGTCAGCGAGTTTGCGTCGAGGGCCGCATTCAAGCTGCGCAAGCAGAGCAGCTTGGCCAGCGAGGTGCTGGTGTTTGTGCGGACCTCTCCGTTCAGGGATACGCCTCAGTACAACCGCAGCATCGTCGTGCCGCTGGTACGACCTACGGCCAACACCTCAGAGCTGACGGCGGCAGCGGTGCAGGGCTTACGGCACATCTACAAACCGGGGTTCCAGTTCGCGAAGGCTGGGGTCATGCTGCTGGACTTGATCCCAGAGACGCAGCGACAGGCTGAGTTGGTCTTTGCCGAGCCGTACAAAAGTGTGTGCTCGGAAGGGCGTGACCGTTTGATGGCCGCGATGGACATGCTCAACGAGCGGTTCGGGCGTAGCACCGTCCATGTTGCCTGCACGGGTGCTGAGCGCAACACCAGGGAATGGGCTATGAAGCAAGAGCGGAGGACTCCTGCCTACACAACCTCTTGGGACCAAGTAGCGGTGGCCAGAGCTTGACCTACTGTTTGGCAGGACCTGTAAATGGGCCGCTGGGCTTCTGTTATCCCGAAGTCTAAGCAAGGTTACCTAAAGTGACTTGTTCAAGCTTCTGCCCCAGTGCCTCCAAAGCACGCGCTTGCTCAGCCGGCCTGCGATCTCGAATGTACGTGCGTCGTACGCGGCTCTCAATGACGTGGTTGAGGCACTCATCAATTACATCGCCGCTGACACCCATAGATGCCATCAGCGTGCCGGCTGTTCGCCTCAGGTCATGTGCAGTCCATTTGCCGCCAGGCAACGCCAACGAGTCGGTTTGCTTTGATCGTCCAGCCATGCGCTGTTCGGCTGTGCGTTGGCGATCTGAGAGTTGCTTGCCGAAGCTCTTCACGCACACGGGGCCTGAGCGCATAGAGTTTGGGAAGACCCAGGGAACCGGGCGGTTTTCGTCGTCAATCTCCCTCAAGCTCTGAAGAATGGTCAGATGCTTGATGGCAAATTCAGACAAGTGGATGGTGTGTTCCCGTTCGTTCTTGGTCGTAGGCAAGTACCAAGTTTTTGCTGCAAGGTTGACGATGCCAACTTTGACGTCTTTGGCTTCGGGTCTGATGGCAAGCTTTTCTGCACTGCTGCCTGGATCGTTCCAAGCAGCGCCCATCAGTTCACCAATGCGTGCACCAGTTGCCAGCAAGATCCAGATTGCTGCGGCAGTGCGCTGGTTGAGGCGAGCTTTGGGTACCAAGGTCGCGAGCGTTGCGATTTCGTTCGTTGACAGGACTCGCTCGCGCATCGCTTCGGTACCCCCTGCCTGCCGTTTCGTCACAGTGTCTAACGGGTTGCGCTCTACGAGGTCGCGACCTAACGCAAAGCTGAACATTTGCTTGAGGTCAGCGAGCAGGACATTGCAGGTCCTCAGTTTTCCAGCGGACTTCAGCGCGTCCAGGATGTTCATGAGGTCGGACTTACGAACATCGGAGGCTGCAAAGTTGCCAATGCTGGGGAAGACATGGCGCTCGAACTGCTCCTTGCTGTACTGCCCGCCATCTTTCCTGCCGGCTCTTTTGCCGTCAGCCCGGGTATGTGGTGTGAGATCGACCAAGCGCCAGCGGTCGAACAGTTTCTGCACGGTGATTCGTTGTTCGGCAGCAAGTGCAGCGGCCTTCTGCTCGGCTTCAGCTTGGTCTCGCGCTGCTTGTTCAGCCAGCTGAGCGTTTGCCAGCTGCTGGGCTAAGTGTTCCCGCAAGTCCTTGATTCCGCTGCGGTAGAGAGCTGAGAGTTCTCGCGAGCGATCTCTTGCTTGTTGCACGGTAAAGGTTGCTTCACCGTTTCCTCGCTGGTCGTACTGGCCGATCAAAAGCCGAACTTGCCGCCCTTCGGAGTCCGAGTAGCGAAAGTAGAAGCGGCGTTCCCCTGTTGGGGTAATCCGTCCTACCAGTCTGCCCGCGCCACGCGCGCCTGCCTCTACGAGCCAGCTGTCA
>Ga0114983_1001026_pt1 | contig 11278 bp, 9 predicted proteins | sample Shrwel_input2_RT_FD_87182 | JGI IMG/M metagenome (GOLD analysis project Ga0114983, IMG submission 87182) | Subsurface microbial communities from deep shales in Ohio, USA - Utica-3 well 1 S input2 RT | ecosystem: Environmental > Aquatic > Deep subsurface > Shale gas/oil reservoir > Produced...
AGTAGTCGTCGCCGGGAATCCAGCCCGGCGACCAGCTGCGCGCCAGGTCGACCAGCCAGGCGAAATCGTCCTCGCGGATCTTGCGCTCGGGCCAGATTGGCAGCTGGAACTTGAAGATGTAATGCGAGGCGGCGAGCTGCGCGCGCGACGGCCGCAGCAGGAAGCGCCGCAGATGCGGCACGGCGGCCGTGACGATCGCGCGGATGCGGTCGGGCCGAAGCGCAGCGGCCGCAAGGGTCGCGACCGCACCCCAGTCGTGGCCGACGACGAACGCCCGGTCGGCACCGAAGTGCTCGATCAGCGCCAGCACGTCCTGACCGAGTGTGGGGACCGAATAGTCGCCGTCATCCGGCACCTCGCTGGGCGCGTAGCCACGCATCGACGGCGCCACCGCTCGATAGCCGGCGGCAGCCAGCCGGTTCAGCAGGTCGACGAAGCTCCAGGCCGTGTCCGGAAAACCATGGAGCACCAGCACCAGCGGCGCATTTTCGGGATCGACGGCTGGCAGCGCCTCGAGATAGGCGAACTCAATGCCGTTGGCCCGGATGTAGCGGGGCGTCGGCGTCGACATCGGAGCGGGGACAAGGTCTGCAGTCATATGTCGCGAATCGGCTCTGAACGGTACTGATCAAGCGTCTAAACTACCTGATCACGTGCAACGCAGGTGCATCATGGAATTGACGCTGGAAAAACTCAGATCGCCCGAGCACTGGCTGGCGGTCGGCGTGCCGGTGCTGCTGAAGGTCGTTGTCGCGATCCTGATCTTCTACTTCGGCCGCCATGTCGTGCGTGCAGCCGTTGGCGTGCTGCGCAACGTCATGCAGCGCAGCACGGCCGATCCGACCTTGACCGGTTTCCTGTGCAACGTCGCCTACGGCGTCGGCTACGCGCTGGTGGTGATCTCGGCACTCGGCCAGATCGGCATCAACACCAACTCGATGGCTGCCGTCGTCGGCGGCGCTGCACTGGCGGTGGGCCTGGCCTTGCAGGGCCAGCTCAGTTCGTTCGCGGCAGGGGTGCTGCTGATCCTGTTCCGGCCGTTCAAGGTCGGCGATTTCGTCGAGGCCGGCGGCATCAAGGGCACGGTGGAGGAAATCAAGATCATCCACACGGTGCTGCGCACGGCGGACAACCAGGAAGTGATCGTGCCGAACAATGCGATCACCACGATGACCATCACCAACCATACGGCGCGCAGCACGCGGCGCCTCGACATCACCATCGGCATCGACTACGAAGCCGATCTGAAGCTGGCCAAGTCGATTCTCGAAGACCTGTTGCGCCAGCACCCGCGGGTGCTGAAGGATCCGGCGCCGGTCGTGCAGGTGCGCGCACTCGGCGCCAGCTCGGTGGATTTCGCGGTCTGGCCATGGGCAGCAACCAGCGACTGGTACACGGTGCAGTGCGAACTTCTAGAGCAGATCAAGCTGCGATTCGACGACGCGGGCATCGCCATTCCGTATCCGCAGATGGACCTGCACCTGCGCGATACCCGCAGCGACGGCGACAAGACCACCCTGCAGGTCGAAAGCCGGATCTGACGCGCAGCCGTTCACAGCGCGGCCTCTGAAGCGCATCGGCGGCAGCAGAGCGCGTGCTATCAATGCGGCTCATTCCCAAAGCGAAGGAGCGCGCATGTCCAACACCGCCAGCAAGTGGGTCGCCGGCCTCTTCATCGTCGGCGCGCTGGGCGTCGGCGTGCCGTGGTCCATCGGTCACAAAGTCGAATCCGACTTCCGCGCCGCGATTGCAGCCGCGCCGGATCACTACCCGTACCCGGTGAGCCTGCTGCGCTACGAGCGCGGGCTGTTCTCGTCGGTCGCCGAGACGCAGCAGATGTTCGACATCGGCCCGGATCCGGACGACATCACCATCGACGATGACGGCAATCCGGTGATGCCCCCGAGCCGCCTCGTGCCGCTGACCCTGCACCACGCGATCAGTCACGGGCCGCGGCTCGATGGCATCCGGCTGGTGCGCTTCGTCAACACGCTGAAACTGGAGGGCAACTTGCAGAAGGCCGTCAGCCGCGTGTTCGGCACGGCCGAGCCGGTGACGCTGACCGTCGATATCGGCTTCGGTGGCGGCGCCAGCGGCGCGCTAGTGTCCCCGGCCGTCGATACCACCTTGCCTGCCGACGGCGACGCCAAGGCCAGCCACATCCTGTGGTCCGGACTCACTGGGCGGTTCAGCATGAACGGCGATCATCTAATCGCCAGCCTCGATGCTCCGGGCCTGAAGATCGACGACAACGCGTTCGTGATCGGGCCCGTGACGATGAAGACCGACCTGACGGCGGTTGCCGACACCGTCTGGACCGGCACCTTCGGCAGCACGTTCGCCTCGTTCAGCGCCAATGGGGCGGCGGGCGCGGTATCACTCAGTGACCTGCATGTTGATTCCGACACCACCGATACCAGCGGCATCCTCCATTCGGGAGCCACCGTCACGTTCAAGGAGATGCGTTTCAACGAGGTCAGCGTCAGTGACAGCCGGCTGAGGCTGATGCTGGACAGGATCGGCACGCAGGCGCTGGCCGAGCTGAGCCGGACGCTGAACCGCTACACCGCCCAGCAGGCCGGCAAGACGCCCGACGCCACCGACCTTCAGCGGATGTTCGACGCGATGAAGCCCTCGCTGGCCGCCCTTGCCACCCGCCAGCCGATCTTTGCGGTCGAGGACCTGTCATTCACGTCGCCGCAAGGCAAGGTGCAGTTCAGCGGGCAGGTGCAGTATCTCGGCGACGGCAATTTCGAGGACTTTGCAGTCGGCACCGATGTCGCCGCCGGCGCGAAACTCGCCGCACCGCTCGCGCTGATCGACCTAATGCTGCAGATGCGAGCCTCGAAAGCGGTGATTCCCGGGCCGGACGGCGAGCCGATCCAACTCAGCGCCGAGCAGATTGCCGCGTCGGCACAGGCCAGCCGCGACGGTGCCATCGCCCAAGGCCTGCTGACCGTCGATGGCGACCGCGCCAGCACGGTCGTCGAGTTCAAGGGCGGCACCCTGACGGTCAACGGCAAGCCGCTCGGCGCGCAACCGATCTGAGCGGCCGCGCGTGAAAAAGCCCCGGTGCGATCACTCGCACCGAGGCTTTTTCGTGGCGTCGGCGAAGGCTTACTTCGCCTTCTTCTTCGCCTGCTTTTCCGCCTTCTTTTCCTTCATCGTCTTCAGCGGCGCCTTCTTCTCGTTCTTCTTGCTGTCCATGCCTTTGGCCATGGTCGTGCTCCGGTGGTTGCGTGGTGGTTGGAATCTAGTTCAAGTCAGCGTGCGTCGCGGTTGGCACCGGCCCTGAGGCCAGACCGTTCAGGCGAATGAAGCGGCAGTGCGAGCCCTCTGGCGAGGGGCCCATCGTGCTTTTCGATGGGATCGCCAGCAAGGCGAGCGCTGCCAGAGGGCTTCATTCGCGCCGGCCTCAGCGCGCGTCGCGGTTGGCGCCGGTCCGCAGGCGCAGACCATTGAGGCGGATGAAGCCCTCCGCATCCTTCTGGTTGTACGCGCCGCGATCGTCCTCGAAGGTCGACAGCGTGGCGTCGAACAGCGAATCCTTCGAGCGCCGACCGAGGTTGTAGACAGCGCCCTTGTACAGCTTCAGGCGCACGTCGCCGTTGACGCGCTGCTGCGAATCGTCGATCAGCGCCTGCAGCATGCGGCGCTCCGGGCTCCACCAGTAGCCGTTGTAGATCAGGCTGGCGTACTTCGGCATCAGCTCGTCCTTCAGGTGCGCCTGTTCACGGTCGAGGCACAGCGATTCGATCGCGCGATGCGCCTTCAGCAGGATCGAGCCGCCCGGGGTTTCGTAGCAGCCGCGCGACTTCATGCCGACGTAGCGGTTCTCGACCAGATCCAGCCGACCGATGCCGTGCTTGCCACCGAGCGCGTTCAAGCGATCAAGAATCTGGAACGGTGTGCCGGCCACGCCATTGATGGCGACCGCATCACCCTTTTCGAAGCTGACGGTGATCTCCTCGGCTTCGTTCGGTGCCTCCTCCGGGTTCTTGGTCCAGCGCCAGATGTCATCCGGCGGGCACCACCACGGATCTTCCAGACCGCCGCCTTCGTACGAGATGTGCAGCGCGTTGGCGTCCATCGAATACGGACTGCCGCCACCCGGCTTCTTGGCAATCGGAATCTCGTGCTTCGCCGCGTAGGCCAGCAGCGACTCGCGCGAGTTCAGATCCCACTCGCGCCACGGTGCGATGACCTTCACCCCCGGCCACAGCGCGTAGGCGCCGAGCTCGAAGCGAACCTGGTCATTGCCCTTGCCGGTGGCACCGTGGCTGATCGCGTCACAACCGGTCTGGCGCGCAATCTCGACCAGCCGCTTGGCGATCAACGGGCGGGCGATCGACGTGCCGAGCAGGTATTCGCCTTCGTAGACGGCGTTGGCGCGGAACATCGGGAACACGAAATCGCGAGCGAATTCCTCGCGCAGGTCGTCGATGAAGATTTCCTTGACGCCCAGCTGCTGCGCCTTCGGCCGCACATGGTCAAGTTCCTCGCCCTGGCCGATGTCGGCGGTGAAGGTCACGACCTCGCAGCCATAGGTGTCCTGCAACCACTTGAGGATGACGGAGGTGTCGAGGCCGCCGGAATAGGCGAGCGCGACTTTGCGGACCTGGGTTTTGCTCATGGAGATGAAAAGACTCGGTTCGGGGGCGTTGAAGGCGGCGAATTATAGCGATGGGTGCCGATCCCCTGCCGCCTGCGCGTTCCTGACCCGGGCAAAGGGAAATGCCCCATCGGCTATAGTGCCGGCGTTCTTTCTTTCGCCCGCTCATGGAACTCCCCACCGCCCTGCTCGAGGCTTTCAAGCCTGCGCCTCGCATTGGCCAGCGTTTCCGAGGTTTCCTGCCAGTGGTCGTCGATGTCGAGACCGGCGGCTTCAACAGTCAGTCCGACGCGCTGCTGGAAATCGCGGCGGTGCTGCTGAAGTTCGACCGGGACGGCAATCTGGTGCGCGATGAAACCCATCACGCCCACGTCGAGCCGTTCAAGGGCGCGAACATCGAAAAGGCGTCGCTGGAAGTCAACGGGATCGACCCGACCAATCCGCTGAGAGGCGCGATCATCGAACGGGACGCATTGGCCAAGGTGTTCAAGCCGATCCGTCAGGCGGTGTCCGACCACGGCTGTACCCGCGCCATCCTGGTCGGCCACAACGCGCACTTCGATCTCGGCTTCCTGAATGCGGCGGTCGCCCGCTGCGACATCAAGCGCAATCCGTTTCATCCGTTCTCGGCGTTCGACACGGCAACGCTGGGTGGCGCCGTGCTTGGCCAGACGGTGCTGGCGCGGGCGCTGGAAGCCGCCGGCCTGCCGTACAGCAACAAGGAAGCGCACTCGGCGGTCTACGATGCCGAGCGCACCGCCGACCTGTTCTGCCTGCTGATCAATCGCCTGCGCGGTGTGCATGAATCGTTCGCCGCTGCTCATGCAGCTCCGGCTGCCTGAGCCCTCCCGGATGTCCTGCCGTCGCCGCGAGTCAGCACAGGGCTTCGCGTAAAATGCTGCGACTCCGATTGCCGAAGCCTCCCCTGATGACCTCGATTGACCGACGGCACTTCCGGCGGCCTGCCCGGCCGCGCTTCTGGGCGCAGGTGCTGCTGTGCTGCGCGGCCATGCTGCCGGTACTGGCGCAGGCGTTCGACCTCGACGATGTCGTGGTCAAGGCGCGGCAGCTTGCCGCGCAGCCGTTCCAGAAACCGGAAGGCCGGCAGCCGAAGGCGCTGCAGCAGATCGGCTACGACCGTTATCGCGATATCCGCTACAAGGCCGACCGGGCCGTGTGGCGCGCCGAAAAGCTGCCGTTCGAACTGCAGTTCTTCCACCAGGGGCTTTACTACGACCGCCCGGTGCGGATCAGCGAGATCAACGGTCGCGCAATTCGCGAACTGAAGTTTTCGCCGGATGACTTCGATTACGGCGACAACAAGGTCGACGCCGAATCGTTCCGTGATCTCGGCTTCGCCGGCTTCCGTGTCCATTTCGCCGTCAACACGCCGAAGTACAAGGACGAGGTGCTGGTGTTCCTCGGCGCCAGCTATCTGCGCGCGCTCGGCAAGGGCCAGCGCTACGGCCTGTCGGCCAGAGGCCTGGCGATCGATACCGGGCTGATCTCCGGCGAGGAGTTCCCGCGCTTCACCGACTTCTGGATCGTCAAGCCGACCGCGAACGCGAAGGAGCTGGTGATCTACGCGCTGCTCAATTCGCGCCGCGCCACCGGGGCCTACCGATTCGTGCTGAAACCGGGCACCGATACGGTGATCGACACCCGATCGCGCGTGTTCCTGCGCGAAAACGTGTCCAAGCTCGGCGTCGCACCGCTGACCAGCATGTACTACTTCGGCGAGAACCAGCCGGCGGATCACGAGGACTATCGGCCCGAAGTCCATGACTCCGACGGCCTGTCGATCGCCTCGGGCACCGGCGAGTGGATCTGGCGCCCGCTGGTCAACCCGAAGCGCTTGCTGGTCACCTCGTTCTCGATGACCAATCCCCAGGGCTTCGGCCTGATGCAGCGCGACCGCAAGTTCGAGCGCTTCGAAGATCTTGAGGTGCGGCATGAGCTGCGCCCAAGCCTGTGGATCGAACCGAAGGGCAGCTGGGGCGCCGGACGCCTGGAACTGGTGCAGATTCCGACGCCGGACGAGACCAACGACAACATCGTCGCCTACTGGGTGCCGGACAAGATGCCGGCCGCCACCGAGCCACTGGCGCTCGACTACCTGCAGCACTGGCAGATGGAAAGCGAAACCCGGCCGCCGCTGGCCTGGGTCGACCAGACCCGCCGAGGCCGCGGCGGCTATGGCCGCAATGATGACGGCAGCATCGGTCTGGTGGTCGATTTCGTCGGTCCGGCGCTGACCAAGCTCGCCGCCGACGCCAAGGTGGAAGGCGTGGTATCGGTCGATGGCAACGGCGAACTGCTGGAGCGCACCACCTACCGCAACGAAGTCACTGGCGGCTGGCGCGTCAGCCTGCGGCTGAAGCGGGTCGATGATGGCCGGCCGGTCGAACTGCGCGCTTATCTGAAGGGCGACAACAACACCTTGTCGGAAACCTGGAGCTATGTGCTGCCGCCGGGCTGATCCGGGCTGCCGCTGCCGATGACCATGTCCCCCGCCCTGTCCGCTGCCGAAGCCTACTGCGCACGCCTGCGCCTGCCCGACGATGTACGCGCCGCGCTGCTCGCCGCGGCCGCTGGCAGCGACAAGCCGATCGCGGAAATCCACCGCCAGCTCGACGCCGAAGGCTTCGATCCGGCCAACCCGGCGTTCGGCTCGATCGCGCCACGACTGCGGATGGCGCTCGATGGCGCCACGCGGCGCGGCAATTCGCTGGAACAGCAGGCGTTCACCGAAGACGTGCAGGGCCGTGTGCGGCTGGCGTCGATGCCGCCGCTGAAGCGGGCGTCGTTCACCTCGCGCCCGTGGTCGAGCAATCCGCTGCGCGCGCTGCTGCGCTCGATCGGCAGGCTGCTGCTGGGCAATCGCGGTCAGGCATCCGGTGCCATTGGTGACCCTGGCCTGCCGACACCGGACGCGCCGGAGCCCGCCGGTCCGTGGCATGTCGCGGCCTCGGTACGCCGTTTCACGCTGGTGTTCCTGGTGATCGCCCAGACCGTGGTCGCCACGTATTACATGACCGCCGTGCTGCCGTACCACGGTCACCATGCGCTGGAAGTGGCAATGCTGATCCTCTATGCGGTGCTGTTCGGCTGGGTGTCAGCCGGCTTCTGGACCGCGATGATGGGCTTCCTGCAACTGCTGATCGGCCAGGATCGCTATTCGATCAACTCGAAGCGGGTGCCGGATACGCGGCTGCCGGAGTCGGCGCGCACGGCGATCCTGATGCCGATCTGCAACGAGAACACGGCCCGCGTGTTCGCCGGCCTGCGGGCGACTTATGACTCGGTGATGCGCAGCGGTCAGGGCCACGCGTTCGACTTCTACATCCTCAGCGACACCTCGGATCCGGACATCCGCGTCGCCGAACTCGAAGCCTGGCTGCAGCTGTGCCGCGAGGTCGGCGGCTTCGGCCGCATTCACTATCGCCGCCGCCGGCACCGGATCAAGCGCAAGAGCGGCAACATCGCCGACTTCTGCCGGCGTTGGGGTTCGGGCTTCAAGTACATGGTGATTCTCGACGCCGATTCGGTGATGAGCGGCGCCTGTCTGGTCCGTCTGGCCCAGCTGATGGAAGCGAACCCGAGCGCCGGCATCATCCAGACCGCGCCGCGCGCCGCCGGCCGCGACACGCTGTATTCGCGGATCCAGCAGTTCGCGACCCGCGTCTACGGCCCGCTGTTCACCGCCGGTCTGCATTTCTGGCAGCTTGGCGAAAGCCACTACTGGGGCCACAACGCGATCATCCGCATGGCGCCGTTCCTGGCCCATTGCTCGCTGCCGCGGCTGCCGGGCCGAGGTGCGCTGTCCGGCGAGATCCTCAGCCACGACTTCGTCGAAGCCGCGCTGATGCGCCGGGCCGGCTGGGCGGTATGGATCGCCTACGACCTCGACGGCTCTTACGAGGAAATGCCGCCGAACCTGCTCGACGAGCTGAAGCGCGACCGCCGCTGGTGTCAGGGCAACCTGATGAACTTCCGGCTGTTCCTGACTTCCGGCCTGCATCCGGCGCACCGTGCGGTATTCATGACCGGCGTCATGGCCTACCTGTCGGCGCCGCTGTGGTTCGTGTCGCTGCTGCTGTCGACGGCACTGCTGGCAACGCAGACATTCGCCGTGCCGCAGTACTTCACCGAGCCGAACCAGCTGTATCCGTCATGGCCGGAATGGCATCCGGAATGGGCCATCGCCCTGTTCTCGGCGACCGCCACCCTGCTGTTCCTGCCAAAGATCCTGGCGGTGATCGTGATCCTCGCCAAGGGCACGCGAAACTTCGGTGGCGGCGTGATCCTGACCCTGAGCATGCTGATGGAGCTGCTGTTCTCGGCGATGCTGGCACCGGTGCGGATGCTGTTTCATGCCCACTTCGTCACTGCGGCACTGCTCGGCATCGGCATCGTCTGGAAATCGCCGCCGCGCGAGGATTCGCAGACACCGTGGTCGGAAGCGATCGCCCGCCACGGCTTCGGCACCGTGCTCGGTCTGGCCTGGGCGGCACTGGTCTATTTCCTCGAACCCGCATTCCTGTGGTGGCTGCTGCCGGTGGTCGGCGCGCTGATGCTGGCGATTCCGTTGTCGGTGTGGTCGAGCAAGGTGACGCTGGGCCGGCTGTTCAAGCGCGGCCGCTTCTTCCTGATTCCCGAGGAAGCGGTGCCGCCGCGGGAACTGCGCTGGACGGCGCTCGGTTTCAAGCGAGCGCCGGAATACGGCGATTTCAAGGCCGCTGTCGTCGATCCAGTGGCCAATGCGCTGGTCTGCGCCGCCGGCACGGCACGTCTGTACCACTCTGCAGCAACGCAGACCGAACGGTTGGCGCTGGTTCAGAGCGCCCTGCTGCACGGCCCGACCAAGCTCGACTCGGCGCAGAAGAACATGCTGCTGACCGACTCCGTGGCGCTGTCCCGATTGCACCTGCTGGTCTGGTCCGCACCGGATGTGCACGGTGACTGGGGCACTAAACCGACTCCGGCGCTGTCATGAAAGCATCAAGACGCCGTCATAAACCTTGCACGCGCCGTTCATAGAGTGGCAGCACACGACCTCCGGAGCGTTCGATGTCTGAAGCTGATGTGACCCGTCCGATTGCCACCGCGCCACGCTTCGAGGCCGGATTCGCAACCACGCCGCAAGCCATCGCTGAAACGCAGGCCCTTCGCTACCGCATCTTCGCCGGCGAAATGGGCGCCGAGATCGACGGCGGCGAAGCCGGTCTGGATGTCGACCACTACGACGCCTATTGCCAGCACCTGACGGTGCGCGAGACCGCGACCGGCCGCCTGGTGGCTTGCACGCGCATCCTCACCGATGACCAGGCACAGCGCGCCGGCGGTTTTTACTCGGCCGGCGAATTCGACCTGAAGATGATCGATTCGCTGCCCGGCCGGGTCATGGAAGTCGGCCGGACCTGCGTCGACGCCGAGTTCCGCAACGGCGCTGTGATCGCCGTGCTCTGGCAGGCACTGGCCGAGTTCATCATCCGCAACGGCTTCGATTACCTGTTCGGCTGCGCGTCAATCGGGCTCGAGGACGGCGGCGCCAACGCCCACGCGATCCTCAACCAGATCCAGCAGAAGTACATGGCCGAAAGCTGGCAGCAGGTGCGCCCGCTGAATCCGCTGCCGGTCGCCGACGCGCGTCCGGCCGACAAGGCCCCGCGCCTGCCGCCGCTGCTGAAGGCTTATTTCAGCCTGGGCGCCAAGGCCTGCGGCGAGCCGTACTGGGATCGCGAGTTCAACTGCGCCGACGTGTTCGTGCTGCTGAACGTCACCGACCTGCACCCGCGCTATGCCCGCCACTTCCTGGATCGTTCGAAGATCGAGGAGAAGACGATTGTTGCGGGTCACGCTTAAAGGCCTGCGCGTCATTTCCCACCTGCTGGTGGGACTGCTGCTGGCGGTGTTTGTTGCCGTCCACGGCAAGGGCCGGTTTTCCCGCGAGAACCTTGGCACCTGGTGGAACAAGGTGCTGCTGCGCATCCTCGATGTGGAACTGGTCGTGCGCGGCGAACGCCTGCCCGGCACACGGGTCATGGTCTGCAACCACATCTCGTGGCTCGACATTCCGGTGGTCGGGGCCTGCGAGCCGACGCGCTTCGTGTCGAAGGCCGAAGTCGGCGAGTGGCCGGTGATCGGCTGGCTGGCCGACGCGGCCGGCACGTTCTACCTGCGGCGCGGTTCCGGCGGCACCAAGCAGCTGATCGAATCGATCGACCAGCACCTCGGCCATGACTCGGTGGTGTTCTTTCCGGAAGGCACGACCACCGACGGCTCGATCGTGCTGAAGTTCCAGCCGCGCCTGTTCGCCACCGCGATCGAGACCCGGCGGCCGGTGCAGCCGATCGCACTGCGTTTCTCGAAGGCAGCGGACGGCACCGCAACCGCGCCCTACATCGGCGACGACGTGCTGGTCGACAACATCGTGCGGCTGCTCAGGCACGGATCGATCACCGCGGAGCTGACCTACTGCGCACCGATCGACCCGGAAGGTCACGACCGCGCCAGCCTTGCCTTGGCCGCGCATACCGCGATCTGCGCGGTGGTGGCGCCGGATTCGATCCGGACACCGCCGGCGCGCCAGCCACGCAACGCCATCGCGGCGTAAACGCGGGCCGCGCGCCGTGAAGCGCTGCGCAGCGGCGTAAACTTCACGGC
>Ga0114983_1001030_pt1 | contig 11270 bp, 11 predicted proteins | sample Shrwel_input2_RT_FD_87182 | JGI IMG/M metagenome (GOLD analysis project Ga0114983, IMG submission 87182) | Subsurface microbial communities from deep shales in Ohio, USA - Utica-3 well 1 S input2 RT | ecosystem: Environmental > Aquatic > Deep subsurface > Shale gas/oil reservoir > Produced...
CAGCAGCGGGCTGAACTGGTCGAGCTCTCTGAACGGGACCCTCTGACCGGGTTGGCCAACCGGCGTCGCTTCGATGACCATCTGGCAACGTCGATGAAGACCAATAAGCGGCACAAACAGCCGACGGCCCTGGTGGTCATCGACATCGACCACTACAAGGCTTTCAACGATCAGTATGGTCACCCGGCTGGCGATGCCTGTCTGCAGGCGCTGGCCAAGGTGATGAGCGCACATTTCGATCATCCCAAACAGCTGATAGCGCGCACCGGCGGCGAGGAATTCATGGCGGTGCTGCCCAATACCTCTCAGGAAATCGCCATCGACTCGGCCAACCGTCTCCGGGCTGACATCGAGGCACTGGGGATTCCACACTCGGGAAAAGTAGTGACCATCAGCGCCGGCGTCGCCTGCAGCACTCCTGCCACTCCCCTGAGTGCCGAGCAGCTGATCGAAGCCGGCGACCAGGCGCTCTATGCGGCCAAGGATTCAGGACGCAACCAGGTCATAACGTCCAAGGATCTCGACTGGGCATAACGGCTGATGGGCAGCCCGGTATGACGCGCCCTCCCCCCGCGCTATAATTCTCGCTTTGACGTCGTCGATGTTCGACGGCGCCCATCATGGTTATCCACTTCTCGCTGCATGGGCGGGCTATGACCCACTATTTCCTGATCCTGGTCAGCACGGCGCTGGTCAACAATTTCGTGCTGGTGCAGTTTCTCGGTCTCTGCCCCTTCATGGGCGTCTCCAACAAGCTGGAATCAGCGATGGGCATGTCGCTGGCCACCACCTTCGTGCTTACGCTGTCTTCGGTAGCAAGCTACCTGACCTTTCATTATCTGCTGGCACCGCTGGGGCTCGAGTACCTACGCACCATTGCCTTCATCATGGTGATCGCGGTGATTGTGCAGTTCACCGAACTGATGGTGAAAAAGGTAAGCCCGCTGTTGTATCAGGTGCTGGGCATTTTCCTGCCGCTGATCACCACCAACTGCGCGGTGCTGGGCGTGGCGTTGCTGTCACTCAATCGCCAGTCGAGCTTCATGGAAGCCGCCCTCTACGGCTTCGGCGCTGCGCTGGGTTTCTCGCTGGTGCTGGTGCTGTTCGCCGCCATGCGCGAGCGCCTGACGGTGGCCGATGTACCCCGCCCTTTCCGCGGCGCCGCCATCGCCATGGTCACGGCAAGCCTGATGTCGCTGGCCTTCATGGGCTTCTCGGGGCTCGTGCAGGTGGGGCAGGGCTGAATGATGCTGGAATGGATCAACGACCATGGCATGCTTGCCGCCATCCTCGCTCTCGCCGGCCTGTCGGTCGCCTTCGGGGCCCTGCTCGGCTATGCCGGGGAGCGCTTTCGCGTCGAGGACGACCCGGTGGTCGAGCGCATCGACGCCCTGCTGCCCCAGACCCAGTGTGGCCAGTGCGGCTACCCCGGGTGCAAGCCCTACGCCGAGGCGATCAGCCAAGGCGATGTGATTAACAAGTGTCCGCCCGGCGGCGACGCCACCATCGCCGCCTTGGCCGACCTGCTGGGCCGTGAGGCCACGCCGCTGGACGGCGAGCCGCAGGACGCGCCGCGGGTCGCCTATATCCGCGAAGACGAGTGCATCGGCTGCACCAAGTGCATTCAGGCCTGCCCGGTCGACGCGATTCTCGGCGCTGCAAAGCACATGCACACCGTGATCGCCGACGAATGCACCGGCTGCGATCTATGCCTGGAGCCCTGCCCGGTGGACTGCATTGACATGATCCCCCGCGATGATGACAGCGACGCCTGGCAGCCGCCGCTGCCTGCCGGCCCAGGCCATCGCCCGACGGCCTTGCTAATTGCCAGTGACCGGACTCAGCCGCCCCACACACCACGCAAGGAGGCCACCCATGGCTAGGGCCTTCGACTTCCCCGGCGGCATTCATCCTCCGGCGCGCAAGGCAGCCTCCACCCAGCGCCCCATCGCCCAAGCCGCCCTGCCCCGTCGGGTGATGCTGCCGCTTGGCCAACACGTCGGCCAGCCTGCTGAGCCTTGCGTTGCAGTGGGCGAGCGCGTCAACACTGGCACCCGGGTGGCCCGAGCCCAGGGCCTGATCAGCGCCGATGTGCATGCCAGCATCACCGGCGAGGTCATCGCCATCGAACCCTATCCGGTGCCGCATCCCGCAGGCCTCAATGAGTCCTGCATCGTTATCGAGGGCGACGGCATCCGCGACGACTGGGCGCTGCTGCCATCACTCGACTGGCGAAGCGCCGATGACGACACCCTGCACGCCCGCCTCAACGCCTCCGGCGTGGTGGGCCTGGGTGGCGGGGGCTTCCCCACCCAGGTGAAGGCTCGGGTGCGCGAGCGTCACGCCATCGACACCCTGATCGTCAATGCCGCCGAGTGTGAGCCCTATATCAGCGCCGATGACATGACCCTGCGTGAGCATGCCGCCGACGTGCTGGAAGGCGCACAGCTGATAGCGAAGCTGAGCGGCGCCCAGCGCATCATCATCGGTATCGAAGATGACAAGCCCGAGGCGATAACGGCCTTGAACAGGGCCATCAAGGCCGCCAAGACGGAAACCGTCGAAATCACTCTCAAGGCCTTCCCCCCCCGCTATCCAAGCGGCGGCGAGAAGCAGCTGATCAAGCGGCTGCTTGATCGCGAAGTGCCAAGCCGCGGCCTGCCGGCTGATGTCGGCGTGCTCTGCCACAATCCCGGCACCCTGCGTGCTGCTCTGCAGGTGGTGCGCGACGGGCGCCCGCTGGTCTCGCGCATCGTTACGCTCACCGGTGAGGCCCTGAACCGCCCCGGCAACGTCGAGGCGCGCCTGGGTACGTCGATGCACGAACTGCTCGCCGCCGCCGTCCTCGATGAGGCCCGGCTGGCCCGGCTGGTGATGGGCGGGCCGATGATGGGCATGGAGCTCTCGCGCCTCGACCTGCCGTTGGTCAAGTCCAGCAACTGCCTGATTGCCGCCACTCTCGATGAACTGCCAACAGCGCCCGTCGAGCAGCCCTGCATTCGCTGCGGCGCTTGCGAAGAAGCCTGCCCCGCCAGCCTGCTACCCCAGCAGCTCTATTGGTTCGCCAAGTCCCGGGAGCATGACAAGGCAGAACTGTTCAACCTCTTCGACTGCATCGAATGCGACGCCTGCAGCTTCGTCTGCCCGAGCCACATCCCGCTGGTGGATTACTATCGCGCCGCCAAAAGCGAGATCCGCGCCCACGCCTTCGAGGCTCGCAAGGCCGAGCATGCGAAGCATCGCTTCGAGTTTCGTCAGGCCCGCATCGAACGTGAGGCTGCCGAGAAACAAGCCCGGCGCCAGTCACGCCTTCAGGCCAACAAACGCCCCGGCTCCAGTGCCGCCGGACCTGGCAAGAGCCAGCCCAGCAATAGCCAGTCGAGCAAGAGCCAAGCGGGCTCGCCACAAGCTGCGACAGCGTCTTCTCCGAATACGCCGTCGGCTGCAGAGGCCGATCTCAAGTCGTTGCGCATCGCCCAGGCCGCGGCCAAGGCCGCCGTGCGCAAGGCCGAAAAAGTCCTCGCCCGGGTCAGCCAATCGCCGGGCAACAAGAGTCAGCACCAGGGGCAGAGTGATGGCGAAATTGAGGATCTCGAGGTGCAGCTTGCCACTGCTCGGGAGAATCTCGCCGCCGTCGAGGCGCGTCTGGCCGCGGCCAAGAATGCCGCTGCGGACACCGCCAATGAGGCTGCCCAACAAACGGGGTCACCGGCCCCCGATCAGGAGCACACCAAATGAGCCTGATGCATCAAAGCCAGGTGAGCCGACAGCCCACCGACACGGGCCGGGTCATGACCTGGCTGCTGCTGGCCACCCTGCCTGGCATCGCCGCCCTCACCTGGCACTTTGGCCTGGGCGTGCTTTCCAATGTGCTGCTCGCCGCCGCCTTCGGCGCCGGTCTAGAGGCACTGGTGATGCGGCTGCGCCGTCGAGCGGTCCGCCCGGTGCTTGCCGACAACAGTGCCCTGGTGACCGGCGTCTTGCTCGGCGCCTCGCTGCCGCCAGGCACCAACCTATGGCTGATCCTGGTCGGCATGGTGGCGGCCATCATCGTCGCCAAGCAGCTCTATGGCGGCCTGGGCCAGAATCCCTTCAACCCCGCGATGGTGGGCTATGCACTGCTGCTGATCAGCTTTCCGGCGGCCATGACGCAATGGGGCGCGCCCCATGGGCTGCTAGGCCCGGACGGGCTGTCATTTGGCGAGCTGCTGGCCCGCGTCACCGGTACAGGAATAGAAGGCGGCCTCGCCCCGGATGCCTGGAGCGGTGCCACCCCGCTGGACGCCTTCAAACACAAGCCAGACACCATGCTCGCAAGCGAGTTCTGGGCCTCGAATCCCTTACCCGAAGGCACCCAGGCGGCCTGGCGCGATGTGGCGCTAGCGTGGCTCGCCGGGGGCGCATTGCTTCTCTACAAACGCCTGATTGGCTGGCAAATCCCGCTGTCGATGCTCACGGCCATGGGCCTGCTCGCCACCTTCCTTTATGCCGTCGACCCCAGTCACCACGGTTCGCCGGCCTTTCACTGGCTGAATGGGGCTGCCGTATTCGGCGCCTTCTTCATCGCCACCGACCCGGTCAGCGCGGCGACCAGCCGCAAGGGCAAGCTCTACTATGGTGCCGGCATTGGCGTGCTGGTGATGCTGATTCGCGATGCCGGCGCCTACCCGGATGCGGTGGCCTTCGCCGTGCTGCTGATGAACTTCACCGTGCCCTTCATCGATTACTATACCCAGCCTCGCACTCAGGGCCATGCCCGGCCCAATCGAGGCATCAAGGTCACAAGACTCGACGACGAGGAGGCACCGTGAGCGCGCCCTCTCATCGCAACGATGCGCCAAACAACGATGTTCCCCACCACCAGGCAACTCCTGGCAAGCCAATGCGTCGCGCCATCCTGAGGGGTGCCGTGGGCCTGGGGCTCTTTGCCATGCTCACCGCAGGCATAGTTGCCGGTACTCGTGCGTTGACCGCCGAGCGCATCGCGGATAACCGCCTGGCAAGCCAACACGGCCAGCTGACAGAGGTGCTGCCCGAGGCGCTGGCCGACCTTGATATCGAGCGCTTGATCGAGTCTGCCTTCACCCTGCCGGCGAGCCCGGCGCTGGGCCAGACCGCTCCCTTCACCGCCTGGCGGGCCACGCGAGAAGGCAGCCAAGACGACACCGCCGCAGTGGTGCTGCCGGTCATCGCCCCCAACGGCTACAGCGGCGACATCGACCTACTGGTAGGCATCACCGATTCAGGCTTCATCAGCGGGGTGCGGGTGACTCGCCATCAGGAGACGCCAGGGCTTGGCGATGCCATCGAGTCGCGCAAGAGCGGCTGGATTGAGGACTTCGCCGGACACAGCCTCAGTGATCCCGGCCCCAACGGCTGGGCGGTAACCAAGGACGGCGGCGACTTCGACGCCTTCACCGGCGCCACCATCACCCCCCGCGCCGTGGTAGAGGCGGTGCATCACACCCTTGGCTATGTGCGCGATCACCATGAGCGCCTGTTTGGCGACATGCCCGACACACCGAATCCCAACGCCGAGCAGCAGGGAGAGACACCATGAGCCAGTTCAATGAACTCGCCCGCAACGGCCTGTGGGCCAACAACCCGGCGCTGGTGCAGCTGCTGGGCCTGTGCCCGCTGCTCGCCGTCAGCGGCAGCGTGGTCAATGCCCTGGGCCTGGGGCTCGCCACTCTGCTGGTACTGGTCGGTTCCAACGTCTCGGTGTCACTGATCCGCCATCATGTGCCTGACACGGTGCGCTTGCCGGCGTTCGTGATGATCATCGCCGCCTTCGTCACTTGCGCCGACCTGCTGATGCAGGCCTACACCTATGAGCTGCACCAGATACTCGGCATCTTCATTCCGCTGATCGTCACCAACTGCGCGATCCTTGGACGTGCCGACGGCTTCGCGGCCAAGAATCCGGTGCTGCCGGCGGCCACCGATGGCTTGATGATGGGGCTCGGCTTCGCCGCCGTGCTGGTAGTACTGGGCGCGGTGCGCGAGCTGTTCGGCCAGGGCACCCTCTTCACCCAGATGGACCTGCTACTCGGGCCGGTCGCCGCCAATTGGGGCATCACCGTCTTCCCCGACTACGACTTCCTGTTCCTCGTGCTCCCTCCCGGCGCCTTTTTCGCCACGGGACTGCTGATCGCCCTGAAGAACCTGATCGATGACCGGCAGGCGCGTCTTCGTGCGACACACCTACCACAGAGCCCCACCGAGAGTCGGCGGGTCAGGGTCACTGGCACCATCCGCTAAGCCCTCGCCAGACATCACAACGACAGACGTCGCGACGACGGCCACCGACCCGCTGGAATATGACAACGGAACCCTCATGAACGCCCATAAACGTCACGAGATATTCACCCGCCTGCGCGAGCACATTCCCGAGCCGACCACTGAGCTCAACTGGGAGACGCCATTCGAGCTGCTCGCCGCGGTGCTGCTGTCGGCTCAGGCCACCGACGTCGGCGTCAACAAGGCCACTGCACGGCTCTTCCCGGAGGCCAACACCCCCGAGGCAATCCTCGCGCTGGGACTGGACGGCCTCAAGGAGCACATCAAGACTATCGGCCTTTACAACACCAAGGCCGAGAACCTGATGAAGACCTGCCAGCTGCTGGTCGACCGCCACGATGGCGCGGTGCCAACCACTCGCAAAGCCCTGGAAGCGCTGCCCGGAGTGGGCCGCAAGACCGCCAACGTGATCCTCAATACCGCCTTCGGCCAGCCCACCATCGCCGTCGACACCCATATTTTCCGGGTCTCGAACCGGACTGGCATCGCGCCCGGCAAGGACGTGCTGGAGGTCGAGAAGAAACTGATGCGCCACGTGCCCCGGGAGTTCCGGCAGGATGCCCACCACTGGCTGATCCTGCACGGCCGCTATACCTGCGTGGCACGCAAGCCGCGATGTGGCAGCTGCGTGATTGAGGATTTATGCGAGTTTGCCGATAAAGTGGATATCGGCTGAGTCGTCGTCACTTCCCGGCGGCGCGTCACTCCACCACCATGATCTCTAGGGATGCCCATGACCTGGCTCAAGTACCTGCTGTTGCCCCCCTTCATCAACGTACTGCTGGGCGTATTGGGACTGATTTTCTGGCGCCGCCTGCCCTGGCTGGGGGGGATCATGCTGGTTCTCGGCGTGGGTGGCCTGCTGTGGCTGGCCACCCCCACCGCGAGCCATTGGCTGCGGGCCGGTCTGGAACCCTACTCGGCAGTGACGCAGGACGCGCTTGAGTCGACCCAGGCCATTGTCGTGCTGGGCGGCGGCCGTGACTATCAGAGCCCCGAGTTCGGCTGGGGAGACGCCCCCAATAACGCAACCTGGCGCCGCCTCGCCTATGCCGCGCGCCTGCACCGGCAAAGTGACCTGCCCCTGATGGTCAGTGGCGGACGGATGCATGACGAGGCGCGCGCCGAGGCCACGCTGATGAAACTGGCGCTAAGGGACAGCTTTGGGCTGGAGCCCACCTGGGCGGAAACCCAAAGCCGTAATACGGCGGAAAATGCGCGCTACAGTGCGGCAGTGCTCAAAAAGGAAGGCATCCATCGGGTAGCGCTGGTGTCCCAGGCCTGGCATTTACCACGCGCCGTGCTCGAATTCGAGGAAGCGGGGCTCAGCGTCCTGCCCGCCCCCACCGAATTTGCCAGCCCGCCACCTGACGGCCTGTGGGCCTGGCTGCCCCGCGCCTACCATCTGCGCCAGAGCACCCAGGCCCTACATGAGTGGCTTGGGCGGGGCGTATTTGAGATTCGCGAATGGCTGACAAATGACGTAGTGGGACTGCGCGACGAGATCATTAGTGACTGGACCGAGGCCGAGACTGAGTCGACCGGCGCCTAAGCGTCCCGGCGGCTGAGTGAGTGGCTGCGGCCGAACAGGACGCCGAGGTCAATGGCGCCGCTTGGGGCGTGAAGATCAAGCAACGCCTCGAGGGAGCTCAGGTGCATCTGCACCCTGGCACGGGCGGCATCGGGCTGCCCCGCGACCAGCTGCGCCAGCAGGTCGTCATGATCGCCTTCCAGATAACAGGACGCCAGGTCCGACGGCTTGTAAAGCGCGATGACGATGGAGGTTCGCAGGATCAGCTCGCGAAGCATGGCACCCAGGGTGCGGTTGGGGGAATGCTCGGCCAGGCAATGATGGAAGGCCAGCGACTCTTCGATGCGCCGCTCCTCGTCTCCTCGAGTAAAGGCGGCCTTCTCCGCTTCGGCCAGGGCCGCGAGACGCTGGTGCACCGCAGGCGGTAAGGTGCCGGTCAGCAACGCCACCACCTCGCCCTCGATCAGGCGGCGCGCGGCGAATATCTCGCGGGTCTCGTCGACATCGGGAGACGCCACCCGCGCCACCTGATTGGGCCGCTGTACCGCGACATGGTTGGCAACCAGCCGGGTCAGCGCCTTGCGCACCACCGAGCGGCTAACGCCGAAGGCTTCTCCCAGTGCCACCTCAGGCAGCCGGGTGCCCGGTGGCAGGCGCTGCGTCAGCACCGCCCGCCGGACCTGTTCGACGATCTGTTCATCGCTGACGCGACTGCCCACCGGGGTATTGCTTCCATACCGCTCGTGCTGCCAACTGCCGCTCATACTCGCCGCCCGTCTGGGTCACGCCCCGCTAAAAGCGCGCCACTGTCTGAATTGAAAAGCCACCGCCTAAATTGAAAACCTAAACGTCACAACGTCCAAGTGAACTGAAGTAGCCTTGGCGACCACCTGACCGGGCCGCCATTGTATACCGGCGCTGTATAGCGGGTCAGCTTAGCGGCAAACACCACAGCCCTTGAGGATCAGCCGACACAGGAAGTCAGTGATCTCCTGGTAGTCCTGCTCGCTCAATGCCTCGCGCCCGGTAATACCCAGCACCTGGGGTTCGAAGTCGGCATAGTGCTGAGTCGCCGACCAGATCAGGAAAATCAGCCAGACCGGGTCCACCGGGTCCATCAACCCCCGCTCGGCCCATTGTTCGAAGACCCTGGCCCGTGTCTGCACCCAATCGCGCAGCTCACCGCGCAGGTAGTCCTGTAGAAAAGGCGCGCCGCCGAGCACCTCGGCGGCGAACAGACGCGAGCCTCGTGGGTGCGCCCGGCTCAGCGCCATCTTGCTGCGGATGAAGGCTTCCAGCACCTCGGCCGGATCATCCTCGACGCTGATGTCGTCAAGCATAGCGTTCCAGCGCGCCATCATGCGCTCGAGCAGCGCCACATAGAGCCGCCGCTTGCTACCCACGTAATAGAGCACATTGGACTTGGGCAGCCCCGCCGCTTCGGCAATCGCCTGCACGCTGCCGCCCCGATAGCCGTGCTGGGCGAAGACCGCCTCGGCGGCCTCGAGAATCGTCTCCTCGTTGCGCTGGCGAATCGCCGAGGCTTCGCTTTCCCCGGCGCTGGAGCTGGCACTAGAGCTGATCGGCGGGCTGCCGACCTCGGAAATCACCGTCATCGCAGGTCTCAAGGTAGGATCAGGAAACTATCGGCCAAGGCATGCATCAGCCAGGGCCAGGCACTCAGCTTGCCGCAGCCACCGGAAGCCGGCAACGGCCACATCTCAGCTCTTGCACTGTCGGGCGCTTTGCGCCAACCTTTGATCATCTTGACCATTTGGTCAAGAAAGAAAACGTTCCAACAATAACAACCTGGAACCGCGCAATGATCGACTTCCATTTCAACGGCGAGCCCCGGTCGCTTGCCGGCCTTCCTGCAGACACCAGCGTGCTGGAGCTGCTTCGCACGCGCCTTAACGCCACCGGCACCAAGGAAGGCTGCGCCTCCGGCGACTGCGGCGCCTGCACCGTGGCGATCGGCGAGCCAGACGGACATGGCGGTCTTCGCTATCACAATGCCAATGCCTGTATTCTGCCGGCCCATCAGCTCAAGGGCTGTCACCTGGTCACCGTCGAAGGCCTCGCCAGGGGCGATGCCCTGCACCCCGCTCAGGCCGCCATGGTCGACTGCCACGCCAGTCAGTGCGGTTTCTGCACCCCGGGCATCGTGATGTCGCTGTTTACCCTTTATGAGAGCACCCTCCATGAGGCCGGGCGCCAGCACGCCTCGCTGGCCCCCTTCTCTCAAGTACGCCTTGAGGCCGCCCTGGGAGGCAACCTGTGCCGCTGCACCGGCTACCGGCCGATCCGCGATGCCGCCCAGGCCATGCTGGCCTACCCGGCCAATGAGCACCAAGCCGCCTGGGCCGAGGATAAAAGCCTCCCCGCAAGCGTAGCGGCCAGCGCCGCCCGGCATGAGAGCGACATGGGAAGCACGCCGTGCACCGGCCAAGCTGGCGAAGGGAAGTATCATCAGCCGGCGAGCCTCGCGGCCCTACTCGACCTGCGCCGCAACCGCCCCGAGGCACGCCTGGTCGCCGGCGCCACCGACCTGTGGCTCGAGCGCACCCAGCAGCTCAAGGCACTGCCTGAGCTGATCGATCTGCGCCACGTGGCCGAGCTCCAAGTGCTCGAGGAACACGACCAGGGGCTGCATATCGGCGCCGCCGTGACCTATGCCCGACTCGAGCCGCTGTTCGAGGCGCACTTTCCGGCCTTTGCCCGACTGCTGCATCGCTTCGCCTCCTCGCAGATCCGCCATCGCGCGACTCTGGGTGGCAACGTTGCCAACGCCTCACCCATTGGCGACGGCCCACCGGTGCTGCTGGCTCTGGATGCCACCCTGGTGCTTGACGGGCCCAAAGGCTCCCGCGAACTGCCGGCTCAGGCGTTCTTCCTCGACTACCGCCAGACGGCGCTCGCCCCGCAGGAAGTCCTGCGTGAGATCCGGCTGCCCTGGCTGCCCGAAGGACGCCAGCTCAAGGTATGGAAGCTCTCCAAACGCCGTGAAGACGACATCTCCGCGGTCCTCGGCGCCTTCAGCTGGCAGCTCGAGGATGGTCGACTCCGCGACGTTCGACTGGCCTTCGGCGGCATGGCGGCGATTCCCGCCCGTGCCCAGGGCGCCGAGGCCGCACTCGAAGGGCAGTCACCGTCCGAGGCGGTCTTCGCCGCCGCCAGGCAGGCGCTCGCTGAGGATTTCCAGCCGTTGAGCGACGTGCGTGGCTCAAGCGCCTATCGCCGCCTCGCCGCCGCCAACCTGCTCGAGCGCCTGCGGCTCAAGATCGTGACCGCCGCTTCGCAGAAGGCGGACACCCCAGACACCCCGGCTGTAGAGGTGACTCTCGATGCGTACGCTAACTAGGCTATCTTCCGCTTCTGCTTCCTCACCGGATTCGGTTGGCGACGCGACGGCTTTCGATGCCAAGAACGTCGATGCCAA
>Ga0114983_1001032_pt1 | contig 11263 bp, 9 predicted proteins | sample Shrwel_input2_RT_FD_87182 | JGI IMG/M metagenome (GOLD analysis project Ga0114983, IMG submission 87182) | Subsurface microbial communities from deep shales in Ohio, USA - Utica-3 well 1 S input2 RT | ecosystem: Environmental > Aquatic > Deep subsurface > Shale gas/oil reservoir > Produced...
ACTGCCGACGGCCCGCTGCAGCTGTCTCTGGCAATGCTCGATCCGCTGTGGACCGGCGAGTTCCTGCTGCTGTGGCAGCGTCCGATTCCCGAAGCCAGGATCGGCCAGAGCAGCCCGGCCAGTTCGATCGTCTGGCTGCGCAAGATGCTGGCGAAAGCCGACGGCAAAACGCTGACCGGCGCCGTGCCGACCGACTTCGGCACCGAGTTGCGCCGCCAGCTGTCGCGCTTCCAGCTTGCGCACGGCTTGCCGGACAACGGCGTTGCCGATGCCCGCACGCTGCTGCTGCTGGCCAATCTCGAGCCAATGCCGGGCATGCCGTCGCTGGAGGATGTGCCATGAGCCTGATCCTGGACGCCCTGAAGCGCGCCGAGCGCGAGCGCCAGCTCGGCCAGACCCCAACGCCGCTCGGCGAAGTCACGCCGCCACCGTCGCCGCCGCCGGGCAACCGCAACAACCGCGGACCGGTCATTGCAGTGATTGCGGTGCTGGTGGCGGCACTGGCGGCGTTCGCGTGGCTCCGCAGCGGCAGCGCGCCGACCGAAGCCGCAGCGGATGTCGCATCGACGGCACTGCCCGAGGCGCCGATCGAAGCGCCGCCTGCTGCCGAGCCGGTGGCGGACCCGGTATCGAGCCCGGTAGACGGCGGCGACACGGTCAGCGCCCAGATCGAGGACGACGCCAGTATTGCTTCGCTCGACGATCTCACCGGTGATACCACGGCCGACGCCACTGCCGACGACGCGCTGGTGCCGGTGGAAAGCGAGGCCAGCGAAGTGGCGGCCGTCGAGCCGGTGGCGCCGGGTCCGACGCTGTACACGCCTTCGCGGCCGCCCGAGCCCGTGGCGCAGCTGTCGCGCGCCGAAGCGGGCCGGAATGCAACGTCGGCAGCGAAGCCGCTGCGGAACGACGCACCCAAGCCAGGATCGACGCGCGTTCCGCCGTCAGACCTCGCGGCCGCCCCGACACCCGAATCAGCACCGATCGCGCTGGAGCTGGCATCGACGATGTCGCGCAGTCCCGCCAATGCCAGTGCCGGCATGACGCCGCCGGCACCGCAGCCCGCGCGCGCAATCACGCTATCGGGTCCGGATGGCAGTCTCGCGGCACCCGCGGCGCCATCGTCGGCACCTGCGAACGACAGCGCGCAGCCTGCTGCTGCAGCCGTGTCGTCAGACACCGCTCCCAGCGGACGCGAAGCGACCGAGCCCGCGCCCGCTGCGGCAAGCGCACCACCGCCGAGCCCTGCACTTCGGCGCTTCAAGGACATGCCGCAGGCCTACCGTGCCGAGTTCCCGGCGCTGTCGGTCGACGTGCACGCCTACAACGCCGATCCGCAGCGCCGGTTCGTGCTGATCAGCGGCAAGCGCTATCGCGAAGGCGACACGCTGGCAGAAGGCCCGCGCGTCGCCGAGATCGTGCCGGATGGGCTGGTGCTCGACTGGCGCGGCGAGCGCCTGCTCCACACGCTGAATCGCTGATCGCGCGACGGCGGATCACCGGGCTCGTCCAGCGCCGCAGTGCGCTTGCGAACAGACGCCTTGGCGTGCTGCGGCAATTGTCTGGCGCAGCGATCACCGTCGGCCACGCGGGGCAATCGCCGGCGCTGACGTTCGATAGCGTGTGCATCGTGGCCATCGAATCGGGCACTGCCGGAGCCGCGTTCATGACACTGGCCAATCAAGACCAGACTGCTCCCGCCGACGGCAACGCATCGCGCGCCGAGAAGGCAACGTGACAGCGGCGGCGCCAACTATTCTGGCGATCAACGGCGGCTCATCGAGCATTCGTTTCGCGCTGTTTCAGCGCGGCCAGTTGCTGCTGCGCGGCATCGCCGGCAAGATCGACCGGATTGGTCTGCACGGCACCACGCTGCAGGTCGACGACCCGGCCGGGGAATGCAGCGAGCACGGCCCGTTTCCAGCGTCCGATCATGCGTCGGCGACCCGGCTAGTGATCCGCTGGCTCGAAAAGCACAGCGGGCTCGCCGCCGTTCAGGCCATCGGCCATCGCGTGGTGCACGGCATGGCACACGCCACGCCACAGCGAGTCACGCCCGAACTGCTGGCGGAACTGCAGCGCATCAGCCCGTACGACCCCGATCATCTGCCAGGCGAGATTGCCTTGATCAAGGCCTTTGCACGGCGCCTGCCGGACATTCCGCAGGTGGCCTGCTTCGATACCGCCTTCCATCACGACATGCCGCGCGTGGCCTGCCTGCTGGCGATTCCCCGGCGCTATCAGGCCAAGGGCATCCGGCGCTACGGCTTTCACGGACTGTCCTACGCCTACCTGATCGAGGAATTGCAGCGGCAGGGCGATCCTGCCGCATGTAGCGGCCGCGTGATCCTGGCCCACCTCGGCAGCGGCGCCAGTCTGGCGGCCGTGCGCGACGGCCACAGCATCGACACGACGATGGGCTTCACGCCGGCATCGGGCATCCCGATGGGCACCCGATCCGGTGATCTCGATCCGGGACTGGTGCGCTTCCTCGCACGCGATGAAGGCATGAGCCCGACGCAGTTCCACGACATGGCTAATCATCAGTCCGGCCTGCTTGGCGTCTCCGGCATCAGCCCGGATCTCCGCGATCTGCTGGCGCTCGAAGCCAGCAATGCGGCGGCTGCCGATGCGGTGGCGCTGTTCTGTTACGAAGCCACCAAGTGCATCGGTGCCTATGCCGCGGCGCTCGGCGGGCTCGACACGCTGGTGTTCTCCGGCGGCATCGGCGAAAACGCAGCGCCGATCCGCGAGCGCATCTGCGCAGGACTCAGCTTTCTCGGCATCTCCCTGCAGCATCAGCGCAATGCCGAACATGCCGCGCTGATCTCGAACGACGACGGCCGCGTGGCGGTGCGCGTCATCGCCACCGATGAGGAACGGATGATTGCGCGTGCGACGTGCAGGCAGCTTGAAGGTGTCGTCGACGGGTGATCGCCGTCGGTGGCTGATAGCAACGGTTATGAGGATTCGCTCCATATCCGGCACTGGACGCTACCGCACGGAAAGTGATGGTCCACTGCGCCACCGTAGGCTCTGAAGTTCGGAACGAACAACGGAGATCGCCGTGAATCATGCGTACTGGAATGACTGGTATCTGGGCTGGGGTTGGTTCCTGTGGTTCGGCGTCTGGTTCCTGCTGCTGTCCAGCGTTGGCCACTGGGGTTACAGCTATCGCGCCAGTCGGCGCTTCCCGTACGAGCCGCGCAAGCAGGCGCTGGACATCCTCAATGAGCGCTACGCCCGTGGCGAGATCACGCGCGAGGACCTTGGCCGGATGAAGCTCGATATCGCGGCCTCGTAGGGCCTGAGCCATGAGCGAGGGCGGACCGCTGATGCAGGAACCAACGCTGGCGCCCGACCTGCTGTACCGGATCGATGCCTACTGGCGGGCTGCGAACTACTGTTCGGTCGGCCAGCTCTACCTGTTCGACAACCCGCTGCTGAAGCGTCCACTGGTGCTGGGCGACATCAAGCCCATGCTGCTGGGCCACTGGGGCACGACACCGGGCCAGAACTTCATCTATGTGCATCTCAACCGGATCATCCGGCAGCACGATCTGGACATGATCTACATCTGCGGCCCTGGTCACGGCGGGCCGGCGGTGGTCGCCAACACCTATCTGGAAGGCAGCTACAGCGAGATCTATCCCGATATCTCGCAGGACGAAGCGGGCCTGCAGAAGCTGTTTCTCCAGTTCTCGTTCCCGGGCGGCATTCCCAGCCACGCCTCGCCCGAATGTCCGGGCTCGATTCATGAAGGCGGCGAACTGGGCTATTCGCTGAGCCATGCCTTCGGCGCGGTGTTCGACAATCCGGACTTGATCACCGCCTGCGTGATCGGCGATGGCGAAGCCGAAACCGGCCCTCTGGCCACAGCCTGGCATTCCAACAAGTTTCTCGATGCCGCCAGCGACGGTGCCGTGCTGCCGATCCTGCATCTGAATGGCTACAAGATCGCCAATCCGACGGTGCTGGCGCGCATCACGCCGGAGGAACTGCAGAAGCTGCTGGAGGGCTATGGCTGGTCGCCGCTGTTCGTCGAGGGCTCTGATCCGGCGTTGATGCACGAGGCCATGGCCACGGCACTCGACACCGCGATCAGCCAGATCAAGGCCTTCCAGCACGCAGCGCGCGTGGGCGGTGATCGATCACGGCCGCGCTGGCCGATGATCGTGCTCAAGTCGCCTAAAGGCTGGACCGGGCCGCAGTGGGTCGACGGTCTGCAGGTCGAAGGCACGTTTCGTGCGCACCAGATTCCGATCTCCGATCCACGCAGCCATCCGGGTCATCTGCAATTGCTGGAAGACTGGCTCAGGAGCTATCGACCGGAGGAGTTGTTCGATGCGAATGGACGCCTGCAAGCCGAGTTCGCCGACCTGGCCCCGGTCGGCACCCGCCGCATGGGCGCCAATCCGCATGCCAATGGCGGCGTGCTGCTGCGCGATCTCGCGCTGCCCGACTACCGCGATTACGCGGCCGATCTCCCGGTGCGTGGCGAGCACCGGATCGGTGATACCCGCGTTTTGGGCCCGTTGCTGCGCGACATCGCCGTGCGCAATGACCGCCAGCGCAACTTCCGCGTCTTCGGCCCTGACGAGACGGCATCGAACGGCCTGTCGGCGCTGTTCGAGGTCACGCAACGGCAGTGGGATGCCGCCACCGAGGCCAACGACGTATCCCTCGCACCGACCGGCCGGGTGCTGGATTCGATGCTCAGCGAACATCAATGCCAGGGCTGGCTGGAAGGCTATCTGCTGACCGGGCGTCACGGCCTGTTCAACAGCTATGAAGCCTTCATCCACATCGTCGATTCGATGTTCAACCAGCACGCCAAGTGGCTCAAGGTCGCCAACGGACTGCCCTGGCGCAAGCCGATCGCGTCACTGAACTACCTGCTGGCTTCGCATGTCTGGCGTCAGGATCACAACGGCTTCACGCATCAGGACCCCGGCTTCATCGATCACGTGGTGAACAAGAAGGCGGCGGTCGTTCGGGTCTACCTGCCGCCTGATGCCAACTGCCTGCTGTCGGTGATGGACCACTGCCTGCGCAGCCGCAGTTACGTCAACGTGGTGATTGCCGGCAAGCATCCGGCTCCGCAGTGGTTGTCCATTGATGAGGCCGTGGCGCATTGCCGGGCCGGCATCGACGTCTGGCACTGGGCAAGCAATGACGACGGCGCCGAGCCCGATCTGGTGATGGCCTGCTGCGGTGATGTGCCGACCTTGGAAACGCTCGCCGCCGTATCGATCCTGAGCGAGCATTTGCCGACGCTGAAGATCCGCGTGGTCAACGTCGTCGACCTGATGCGCCTGCAGCCGCCGAGCGAGCATCCACATGGCCTGAGCGATGCACCGTTCGACGCCCTGTTCACTCGCGACAAGCCGGTGATCTTCGCGTTCCATGGTTATCCCTGGCTGGTCCACCGGCTCACCTATCGCCGCACCAATCACGACAACTTTCACGTGCGCGGCTACAAGGAGGAAGGCACGGTCACTACGCCGTTCGACATGACCGTGCTCAATGAGCTCGACCGCTTCCATCTGGTCATCGACAGCATCGACCGGCTGCCGCAAATCGGCGCCACTGGTGCGGCGCTGAAGCGACGGCTGCTGGACAAGCTGGTGGAGCATCGGAAGTACATCAACATCCACGGTCAGGACCTGCCGGAAATCCGCGACTGGCGCTGGCAGCGGACGGCGTGAGCACAATGCTGCCGCTGCGGGTCTACCTGATCCGGCATGGCGAGACGGACTGGTCGTCGTCAGAACGGCATACCGGTTTGACCGATATCGCCTTGAGCACCCTCGGCGAGCAGCAGGCGCGCGGGCTCACGGTGGTGCTCGGCGCGCTCGTGTTCGCGAAGGTGCTGACCAGCCCGCTGAAGCGCGCGCGACAGACCTGCGCGTTTGCCGGCCAAGGCGCCCATGCGGAAGCCGATGCCGATCTTGTCGAGTGGAACTACGGTGACTACGAAGGCCGCACGACCGTCGATATCCAGCAGCAGTGCCCGGACTGGAATGTGTTTGTCGATGGTTGCCCGAACGGCGAAAGCCCGGGGCAGGTATCGGCGCGACTAGACCGCTTCATTGCCCGCATCGCGGGACTTAAGGGCAATGTCGCCGTGTTCTCGCACGGTCATCTCATCCGGGCGCTGGCCGTGCGCTGGCTGCAGATGCCGGTCGATCAGGCGCGTCACCTTGCACTCGATACGGCGTCGGTCAGCGTGCTGGCGCGTGATGCCGGGCACGCCAACCTGCCGATCATCTCGATGTGGAATCTGCCCGCCAATCGCTGAATGATCTGCCTGCGGCAGGCTTCGATCGGCGACGACCTGTCCAAGGTCGTCGCCGGGTTCGAAGCGCTGGCGAAGGCTTCAGCCTTGGTTCGGCGGCTTGAAGATCAGGCCGCCGCGGCGTTCGGCACGCCAACCAGACCAGCCACCGCCGCTTCGAGGCGACGCAGGCCTTCCGCGATATCCGCTTCGCTGATCACCAGCGACGGCGCCAGACGCAGCACGTCCGGGCCGGCAACCAGGGTCCAGACGCCGTGGGCCATCGCCGCATTGACGATGTCCTTGGCGCGGCCCTTCCAGGCCTCGCTCATCGGCGCGCCGATCAGCAGCCCGAGGCCGCGGCTTGGCGCGAACACGCCGTAACGCCGGCCGATCGAATCGAGACCATCGCGGATAAGCTGGGTCCGGTGACCGACGCCCGCCAGCAAGCCCGGCTCGTTGACCAGATCGAGCACCGCTTCGCCGACCGCACAGGCCAACGGGTTGCCGCCGTAGGTCGAGCCATGAGTGCCGAAAGCCAGCACGTCCGCCGCCGCTGCAGTCGCCAGCATCGCGCCGATCGGAAAGCCGCCGCCAAGGCCTTTTGCCGAGGTCAGCACGTCCGGAATCACACCGTAGTGCTGGTAGGCGTACAGGTGCCCGCTGCGGCCCATGCCGCTCTGCACTTCGTCGAAGATCAGCAACGCCTTGTGCTGGTCGGCCAGACGGCGCGCAGCAGCGATGAACGCCGGCGTCGAAGGCATGATTCCGCCTTCGCCCTGAATCGGCTCCAGCACGATCGCGCAGGTGCGCGCCGACACGGCCGCTTCGAGTGCTGCGATGTCATTGAACGGCAGATGGGTGATGCCGCCGGGAATCGGCTCGAAACCCTGCGTGTACTTGGCCTGCCCGCCGACCGACACGGTGAACAGCGTGCGGCCGTGGAACGCGTTGTAGAACGAGATGATCTCGTGCTTCGCCGGGTCGATCGAATTGCCATAGCGGCGCGCCAGCTTGAAAGCGGCTTCGTTGGCTTCGGCGCCGGAATTGCAGAAAAAGACGCGGTCGGCAAATGTCGCTTCGACCAGCTTCTGTGCCAGACGAAGCGCCGGCTCATTGGTCACCACATTCGACAGATGCCAGAGCTTGCCGGCCTGTTCGGCGAGTGCGGCTGTCAGCTTCGGGTGGCAATGGCCGAGCAGCGTCACGGCGATGCCGCCGGCGAAGTCGACGTAGTCGCGACCGTCCTGATCCCACACTCGGCTGCCCTCGCCTCGCACCATGACCATGTCGGCGGGCTGATAGTTGGGAACCATGACCTCGTTGAAGGTCGAGCGGGTGACGTTCATGTTCTGCACCTGCGGGACTGCCGCATCGAAAAGCCGTGGAAAATTCCACGCGTTATGGTGCCACTTCGGCACCGGCTTCGATATGCGCCGACTGCGATTTGGCAGTTCGAGCGTCGCTGCGGCGCTTCAGATCCCGACCAGCCGTGCCGTGCTGCGGACGCGAACCCGCGTCGCTGCGCTCCGTCGAGAACCGGCGCTGCGTGGCATGCGGCGCATGCCGGCCGGCAGCCGTTCACGAATCACCTGCAGCACGCTGCGCGCGACCTGGTCGGCCATCGTCGGCGCCGCAACACTTGCGACGTCCCTCGCTCGGCTTGCGCCCTCGGACGTCAGAGCCCAGGCCTGAGCGCCGGTCGGCACCAGACTTTCGGCGGTGGCCAGCAAATCCAGCGCCATATACAAATCCGAATGGCGCAGGCCTGTCGTGCGCCATTCGCAGCGCAACGCGTCCAGTTCGACCGGCTTCCCGGGCTCGGCAGCGAGCGCATTGAAGACGTCGTAAAGGGCATATTCGAAGATGCTGTCGTCCAGCTTGAGCATGTTGCAGGTCCTCCTTGGGGTCCGAGTTCGCGTCCAGCGACATGGCTTCCGTGCCGCTATCGACCAAAGACCGGGTAATCGGAGCGTTCACCACCGAAAGCGACTTCGACGGTCGCTTTGGGCCGATCAGCGGTTGCTGGAGGCGTTCGGGACGCGCAGCTGACCCGAGGTGATTTTCGAGAGCCGCGCACGGCGTACACGCGTGGCGGCAACGCTGAGCGGATGTTCTTTACAAACTTCAGGCGCCGCGGGGCGATTTCCCCAAAAGTTACAATCGACTTTCAATCAACGATGAGGATTCAACATGATTCTTGATGCATCCGTCGCCGCCGTCGTGACCGGCGGCGCGTCCGGTCTTGGCGAAGCCACTGCCCGCAAGCTCGCCTCCCTCGGCGTCAAGGTTGCGATCTTCGACATGAACGAGGCGAAGGGCGAGGCACTGGCGGCCGAACTCGGCGGCGTGTTCTGCAAGGTCAACGTGACCTCGGATGCCGATGTCGACGCCGGCTTTGCAAAGGCGCGCGCCGCGCACGGGCAGGAACGGATCCTCGTCAACTGTGCCGGCATCGCCACCGCCGCCAAGACGGCCGGCTTCGACAAGAAGACCGGCGAGATCAAGCACTTCGATCTCGCAACCTGGGAAAAGACCATCCAGATCAACCTGATCGGCACCTTCCGCTGCATCGCCAAGAGCGCGGCCGGCATGATCACCGCGACGCCGCTGGAGTATGGCGAGCGCGGCGTGGTGATCAACACGGCGTCGGTCGCGGCACAGGACGGCCAGATCGGCCAGTCGGCGTACTCGGCCTCGAAGGCCGGCGTGCTCGGCATGACGCTGCCGATCGCGCGTGACCTGATGAACGAAGGCGTGCGCGTCAACACCATCCTGCCGGGCATCTTTCTGACGCCGATGATGGCGTCGATGCCGCAGAACGTGCAGGACGCGCTGGCCGCGTCGGTGCCGTTCCCGAAGCGTCTCGGCTCCCCTGCCGAGTACGCCAGCCTGGTCGTCGAGATGTGCTCGAACGGCTACTTCAACGGCGAATCGGTGCGACTCGACGGCGCGATCCGGATGGCGCCGCGCTGAGCCGCCAGCGGTGACGTCGGCGCGCCCTCAGGGGTGCGCCGGCATCGCCCAAAAAGAAAGCCTGCCGAGACACACGCCACGGCAGGCTTTTTTGCTGCTCGCGGCTCAAGGTGTGGCGACGAACTCCGCATGCTGCGGATGGGCCCGACCGACCGGCACTTCGAGCCGGTTCACGGCATTGACGTAGGCCTTGGCCGACGCAATCACGATGTCGGTATCGGCACCCAGGCCATTCACAACGCGGCCTTCCTTGGTCAGCCGCACGGTCACTTCACCCTGGGCATCGGTACCGGTGGTGATGTTGTTGACCGAGTACAGCAACAGCGTCGCGCCCGTTCCGACGCGCTGCTCGATCGCCGCGAACACGGCGTCGACCGGCCCGTCACCGAGGGCTTCGACTTCGCGGATCTCGCCATCGATGCTGAGCGCGACCTTGGCCAGCGGCCGGGTACCGGTCTTCGACGTCACTTCGAGCCACTGCAGGCTGACGCGATCTTCGGCACGCGCCTGTTCGGCCTGCGTGACCAGCGCCTGCAGGTCCTCGTCGAAGATGTCCTGCTTCTTGTCGGCAAGATCCTTGAAGCGGGCAAAGGCCTCGGCGAGTTCGCCGTCGGACTTGAACTGGTAGCCCAGTTCCTCGAGCCGGGCACGGAAGGCACTGCGACCGGACAGCTTGCCGAGCGTGAGCTTGTTCGACGACCAGCCGACGTCTTCCGCCCGCATGATCTCGTAAGTCTCGCGATGCTTGAGCACGCCGTCCTGATGAATGCCGGACTCGTGTGCGAAGGCATTGGCACCGACCACCGCCTTGTTCGGCTGCACCGGATAGCCGGTGATGTTCGAGACCAGCCGCGAGCACGGCACGATCTGCGTGGCATCAACACGCGTGGTCACCGGGAACACGTCATGGCGGGTACGGATCGCCATGACGATCTCCTCGACCGCGGCATTGCCGGCGCGCTCGCCGAGGCCGTTGATCGTGCACTCGACCTGGCGCGCGCCATTCATCACCGCCGCCAGCGAATTGGCGACGGCCATGCCGAGATCGTTGTGGCAGTGCGTCGACCAGATCACCTTGTCCGCGTTCGGCACCCGTTCGATCAAGGTCTTGAAGCGCTCGCCCCAGAGGCTCGGAATCATGTAGCCGACGGTGTCCGGCACGTTGAGCGTGGTGGCGCCGGCCTTGATCACGGCATCAAAGATGCGGCACAGGAAATCGATGTCCGAGCGGCCGGCGTCTTCAGCCGAGAACTCGACATCATCAGTGAAGGTGCGCGCCAGCTTGACCGCGGCGACCGCGTTGTCGACCACCTGATCCGGCGACAGGCGAAGCTTCTTCTCCATGTGGATCGCGCTGGTGGCGATGAAGGTATGGATGCGCTTCCGGGCTGCAGGCGCGAGTGCTTCGCCAGCGCGCGTGATGTCGGCGGCGTTGGCACGGGCCAGCGAACAGACGGTCGATTCCTTGACCGCGCGCGCCACGGCCTGCACGGCGGCGAAGTCGCCGGGGCTGGCGATCGCGAAGCCGGCTTCGATGACATCGACCTTCAGCTTCTGCAGCGCCAGCGCAATGCGCACCTTTTCGTCGAGCGTCATGGCTGCACCCGGCGACTGTTCGCCGTCGCGCAAGGTGGTGTCGAAGATGATGAGCTGGTCTTTCATGGGGTTCTCGCGAATTCGGTTCGCCGGCGGCAGGCCGGCATGATGCCAGCCGACACGGTCAGTGTCAGGCTTGAAAAGGACGTTGCTGGAGTGGTTCCGGTACTAGCCCCCGGACGGGCGGATTCGAGTGGTCTGCCTTACGGCAGCAGCAGTCGAACGGCAAGCAGCAGCGCACGGCCGAACGACTTCGGCGCGTGGAGCTTCAGGGAGCGGGTGCTGGCTTGCATGGCGCGGATGATAGAGGAAGACGGGCTGGGCGCAAAGGCGCCCGCGCGCCGTTCCACCGTCAAGCCCCGGCGCTGGTCGGTGCCGGGTCGAGCCCGGCACCGACCAGCGCCGGGGCTTGAC
>Ga0114983_1001035_pt1 | contig 11241 bp, 9 predicted proteins | sample Shrwel_input2_RT_FD_87182 | JGI IMG/M metagenome (GOLD analysis project Ga0114983, IMG submission 87182) | Subsurface microbial communities from deep shales in Ohio, USA - Utica-3 well 1 S input2 RT | ecosystem: Environmental > Aquatic > Deep subsurface > Shale gas/oil reservoir > Produced...
AAGCCAGATGCCGAGCCAGTTCGCAGGCCTCGCGCATCTCCTCGACATCGCGCAATGCGATATCATCCTGGAGGCGCTTCAACCATAAGGTGATATCGACCTCACCGGTCTCCGTCAGCGGTTGGTCTTCACGGACCTTGACCATGATCTTCCCTTTCTGCGGACATGGACCGACCACGCGGCGTTTCGCGGGTCAGTAATAGCATCGATTCCAAATGCGCGGTATGCGGAAACATATCGGCCAGTGCGGCACGTTCGATGCGGTAGCCACCTTGCACAAGATATGCCGTATCCCGCGCCAGCGCGGCGGGATCGCACGAAACATACAGCACTTTTTTCACCGGCTGCTCGGCAAGCGCCCGGCACAGCGCCTCAGCCCCACCGCGCGGCGGGTCGAGTACGACCCAATCGACATCGCCGACATCGGGCATGCGCGTGGCCAGATCGGCCTGATGTGCCCCGACATGGTGCAAACCATTGCGGCGCGCGTTGTCAGCGAGGCGCTCGACCATCGCCGGACTGCCTTCGATGCCGGTGATCGCCTCAACGTGGGGTGCCAAGGCAAGCGTGAAGTTGCCGATCCCGGCGAACAGATCGAGCACTCGCTCGCTTCCTCGTGGTGCCAGCCAGTACCGTGCCGTGCGCACCAGTTGGGCGTTGACCTCGGCGTTGATCTGCAGGAAATCGCCCGGCGCGCATCCCAGCTGCAAGGTCATGTCATCCAGCGTCAGCGTGACATGCAGCGTTTCGCCGAATGGGGCATGCAGCCAGCGCAGCGTGGGCGCTTCACGCCCCACCTGCCATACCAGGGTGATATCGCGCTCGGCGGCGAAACGTTGCCAACGGGTTTCGTCACCGGGGACATCGCGCAATTGACGTATCACCACACAGGGGCCTTCGGCGGTGGCGATCAGCTCGATGTGTCCGACGCGGCGCGGCGCTTCCAGGGTGGTCAGACATTCGCGCAGCGACGCGATCACGTCCGCCAGCATGGGCTCGAGTACCACGCAGGTGTCGATATCGATCAGATGCTCGCTGCCCCGGGCGCGAAAGCCGAGATGCGGTGTGCCTTGGGCATCGCATTTGACACCCAGGCGTGCGCGACGCCGATACCCCAGCCCCTCGTCTGCCAAGACCTGAACCTCGGGCAATGTCAGGCCCTGGCGCGTGAAAAGCTCTTCCAGCGTGCGTCGCTTGTGGGTGCGCTGCTCTTCGAGTGCCAAGTGCTGCAAATCACAACCACCGCAGCGCCCGTAGTATGCGCAAGGCGGCGTTACCCGCTGTGGGGCAGGCTCGAGACACTCGACGACATGTGCTTCGTCGAAGCGCTTACGCTGACGATGGACGGCGATGCGCACGCGCTCGCCGGGGAGCGCCTGATCGACGAACACCGTCTTGCCATGCGGGTCGCGAGCCACACCCCGGCCATCGTGCGCCAGGCGCTCGATGGTCAACGTATCTGCCGCTTCGCCACTAGGCGGCGTATTCGTTCCACTTTCCCGACGCACACGGTTTGTGGCGGCGCGCGGTGGGCGCCGTTTGCCCAGCATCGCCATCTCAGCGCTCCGGGGCGAACAGGCCGGTGGACAGATAACGGTCGCCACGATCGCAGACGATGAACACGATCACTGCGTTTTCCACTTGCTCGGCGATCCGCAGCGCCCCCGCCAGCGCACCACCGGAAGAGACACCCGCCAGAATGCCTTCTTCGCGGGCGAGCAGGCGCATATGCTCCTCGGCTTCCTGCTGACCGATATCCAGGGTGAGGTCGACCCGCGAGGCATCGAAAATGCTCGGCAGGTACTCGCGCGGCCAGCGGCGAATGCCGGCGATGCTGGCGCCATCGGCGGGTTGCAGGCCGACGATCTGAATATCGGAGCGCTGCTCCTTGAGATACTGCGAGACGCCCATGATGGTGCCGGTGGTGCCCATCGAACTGACAAAATGGGTGATTTGCCCACCGGTCTGCTCCCAGAGCTCCGGGCCGGTGGTGCGATAGTGCGACAAGGGATTGTCGGCATTGGCGAACTGGTTGAGCGGTTTCCCCTCGCCACGCGCGATCATCTCGTCGGCCAGGTCGCGCGCGCCTTCCATGCCCGCCTCCTTGCTGACTTCGATCAACTGTGCACCATAGGCGGCCATGGCCTGTTTGCGCTCGCTGGAAGCGCTCTCGGGCATGATCAGGGTCATGTGGTAACCCTTGATTGTCGCCGCCATGGCCAGCGCGATGCCGGTATTGCCCGAGGTCGCCTCGATCAAGGTGTCGCCGGGGATGATCTCGCCACGCGCCTCGGCTTCTCCGAGCATCGATAGTGCCGGGCGGTCCTTGACCGAGCCCGCCGGGTTGTTGCCCTCCAGCTTGGCCAATAACGTGTTGTTACGACCTGCCTGCAGCCGAGTCAAACGCACCAGTGGCGTGTGGCCAACCACATCCGCGAGAGTGGGAAATTGCATGATTCATCCTTTGCGATGCGCGCCGCATCAAAACGCATTCGTCGGTTATTCGATGCGTCCAATTATATCCGGGACGGCCCGTCGGCGACAGGCGAACCCGCTGAGTGTGGCATACTGCCGAAGGGGAACACGAAGGGAACGGTCGGAATGTCACTTAGGCTGCGCTTGCTGCTTTTATTGCTGGGATTGCCACTGGGCGTGGGGCTCGCCTATGGCGCGTATGACATCTATGCCGAGCGCCAGGAGGCGCATCAGGCGCTGGTCACACGCATTGCCGATGTCACCGCGACGCTGACGCCAGCCTTCAGGCTGGCGCTCGATGAAGCGCGTGACGAGCATCTGCGCCAGTTGGCTCAGCGCCTGCTGGATATCGACGAGGTCGACGCCGTCAGCGTTCGTGACGGTGGCGGCGATGCCGTGCTCAGCCTCGGTGAAACGCAACCCGCCCCCGCTGTGGCAATGCCGGCACAGAGTACCTTGCAGGAGCACGCGCAACACTGGCGCTGGCTGCAGCCCCTGGGCACGGTCGATACGGGTCAAAACGCAGCAGACGAGGCTACGACCTACTGGCTCGATGTGGATCTGGGCACCACGACCCTGACGCTGACTTTTTATCGCCAGTTGGCCGGCCACGGCATGGCCGGATTGGTGCTGGGCCTGCTGCTGTTCTTGCTCGCCTATCCGTTGAGCCGCCGCCTGACCAGGCCGCTGCAACATCAAATCGACCTGCTCGAACGTCTCAACGGCGGCGATTACAGTGCCCGCCTGGCACCCCGTGGCGCACGTGAACTGACCACGCTGGGACACCAGCTCAACGCCCTCGGCGATCACATGATGCGCCTGCGCGAGGACACCCAGGCACAAATCGATCAGACGACCTTCGACCTGCGCGAATCGATGGAGACCATCGAGGTCAAGAACATCGAACTCGACATGGCTCATCGCCGCGCGCTGGAAGCCAATCGCATCAAGTCGCAGTTTCTGGCCAACATCAGCCATGAAATTCGCACGCCGCTCAACGGCATCATCGGGTTTTGCCAACTGCTCGGGCGCAGCGCCCTGGACAGCCGCCAGCGCGAATGGCTCGAACAGGTACAGACCGCCTCGGACAATCTGCTTTCGCTGATCAGCGATGTGCTGGATTTCTCCAAGATCGAGGCCGGCAAGCTCGAGCTGGAAACCGTGCCGGTGGACATGGTGGCCCTGGTCGACGAGGTGCTCGGCCTCCAGGCTCCCAACGCGCAGCGCAAGAGCCTGCACCTGCTGGGTCTGGTCTACGACGATGTGCCCGACCAACTGCTTGGCGATCCATTGCGCATCAAGCAGGTGCTGACCAACCTGGTCAACAACGCCGTCAAATTCACCGAGCGTGGCGAGATCGTCGTCCGCGTCATGCTCGATGATCTCAGCGCCACCAGCACCAAGCTACGTATCAGCGTTCGCGATACCGGGATCGGCCTCGACCTGGCGAGTCGCGAGCGACTGTTCCAGGCCTTCAGCCAGGGCGATGCCAGCCGCTCGCGCAAATACGGCGGCACCGGGCTAGGGCTGATGATCAGCAAACGTCTGGTGGAGCAGATGGGCGGTGAGATCGATGTCGAAAGCGAAAGCGGCCAAGGTACGACCTTTACGTTTTCGCTGACGCTGATCGCCACGCAGCAGCGCGAGCGCCTTCCCGAATTGAGCCTGAGCGGCTATCGCGTCGGTTTGTTCGAAGCCCATGCCGCCAGCCGGCGAGCCTTCACACACTTGCTCGAGCGCTGGGATGCCCGCGTCGTGCCGCTACCCTCGCGGGATGCCTGCACGACGCCACCGCCAGAGATCGACCTGTTACTGCTAGGGCTGACGCAGGACGACCTGCGCCCCCGGGAGATCACTGCCTGGCGCGAGGTGCTGGATCGTTGTGACTGCCCGGGGTTACTGCTGGTCAATGCCGACCCTTTCGAGCTCCCCGACCTGGCGCTTCCCCACGGCGGCGAGATCACTACCAAACCTGTCTCACGACGTGGGCTGGGTAATGCCATCAATGCCTTGCTGACGAACGAACGCGAGGCGGCGCACGCGACGGCGGAAGCGCCCTCATCACCCACGCCGACCGGCAAGGTGCTGGTCGTCGATGACACGCCCTCCAACCGCCTGCTGGTCAAGGAACTGTTGCAGGACCGCGGCTTGACGCCGCTACTCGCGGGAAGCGGCGAGGAAGCGCTGGCGATGGCGCATGGCGAGTCCATTGACTTGGTGTTGATGGATATCCAGATGCCCGGCATGAACGGCGTGGAGGCCATGAAAGCGCTGCGTGCGCTGGGCGATGACTGGCAGCGGCGGCCCATCGTGGCACTGACCGCGCATGCACTCGAAGAGGAACGCCAGCAACTGCTGCGCGACGGCATGAGCGACTGCTTGATCAAACCGATCCGCGAGTCGGCGCTGGACTCCCTGCTCAAGCGCCACCTGGGCGGCACCGCTACGCCCACGCCCGACACACGCCCCACGGCACTGCCCTCACCACCCGACGAGGCACCGGCGCAAGCAAACCAGGACGATACCGCTGGAGATGAATTACCGGTGGTCGATATGCAGCTTGGCATGCGCATGGCCGGAGGACGCGAAGCACTCGCGCACGACATGCTTACCCTGCTGTTCGAGCATCTGGATGAATCCGAGCAGGCGATTCACGCCGCCTGGGTCGCCCAGGATGCCGAGGCTTTCCATGAGCAGGTCCATCGCCTCAATGGCGCCTGCCGCTACTGCGGCGTGCCGCAGCTGGCCTTGTTGGCGGAAACGCTGGAAACCCGCTTCAAGGCCCAGGGACTCGAGGCCTGCGAGGGGCTCTACGCCGCACTGCAGACCGCGATCACACGGCTACGCGAGTGGCAGGCCCAGCACTGGCAGACCGAGCACTAGGCACTGTCTGAAAAGTGCCGAAGGACCCCAGGCTCAAGCGCCGCAGCACTCGCCGGTCTCGTCATGATCGTGGTCATGGGCGTGCTCGTGGGCATCGATCTGCGCCATGACCCCGGCTTCCTGCCCGGCGATGGCGAGGCGCTTCATGTCCGCCACGGCCTCCTTGAGGCCCACGAACAGCGCCCGCGCGATGATGGCATGTCCGATGTTGAGTTCGTGAATGCCGGGGATGGCGGCAATCGCCTCGACGTTGTGATAATGCAACCCGTGACCGGCGTTGACCGTCAGCCCCAGTTCGAACGCCATCTCGGCCGCCGCCACCAGGCGCTGGTACTCGATACGCTGTGCGTCGCCACTGGCCTCGGCATACGCCCCGGTATGCAGCTCGACGGTGGGTGCGCCCAACTCGAACGCGGCCTGGATCTGGGCGGGTTCGGGGTCGATGAACAGCGATACTTCGCTGCCCGCTGCCGCTAGCCGGCGGCAAGCCTCACCCATCCGGTCCCCGGCGCCCACGACATCGAGCCCGCCTTCGGTGGTGAGCTCTTCGCGCTGCTCGGGCACCAGGCAGACATTGGCGGGACGCAACGTCTCGGCAAAGGCGATCATCTCCTCGGTCACGGCCATTTCCAGGTTCATGCGCGTGGCCAGTGTTTCGGCCAGCACGCGTACGTCGCGTTCCTGGATATGACGGCGATCCTCGCGCAGATGCAGGGTAATGCCATCGGCGCCGGCTTCTTCGGCCAGCATGGCCGCCTGCACGGGATCGGGATAACGCGTCCCGCGCGCCTGGCGCAGTGTGGCGATATGATCGATGTTGACGCCCAATAGGATACGTGGCGGATGCATGGCGGTGTCCTTCCAGTAAGAGGATGAAATGATCGTTCAGGAGGTGCGTCGACGCTCGGCGAGTCGCTGCATCAACTCTCGCGAGCGCAAGGGGCGATCACCCAATAAGGGCGCCAATGCCGCACGCGTGACATGCTTGGCAACGCCCGCCAGACCCGGCGCTTCCCAGTCGCCCCGGGCCAACCATTTGAGACTGCGCCCGTCGATGCCGCTCTGCCCGGGAGCTACGGCGCGAAAGCAATGACGCTCGGCGTGGTACCGATAATGCGTGAAGGCGTCCAGCGGGGCATCGTGCTCATCGACGAAACGCGGCGCCATGTCGAGACTTTCCAGAAGGGTGATTTCCAGGCGTCTCAACGCTCCTGCCCGCTTGGCCGGCGATGGCAAGGCCTCGAGCGTCAGCGCGTAAAGCGAAAACACCTCACCCACCGGATATTCCAGCGGCAATACGCGCGCCATGAGCTCGTTGCGTAAAATCCGCACAGTAACCCTTCGCCGGCCAGCAAGGCCGTACTGCCCTGGCTTTCGAGCAGTCGCAAACGCTTGAGTTCGCCGTTGCCGCTCCAGGTGACATGCAGAGGAGAATACGGCTGCAGAATCCCGCGCGCCTTGCTGCCGCCGCGTTGCACGCCCTGGGCAACGGCACGCACGCGCCCCTGAGTGAGCGTCAGCAGCTCGACGATGGCACTGGTCTCGCGGTAGGCACGCTTGTGCAGCAAGAAAGCCGGTTCAGGCGTCATCGCGGCATCCCCGCGCCGTGGTGGGCGCAATCAGTCGAGATCGTAACCCAAGCTCTTCAGGGCACGGTCGTCGTCGGACCATCCCCGTTTGACCTTCACCCACAGGTTGAGCATGACCTTGGCATCGAAGGCACGCTCCATCTCCAGACGGGCTTCACGGCCGATGTTCTTGATCCGCTCACCTTGATCGCCGATCAGAATCTTCTTCTGCCCCCGGCGTTCGACCAGAATCAAGGCACTGATGTGCAGCGTCTTGCCGTCATCCTTGAATTCCTCGATCTCGACGGTCATCTGATACGGCAGTTCGTCACCGAGCTGACGCATGACCTTCTCGCGCACGAGCTCGGCGGCCAGGAAGCGCTGACTCTTGTTGGTGATCTGGTCTTCGGAAAAGTAATGCACGCTTTCCGGCAAGCGTTGGGCGATTTCGGCTTCAAGCTCAGGCACGTTGGTGCCATTCTTGGCCGAAAGGGGCACCACGGCCGCGAAATCGCGCTTCTTGCTCACGCTATCCAGCCACGGCAGCAGACTGCTCTTGTCCTCGAGCCAGTCGACCTTGTTGACGGCCAGAATCACCGGGGCCGGTACGTTGCTGAGCTTCTCGAGCACCACGTCGTCTTCCTCGGTCCACTTGGTGCGGTCGACGATGAAGATCACACAGTCGATATCGCGCAAGGCGTGCGTGGCGGCCTGATTCATGAAGCGGTTGATCGCCTTGTTGCGATCTCGCGTCTGAATGTGCATACCCGGCGTATCGACATAGATGAACTGGGTGTCTTCTTCGGTCTTGATGCCCATCACCTGATGGCGCGTCGTCTGCGGGCGCCGCGAGGTGATGGAGATCTTCTGGCCGAGAATTCGGTTCATCAGCGTCGATTTACCGACATTGGGGCGGCCAACGATGGCCACGAAACCACAGTGTTGCGTCATGCGTGCCTGCTCTGGGAAGGTTCGAGTATTTCCAGCGCCTTTTCGGCGGCTTGCTGTTCGGCGTGGCGACGGCTGGAACCGACACCCAGCGTATGATCCTCGAGCATCTGGACATGACACTCGATGGTAAAGACCTGCGCGTGCGCTTCGCCTTCGACCGAGACCACTTCATAGCGCGGCAATGCCGACTGCCGCGACTGCAGAAATTCCTGCAGGCGTGTCTTGGGGTCTTTCTGGTTATCCTGCAGGTCGAGCGCTTCCAGGCGCGTCGCGTACCACGACAACACCCGCGCCTTGGTAACATCCATGCCCGCATCGAGATAGATGGCGCCGATCAGCGCCTCCACCCCATCGGCAAGGATCGAGTCACGACGGAAACCGCCGCTTTTCATCTCGCCGGAGCCGAGTCGCAGGCATTCGCCCAGTTCGAACTCGCGCGCCAGTTCGGCCAGGGTTTGCCCTTTCACCAGACGCGCACGCAAACGTGACAGTTGTCCTTCTCGCGCCTGGGGAAAGCGTTGGAAAAGCGCTTCGCCGATGACGAAGTTGACGATGGAGTCGCCCAGAAATTCCAGGCGCTCGTTGTTCTTCCCCCCATAACTACGATGGGTCATCGCCAATTCGAGCCGGGCGACATCGCGAAACTGGTAACCGATTCTTTGACTGAGGGCGTGCAAGGGGCTACTCACGACACTGCCTTTTTCATCTGTTCTGGGTGAAGCGGCGGAGAGCATTGCTCTCCCCCAGCATGAGTCATTCGAGAGTATGGTTCATTCGATGATTCTGACACTAGAAAAACTCGGCAAGCCATCCTTCCAGTGCATCCACACCGCGAATGCCTCGCCCACGATATTCTCTTCCGGCACGAAGCCCCAGTAGCGACTGTCGTTTGAATGATCACGATTATCGCCCATCATGAAGTAATGGTCTTCAGGCACCACGACCTCACGCATCTGTGGGCCGGGAGCGCCGGGAGTGTTGAAAATAGCGTGTGAAACGTCCCCCAGGTGCTCCTCATAACGTTGCTCACCCGATGCGTTATCGGGATTTTTATCCTTCAAGATCTTCTCGACCGGCTCACCATTGACGTAAAGCTGTTTATTTTCGTAGCGAATGCGATCCCCAGGCAAGCCGATGACACGCTTGATGAAGTCGACCGAAGGATCGCCAGGGAAGCGAAACACCATGACATCGCCCCGCTCAGGCTCGCCGAAATCGACGATTTCAGTATTGAGCACCGGTAAGCGCAATCCGTAGGTGAACTTGTTGACCAGAATGAAATCCCCAACCTTGAGCGTCGGACGCATCGAGCCAGAGGGAATTTGAAACGGTTCGACCACGAAACTCCGCAGCACCAGCACGATCAGCAACACTGGAAAGAAAGAGCGTGCATAATCCACCACCCAGGGTTCCTTGGCCAACTTGCCCCGCGTGGCGGTGTCCAACTCGCCGTCGACTTGGGCCTCGGCCTTTTCCAGGCGAGCGCGGCGAGCCCGCCGCCACCATACGATATCAACCAGCCAGACAACGCCGGTGATGGCTACCGCCAACACCAGCAACAACGAAAAATCCATGGCTTAGATTCCTAATCATTCATCTTGAGGACGGCGAGGAAGGCATCCTGGGGAATTTCCACTTTACCTACCTGCTTCATGCGCTTTTTGCCTGCCTTTTGCTTTTCGAGCAATTTCCGCTTGCGGGTCACGTCGCCGCCATAACACTTGGCAGTTACGTTCTTGCGTAACGCCTTGACGGTCGAACGTGCGACCACCTGCCCGCCCAACGTCGCTTGAATGGCGACGTCGAACATCTGGCGCGGGATCAGCTCTTTCATCTTTTCCACCAACGCACGGCCACGCGGATGGGCGTGATCACGGTGCACGATGGTGGCAAGCGCATCGACGCGGTCACCGTTGATCAGCACGTCAAGACGCACGAGATTGGCGGTCTCGAAACGCTCGAAATTGTATTCAAGCGACGCATATCCCTTGGAAATAGACTTCAGGCGATCGAAGAAATCCATCACCACTTCGCTCATCGGCAGTTCATAGGTGAGCTGAAGCTGGCTGCCCAGGAACAGCATGTCTAGCTGAGTACCGCGGCGTTGCTCGCATTCGGTGATGACGTTGCCGACGTACTCCTGCGGCACCAGGATGCTGGCACGCACGATGGGCTCGCGCATCTCTTCGATGTCGGCCATGTCCGGCAGTTTGGACGGGTTGGACACATAACGTATCTCGCCGTCTTTCATGACCAGCTCGTAGATGACCGTCGGTGCCGTGGTCAGCAAATCCAGGTCGTACTCGCGCTCGAGTCGTTCCTGGATGATCTCCATGTGCAGGGTCCCGAGAAAGCCGACACGGAAACCGAAGCCTAGTGCATCGGAATTCTCGGGCTCGTAATCCAGTGAGGCATCGTTGAGAGCCAGTTTCTCCAGCGCATCGCGGAACTCTTCGTAATCGTCGGAGCTGACCGGAAACATGCCCGCATAGACCTGGGGCTTGACCTTCTGGAATCCGGGCAGACGCGCGACATTTTCGCCCCCTTTGGAATGTACGATGGTATCACCCACCGGAGCACCGTGGATGTCCTTGATACCCGCCACCACGAAACCGACTTCACCGGCACGCAGGACACCGGTCTGTTTGCGCTTGGGCGTGAAGATACCCGCTTCGCTGACCTCCCAGGCGCGCTCGGTGGACTTCATGCGGATCTTGTCGCCCTTCTTGAGCGTGCCATCGAAAAGACGCACCAGGGAGATCACACCCACGTAATTGTCGAACCATGAATCAACGATCAACGCCTGCAAAGGTGCTTCGGGGTCACCTTTGGGGGGCGGAATGTCACGCACCAGACGCTCGAGCAAGGCTTCCATCCCCAGGCCACTCTTCGCGGAGACCTGGCACGCATCGGAGGCATCGATGCCGATGATTTCTTCCACCTCATGGGCCACGCGATCAGGATCGGCCTGGGGCAGGTCGATCTTGTTGAGTACCGGCAGAACTTCGAGCCCTTGCTCCACCGCCGTGTAGCAATTCGCCACCGACTGCGCCTCGACCCCTTGTGCCGCATCGACCACCAACAGTGCGCCCTCGCAGGCATAAAGCGAGCGCGACACTTCGTAGGAAAAGTCGACGTGGCCCGGCGTATCGATGAAGTTGAGCTGATAGACCTGACCATCGTCGGCCTTATAGTCCAACGTCACGGACTGGGCCTTGATGGTGATCCCGCGTTCACGCTCGAGATCCATCGAGTCGAGCACCTGCTCCTTCGTCTCACGATCGGTCAACCCACCGCAGATCTGGATGATACGGTCGGACAGCGTCGACTTGCCGTGGTCGATATGGGCAATGATGGAGAAATT
>Ga0114983_1001038_pt1 | contig 11230 bp, 9 predicted proteins | sample Shrwel_input2_RT_FD_87182 | JGI IMG/M metagenome (GOLD analysis project Ga0114983, IMG submission 87182) | Subsurface microbial communities from deep shales in Ohio, USA - Utica-3 well 1 S input2 RT | ecosystem: Environmental > Aquatic > Deep subsurface > Shale gas/oil reservoir > Produced...
CATGATGACCTGCTGTCTGGACGGGGCGCTGGGGGTGCGCATCATAGCCCGGCGCTCGGCGGCAAAGAATGGGCAGACCCGACGCCAAGCATGGCGACGCGCACCGCATGGCTAGCGCGACGTCCGGTCTGGCGGCGAACACCTGACCGGACGACGAAGACCATGGGCACCGCATAAGTTCGCCCAGATAACCGGCCGGCCCACGGGCAGCCGCCAACTGGCCGCGAGACACCGTAGGGCTGAGCCGCGGCAGCCGCGAGATCAGGCCCCCACTTATCACTAAGGCGCGCAAGGGCAACAGAAACTGGTCGCCCCGTCCATTTCGGGCATCGTGAACGCTCCAGCGTGCCCTGCATTACAGCGTCCATACGCGGCCAACGTATCGGAAGAACGGCTTTGGTTGCACCTCAAGCCTCGGCAGGCCCGTGCCGATAACCTCTTGCCGGCCGCGACTTGCCAGCGATCGATTCGGTCGCGCGCGCGGGCGCAAAGCGTATTGGATTGCGCGAGCCCTCCCCTGAGAACGAAGCGCTAGTTGGCGTGGGTGTCTTGATGAAATGGCCAGAGGCCGTTGAACGATGAAAATCAAACACAAGTTGCTAGCAAGCTTTCTGATCGCGACGCTTGTTCCCGTCCTCGTCGTGGCGCTGTTCACCATTCGCAACGTTACCGAGGAAGCCAGGGTCCAGTTCGAGGAAAGCAGCAGCCTGGACGTCAAACTGGTCAACAACACCTTCGAGACCTTGTTCGATTCGGTTAATCACACCGTGTCGGCGATGGCCGACTATGCCGCCGTACGCGATACGGAGAGTGGCGAACTGACCACCTACTTCGGAGCGCCCCGCAAGCCCGGCGCAACCGCCACGGCCAACGGGGGCCGCGAGAAACAGATCTTCGATTACTTCTCCGGCATCGGTAACAACAACCCGAACTTCGGCTACGTCTACATGGGCGATGCTCAGGGTGGCTACGTGGAGTGGCCGGGCACCGCAGACTACGGCGACTGGGATCCGCGCGGGCGCCCCTGGTTCACGCTAGGCAAAGACGCCAATTTCCAGCTGACGCGCCTGGATGGCTATTACTGGGAGCCGGACGACGCCGTATACGTATCGGTGATCAAAGCCTTCAAGGACCAGGCGGGCCAGTTCGCCGGAGTCGTGGCGACTGATGTGTCGCTCAAGGCGCTGACCGACATGGTGCAGAAAATCCGCTTTGGCGAGACCGGCTTCTTGATGCTGGTGGAGAGCAGCGGCACCTTGCTGGTCGACGGTCACCAGCCCAAGAACAACTTCAAGAAGCTCAGCGAGCTTTCGGGCGACCATTTCTCGGCCATTGCGCAGAAGGACAATGGCGTGATCGAGGTGACCATCGATGGCGTCGACTACCTGGCCAACGTCTTCACCTCACCGACCCTGGGCTGGAAATTCATCGGCTTCATGCAAGTCGACGAAATCCTCGCCGGCGCCCACAGGCTGGCCTGGTTGACGCTGGTCGCCTGCGCCGTGCTGGTGGTGCTGTTCGGTGTCGCCGGGGTGATATTCGCCAACCGCATCGTCACCCCGATCAACCTGGTCAAGGACGGTCTGCGCACGATCGCCCAGGGCGAAGGTGACCTGACGCATCGGCTGCCCGTGCTGGCGCGCGACGAAACCGGCGAACTGGCCAAGTGGTTCAACCAGTTCATCGAGTCAACGCAGTCGATGATCACTGTCATCAAGGAAAACGCCATCAGCATCGACGGCGTTTCAAGCCAGACCAATGACCGCACCACCGCCATGACGGACAGCTTGCAGCGGCAGTCGAGCGCGGTGGAGCAGATCGTCACCGCGGTGACCGAGATGGCCTCGGCGGCAAACGAGGTGGCGCACAACTGCGTCAGGACGGCGGAAGTCTCCGCGCAGGGGCTGGACGCAACGCGCAACGGTAAGGAAGTGATCGCCCGCAGTACCGCAGGGGTGAACGATCTGGGCGCCAGTATCCAGCGCTCGAGCGAGGTGATTCGAGAGCTCGAGCGCGAGACGGTGAGCATCAACACCATTCTGTCGACCATCCAGCAGATCGCCGAGCAGACCAATCTGCTGGCCCTCAACGCGGCCATCGAGGCAGCACGTGCCGGAGAGCAGGGACGCGGCTTCGCCGTGGTGGCTGACGAGGTGCGCAATCTGGCCAAGCGCACCCAGGATTCCACCGGCGAAATCAACAAGATCCTCAACCTGCTGGTCAGCCGCATCAGCGAGGTGACGTCGAGCATGGATCACAGCCTTAGCGAGTCCAGCAAGGCCATCGAGCTGGCCAGCGACGTCATGGGCGCGTTCGAAGAGATCGAGAATGCCGTTCAGACGATCCGCGACATGACGACGCAAGTCGCGGCCGCCACCGAGGAACAACACTTGGTGACCGAGGACATCAACCGCAACGTGGTCGCCATCAGCGACGCGGTTGCCCAGGTGTCCACCCAGGCTGCGGAAGTCGAACGCTACTCGCAGGAACAGCGCAAACTCAGCAGCGCACTTCGGCAGCTGGTGGGCCGGTTCCGCACGCAGTAACCGTTAACGGCCAGCCCTTCGGGGCTGGCCCGCTCGGCTGAGCAAGGACCTTGCGCACGGGCCCAAGACAACTGCGTGCGTTTCCCCTGTGCTGATGGGCAGCCGGCGCCCAACCACAGCTATTCGCACAAGGCAGCGGCGCCCTGAGGCGCCGCCGCCCTTCTTACGCCGAGAGCTTCTGGCTGAAGTTGTCGGCCGGCTTGCCGATGTCGAGCCGGTCGGCGTTCATCACCTTGTCCCAGGCCTTGACGAAGTCGTGGACGAACTTCTCGTTGCCATCGGCCATGCCGTACACCTCGGCCTGGGCACGCAGTTCCGACTGCGAGCCGAAGATGAGGTCGACGCGGGTGGCCGTCCAGGTGGGCTGGCGAGTCTTGCGGTCCAGGCCCTGGAAGCGGTTCTTGTGCTCGGTGGCGGTCCACTCGTTCTTCATGTCCAGCAGGTTGACGAAGAAGTCGTTGGACAGCACGCCGACGCGCTGGGTGAACACGCCTTCCTGGCTACCACCGGCGTTGGTGCCCAGCACGCGCATGCCGCCAACCAGCACGGTCATCTCCGGTGCGCTCAGGCGCAGCAGGTGCGCCTTGTCCACCAGCGCTTCCTCCGGCGCCATGAAGCTGGACTCGTGGTAGTTGCGGAAGCCATCGGCCGCCGGGCGCAGCGCTTCGAAGGACTGCGCGTCGGTCCACGCCTCCTCGGCATCCATCCGACCTGGCGTGAACGGCACGCTGATGTCCACGCCGCCGTCCTTCGCCGCCTTCTCGACCGCCGCACAACCGGCTAGCACGATCAGGTCGGCCATGGAGACTTTCTTGCCACCGCTGGCCGAAGCGTTGAACGCGTTCTGGATCTCGCCGAGCTTCTCCAACACCTTGGCCAGCAGTGGCGGATTGTTGATTTCCCAGTCCTTCTGCGGGGCGAAGCGGATGCGTGCACCGTTGGCGCCGCCGCGCTTGTCGGAACCCCGGTAGGTCGAGGCCGAAGCCCAGGCCACCGACACCAGGTCGGAGACGGAAAAGCCCATGCCCAACAGCTGTTGCTTCAGTGCGGCGATGTCGCCCTCGTCGATCAGCGGATGGTCGCACTCGGGAATCGGGTCTTGCCAGATCAGCGGCTCCTTCGGCACCAGCGGGCCGAGGTAGCGGCCGATGGGGCCCATGTCGCGGTGGGTCAGCTTGAACCAGGCCTTGGCGAAGGCGTCGGCGAACTCGTCGGGGTTTTCCAAGAAGTGCCGGGAGATCTTCTCGTACTCAGGATCGAAGCGTAGCGACAAGTCCGTGGTCAGCATGGTTGGCTTGCGCTTCTTGTTCGGGTCGAAGGGGTCCGGAATGATTTCCGGCGCGTCCTTGGCTTCCCACTGGTGTGCGCCGGCCGGGCTCTTGGTCAGCTCCCACTCGAAGTTGAACAGGTTCTCGAAGAAGTAGTTGGACCAGCGCGTCGGGGTCTGGCTCCAGATCACTTCCAGGCCGGAGGTGATCGCATCGGCGCCGATGCCGGTCTTGAATCTGCTGCGCCAGCCCAGGCCCTGATCCTCGATCACCGCGCCTTCCGGTTCCGGCCCCATCAGCGAGGGATCGCCGGCGCCATGAGTCTTGCCGAAGGTATGGCCGCCAGCGATCAGGGCCACGGTCTCGTAATCGTTCATGGCCATGCGGGCGAAGGTTTCACGGATGTCGATGGCCGCGGCCTTCGGGTCCGGATTGCCGTTGGGGCCTTCCGGATTCACGTAGATCAGCCCCATCTGCACCGCACCCAGGCCGGGATGCAGCTGGCGTTCACCGCTGTAGCGTTCGTCGCCCAGCCAGGTGCCTTCCGGCCCCCAGTAGAGCTCTTCCGGCTCCCAGGTATCGGCGCGCCCGCCACCGAAGCCAAAGGTCTTGAAGCCCATGGATTCCAGCGCGACGTTGCCGGTGAGCACGAACAGGTCGGCCCAGGACAGCTTGCGGCCGTACTTCTGCTTGATCGGCCAGAGCAGGCGCCGCGCCTTGTCCAGCGAGGCGTTGTCCGGCCAGCTGTTGAGCGGGGCGAAGCGTTGCTGGCCGCCGCCAGCGCCGCCGCGGCCGTCGGTGATCCGGTAGGTCCCCGCGCTGTGCCAGGCCATGCGGATGAACAGGCCGCCGTAGTGGCCGAAATCGGCTGGCCACCAGTCCTGCGAATCGGTCATCAGCGCGTGCAGGTCGGCGATCACCGCGTCGAGATCGAGCGAATTGAAGGCGGCGGCGTAGTCGAAATCGCCGCCATAGGGGTTCGAACGCGGCGAGTGCTGGTTCAGCGCCGTCAGGCTCAGCGCCTCGGGCCACCAGTCGCGGTTGGTGATGCGCTTGCGGGGCTGCCCGGCACCATGGCCGAAGGGGCAGCCGCCAGAGGTGTGTTCTCCGGATTCGGTAGTCATGTCATTTTCCTCCAGGATGGTGATGCGCAGGCTCCGCTGAGAAAAACCCTAGCATCCACCGGCCGGCCCGCAGGGGCACCGCCCCTGGGCCGGCGCCTCCCAGCGATCCCGTAAAAACCCTGTAAACCTCTAGCTAGAGCGCCTGGCAACCAGGCCCAGAGCCACGATGAAATCTCCCTATCGGCGCGATAGGCCGCCCCGTCAGCCCCCTGCGCGGCCACGCTCATTCGTCAGGGATGTCGGCCTCCACGAGCTTGCCGAGCAGGATCAGCGACTCCTGCCAGCCGAGGTAGCAGGCTTCGACCGGGATGGCATCGGGAATGCCGTCCTGCACGACGTTCAGCTCGGTGCCACAGGCCAGGGTCGCCAGGCTGACGGTGACCTGCATATCCCCGGGCAGGTTCGGATCCTCGAAACGATCGACATAGCGAATGCGTTCGTACTCGACCAGCTCCAGATATTCGCCGCCAAAGCTGTGGGTCGTGCCGGTGGTGAAGTTGGTGAACGACATGCGGTAATGGCCACCAACCCGGGCATCGCTCGCGTGCACCTTGGCGGTGAAGCCGTTGGGGGGCAGCCATTTGCACATGGCATCGGGATCGAGAAAGGCGCGATAGACACGCTCTGCCGGCGCTCGCAAGACGCGGTGCAGGCGAATGGTACTGGGCATGAACATTCCCTCGAGCAGGTTGCAGGGCTGGCACGGGCCAGACGCAGGTACATGCCCGAGCGTAGAAGCAGACGGCCGTGATCGCTGCGGCGCCGGTCGCCTCCCTAGACGCCCCGGCTCTCGCGTCGCCCAAGCTCGATGTCTGCGAAAAGCGAGATGCAGCGCACAAGCCAGGCGAGCGGGCTTGCGCCTGAAGGGATTGGCGTTATCGTGCCGACGCTGGCCTTTTGATGGCACAGCACTCTGCCAAACACTCAGGAACGAGTAAGCATGTTCAAGTATTTGATGATGAGCGCCGCAGCACTGGGCTTCGCGGTCATGGCCGGCTGTGCGTCGGTACCGATGGAAGCGCCGGAAAAGGACCAGGCATTCAAGGCCTTCCCTACCCCGCCGCAGGATCAGGCCGGGGTGTATATCTTCCGCGATTCCATGCTCGGTGCAGCGCTGAAGAAGACCGTGAAGATCGATGGCCAGGTGATCGGCGAAACCGCACCGAATACCTACTTCTATCGCACCGTCACCCCTGGCCCGCACCTGTTGGCGACCGAGTCGGAATTCAGCGACAACACGCTCGAACTGAACGCCAAGGCCGGCCAGAACCACTACGTCCGCCAATCCATCAAGATGGGGCTGTTCGTCGGTGGCGCCAAGCTCACCGAAGTGTCGGACGAAGAAGGCCGCAAGGGCGTTCTGGACACCAAGCTCGCGCAGTAAGCCTGCGCCCGTCCGGCGCGCCGAGGTGCGCCGGACAACGCCCACCTACCGACCGCCCAACGCGCCCACCTCGATTCGCCCCGCGGCTAGAGCAACGCCTGCAGGCCTCCACCGGCCAACAACACCGGCGCCAAGGGCAATGCCCAGCGCACCCGCCAGGCCATGACGATCGCCAGCAGCAGCCCGGCAAGCATGATCTGCCCGAGCCAGAGCACCGCGCCGATTTCGCTTCCCTGACGAACGACGCACGCCCACAGGGCCAAGCCCAGAAATACAGTGGCCTGCAGCTGCAGCGCGAGCCTGCCCGGTACGCGTCGCTCGGCCGACAGCAGTGCACCGCGGTGCCGAGAGAGCGTCAGCGACAGCAGCACCATTGCCACATAGGCCAGCCCGAATGCCAGAAGCCACATGCTCATGCCTCCCTTGTGCGCGGGGTTCGGCGGGGCCTCGCCTCGGCCTCGTGCGCGTCACCCCGCAGACGCCAGGCGCCGGCCGCACAGGCCAGGCCGCTGGCGATGAAGAACACCTCCACCGAGGCCAACGCCCAATCAGCTCGTTGCAAGCTGGCCAGCAGGTTTCCGCCGGGCGCGGCCACGGCATCGATGAGCGGCAACCCCAGCGCAAGCAAGGCGCCCAGCACCAGTTGCTGGCGCAGCAGCCGACGGCTGTCGCGGCGCTGCAGCAGCGCCCAGACAGCGATCAGCAGCCAGGCAAGCGCAAAGGCCCAGCCCTCGGCCGCGGCTCGCTCGGCAATGCCCGAGGGAATCAGCCGATTGCTCCATAGCAGCGCCAGGCTGGCCAGGGGCAGGCCGGCGAAGACGGCGGCATTGAGCGCGCGGACGGCATCGAGACGGCCCGCGCGCGACTCGCGCTTGGCCAGCCAGACCTGGACGCCGGCCACGAGCATGGCGCAGCCGGACAGCCCCATCAGCAGATAAAGCAGGCGGACCAGGGAGCCGCCGAACTGCGCCATGTGCAGCCCGGCCATCCAGATGTACGCGCGATATCCGGTCGACGCCTGCTGGCGGTGAAGGCGCTCGCCACTGGTCGCATCGAAGCTGAGCGTGTCCTGTGGCGAGCCGATGCGCGAACGATCCCGGCGGCGCACATCGACCACGGCAGAGGCGTCGCCCGGGTGATGGACGCTTACCCAGCCGACCTCTCCCGCCCCCCATTCCCGGCGCGACTCGGCGATCAATGCATCGAGCGACCAGGGCGCACCGGCGGGCTCGCCGAGCTCTTCGCGGTGATAGGTGCCCATGACCTCGCCGAAGTACTGGGTGGCGTTGCCGGCGTAGCTGATCTGCGCCGCCGCGGGCATGTACGAGGCGACGAAGATGGCCACCCCCGTGTAGGCCAGCACCAGATGGAAGGGAAAACCCACCACGCCAAACAGATTGTGCGCATCGAGCCAGGCGCGTTGGCCGTTGGCATTGGGCCGCAGGGTAAAGAAGTCCTTGAAGATGCGCCGGTGGATGATTACGCCCGAGACGAGCGCGACAAGCATGAACATGCCGGCGATTCCGACGATGTACATGCCCACATCGCCGGCGTGGAGGTTGTAGTGCAGCGTGAAAAAGAAATCGCCGCCCACGGTTTCGCTCATCGGTACGGCACGGGCGCTGCGCGGATCGAAGGCCACCGCATGCCGCGCCTCGCTGCCATCGACCTCCCAGCCAAGGCGCCAGTAGGGCTGGCGCTCGGTCGGGCCGTGCATCCAGAACGCGTGCAATTTCTCGCTGACATTCTGCTCCAGCCAGCCGCGCACCGCATCGGCGCCAAGGCTCGTCACGGCGCCGCTGTGCAGTTCCGGTCGCATCCAGCGGTCGAGCTCCTTGTCGAAGCAGGCGACGGTGCCGGCAAACAGAATCACGAACAGCAGCCAGCTCGGCAGCAGCCCGCCCCAGGTATGCAGTTCGGCCATGCGTTGACGCAGCGTCATGGGCGCACGCTCCAGTCACCGGCGAGCCACGCCGCCAGGCCCAGCACCGCGCACAGCCCCACGAGCACCATCCACAGGCGCGCCTGATCGCGAGCGGCGAACACGTAGATGACCACGGCAGTCCACACGGCAAAGCTGGCCAGGCTCGAAAAGACCACGCGATCAGGGCGGGCCAGCGGTAGATAGATGGCCAGGAATGCCGTCGTCGCATAGGCCACGGCATAGCCACCGACCACCGCGGCAAGCACCCGCGAGGCAATGGACAGGGGGCTTACAGGAGCCGAACGACTCATCGGACGCTCCTTGCCGGGGGCCGAGCGCTTCAAAAGCTGTAGCTCGCGGTGGCGACCACGGTGCGTCGGTTGCCGGTGAAGCAGTCACCGCGGGACAGGCAGGTGGTGTAGTAGGTCTCGTCTTCGAGGTTGGTCGCAGTCAGGGTGAACGACCAGTCCTGGTAGGCGTAACCGAGCATGGCGTCGAACAGCGTGGTCGACGGTGTCTTCAGGCTGTCGGTGCCGTCCCAGCTCGCGCCGACGTAGCGCACGCCGGCACCGGCGCTGAAGCCGGAAATACCGGCGACGCTGAAGCGATGCTGCGACCACAGCGAGGCCATGTGTTCCGGCACGCTGGCGATGCGCTTGCCCTGCTGGGCCGGCGGCCCTTTGGCCACCTCGCTGTCGAGATAGCTGTAGGTCGCGATCAGGTCCCAGTTCGGGTCCACTTCCACCAGCCCCTCCAACTCGAGGCCTTTGACCCGCGCTTCGCCGGCCTGGATGGTACTGAGCGGATTGGCCGGGTCGGGCATCTGCCGGTTCTTCTCGCGCAGGTCGAAAACGGCTGCGGTCAACAGGGTGTTGCTGCCCACCGGCTGATACTTGATCCCCAGCTCCCACTGCTCGCCTTCGAGCGGCTTATAGGATTGCTGGGTAATGGTGTTCAAACCGATGATCGGGGTGAAGGATTCGCTGTAGCTGATGTAGGGCGCCACGCCGTTGTCGAACAGGTAGGTCAGGCCCACCCGCCCGGTGACCGCGTCGTCCTTCTGCCGGTTGCCGTCCTCGACACGGGTGTCGGCCCAGTCCTTGCGCAGGCCCAGAGTTGTCAGCCACTTGTCGAGACGAATCTGGTCCTGCACATACAGGCCTTTCTGCACGGCGCGCTGCTGGGGCACATCGGACAGGGTGATGCCCGACGGATCGAAGGTGCCATATACCGGGTCATAGAGGTCCAGCGGCGTAGCCACGCCACGGGCCGACCGGCTATCGGTGACCGCATGGCGGTAATCGACGCCCATCAGCAGGGTGTGCTGCAGCGCGCCGGTATCGAAGCGCGACTCCGCCTGATGGTCGGCGCTCCAGATCGTCACTTCCGGCTTGGACACGGACCAGACGCGGTTGACCGTGCGGTCGTCCGCACCGAGCACCGGTGGCCAGCCATACATGGTCTGGTAGCTGACCTTGCTCTTCTGCCAGCGCAGGTTCTGCCGCAGTGTCCAGGTGTCGTCGAGTCGCCAGCTCATCTGCGAGGTCAGCGCCTTCTGCTCGGTGTCGTACTCGTCGAATCCGGGCTCGCTGACGAAGCGCTCGCTGCCAATCTCGCCATAGGGTGCGCTGAGCACGGTGCCGCGGTGCGGCAGGAACCCACTGGTGGTGCCACCGTCGTCCTTCTGCACGTTGGCCATCAGCGTCCATTCGAACTGCTCGTTCGGGCGCCAGGTCAATGACGGCATGAACACCAGGCGATTGTCCTGGGTGTGATCGACCTGAGTCTGGCTGTCGCGCCCGATCGCCACCACGCGATACAGCAGTGTGCCGTCGTCATCGAGCGGGCCAGTGCTGTCGAAGGCGATCTGCTTGCGGTCGAAGCTGCCGTACTGCAGCTGCAGCTCGTTCCTGCGCTCGGCCTGCGGACGCTTGCTGACCAGGTTGAGCAGGCCGCCCACCGAGCTCTGGCCATAGAGCATCGAGGACGGCCCCTTGATCACCTCGATCCGCTCGAGCGTGAAAGGATCGGTGCGCGTGTTGGTGTAGGAGCCGACGCTCTGCTGCAGGCCGTCGAGAAAGATCGTGGGCGACACGCCGCGCACCAGCGAGAAGTCGCCCCGGCTGTCGAAACCGTAGGCCTCGCCGCGCATGCCGGAAACGTAGCGCAGCGAGTCCTGGATGGTCAGCGAGCCCTGGTCGCGGATGCGGTCGGCGGTAATCACGCTGATCGACTGCGGCGTCTCGATGATCGGCGTGTCGGTCTTGGTTGCGCTGACGCTGCGCTTGGCCACGTAGCCCTCGACCGGCCCATCGCCCCGCTCCACCTCACGCGGCGCGGTGATCTGCTGCGCTTCGAGCTCCAGTGCCTCCTGCGCCTGGGCGACCACAGCCGCCATCAGCAGCGGCAGGCCCAGCATCACCGGGCGCAACAGATAAGGGGGCGAAACGACAGCATGCTTCATGGCGTCCTACCTTGTAATTGGTTGAACGCGCATTGTATTGATTATGCTTCTCATTTGAAAAGCACAAAAAAGATCAGTCCACCCCCCGTGACCTGCGAGCATCCATGCGCGCGGTCAGCCTTCAAGCGCGCCGGGAGGCGTGGGTACAGGGCATCTGCCCTGGCCGCTTCTTACTGCTGATACCTACCGACAGTTGCCGGCGCAGCCGCCCCGCGCGCAGGCAGGGGCTTCAGGATTCCTGAGCACCCGGCTGTCGACCACGCCTGCGGCTGTCATCAGTCGGGTGACCGGTGCGTCGTCAGGGATATCGGCATCAGCGCTCAGCGAGCAGGCCGTGCGCAACTCGCCCCAGGTTTTCGGGCGCAGGGCCATGGGATGGCGAACTTCATAAACCTGGCCATTGGCTTCGCAGCGGTAATCGTAGGTCGGCATTGAGCAGTTCCTCTCTGCAAGGGATGCGGCGTCGGTGGGCCGGCCGCCTTGGCGGTGGCCAGTCCCCACCATTCTGGCCGAGAAACCA
>Ga0114983_1001040_pt1 | contig 11223 bp, 16 predicted proteins | sample Shrwel_input2_RT_FD_87182 | JGI IMG/M metagenome (GOLD analysis project Ga0114983, IMG submission 87182) | Subsurface microbial communities from deep shales in Ohio, USA - Utica-3 well 1 S input2 RT | ecosystem: Environmental > Aquatic > Deep subsurface > Shale gas/oil reservoir > Produced...
CAACATCAAGTGTTTCACGGTTGATCCTTCTCTCAAATCGAGCCTCACGTTTTTGCGCAAAACACCCTGGGCCCGCGAAAAGGTCGAGGCCTTGTATTTGGCAACAGTTGCAAGGAAGACTTGAACAAACCAATCGTTCAACATGGATTCTTATCAGACGCCTAAATATGTGCATAATGCACATATACAAGCCAACCAAGGATCCGAACGTGAAAAAATCCACTACCTACACAGCCGTCTTGTTGGGCGTTTTGGCTTGCAGCAGCAATGCAGTGGCCCAAAGCTTCAGCAACCCCATCCCGGCTGATCTCCAGAACTGGATCTGCTCTGGAGAGTGCGGCAGTTTGGGCGCAAACGGCGATATCACCTTGTCGCCCTTGGGCAATGCCCAATACGCCTACGTGACCACGTCAGGTTCACAGGCGTTTGATGTGTCGCCCATCGCGCTGACCGAATCAGGTGGCAACAGCACCTTGTTCAGTGATACCAATGGTTCGTTGTACCAGTCGCCCACATTCGCGTTGAACGCAGGCCAAACCATTGGTGCGTGGTTCAACTATGTGTCTACCGATGGCAAAGGATTTGATGACTATGCCTGGGCTCGCCTGGTCAATGTAGACAGTCCCACAGACATCACTTGGATGTTCACAGCGCGTAGCACCAACTCAAACAAGCAGTCCATCGTGCCAGGTGACCTGGAAGTGGGGTTTGATGCAGCTGGCGTGATTGTGAACTATGGCGATTTTGACTTTCAAGTACGCAATACAGCCATTGGCGACCCAGTTGATTGGTCTGGCCTGGGCTTGGACAACGGCTTGTGCTGGCGTGAAGATGCAGAAGGTTGCGGATTTACTGGCTGGCTAGAGTCCAGCGTGACTGTCGCAAATACAGGCAACTACCGTTTCGAAGCGGGTGTTGTTAATTTTGGCGACACCTTGTATGAGTCAGGATTGGCGTTTGACCTGGTTGGCTTGCAACCCGCTCCAGTGCCAGAACCCAGTACTTGGTTGATGTTTGCCGCAGGTCTGGGCCTGCTTGGGGTGATGCAAACACGCAAGGCAATATGAGCCAAGCTTGCTCGCGCCAGCGGCAGTTAGGCAGACCAGTCATCCAGTCTGCCCGTTTCTTCAGCGGCGCGAGCCAATCGCCTCGATCATCACGCGGCGATCAGGTGCCAGACACTGCACCAGCGCTTTGTTGGCACCACTTTCAGGGCCCTTGATATGCATGCACTGTTCGCCCGTCACAGCTTGTGTTTCGCCACGGCCTTCTGTGAATACACGCTCAGCTGGAATGCCCTTTGACACCAGGAATGTCTTGATGGCCTGGGCACGCTCTTGTGACAAATTGAGGTTGTAGTCCAGGGTACCAATGCGGTCTGTGTGGCCCACAGCCACCACGGCTTCCAGGTTCAATGTATCAAGCTGCACCATGTAGGCGTTGAGCTTGTCTTGCCCTTGTGGGCTGAGCGTGGCGCGGTCAAAGCCAAACAAGGCGTCGGTCGGAATGGCAATCTTGTCCAGCACGGGCACAGGCAACACGGGGGCTGGTGCTTGGGCAGGCATGGCCACTGGCAGCTGTGGTGGCACACAACGGCCTGCTGGCATCAAAGGCTTGTCACAAGCGCAGCCTGCAGAAAATGCACTGCCGACCACCCGTGTATTCATGGCGCCCGCGACTGTCCAAAAGCCCGTGCGCACACACTCACCAAAGTTGTTGTGCACGATGGCATTGCTGCTGTCGAGCACATAGGCGGTGCTGGTATGGCCTGGAGGCACAATGGGGTAGCTGCTTTGTGCATGGGCAGACGGTATCAGTCCGCCAGCCATCGCAACAGTGGTGGCCACTGCCAGTTGGGTGGCTCGCAAATGCACAAGGCGCAGAGATGTCTGGTTCATGGTGATTCCATCGGTTGGTTGGCAATGCCCAGAGTATGGAAAATGCACCGGACCTTGCCTGTAGGTTCAAGCCGAATCGCTTGTAGGCATTTGCTGAACATGCTGTGGGCTTGTGCTTGTCAGTCAAGCCCTACAAAGCAATCAGTGCGCGCTGACGCAGGTGGTTGCATCAGATGGCCTAAGCTATGGGCAGACTGGACGAGGAGAGACTGTGCTGATTCGATTGGGCTTGTTTGATGACCATGACATTGTTCGTGCCGGGTTTCGGCACATCCTGGCCGAACACAGCGACATCGACATCGTGGCTGAGGGGCGCACAGGTCGAGAGGCGGTAGATGCCGTACGTCAGACCGATATAGATGTCTGTGTCATTGATCTGTCCATGCCAGACCTGTCAGGCATGGACGTGCTCAAACAGACCAAGCACATCAAACCCGACATGGGTGTCCTGATTTTGAGTGCCTATGCCGAAGAACAGTACGGCATGAACGTGCTCAAGGCTGGTGCCAGCGGCTTCTTGAGCAAGGAACTGGCCTCTGACCAACTGGTGGGGGCAGTCAGAACCGTGGCGGCCGGTCGGCGTTACATCAGCCCGAGGCTCAGTGAATTGCTGGCGCTGGGCTTGACCCAGGACATCAGCCAGCCAGTTCATACCAAATTGTCAGAGCGTGAGTTCCAGATTTTTTCCAAACTCGTTGTGGGCAAAAGCGTGACAGACATTGCGGCCGAGTTGTGCCTGAGTGCCAAAACCATCAGTACCTACCGAAGCCGTTTGCTTGAGAAAATGGGCGTGCACTCCAATGCAGAACTGGCTCAATATGCAGTCAAGCACGACCTGATTGCCTGAGTGCACCATGCATCGCCCGATCATCCCTCGACCCCGATCCAGCCAAGCCCCTGCGGTACAGGTGCAAATTGCCGAAGACTTGCCAAGGGTGCAACGGCTGCTCAAAGGCCTGATCGAGCAAACCGCGCATTTTGAAGTCTCTGGCATAGATGACACCCAAGCGGCTGCACTTGTACGCTTTCAGAAAGAGCGGCCCGATGCGATGGTCGTTGATTTGAACCTGCGTGAAGGGTCCGGATTGGGCCTTATCCAAGCTGTGCGTCAGTGCTTGCCAATGGAGGCACAACCTTTGATCATCGTGGTAACGAACCACACGCTGTCTGCGCTGCAAGTGGCCAGCATCAAGGCTGGTGCCGATCACTTTTTGGACAAGAGCCGTGAGTTGTCGCACCTGGCCATCATCTTGCAGCAGGTCTACTACCCCGTCCACGCCGCCTGATTCAGCCTTGTGTAGGCATGGGTACCCAGGCTTGCACCCAAGTGCCCTGAGCTGGCACTGATCGAATATCAAAGCGCCCACCAAGTGCTCTCACACGGTGCCGCATGCCTGCCAGTCCATGGCTGAGGTGTTCAATCTGGAGGCTGGCCATGCCAACCCCGTCGTCTTTGATCGACAGGTGCCACTGGTCTTGCGCTTCACTCAGCGTCACCTCTACCACTGAGGCATGCGCATACTTGATGGTGTTGTTCACAGCCTCTTGCACCAAACGATACAAGTCAATGGCAATGCGGGGAGGCAACGGTTGTGGGTTGTCCGGTACCGTCACATCACAGGCCAGGTCAGCCCGGTCGCAGGTGTCTTGCACATACCACTGCAAAGCTGCAGGCAGCCCCAGGTGATCGAGCAGAGAAGGGCGCAGGCTTTCAATCACACGGCGCTTGAGATCGACGGCTTCATCCAGTGAGTTGGACAATTGTTGAAGCCGTCCCAACATATCAGGCACGGCAGTTGACCTGCTTTGCAACCAAGCCACATCCAGTTTGGCTGATGTCAGCAGCGCACCAAACTCGTCGTGCAGGTCCCTTGCCAGGGTGCGCTTTTCTTGTTCGGCATTGTTTTGCAGGTAGGTCGACAGCTCGGACAATTCTTGCGTGCGCAGGTCAACCGCTGCCTCAAGCGATTGGGCATGACGCGTCAGTTCCCGTTGTTGCTGTTGGCGTTGGTAAAAATTGCGAACCAACGTGGCGCCCAGTGCAGCCAAAAAACTCAGGTTCAGAAAAACCACCAACCCTACGCCCAGACGCTGTTGACCGAACAACTCCGTCAGGGTATCGAGGTGCTCTTTGCCTCGGGTAGAAAGCATGGCGTTGATTTGGTTGGACTGTTGCTCCACCCGTTCCATCAGACCCAGTTCTACATCGGCGCGCAAGATGGCTTTGATCCAGCCTGGTTGCTTGTTCTGGGCCAAACGCACGGTCAAATCCAACTCGTCAAGCTTGCGCTCAACCAGCAGGCCCATCTCGGTGATGGGTTGGTGCAGTGTTGGGTCGTGGCCAAAGATGGTCACCAGGCTGGCTTGAGCGGTGCGGGCATCCAGCACCGCTTTCTCATACGGCGCCAAGTAGCGGGGTTGCTGCGTCAACAAATAGCCCCGCTGTGCCGACTCAGCCTGTACCAGGCGCTCTTTGAGTCGCAACAGCGTGGTCTGTCCAACCATGCTGCGATAGGCCGCTTCTCGCTGGCCAGTGATGCCCCGAAAAGCTAACTCAGATACCGCAAACACAAGTACCGACACCAAAGCTGTCAGCAGCAGCACCAACAAGACTTTGGGTGGTACAGCCTTGAGCCAGTTGCGCAGGGTAGATTGGTTCATCCTGTCATGATGGCATCAAAGCGGTTCAGCGTTTGAACAGGCCCACGAGCAGTGAAATGACAAAGCCTACCAAGAACACGAAAAACAGGATCTTGGCAATTTCGGTGGCTCCAGCGGCAATGCCACCAAAACCGAACACTGCGGCGATCAAAGCAATGACAAAAAACACGGCGGCATAGTGCAGCATGGAGGATCTCCTGGCGAATCGATTGGAATGTCAATGCGTCGGTGGAACAGGGGTGCGTCCGCGGCGCTGTTGGTGCTGGTGGCGCAGGCGCCACTGCCCATAGCCCGCCAGGGCCCAGAACAGCAACGCTGCGCCAATGGCCACCCCAGCACGCCATGCTTCTGGCACCACCAGCATCACGGCTACCACGGCCAGCAAACACCCGAATGCCAGGAAGAACAAGCTCAGCAGGGTGGTGGCGATGCTTTCGATGAACTGGTTTCGTTCATCTTCCAGACCTCCACGTACCAGCCTCAGCCCGGCATTCACACCTTGTGCCACCTGGGCCAGCGTGTGTACCCAATGACCAATCAGGCCCTGGGTAGGCGATTGTTCATTCATCGACGCGCAACCAACACACCGATGAGCACACCAATGGCCGAGGCGAAGCCGATGGCTTGCCATGGACGCTGATGCACGTAATGGTCAGTGGCCTTGACAGCATGAAGTGTTCTGGCCTTCATTTCATTCGACAACTCGAACAGTTTGTTTTTGGCCGACTGCAAGCCTTCTGGCGTGGTGCCAGTGCTCAGTGAGCCCAGCAAGGTGTTGACTTCTTGCATGACAGTGTCCAGGTCGCGCTTGATAGAGTTTTCGTTCATGACTTTGTCCTTGAAAATGAGGGTGAGTGTGTGGGGAGCGACAGCGGGATTCAGCCCGGTGCCTTGAGGAGGATGTCGTTCTTGACCGACTTCACGCCTTTGACTGAGCGTGCCAACTCGACTGCGCGTTGGCTCTCAGTGCTGCTGTTGGCAAAGCCGCTGAGCTGTACGGTGCCTTTGAAGGTTTCAACCGCGATGTTCAATGCATTGACCGCTTTGTCTTCAATGAACGCCGCCTTGACCTTGGTGGTGATGACGCTGTCATCCACCGTTTCGCCAAAGCTCGATTGCGTGGGGGTGCTGGTGCAGCCGGCACTGAGCATGACCGCGCACAAGGCTGAAGCGATGGCCAACATGGGCGATGCAATGATTCGGGAATGGATCATGGGAGACTCCTTTGGGTAAAACACAGGAAGCTGTGTCGTTCCCCAACATTAAGGATTCCCCCTTGGCCGGTATGTCAGTCAATGCAGGCACCTCATGACGGTGTTGGCTGATTGCCGTGTCAGTTCATACTGACACCTGCTGGCCTTGATACGGTTTTGGTCATAACCATGGAATACTTGTAGGTGTTCCAATGTTGGCGTTCTCATGTTCCGACTGTTGTTCATCCTTTCTGTGGCGGTCTGGCTTTCAGCCTGTAACACCATCATCCAGCAGCACGTGGTATTGCATCCCTCGCTGCCCGTGCCTGGTAGCCGCCATGTGGCAGTGTTCCTTGATGGCACAGCCAACGACTCCGCTTCACGCACCAACGTGATCCGCCTGTTCGAGATCATGTCCAACCAGGACCGGGCAGATGTGGCCTCGTTCTACAACGAAGGCGTGGGCACAGGCGCCAGGCTCATTGGTGCCGTGACAGGTGCAGGCATTGCTACCGACATCGAAGAAGCCTACGATTACCTGCTGCGCGAGTACGCGGCTGCCAAAGACCCCAGCTACATCCACTTGCATTTTTTCGGCTTCAGCCGGGGTGCTTTCACGGCACGTGCACTGGCCGGTCTGGTGTGGACAGCCGGCATCCCTATGCTGCACGACACCACCAGCGATTACTGGCGTAGGCAATTGGTCTACGAGGTGTACAAGGCTTATCACTACATGCCTGGCACAGAGGCTGAGCGCAAGGCCCATGTTCAGGCGGTATACAACAGTGACAAATGGAAGGGTCGCATCAAACGCGTGGTACGAGACATCCCTATCGACACCCTGGGCCTGTGGGACACCGTCGAGAGCTTGGGGTTGAGAGGTTTGGGCGAGGCGGTGCTGAACGACAACCGTCACTATGCCGACCAGTTATGCAACGTCAAACGTGTGTTGCATGCCATGTCACTAGAAGACAACCGTGCAGAAGCCTTTGCCCCTTTGCTGCTGAACCTTCCCCAGCGCTGGGCTGATTGCCCGCAGCAGCGTGACAAAACAGTACTGCACGAGGTCTGGTTTGCTGGCGCCCACGCCGATGTGGGCGGTGGGTACGACGACGACGGTGGCTTGTCAGGTGTTTCGCTGAATTGGATGCTTCAACATCTGGCGCAGCCTTTCGAGCCCGGCGGTCGCGGCTTGGTGGCTCCAGGCACGCGGGTGTGGGAAGACACGCTGGCCATTGCCCACGATGCCCAGGGCAGCAACTTCCTTTACCGAGCCATCCTTGCTCGAGAACACCGTCCCCTGCACAGGTACCTGTGCAAAATGAATGGTGGCAGGCCCCTGAAAGCACCTGGTTTGTGCAGTGTGCCTGTGGTCCGGCCATTGCAGTTACACGATTCGGTGCGTTTGCGCCGCAAAGATTGCGCCAAGAACGCCCAACCACGCGAGGCTTCACAAGTGGCCCGCAACACTTGGCAATTCCCAATGCAAGACCGCAGCAGCCGTCAGCGCGACTGCAATTTCAACTCGGGCTGGTTTGAGCAATACCCGTTTGCTGGCTGCGTGCCTGAAGATGGGCAAACAGCCGAGGTCCCAGCCCGATGTGCGCAAGTGATTCAATGGGTACGCTGAAAGATGCCAATGACTGAACAACAAATACTGGACAAGCTCATTGAACTCATTGAAGAGGTCATGGCAGAGGCCAACAAGCAATACACGAAGACAGCATTGAAAGATGCGGCCCTTGTTGACTTGCCGCTGGACAGCTTTGACATGCTCCAGTTGGTGTTCAGGCTTGAAGAAGAACTCAAGATCAGCCTGCGCACCGACATGGTCTATGAGGCTGATACCGTTGCAGACTTGGTGGTCACCTTAGTTGGCTTGTGCCAGTAACCAGTCGAATTGAGCTTGCAATTGGCCCGTGGGGAGCATGGCCTCGGGGGTGTCGTGGCGGCAATCGGGCACCTTGATCACTTCCAATCTTGGCACGCCGACAATCAGGTCAGCAAATCGCTGGTCAACCTCTGAATTGGCCCCAACCACCACACGGCGTGGCACACCATTGCGGTTTGTATCTGTCAGGCCTGACAGCTCAACAAGAAATTTCGGGTCAACCATGTTGCGGATGTCTTTGCTGATAAAAACGTCTGTGGGTAACGTTGTATCAAGCCTCATGTCAGACACGATTGAAAACCCCAGGTAGCCAGCGCAATCCAACTTGGTCGACACGTAGTAACTGGCAAACCCACCCGATGAATAGCCTGTCACCAGGATTTTCTGACACTGCAGCTCGCTGGCAAGACGGCTGATCGATGCAACACAGGTATCAAGGTCATGCCCCATGCCACTGGCACCCGCCAGATAACTTGCCCGCGTGCCGTCCCTGAGCAACAACACAGAAACGCCCGAGGCGCGTAGCAGGCCAAACAGCATGAGGTTCGATATGCCAAAGTTGTTGTACACCGTTGTGAACACAACCACCAAAACCTCTGGCCGATGGCTTCCTTTGATCAGGGTAAAGCCATCGGTGGCATACAGCTTTTCTACCAAGTCAGATTGGGCCTGGGTATCTGCAATGGCTGGACATGTGTCAATGAAATCGCACATCCGCAGGTAGCGCTGTAAAAGCAGTTTGATGTCCGGGTGTGTGGCACTTGTCAGCGCCCATCCAACAAATGAGCGGGCCTTGGGATGGGCCTGAACTGTCAGTAAATGTGCCGTTTGAACGACCTCTTTGAGGTTCCAAGCCCTTTGAGCTTGCACAAGGGCATCAACCCTGGCCAATTGCGCCATTGACTGCCTCAGTGGGCTTTCAAATTGCAGCAGCGGATCGTCCATGCGCATCATGATGAAAGCGTGACCCACAGTTTTGCAGGGCGTTGAAACGGCTCAACCACATGCAAATAATCTTCAAGGGAAACAGGCTCTGGTCGTTCCATGGTGAGCTTGCATGCCAACACCCTATGCGGCATGCGCAACAGCTTGGCCGTCAACATGGACCACACGGCATTGGCCAGCGGGCGACCCAGGCACACATGTTCGCCCACGCCATACAGGGTGGCACCATTTTGTTCGGTGGTTCTATGCGGGCTGTGGATCACGCAGCGCACCATTTCCGCCTCTTGGGGCGTGCCCGGCTGGTAGCGGTCGGTGGTTTGCACAGCGCTGTGGGGAAACATTGCTGGGTAGCTGATATCGCACAGTGCTTTTCCCAGGTTTGCAGCAAACACATGGTGAAGTGACAAAGTCAATGTGGCTGAAAGCGGCGTGAAACCCAACACGCTTTGCCCAAGCTCGACCAAACGGTCATCGGCTGTTGGCTCGTCAAGGGCAATGAAACGCTCGATCCAGGCGTTGATCTTCAAGCGCTCACGCAAAGTGGACTTCATGTTGAACAACTGGGGTGCATCCACGATGAAACCAAACAGGTCGTCATCAGTATCCCTGTCCAAGCCGTTCATGTGGCGCCACAAGGGGTGTACCCAATGGCTGATCAACTCAGCGGGTTGGTCTGGTGTTACCCGTTGGTCCAGTTGTTCGATGAAGGTGCGTGCCGCCTGCTCTTGGGCGCAGCGCTTGCTGGCCATCTGGGTCGCCATCTGTTTCCTGATGGCCTTGTGTTGGTCGCCATGCATGAACACGGGCAACACATCCAGCAGCCTGATGCTGGCCGAGAAATCCACCTTCAGCCGTTGCGCAATGAGGCGGTATGCATGGGCCATGGACAGGGGCACATGCGTTTCATCCCTCAACAAGGCTTGCACGTCTTCAAACGCATCAACGATGCAAACAACAGCGTCAGTCATGGGGCCAGCAGCACCAAGCGTTCATCTTGCCTTGAAATGACCGGCAGCCACTTGCTGGCCGTCAACCACGAAATTCCAAAAGCCACCAATCCGGCGTTTTCACCATAAAACACCAGGCGCGCCACACGTTGCTCAATGGCGCCGCCCAGAAAATTATCGGCCGTCAGCACAGCAATGCACCCCACAATGACCCAACCGCACACGGCATAGATGTAGGCCCGCCGACGTGCTTCGGTGAACCCCTTTTTCATGGCCCGTTTGTAGAAGATGGCGCAAAAAATAGCCAAGATCGAAAACATCACCGCAGCAGATGCGCCGTGCACATAAGGCACCAGCGGGATGTGCGTGCCACATTCACACGGAAACATGGCCACGCCCAGCGCAGCCACCGAGGCCAGCTTGCTCAGCACCATCTCCAGCGTCGAGTTGCCGTTGTAAGCCAGCAAGAACGCGGCAATGGCAAACAGAAAGCCAATGAAAATAGTCTGGCCCCAGCCGGTTTCGTAATACGACGCACTGATTGACGTGATCTGGTGCCCCGTGAAATAACTGGTCAGGGTGGACAGGGTCAAGGCAATGCCACCAATCAACAGCTTGATGGTGCGGTGGTCAATTTCCATCCGTTGGGGAGAGGCAAACATGGGCGTTTCCTTGCAGATGAGTCGTGGGGGCAGACGAAAAACTATAGACCTGGCGAGGGTGCGTAGCCATTGATGGCATTGGCCCTTGCGCTGTAGGTGATGCGGCCTTGCCCGTCAGCGGGCAACAGTGCTTGCATACGTGTTTTAAGGTGGGCTATTTCGTTGGGTGTCATGGCAGCCAACTTGGGGCCCACACTGGGGCCACCCAGCACGGTAGACCAATAGTCTTCAAAATCAGCAAAAGTGCGTTGCACCTCAATGCAGCGTGTCTGGACAGATTGCAAGCCAGCTGCTGTCCACAACGCATGCATGGTTTGCAACCCAGACGCATCTGGGTTGGGCGGTTTGAGCACGGCAATGCCCATGGCCTGAATTTCGGCCTGAAGCGCGGCATATGGAAAACCGCCATCGCGCATGTCCCAGCCGTAGGCCGATACGCTGCCCCCTGGGCGCACCACGCGAGCCATTTCAGCCACACCCTGTGCAGGCTCAGGCACAAAGAAAATCACCAAGGGCATCACGGCTGCATCAAAACTTTGCGCAGCAAAGGGCAGGGCCATGGCATCGCCCTGTGTGAAACGCGTGCCCTGCAAAGCAGGTCGCAAACGCGCGTAATTGAGCTGTGCCAACGATGGGTCCAGCCCATCGACACTCGCGGGGTGGCAATGGCCATACAACAATTCGGTGAAGGCACCATTCCCACATCCCACATCCAGCCAGCGGCTGTTGGGTTTGGGTGCCAGCCATTCCAAAAAGGCCTGGCCAACCAACTGGCTCCACTTGCCCATATAGCGCTCGTAGGCAGCGCCATCGGTGAACTGGATCGGTGGGCTGCTCACTTGTTCTTCAGCTTGCCTTTGGGCATCACGGCCGTGGTGGGCGGCATGGGGCGGTCTGACGTGGACGAGGACGTGTCCTTGGTGGTGCCGCTGTCCTTCTTCGGCTTTTTGGTCATTTTGTTGCTGCGTTGTTCGCCTTTGGCCATGTTGTGCTCCTAAACAGAAGGTTCAACTGTAACCCGACTGG
>Ga0114983_1001043_pt1 | contig 11214 bp, 7 predicted proteins | sample Shrwel_input2_RT_FD_87182 | JGI IMG/M metagenome (GOLD analysis project Ga0114983, IMG submission 87182) | Subsurface microbial communities from deep shales in Ohio, USA - Utica-3 well 1 S input2 RT | ecosystem: Environmental > Aquatic > Deep subsurface > Shale gas/oil reservoir > Produced...
CATCCGGTCGGTCGACGCACCGGCCCGTCGACGCTATCGGCGGGCAGCCTTTATACCTTAGGAATCAATGCGTACCAATATGAAAAACAGACCGGCGCCGGGCCTTACAGGTATGAACGGATGAGCTGCTCGGCGATCTGCACGGCATTGAGCGCCATACCCTTACGGATGTTGTCGCCGACCACCCAGAGGTTCAGGCCGCAGGGATGGGAAATGTCCTCGCGGATACGCCCGACGAACACCGCGTCTTCGCCCGAGGCATCACTGACCGCGGTCGGATAACCACCGTCCTCGTGGCGGTCGATGACCACGATGCCCGCGGTGTTTTCGAGCAGTTCGCGCGCTTCGTCGGCGCCGATCTTCTTGCGCGTCTCGATGTGCAGCGCAGCCGAGTGCCCGTAGAACACCGGCACGCGGACCGCCGTGACATTCACGCCGATTGACACGTCGCCAAGAATCTTCCGCGTCTCGCGCAGCATGGCCAGCTCTTCGCGCGTGCAGCCGCTGTCATCGATGACATCGACCTGCGGCAGCACGTTGAACGCGATCTGCTTGGGATAGACCTTGACTTCGACATCCTTGAAGTTCAGCAGCGCCGCCGTCTGCCGACCAAGCTCCTCGATCGCGTCGCGGCCGCTGCCGGACACGCTCTGGTAGGTACAGACGTTGATGCGTGCGATGCCAACCGCATCGTGGATCGGCTTCAGCGCCATCAGCATCAGCGTCGTCGAACAGTTCGGGCTGGCGACGATGCCGCGCGCGCGAACGCCGGCAAGCGCTTCCGGGTTTACTTCCGGAATCACCAGCGGCACATCGGCTTCCAGCCGAAACTGCGGGCTGCTGTCGACGACCAGACAGCCAGCTGCCGTGGCCTTCGCCACGAACGCCGCCGCCACGGCGGAGCCGGCAGCAAATAGCGCGAGCTGCACACGGCTGAAGTCGAACGTCCCCAGATCGTCGACCGGCAGATCGCGATTGCCGAACTTCACCGTGCCGCCGGCAACGGCCTCGACATCCAGCGCATGGACCTTGCCGACCGGGAATTCACGGTCCTTCAGCAGATCCAGCAGATGCTCGCCAATGATGCCGGTGACGCCAACGACGGCGATGTCGAAGCGACGTTCGCCGGACGCGCTGCTCATGCGGCCACCAGGATGCGCAGCATGCGACGCAGCGGTTCAGCCGCGCCCCACAGCAGCTGGTCGCCGACCGTGAACGCGCCGAGATACTCAGGCCCCATGTTCAGCTTGCGCAGACGGCCGATGGCGACATTCAGCGTGCCAGTGACGGCGACCGGCGTCAGATCGCGGATCGAGGCCTCGCGAGTATTTGGCACCACGCGCACCCACTCGTTGTCGGCGGCGATCATCGCTTCGATCTCGGCGATCGGCACATCGCGCTTCAGCTTGATGGTCAGCGCCTGCGAATGGCAGCGCATCGCGCCGATGCGCACGCAGAGGCCGTCGACCGGGATCGGATTCGCTGCCCGGCCGAGAATCTTGTTGGTCTCCGACTGGCCCTTCCACTCTTCCTTGGACTGGCCGTTGTCGAGCTGCTTGTCGATGTACGGAATCAGCGAACCCGCCAGCGGGGCACCGAAATGCTTGGTCGGGAATTCGGCCGAGCGCTGCGTGGCCGCCACCTTGCGGTCGATCTCCAGGATCGCCGACGCCGGATCGGCGAGTTCGGCGGCCACGGCCTGTTCGAGCACGCCCATCTGTGCGAGCAGCTCGCGCATGTTGGCGGCACCGGCGCCAGAGGCGGCCTGATAGGTCATCGCCGACATCCACTCGACCAGATCGGCCTTGTACAGCGCACCGAGCGCCATCAGCATCAGCGACACCGTGCAGTTGCCGCCGACGAAATTCTTCACGCCGCTGGCCAGCGCGGCATCGATGACGCCGCGATTGACCGGGTCGAGGATGATCACCGCGTCGTCGTTCATGCGCAGCGCGCTGGCGGCGTCGATCCAGTAGCCGTTCCAGCCGCTGGCACGCAGCTTCGGGTAGACGGCGTTGGTGTAGTCGCCACCCTGGCAGGTGATGATGATGTCCATCTGGGCCAGCGCTTCGACGCTGTTGCCATCCTTCAGCGGCGGCGACTCCACGCCATACAGCCACGGCCCCGGACCGCCGGCGCTGGAAGTCGAGAAGAAATGCGTTTCGACGAGAGCGAAATCCCGTTCCTCCTGCATGCGCTGCATCAGCACCGAACCGACCATGCCGCGCCAACCGACCATCCCAAGCTTCTTCAACATCACTGCCTCTCCACTGGACCACGTTGCATCGAAAACCGGATTCCCGCGTTCGCGGGAATGACAGGGAACTTCAGGCGCGCAGCGCGGCCACCACGGCGTCGCCCATCGCGGCGGTGCCGATACGGGCTTCGCCCGGCTTGGCGATGTCGCCGGTGCGCAGGCCCGAGGCCAGCACTGTCTTCACGGCCGTCTGGATCATGTCGGCCAGATCGCCACGACCCAGCGAGTAGCGCAGCATCATCGCCACCGACAGCAGCATCGCCAGCGGATTGGCAACGCCCTTGCAGGCGATGTCCGGCGCCGAACCGTGGCTGGGCTCGTACATGCCCTGCCCGCGTTCGTTCAGCGAGGCCGATGGCAGCATGCCGATCGAGCCGGTCAGCTCGGCAGCGATGTCGGACAGGATGTCGCCGAACATGTTGCTGGTCACCAGCACATCGAACTGCTTCGGCGCGCGCACCAGCTGCATTGCCGCGTTGTCGACCAGCAGGTGACTCAGCGTGACGTCCGGATATTCCTTCGACACCTCGATCACCACCTCGCGCCACAGCTGCGAGGACTCCAGCACGTTGTTCTTGTCGACCGAGCACAGCCGCTTGCCGCGCAGGCGTGCTGCTTCGAAAGCGGTACGGGCGATGCGGGCGATCTCGAAATCCGAATAGGCCTCGGTATCGCGGGCGACACGGGCGCTCGGGATCACATGGCTGCCGACCTTGTAATTCGTCTCGACACCGGTTTCGCGCTTGCCGAAGTAGATGCCGCCGGTCAGTTCCCGAACGATCAGGATGTCCAGCCCCGACACCACTTCGGCCTTCAGCGACGATGCATCGGCCAGTTCCGGATAAAGAATTGCCGGACGCAGGTTCGAATACAGGCCCAGACCGGCACGAATGCCGAGCAGGCCGCGCTCCGGGCGCAGCTCCTTCGGCAGCGTGTCGTACTGCGGACCACCGACGGCCGCTAGCAGGATCGCATCGGCGGCCTTCGCGGCTTCAAGCGTTGCTGCCGGCAGCGGATGGCCGGCCGCGTCGTAGCCGGCGCCACCAATCGGCGCGCTGCTCCAGGTGGCGTCGAAGCCATGCCGGTCGCGCAGGACCGTCAGCAGCTTGACCGCTTCCGCGGTGATTTCCGGACCGATGCCATCGCCGGGGAGCAGCAATATTTTCTGAGTCATGTCGTGAGCGTGTCGTTCAGTCGATCGCGTAGGCGCGAAGTTCGTTGTTGAGCATCATCGGCACCAGCAGGCGCTTGGCCGGGCCGATCGCGATGTCGGCCGAGCCCTGTTCCAGCAGCAGCCACAGCGTGGCTTCGCCGGTGGCCGATACCTTGTAGACATTGCCGTGCGCCCAGTCGCTGACGATGTAGCCGCCCTTGCCATCGGCGACCACACCATCGATGTTCGCGAACGGCACCGGTGCGAAGCGCGGCTCCAGCGCGTTGGTCGTGCGGTTGACCGACTGCAAGTAGCCGTCGCTGGACGTCTCGAAGCCGTTGCCGCTCAGGACACCCCAGCTGCCGACGATGAGCTTGTCGCCTTCGACCAGCAGGCCGTTCGGGCCTTCGAGCTTCGGGCTGGCCAGCATCACACCGAGGCTGTCGCCGTTCAGGCGCCAGATGGTGTTGGTGAACATGTCCGATACATAGACGCGGCCACCGGAATCGAGCGCGACGTCGTTCAGGAACTTGGCACCCGCCGCCTTGTGCCGCGACTTGATCCGGCCGTTGCCGGTATCCACGACCAGCAGCTCGTCGATATCGGCGATGTACAGCAGGCCGCCCCGGTAGCCCAGACCTTTCGGTGCGTTCAGGCCGCGCAGCCAGTCGCGCTTGATCATCTTGCCGTCAGGACTGACCTTGGCAATGAAGCCGTTGCCGTCCTTGGCCGTCCCCTCGCCATTGATGTTGGACACGTACAGCACGTTCTTGTCGGCGGCGTAGACCACCGATTCCGGCTGGGCGAAGCCGGAAACGGTCCACAGCGGCTGCGGGCCGGCCGCGGATGGCGCATTGGAAACGGCAAGCAATGCAACGGCGGCACAGCAGCGACGGAAGGCGTTCATGGAGTTCTCCGAGTCAGTGGCGCGCGCTCAGGCGAACAGCCACGGCGCGCTTTCGCGGCGACGGGATTCGTAGGCGCGAATGTCGTCGGCATGCTGCAAGGTCAGGCCGATCTCGTCGAGCCCGCGGATCAGGCAGTCCTTGCGGAACGGGTCGATATCGAACGAAAAGCGCAGGCCGCCTGGCGTGCTGACCGTCTGCGCCGGCAGGTCGATGGTCAGCTGGAAATCGCTGCTGGACGCACTTTCCTTGAACAGCGCATCGACTTCATCCGCCTTCAGCGCCAGCGGGAAAAAGCCGTTCTTGAAACTGTTGTTGAAGAAGATGTCGGCGAAGCCCGGCGCGATCACGGCGCGGAAGCCGTAGTCGCTCAAGGCCCAGACCGCGTGCTCGCGCGACGAGCCGCAACCGAAGTTTTCGCGCGCGATCAGGATCGTGCTGCCGGCATGCTGCTGCTTGTTGAGAACGAAGTCCGGATTCTTGCGCCGGGTCGACGGGTCGATATCGAGATCGCCCTTGTCGAGGTAGCGCCAGTCATCGAACAGGAACGGGCCGAAGCCGGTCTTCTTGATCGATTTCAGATACTGCTTCGGGATGATCGCGTCGGTGTCGACGTTGGCCCGGTCAAGCGGGGCGACCTTGCCGGTGACGATGGTGAATGGCTGCATCGGTGACTCCATCAGGTTCTGAGGCGAAAAGCCGGCTCACGCGAAGCCGCAACGAAAATGGTGCGAAGGGTCCAGCTGTACTCGTGCTGCTGGTCATCGCGCCCTTGCGCCGTGGCGTGAGGCCGTCTTACTGCACGCTGCGAATGTCGACAAAGCGCCCGGCCACTGCAGCGGCCGCGGCCATCGCCGGCGAAACGAGGTGCGTGCGGCCGCCGGCACCCTGGCGACCTTCGAAGTTGCGGTTGCTGGTCGACGCGCAGCGCTCGCCAGGGCTCAACTGGTCGGCATTCATGCCAAGGCACATCGAGCAGCCCGGCTCGCGCCATTCGAAGCCGGCATCGATGAACACGCGGTCCAGCCCTTCGCTTTCAGCCTGGCGCTTGACCAGCCCCGAACCGGGCACTGCAAGTGCCAGCTTGACGTTCGCGGCGATGCGCTTGCCACGGAGCACGCTGGCGGCGGCGCGCAGATCCTCGATCCGCGAATTCGTGCAGGAGCCGATGAAGACCTTGTCGATGCTGATCTCAGTGATCGGCTGGTCGGCCGTGATCCCCATGTATTGCAACGCCCGCTCGATCGAATTGCGCTTGACCGGATCCGCTTCGCGCGCCGGATTCGGCACTCGGCCATCGACCGGCAGCACCATTTCCGGGCTCGTGCCCCAGGTCACCTGCGGCTGGATGCTGGCGGCGTCGAGTTCGACTTCGCGGTCAAACACGGCGCCGGCATCCGAATGCAGCGTGTTCCACCAGGCGATGGCCTTGGCCAGCGCATCGCCCTTCGGCGAGAACGGCCGGTTCTGGACGTAGGCGATGGTCGTGGCATCGACGGCGACCAGTCCGGCGCGGGCACCGGCTTCGATCGCCATGTTGCAGACGGTCATCCGGCCTTCCATCGACAAGTCGGCAATCGCTTCGCCAGCGAACTCGATCGTATGGCCGTTGCCACCGGCGGTGCCGATCTTGCCGATGATCGCCAGCACGATGTCCTTGGCGGTGATGCCCGGCGCCACCTTGCCGCGCACGGTGACGCGCATGTTCTTCGACTTCTTCAGCACCAGCGTCTGGGTGGCGAGCGCGTGCTCGACTTCCGAAGTTCCGATGCCGAAGGCCAGCGCACCGAAGGCGCCGTGCGTCGAGGTGTGGCTGTCACCGCAAACCACGGTCATGCCCGGCAAGGTCGCACCCTGCTCCGGGCCGATGACGTGAACGATGCCCTGGCGGGCGTCGTTCATCTTGAATTCGGTGATGCCGTACTCGTCGCAGTTGGCATCGAGCGCGTCGACCTGCGCGCGCGAGATCGGGTCTTCGATTCCGACCGAGCGGTCCGTGGTCGGCACGTTGTGGTCGGCCACCGCAAGGTTGGCATCAAGCCGCCATGGCTGGCGCTTGGCAAGGCGCAGACCGTCGAAGGCCTGCGGGCTGGTCACTTCGTGCAGCAGCTGGCGATCGATGTAGATCAGTGCGGAGCCATCGCCATTGTCCTTGACGACATGGGCGTCCCAAAGCTTGTCGTAGAGCGTCTTTGCAGCCATCACGGCACCAGGAGGTGGAGGGGGTCAGATTCGGCGCGCAGTGTAGGAGCCTCCCTTCGATTACTCCAATGAATCCTTTGCATTGTCGGCAGTCGCGAAAGGAATTCAGCGTGCAGCGGCAACCGCGTCTCGGGAAACCGGGCCGGCAACAAAAAAGGCCCGATCTTGCGATCGGGCCTTTCGGTATTGGTGGACAGTACAGGGCTTGAACCTGTGACCCCCGCCGTGTGAAGGCGATGCTCTACCACTGAGCTAACTGTCCGGCAGGCGCGCATTGTAGGGATGCACCTGCCGCACTGCAACGAAAATTCTCCGCTTCGTGCGCAGATGGCGCAGCGCCGCTGCCGCAGCGCCGCACCGCGCGCGCCGGCGACCGCTTCCATCACTCACTTGACGCGGAAGCGCACCGTCGCGGTCTGCCAGCGACCATCGGCTGCAGCCGCTCGGGCGCGGTGTTCGCCGCGGCTCAGCGGCCACGGGTAGTGCGGCCCCCGACCCTCGCCGACCGGCGCATCGTCGACAAACCAGTGCACCGCTTCATCGTCGGCCACCGCCGCCAGCTCGAACTCCAGCGCCTGCTGCTCGGGCGGCACACGCGGATCGAGCGCCAGCTGCAAACCTTCGAACGGCTGCACCAGGCTTGGCGCCGAGGGCGCACTGCCAGCCCAGGTGGCGGCAGCGACACTGTCCGCCTCGGGCGCGGTGCCGGGCGCGAACCATTCGCGCCGCTCGCCACCGTCGACATCTCGAACCAGCCGTGCCTGCAAGCCCGGGCTCAGCAGCAGCGGCTGCGGCGGATGGCGCTGATCGAGCAGCCCGAACACCGAGCGCACCAGCAAGGCCGGACCGATCGAGCCGGTCACGCCGTCCATCGCAGCACCGTTCAGCGTGCCGATCCAGGCCCCGACGACGTAGCGGTGGTTGTAGGCCAGGCACCAGGCGTCGCGGTAGTCGCTGGAGGTGCCGGTCTTGACCGCAGTCTGGCCGGGAAAGCGCAGCAGGCCGCCATCGCCGAACTCGAGCAGGCGTGCCCGTGGGTCGGACAGGATGTCGGTGATGATCGAGGCGCTGTCTCGGCTCAGCACCGCCTGTGGTGACTGGCGCTCGCGGCCGTCCTCGAATAGTTGCAGTGGCTGCTGGCGGCCCTGCCGGGCCAGCGTCGCGTAGGCATTGACCAGCTGCGCCAGCGTGACCTCGCCGTTGCCCAGCGCAATGCCATCGCCGTAATGGTCGGGATGCGCGCGCAGGCCGGTCATGCCGAGCCGGTGCAGCAGATCCAGAAATGCCGCACCGCCGACGAACTGCAACGCCTTGACCGCTGGCACGTTCAGCGAATTGCCGAGTGCTTCGCGAACGCTGACCGCGCCGTAGCTGAGCCGCGAATAGTTGCGATAAGGATGCAGCCCGTTGCCGACATGCGCGGCGGTCGGCTCGTCGGCGATCCGGGTGGCGGCGGTCCAGCCGCGTTCCAGTGCCAGCGCGTAGACAAACGGCTTCAGCGCCGAGCCCGGCTGGCGCGGCGTCAGCACGGTATCGATCCCGATCTCGCCGTCGGCAGCATCGAGATTGGCCACGTTCCAGCTGCGCACCCGATTGCCATCGAGCTCGACGACCAGCAGCCCGCCCTGACGAACGCCAACCCTGGCCAGATCGCGCACCCGCTGGTCGAGCAGCTGCTGGGCCTGCCGCTGCAAGCCGGCGTCGAGCGTGGTGTGCAGCGCGCTGCCGTCGCCGCCGTGCGCGCGACGCCGAGCTTCGGCGACGAAATGGCCCGCCGGGATCCCGTCATCGTCGGCGCGCAGTGCGAGCGGCGGCGTCGCCAACACGGCAATACGCGATTCCGGGATCAGTCCGTCAGTGGCCATGCGCCGCGCCAGTCGCTGCATCGGCCCGCGCAGACGGCCGGCATCACGCATCGGGTCAAGCCGGCTTGGCGCGCGCGGCATCACCGCCAGCGCCAGCATTTCCGGCTCGCTGAGCGTGGTCGGCTCGCGTCCGAAGTAGTAGCGCGCCGCTTGCCGGACGCCGCGCCGGTTGGCGCCGTATGGCACCTGATCGAGATAGAACTCCAGGATCGCCGACTTCGAGAAGCGCATCTCCAGCCGCATCGCCTCGAAGCCTTCGACCCAGCGCGCCCAGATCGTCCGCGGACGCGGGTGAATCAGCCGCACCACCTGCTCGCTGATGGTGCTGGCGCCGCGTACCGCCCGCCCGGCCCGTATCGCCTGCCAGACCGCAGCCAGTCGCGCGCGCCAGTCGATGCCGCGGTGATGCCAGTAACGGTGATCCTCTGCACTGACGATGGCGGTCTTGAGCAAGGCCGGCACCTGCGCCAGCGGCAGCCGATCGGCCGTGTTCCAGCGCTGCAGGTAATGCCGGGTCAACGGCGCGCCGCTGGCATCGAGCACCTCTGCCCGCGTCGCATCGAGCGCTTCGGGCTGCAGTTGATGCGGCAGCGGCTGCTGGGCGAGCCCCGTGGCGCAGATCAGCAGCAACACCGGAATGGCCGCCCACCATGGACGCAGTGATCGCAGAAAGGCGGGGATCCGGAGCATGCCGACGATGCTAGCGCCGCCGGTCAAGACCTGCCGGCTTCGCGCGTCCCGACGGAGACCCGTGCAGCGCTTCTTCAGCGTTGAACAGCGCAGCACTGTCCGCACACAGCTGGCGCGCAAAATTGCCGAACCGGGAACGAATTGGGCTACGCGCCCTGCCGGCGCCGAAGCGACGATGAAGTTCGGAAAGCGAAGCACAACGACAGGTCGTCTGGGCCAAGCGTCCCATGAACCCACACCGGCTCATCGAACATGCAGGAAGCGCGATATGCCCCACCTCATTCGTCATTGGCCGGTCGCTGCAATGTCGACGGGAATTGGTGTTTTTCCCTTTTCCAAATTTTGACGAATCTTTAACTGAACCGCCCTTACCCAAGGAAGATTTCCCATTCAGCGGGCGGATGGGCTTACCGATGATGGTTGGCCATAAGGGGACGACGCGCCCCGACGACGTCCACAACAACAACTCGAGGAGAAAGACGATGCTGACCCCACCTCGCCGCAGGCCGATTGCGCTGGCGGCAGCCCTGTTCTGCGCCGGCGGCCTGTTGAGCGCTCCCGTCATGGCACAACAGAGCGTCGCCGCCGCCGCGCCGCAATCAGGAGCGGGTGACGATGACGCGGTGAAACTGGCACCGGTGCTGGTCGAAGGTACTTTCGTTGGACCGATCGAGAACACCGCCGGTAGTGCGCGCCAGCTGACCGATGAGGACCTCGACCGCCTGCGCCCGGTGACCTTGCAGGAAGCGCTGCGTGCCGTGCCGGGCCTGCGGATCATCGATGACGATATCGCCGGCCGCCGCTCCGGCATCGGTCTGCGCGGCGCGCCGTCGCGGCGCAGCCGCAAGGTCCTTCTGCTGGAGGACGGCGTGCCGATCAACGCCTCGCCGTATCTCGATTCGTCGGCGCACTACACGCCGCCGTTCCAGCGCCTGGAGAACGTAGAAGTGCTGCAGGGCACCGGTCACGTGATCTACGGGCCGCTGAACAATCACGGCATCATCAATTTCCGTTCGCTGTCACCGACCGCCACACCGCAGTCGAAGTTCGAGGTCGGTTATGGCAACGATGACAACTTCCAGCGGCATGTCTCGCACACCCGAACGATCGGCGACTTCGGCATTGCACTCGCTTACAGCGGCGCCAATGCCGACGGTGCCTTCGATGTCGAGAAATCGCGTTTCGATGATTTCTATGGCGAGATCGAGTACCGGATCAACGACCGGCATTCGCTGGAGTTCAGCGCCACGCACCTGCGCGAGCGCTCGAACTACGATGAATCGAACCTGACGCCGGTCGAGTACGCACTGGCACCGCGCCGCAAGCTCGGCCGTTTCGGACAGGAGTTCAACACGATCGGGGTCAACTTCTCGAAGTACGACCTCAAGCACCAGTTCAACGGCAGTGGCATCACCGTGTCATCGCGGGTCTATGCGACGCGTACCGATCGCGCGCGCTTCACGGTCGACCCGGAGGAAATCTCCGTCGATGCGCTGCCCGACTTCGAGTACGAGGATCCGGAATACCAGTTCATCCCGGGCGTCAGCGGCGTGATGGTCAGCCGCGCCCGCCTCTACGAGAACTACGGCGCCGAGTCGCGGGCGGTGGTGAATTTCACCACCGGCAGCATCGGCCATGAAGTGTCGTTCGGCGTACAGGGCACGCGCTCGCTGTTCGACGACGGCCGCGAGTTCGGGGACGTCGGCGAAGTGATCTCGATCGGCAACCGCGGCAGCAACTTCGGCGAGAACGAGCTGGCCGCGGCCCGCCTCGACAAGTATCAGGCGACAGCGATTGCCGGCTACATCCAGAACGCGGTGCAGGTCGGCGACTTCCAGATCACCCCGGGTGTCCGCATCGAGCACTACACCCAGCATCGCGAACGCCGCTTCACCGGCTCGGAATTCGAGTTTGACGGTGAACAGGATGACCGCCTGCTGGCGCTGCCGAGCCTGGCGCTGCTGTACACCGGTTTCGACAAGACTCAGGTGTTCGCCAACGTCGCGCGCGGCTACACGCCAGCGTTCGCTCGCTCTGCCGACGAGTTCCCGTTGAAGCCGGAAACCGGCATCAACAGCCAGATCGGCTTTCGCACCCGGCTCGCGCCAGGCCTGAGCGCCGACGCCGCAGCGTTCTACAACG
>Ga0114983_1001046_pt1 | contig 11204 bp, 10 predicted proteins | sample Shrwel_input2_RT_FD_87182 | JGI IMG/M metagenome (GOLD analysis project Ga0114983, IMG submission 87182) | Subsurface microbial communities from deep shales in Ohio, USA - Utica-3 well 1 S input2 RT | ecosystem: Environmental > Aquatic > Deep subsurface > Shale gas/oil reservoir > Produced...
AGAGATTTCCAGTGAAAACAAGGCGAAATTACGCGTCAATAGCTAGCCTATTGCAAGTAAATTCAACGCAGTTAGCGCTGAAAATAGCTGCTTGAGATTGATTTATTATCCAGAGTTCAGGTTCCTTAATAAAATAATGTATTAAGCGGCGCTTTAAGCTTGTGAGAATACAGGATGCCAATCGTGCTCAATAAGCTCAAGCACCTGCTCTTTAGGCACCGCTTTACTAAACAAGTAACCTTGAAAGTAGCTACAACCTTGCGCTTTTAAAAAAGCCAACTGATGTGCGCTTTCAACCCCTTCAGCAATGCACTCTTTACTTAAACTGCTTGCTAAAGCTAGTGTAGATTGAATAATCGCTTCGTTATCCGAATCAATACCAATATCTTGCACAAAGCTACGATCTATTTTTAATACATCAATCGGAAAGCGCTTCAAATAAGTTAACGAGGCATACCCTGTTCCAAAATCATCCATGTACAACTTACAGCCTAGTTGCTTTAGTAAGTCCATATTTTTAAGCGCATGTTCTGAGTCTCGCATTAAAATAGACTCTGTTATTTCAAATACAATAGCCTCGGGCGGCAGTGCTGCATTGTTTAGTGCTTGGCGAATTTCAGGGACGAGTCCGATAAATTCAAAATCCAGTGCTGAGAGGTTAATTGATAGGTATAGATCAGGACACACTTTACGCCAACGAGCTAACTGCACCAAAGCACGCTTAAATGTTTGTAGCATTATTTTGGTGATTAAACCTATATTTTCAGCTACGTTTGCAAACTCTTGTGTACTCGCTAACTGATTATCAGGCCAGCGTAGTAACACCTCAAAGCCCACTGTTTTTTGCGTAGACGCATTAATAATGGGTTGATAATAATTACAAAATTCATGTTCATGATAAGCTTTGATCAACTGTGATTCTAAATGCATCGCCTTTTCAACACGTTGATTCATTTCTTGTTTGTAAAACTTATAACACCCTTCCAAGCCATCTTTAGCATAATAAAGCGCCACATTTGATGCTTTCAACAGTGCTTTATAATGCGCGGCATCATCAGGGAAAATAGCCACACCAATACTTAGGTGCACATTGACGCTTTGCTGATTCATAACAATGTCTTTACTCACGCAATCCATTAGTTTGGTGCATATAAGTAATACTTCTTCTATTTGCTGAATATCTTCAACTAGAATTACAAATTCATCACCGCCTAAACGCGCGACGCTATCACAACGGCGTAATGCTGTTTTCAAGCGGTTTGCCACCAGCTTTATTATCTCATCGGCGTTTTCTGTACCAAATGAATCATTAAAATACTTAAACCGTTTTATATTAACGTGTAACAAAGCCACTTTACACTGATGGCGGCGCGCCTGATCGATGGCATGTATAGCTCTGTCGTTAAACAAGGTTCTATTTGGCAGCCCTGTAAGTGAATCGTAATTAGCTAGTATGTGCAGTTCGCTCTCAGCTAACTTTTGTGCATGAATATCCGTTAAAATAATCACGAAACTACTCAGCCTTTGGCTTTCATCAGCCACGGCGCTTATTTTAACCAGTACATGGCGTTGCTCTTTGTTTGCCAGAACGACAGTGTCTTCACATGAAAAATGTTCGCCCACTTCAAGCTTTTGCATAATTCGTAAATAATCAAAATAGCTACTGCGGGACATTCCCAAGTTAAGCGCACGGGTTGAACGAGGCTCTGCTGATAAGCCAAAAGCGCTTTGCAGCGATTTATTTGAGGCACGTATATTAAAGTTTTTATCTAAGATAAACACCCAATCTCGGGTTTGTTCAAACGCGGCGGTAAATAACCGTGCATGCTCTTCAAACACCCTTTCACGTGTCATATTGGTATATGTACCGGCTACTTTTTGCGGCGTTTTTTTGTCCCATTCAACCACCTTGCCAAAGTCTTTGTACCAGCGCCAATGACCTTTGGCGTGGCGTAATCGGTAGGTACAATTAAAATACCCTTTATCTGTTGATAAAAATTCTAACCACTCCAACCTAAAAATAGCACGCTCTTGAGGGTGAATTTTTTCTAGGTAGTCATCTAAACTCACCGAGTCATCTTCGTAGCCTAATTCGTTGACTAATCTAGGCTGATAAATATTTAACTGGCTCGCCTGCCAATCCCATACCCCGGACTCACTTCCCTCTAGTGCAAGCTTTAAACGCGCTTCACTGTCTTGGCTTTCTTTGTGTGCTGCCAATAAGATACGCTGTATTTTGTTGCGCCTCATTACCCATACAGTCACTATGGTGATCAATAAAATGGCATAAAGCGCTAAAAAGTATGGAGCACGCCATAGCGGATATTTCACTTTAATATTTAACGTTGCTGGCGCAGTATAGTCGCCGGTCAATGGATCTTTTGCCCAGACTTTTAACTGGTAACTGCCTGGGTTTAATTTAGGAAACACCACCCGATTATTTCGGGTATAACTTTTTTTACCTTTATCGAGCTGATATTCATAAATAATGCGCTCTTGGAAGCTAAATGACATCGCTGAAAATGCAATCTCAAGCCCGATATCATCATGGTTTAAAGTGATATTTTTTAATGGCTGCTGTAAATTTATAGACAAGTCCCGAGACATTAAGTTGATGCGCGTGATATTGACCTGATCTAATAAACCTTGGCTATTTTTATTGTCTTTAGGATCAAAGTAGGTAAAACCTTTGAGGCTACCGAAGGCAATTCGACCATCCGCTAACTTAGCCATAGCGCCATTATTAAACTCAGCAGAGAGCACCCCATCTGATGTTGTAAATTGCTGAAAATGAATTGTTTCAGGATTTAGTCGCCATATTCCTTTATGGCTACTCATCCAAATCATTCCCTCTTCATCAAGAACCATATCGTACAACAAGGTGCCTAGTTTATTTTTATCTAAATCAATTGTGTGCACTAACTCATAGGTCGTTACATCTATACCAATCAGCCCAAAATTAGATAACGATAGCCAAAGTATGCCTTGCCCATCTACCACGTAGGAAAGAATACTAACGGCTACATTTTCATGGTGTTTAGGCACTTTATAAATGGTGTTTAAACTTAAATCATTGGGGTTAAATTGATATAAAACGCCACCACTAAAAAATAATGGCTTCTCGGGTTGATGCGGTAATGGGGGTAAAAAGCCATGCGCTAAAAAAGGGTCAAATTGTGCTAATTCGCCTTTTAAGTGAACTAATTGTCGGCTATCAATATTATATTTAAACATACCATGATCTGGGTGCACAAAATACAAATCCCCGTTTGGTAGCAATGTCAGGCCATGCATCCAATCATTTAAAAAAATCTGATTGGTAGGACTGTTAGTTTTTGGTTGGGTAAGTTGCTGAGTTTGCGGGTCAAAAATGAATAATCCTCGGTTTGAGTGCAACCAGAGTTTATCTTTGTAAGGCATAATTTTGAAAATAGTAAACTCTGTGGTCAGTAAATCGACTTTATAATCTTTTAAATACACCTTTGAGCGATTACTTTTTAAATCAACCGCAGTTAAACCATTGTGTGTGCCTAACCATAGCTTTTCTTGGAACTCCTTAATTGACCATACCGAATGATGTGATAAACCATCCCCAATCAGTGCATTTCCCTCTACATTATAAAACTTGTAATTGTCGCCCGATAAATAAAACGCACCATCGGTTTTAGTGGCTAGCCACATTCCGCCCGATTTATCTTTCACCATATCAATAATACTGTTATCGGCGAGGGTGTACTTACTCTGTTGGATACGTTTATTTTTTACCACTTTTTTAGTAGTTAAATTAAAACAAAGCAGGCCTTTATCTGTTGCTAAATCGAGCACTCCTTGCTGATTATCAATATCCCAAACATTCAAATCGGCCAGTAATTTTTGGCTTGTAAATGATTGTTCGCGGTTGTTAAACATTACCTCTAAATTACTAATATCAACAGCGTATAAGCCCTTAACCGCACCTACAAGCAACTGATTATTATTACCTAGCGCAAATGATTTCACATTATTTTGATAAATATGTACATCCGTTTCACTCAAGTGCTCGAGTGGCCTTACCTGCTGTGTTGCGATGTTAAAAACATACGCACCGTCTGTGCTACCTATAAAAATATAACCGTTATAATGAAACAAAGTACGCACAAACGCATTTTCAAATTGCTCAGGAAGTGTAAATAAGGAGGTAATAGAGCCGTTGTCTATATCGAGTTTTGCAAACTCTCGGCCTTGTCCAATCCATAAGGTTTTATCATCGGTGGCTAACATAGTAAAAACGGACTGCTGTAGTATTTGCTCTTCTGTGACAGGTTTTTCTATGTATTGTTGGTAGGTATCCGTTTTCGGATCGTATCTGAACAAGCCTGCTAATAAGGAGGCAATCCAGATATGCCCTTGCTGGTCTTGATATATGCGATCAATGTTCGCCTCTTCTAACTCACCATTAGGACCATTGATTGTAATAACTTGATAGCCATCGTAACGGTTAAGGCCTCCTTCAGTAGAGAGCCATAAATACCCATTGTTATCGATAAGCATGGTATTAACGTAACTTTGAGATAAGCCTTCGCTTGGGGATAATCGTTTTACTTGCGCTGTTACTTCAACGCTTATGAGCATAAACAGCACAAATATGGCTGTGATAAACCCATTAATACTCATACCCATGCTTGCCCTATTACTAATTTATGTTTTATTGATATTTCAATGCGGTAATATTTCGGTGCTTATAAGCATCAAATAGCGTTAATAATGCAGGAGTATATGTTAACACTTGGTTAAAACCAAGTGCTTGATAAAAATCAGTAAGGCGTTGATAAGCAAAGGTGTAAACAGGTTCTGTTTGCGCATTTAAAAGGGCAACTAATAACTGGGTTGCCACCCCCTTTGAACGATAAGAAGGAGCCACGAACACCGTTGATAAAAATAAAAATGTGGGCTTATTCTGTAACCGGCAGGCGGCAATAATCGTATTATTATCGTAAGCGACCCAGACCTGATCCTGTTTATTAGCACGGCCGCGGACGTTATATAATGTATAAAACTTATTAACTAAGGGCGTTTTAATTGATTCTAATTGTTTAATTACAAGCATAGTAGGCAAACCCTAGCTAAGCATAATGGCCAAATACTGCTCAAATTTTTGTTTTAAAACACCTTGCTCTGCAACAGGACGACTATGCAGAGTGTCGTACACTTGCTCACGCGTTTTTTTACCGCGCTTAATTTGATAAGCCCAAAATGAGGCCTCGTAATCTAACTGAATTTGATACTTTTGCTCTCGCGGCAAGTTACACAGATTAAAACTCATATTCACTCCAATTATTAGGGGCTATAAACTTATTGTTGCCTGCATGAATACAGGTAAGGGGCGTGAGCAGCATACGGAGGCTTTGCTCGGCTTTTACTAGCCCACTAGGTTAAACAACTCGCTCGAGCGCCCCTAGTTTGAACAAATTTCCATCCGCAAAGGTCAACAGCCCCTCGCTCAATAAAACATAGATTATACGTTTAAGCTTATAAAAAACTAACTCTATAACTAATAAAAATAAGCGACTGTAAATAATTCAACGTAATCAATAATTGTTGGTGGTAACTTTTGCAAGATTACTAATGCAAACTGTGCAAAAGACAGACAATTTGTTACTATGGCTGCTTATTATCTTGCCGCAATTAATTGGAAATACTGACGTGCTTAAACGCTTTAACGGATTGCTGGTATTACTGTGCTTAGTTTTTAGTAATATGTCTTTTGCGCACAGTTATAGCTACACATTTAATCGCCCGCAAAACACTCAACAAGCAAACTATACCATTGAGCTATTACAATTGGCCTATGCAGATATAGGCTTTAAACTAAATATTGTCGATTTTAATCGTCAAAATGCATTATTTGCAGCGGATAATGGCATGTTGGATGGGCAGCTTGCTCGCGATATCAGTATTGAAAGTGCCTATAAAAATTTAATTCGAGTTAACTATCCACTCTTTAAATTTAACCTTGAGCTTTATAAACACTGTGAGCCCAGCTCCACTAAAACCATAGATAGCGTTGCTATTATTGCCAGTTACCCTGTGCAACAGCGATATTTAGACAGTATTGATTTTCAAGGTAAGGTAATTGAAGTTAAAAATAATAATACGCAGCTTAACTTACTGATCCAGCAAAAAGTACAAGGAGCGTTACTTATTGATTTTGCGATGGCAAATAAAACCATTCCCCCCTCTTTAGGCTGCTATGAAAAACAAGTCGTTGCAACCTACCCGCTTTATCATTATTTACATAACAGTCATGCGGATATTGTTCCCCAGCTAGAAGCAACACTGGATAAGTTACACAATAACGGCGCAGTTGCAAAACTCAGGTCAAAATACAACCTACAGTTTTAAAAATCAAAACCTTGTTGATCTGCTTGCGGTGATGATTGTGCCACTTTATTTTTTTGCTGTAAGTAACGTTTATAGCGCTGCTGGCATAAACTCAATACTTTTTTCTTTTGGGAATTCGTTAACGAATTCCAAGAAAAACGTTCATCGCGACTGCGATAGCAGCCTTTGCAATAACCGCGATTATTAACTAAGCAAATACCTTTACAAGGGCTAGGAATATCAAATATTTCAATTTGTTGCATTTTACCCTCCGGTATTAAAAGCATAGCCTGAGTATAGCGCTATTTTTGTGCAAAAAAAAAGCAGCAAATAAATTGCTGCTTTGTTGTTAGCTTAAACTGTTAATTACTGCTCACAGCTTTGTTCATCTACTTGTGTTTTTCGATGAAATGGCTTGGCATACATAGCTAAAACCAAAGCCCTTAACTCTTCTGGCACCTTGGCCAAACGTTCTTCAAACTGTGCTGCGTCATTTTTATTGATCACCGCCTCAGTGCAGCCAGCAGCAATAAAGTTGCCTGGGTGTAAGTAAAACGAATCAATAATTTGCTTATCAATGGTTTTTGCCAGTTCATCGGCACTGTCACAACCTGACTCAATGGGCTGACCAAACGATAAATGCACATGCCCTTTGGCTGAACTAAACCCTTCAACAATGCTGGCAATATCTTCACCCGCCGATTTAACATATTTACCGTGATGTTGTTTATGATAAAGCTCTTTCGCTTTTGCTATGGCACAAGGTTCATATTGATAAGAGATGGATACTGGAACAATTTTTAGCTCACGTACATATTCAGAAAATTCTTTCTTTTGCTTACGACCATTTAATTGCAACATTTTCAGTAAAGCTGGATCGGTTTGATCAAAACCATCTTTTGCACGGCCTTCTTTTTGCGCGATCCAAATTGAATCACCACCTGCAAGTGAATCATAAATATATGCGGAAAGCTGCGATAGGGCTTTAAGCATCTCCTTTGGGGCTTTAGCTGAGCGCTTGACTATAAAGCTTTTATTGAGCCGCATTAGTTCTGTAATATAAGGAATTTGCAGTAAATTATCACCAATAGCGATACGTACTGTTTTCATTTTATGACTAAACAGCCCCCAATTAACTAATGCGGGATCAAGCACAATATCGCGATGATTTGAGATAAATAAATAAGCTTGCTTTGGATCCAGTTGATCTAAGCCAGAAAAGGTAACTTCTGAAGTCGTGCGCTTAACCAATAAGGCTAAATATTTCGCAACTTCTTGCTGCACTTGTTCAACAGAATTAACACCGCCCCATTTTTTTTGTAATTGCCGGCGAACTAAAAAACGCGCCAAAAATGGTATCGAGGATATAAAGCGTGGCAAATTATATTTTGCTAATACATCAATAAATGCGTTATCTGCAATCAAACGAGTAACTGAGGCAGCTACTTCGTCGTCGTTGTAAGGTCTTATATCGGCGTACTTATCCACTAATTCACTCATTACTGCATCTATAAAGTTAAAAAAAACGGCACGTAAAATACGTACCGTTTATATTATTGGTTCGATTATAACTCAGGCAAACTAAAATGCGAACTAAGTCACACTATTGCATTTTCATGCAAACTAATAAGCGCTCTTAAAAGTACTTATAGAACATTTAATTAAGCAATGCTCTTACCAGTTGTCTTTAGCTTTGCTTGTGATGCTATGACAACTAAACGCAGGATAAGTGCCATTAAAATTACACCACAAACCAAGCTTAGCCAATGTGGCAGTACTTGGTGCTCTTCACCGAGTAATGGGGTGACTACAAAACCAAACTCCATTACTAAATAATCCGTTAAAAAACCAAATATTAACGCGACACCAATAACCCCAGTTAAATATGCAACCACGGCTCGTTTACCAAGCTCATTAGCCACAACGCCTAACGTAGCGATATTGGTAGCCGGTCCCGCGAGCATAAACACTAACACCGCCCCCGGCGATACTCCACTCAATAACAAACCTGCAGCAATAGGCGTAGACGCGGTGGCACAAATATACATTGGAATACTAATCAAAATCACCACCAGCATAGCTAAAATGCCACTGCCCCACTGGGTTAAAAATGACTCTGGCACATAGGTTTGGACCAGTGCAGCAAAGAATAAACCAATCATTAACCAGACCATGGTATCTGATAGTAGTTTGTTGCAGCTAAAACTTATCGCTTGTCGCATCTTCTGCCATTGACTTTGTGGTGCCGCGTTTGGTGTATCACAACAACTGGTTTTAACTTCAGGCTCCGCCGATTTAGGCGCACAGCAACTGGTTTTAGCTTCAGGCTCCGCTGGTTTAGCCGCACAACAACTGGTTTTAGCTTCAGGCTCCGCCGGTTTAGCCGCACAACAACTGGTTTTAATGTCAGCTCCCGCAGCGGGTTTTACTTGCTGTTTATCGTCATCACGCCCAACTAGTACACCTGCAACAATAGCACTGCAAATCGCAGCTATGGGACGAATAATCGCCATAAAGGGGCCTAATAACACATACGACACAGACACTGAATCAACACCCGTTTCAGGCGTCGACACTAAAAACGCTGTAGTCGCACTTTTTGAAGCACCTGCACGTCTTAAGCCTATCGCAGCAGGGATAACACCACATGAACACAACGGCATTGGTGCACCAATTAATGCCGCTTTCACTGTGGTCCAAAACCCCTCTTTGCCTAAATGTTTATTTAAAAAATTGGCTGGTAAATACACATTTAATAAGCCAGCAATCAGTAAACCAAGCATTAACCAAGGGGCAGATAATAAAAATAACTGCCAAAAATTATTGAGTAAGTCCATCGATGTCCTCCAAAGTGGTTAATATTGAACAGTTATCAGCGGGCTCTTGTCCGCCACAGCATTTATCAGCAAGTACCGATAGTGATTGATGAAAACGTGTTAGTTCAGCAATACGTTCTGCAACTAGATCACGTTTTTGTATCGTTAAATCTTTTACTTCATGGCACGAATGCTGGTGTTTTTTAAATTTAATTTGCAGCAACTCTTTGATCTCTGCCAAGCTAAAACCAACATTTTTAGCACGCAAAATAAACTTCATTTGCTTCAGTGTAGCCTCCCCATAATCGCGATAACCGGCCTCGGTTCGACTTGATGGCGTTAACAAATTATGTTTTTCATAGTATCTTAGGGTATCTGTTGAGACACCTAACTGATTAGCAAACTCACCTATTTTCATTTGTGTCTCCCATGAGTGTATTATCAACTGATTCCAACTATAAACCTTAGAGTACACACCAAGGTCAAGTATTAAAATTATTTTATTTAATAAGGACAGCACATGAATATCACCCTTCTCGATACGGCCACATTAGCTGGCACATCACTTGAGCCTTTTCAATCACTTGGCAATTTCACCAGCTACCCGCTAACCAGCCCAGAGCAAGTAATAGCACACAGTGCTGATGCTGATGTATTGATCACCAATAAAGTAGTCCTTAATCGCGAAACATTGACAAAACTCCCTGCATTAAAGCTCATTTGTGTTGCCGCAACTGGCACTAATAATGTTGATTTAGTCGCCGCTAAAGAGCTTGGCATTGCCGTTACCAATGTTGCAGGCTATTCAACACCTTCTGTAGTCCAACACACCTTTGCTTTAATCACTAACTTACTCGGTAATACCCACCGCTATATTGCTGATTGCCAACAAGGCTTATGGCAACAAAGTGAGATGTTTTGTCGCCTTGATTATCGTTTTAATGATATTGGCGGTAAAACCTTAGCAATTATCGGTTATGGTGCGCTTGGTAAAGCGGTTGCAGATGTTGCAAAAGCATTTGGTGCAAATGTGATCATCAGTGAGCGTAAAGGCCACAGCCCAAGAGCAGGCCGCACTGAATTTTTTCAAGCGATTAAATGTGCCGATATCATTAGCATTCACTGCCCATTAACGGATGAAAGCCGCGATTTAATTAGCAGTGAAGAGCTGGCAATGATGAAACCCAGCGCCATTTTAATTAACACCGCGCGCGGTGGTATTGTTAATGAAGCACAGTTAGCGCAGGCATTAGCGAATAAACAAATCGCAGGGGCTGGGTTTGATGTGTTAACCAAAGAACCAGCGGCAGATAATAATCCATTAGCCATTTACGATGGCGATAACTTAATTTTAACCCCACATATTGCTTGGGCGAGCGAGGAGTCAATCATTCGCTTGGTTAAACAAGTGAGCCTGAATATCAGTGCATTTAGCCAAGGCGAAAGTTTAAACAGATTGGTGTAATAAACTAAATTTTAGCTTTATACACGATACAAGGTGGTGAAATACAATTTACCACCTTGCAAATAAAATACTAAACATATGATTTTTAAATAATAAAAACATTGGCAGACTCTTTGCTATGAATAAGCAAATTAATAATCACTATTTAGTATCAGGATAAAACAATGAAAAAAGTACTTTTAATTGCCGCCCTTACAGCCCCACTTCTTACTGGTTGTGTAATTGCCGTATCAGACGGTGAAGCAGAAACGCATTGGGCAGGTAATAATTCAAGCTGGGAAAAGCACCATCAATCTAATCGTGAAACTATTGCATCATTAGGGCTAGATACCAGCTATCAAAGTGTTTTAAATCAACTTAAAACCCCTGATTTTACTGAGCTACTAAAAAAAGACGGCGATGTATATCAAGTACTATTTTATGCCACTCAAAGCATTCACTCAGATGGTAAAATGACTAAAGATGAATGCACACCGTTGGTATTTAAAAATGATAAATTAGTTGGTATTGGTGCCTCAGCACTGCAAATGCTGACAAACTAAGTAACTACAGCATTTATTGGG
>Ga0114983_1001053_pt1 | contig 11163 bp, 7 predicted proteins | sample Shrwel_input2_RT_FD_87182 | JGI IMG/M metagenome (GOLD analysis project Ga0114983, IMG submission 87182) | Subsurface microbial communities from deep shales in Ohio, USA - Utica-3 well 1 S input2 RT | ecosystem: Environmental > Aquatic > Deep subsurface > Shale gas/oil reservoir > Produced...
GGTCAGCCGCAACTGAATATCACTGGCCGCAACCAGCAAAGCAGCGATATCACTGCTCTCTTTGCCGGGCCGACAAACGCTGATGCCGCCATCGAGCAGCTTACCCAACATTCGCTCACCGATTTGATCCACCAACACAATGCGGCCACCTTTGTCCTTGATAAGCTGCAGCATCGCCTTTTTGGCGGCGCAGTTGCCGCCTGCGGCTGCCGGATTATCCAGGGTAAAACAGTGGTTGTGCTTGTTATCATAAAAGGCCAGTTCTTTGGCCTTGGTAAAATGCCCGGCCAAGCGGCCCCGGCTCAAGGGTATCACTATCATCTCTGTTCCTCAGTGTGGGGCAACTCCAGCATCTGTCCCTCTATTAGGGCCTTGGCCAGCTTATGGCGTGCCTGCTTAATCAAGTTGCCAAAAGTCTGCCTGGATATCCCCATCTGCTCGGCGGCCTCTTGTTGCGCCAGACCGCGAAAATCGGCCAACGCCAGGGCCTCAAACTCATCGGCAGCCAACGCGACCGCCTCCAGGGCTGAGGCCGGAATGCCGTTGGGTTTGTAGAAGCGGCAGGGCGTGCCATGCTGCAGGCGGCGGCATTTTCTGGGTCTGGGCATGGGAGTATCCTTATTTGTTATTGGCATATGCCAATAACTCTATTCTGACTTTGAACCTGTATGGGATCTGTGATCCAGGCAAGAATTTTGCGTTTTTAAAGAAAAAGGGATGCCGATGCATCCCTTTGAATAAGCTAACTTGAACCTCTGCGGCTCAGTGTAACCTCTGATACAGGGCGCTGTAGGCTGGCGACTCCTGCAGCAGTTGCTCATGGCTGCCACTGGCCACTAGCTTGCCTTCATCCAACAGGTGGATGGCATCCATCTGCGCCATACCTGTTAAGCGATGGCTTATCATCACCAGCGTCTTGTCTTTGGCAAACTGCAACAGCAACTTGAGGATCTCCTGCTCGGTGCGCCGATCCAGCCCCTCTGTAGGTTCATCAAGCAGCAGCAGCGGCGCATCCCGCAGCAATGCACGAGCCACGCCGATCCGGCGCTGCTCGCCACCGGATAGCTGACGCCCGCCCTCACCTATCCAGGCGTTGAGCCCCTCGCCCGCAAGCAGCCCCTCCAGCCCAACCTGGCACAGCACCTCGGCTAGCGTGTCATCAGTGACTTTTTCCGGCAAGGCCAGCTGCAGGTTATCTCTGAGACTGGCGCTGAGCAGTTGCACCCGCTGACTGACCACTGTCATGGAAGCCCGCAAGGTCTTTTCATCCAGAGAGGCCACAGGTACGCCGCCCAGCAGTATCTCCCCCTGCTGCGGCTGCCACTGACGGGTTATCAAGGCCAGCAGACTGGACTTACCCGAACCGGTTTTCCCAAGGAGCGCCACCTTGCTGCCCGCCGAGACCTGCAGCGACAAGCCTTGCAGCACTGGCTGGGTATCTGTGTAACCGAAATGCACATCTTTGATGCTAAGGGCGCCGCTCTCGGGCGCACCTGCCGAGACGGCAGGGAATTCAATGTCGGAGCGCTGCTCTGTCAGCTCGGACACCCGCTTGGCAGCCAGGAGCACAGAAGACAGATGTTGAAAGGCGCCGGCCAGCGGCATCATCATCTCGATACAGGCCAGAGTGGCAAACAAGACCATGGCCAGCAAAGGCCCGGGAGGCACGGCCGGCCCAACACCTGCGGCAGCAAACCAGAGTAGCAACAACACCAACAAGCCGTGACAGAGGATCAACATGGCCTGGCTCAGGCCGGTGATCGCCGCCATCGCCTTCTGACTGGCAAACCAGCTTTGCTCGGCGCGGTCGAGTTCCGCGCGAAAGCTTTCAGCAGCGCCACCTTTGGCATCGGAAAACAGACTCAGCTCTGCCTGGCCGGATAACCATTCCAGCAGCCGAACCCGGTAGCTGCGCCGCGCTTCAATCAGCTCGCGCCCGGGCTGCCTGCCAAGCAGGTAGAACACACTCGGCAACAACAACCAACTGAGCAAGAGGCCAGTACAAAGCAGGAGAGCCAAGTTGAGATCAAACCAACCGATAAAGGTGGTCAATGCCAGCAACATCAGCAAGAAGGCCATCAGTGGCGTCAACAACCTCAGATACAGGTGATCCAGCGTGTCGATATCGGCCACCAAACGGTTGAGCAGATCGCCGCGGCGCATTCCGGAGAGATTGCGTTCACTCAAAGGCAACAAAGAGCGCCAGGCCCACAACCTGAGATCGGTCAGGATCCTGAAAGTGGCCTCATGGGTAGCCAGCCTTTCCCCGTAGCGGCTTGCCGTGCGGGCAATGGAGAGGAAGCGCACCCCGCCCGCCGGAGTAAAGTAGTTGAAGGCTTCCGCCGTCACCAGAGCCAGACCGGCCACTGCGGTAGCAGATAAGAACCAGCCGGAGAGCGACAACAGGCCAATACCGGCCATTAGGGTCGTTACTGTCAGCAGCAGGCCGACAAACATCATCAAAGACTGGCGGCGGAACAGACGGATAAAAGGCAGTAACAGCTTCATCTCAACGCTCCTCCCCTGACTCTGGTTTTGACTCTGACTTTGACTCAGACGCGGGTTTTGAGTCTGACTTTGACTCAGACGCGGGTTTTGAGTCTGACGCGGGTTTTGAGTCTGCCCCGGCTTCCGACTCAGCGGCCGCGGCAATCGGCGGCGTATCATCGAGGGAGACCGCCAGCGGCAGCTCATCCAGCATCTGCGCCAGCAAGCCCGGCTGCGCTTTGAGTTCGGCAAAGGTGCCCTGCTGCACCAGTTTTCCCTGATCCAGCACCAGGACTCTGTCCATCCGATCCAGTTGATCCAATCTATGAGTCACCATCAGGCAGCTCTTACCGGCCATCGCCTGCCACAGTGCACTCAGCACCAGTTGTTCACTCTGGCTGTCGAGGCTGGCGCTGGGCTCATCGAGCACAAACAGCTGCGCCTGACGCCCAAGAGCGCGGGCCAGTGCCAACCGCTGCGCCTGCCCCACAGACAGGCCACCGCTGTATTCATCCAATTGATGCGCCAGCCCATCCGGCAAGGCGCGAACATAGTCGGCCACCTTGGCCTGTTGCAGATAATCCCACAATTGCGCCTCGGTCAATTCGGGCTGGCCGAGGCGCAGATTATCGGCGATGGTGCCGTGGAACAGCTGAGGATTCTGGCCAAGCCAAGCGATACGGCTACGCCAGGCGGCAGGATCCAGTTCGGCCAGTTCAATACCATTGAGCTTTAAGCTGCCCTCATAGGGCAGAAACCCCAGCAGAGCGTTGAGCAGGCTGGTTTTACCGGCGCCACTCGGGCCCACCAAGGCCAGCTTCTCGCCCGCCGCTAAGCTAAAACTCAGCGGCCCCAGTAAAGGCACGCCGTCTATGCTCAACACCTTGAGATCCCGGGCCTGCAGTTCAATGCTCTCACCGGAGAGGGGCTGTTCGCCACGCTTGAGTGGCTCAGGCAATTCCAGCAGTGCCATCAAGGATTCGGCGGCGCCCACCGCCTGGGCCTTGGCATGGTAGTGAGTGCCCATGTCGCGCAGCGGCTGATAAAACTCTGGTGCCAAAATCAGCACAAACATCCCGGTAAACAGGCTGATACCCATGCCGTAATGGCCAAAGTCCAGGTGCCCCAGATAGCTGAAACCGAAGTACACCGCCAAAATGGCGATGGATACCGCGGCGAAAAACTCCAGCACGGCGGAGCTGAGAAACGCCATTCTGAGCACCGCCATGGTACGCTCTCGAAAATCTTCCGAGGCCTTGCCTATGGCGCGCTGCTCCGCTTCGGCGCGATAGAAAAGCTTGAGCGTTGGCAAAGCCTTGAGGCGATCCATAAAGTGGCCGCTCAATTGCTGCAGCGCGCCAAAATGCTTGCGGTTGGCATCGGCGGCGCCCATGCCGACCAAGACCATAAACAGTGGAATAAGGGGAGCGGTGCCGAGCAAAATCAGGCCACCGGCCCAGTTGATGGGGAACACACATACCAAGATGATCAGCGGAATAAAGGCCGCCAGGCTCATCTGCGGCAGGTAACGGCCGTAGAAATCCTGCAAGTCTTCTATCTGTTCCAGCACTATACTGGCCCAGCTGCCGACAGGCTTGCCATTGACAAAAGCCGGCCCCAGGCGCTCAAGCTTATTGAGCACAGCGGCGCGCATCTGCTCTCTGAGGCGTCTGCCGGCCTCGAAGCTGACTCGCTCTCTGAGCCAAGCGATAACGGCTCGCAGCAGCACCAAGGTGGCAAAGGCCAACATATGCGGAATAAATGCCTGTCTCTCTAGCTCGTCGATAATCAGCCCCTGCAACACAGTGGCCAGCACCCAGGCCTGGCCCACCAGCGCCAAGCCGTTGAGTACGCCCAACAACACAGAGAGTTTAAGGAAGGGGCCACAGGCAGATTGTTGCGCTTTGAGCCAGCGACCGAGTTGTTTCTCTAAGGATTTGTCCATGGGATCCTACTGCAAAATCAGCTAATGACGCTGTTGCTGCCACAGCAGCAAGGTAATAGCTTGACCTAAGGCGAATCGTTCGGTAGGCAAGCAGTATCGCAGGCATCGTCAAGGGAATAAACCCGTTGCCAAGGAACTGTTACCGGACTCACAAAATTTGCGCCAGATCAAAAAAACGCACCATAAGCCAAGCAGCTTAACCCCAGGTTAACGACATCCCCGCTATCTACTTAACGCTAGTTCTACTTAACGCTAGAGGGTCGCTTCGATGGCACAGCTACCGCCGTGAGCACACAGTGCATACTCACGGGGTAATACCAGCTCAATCGAGACGACCGACCAGAGATGGAGTGCCCTCAACGGCTGTGACCAAAACGCACCAGCACATGCCACAGCAACTTGAGCTGCTGCTTGAGCTCGGTTTCATTGCCATGCATGCGCCACTGCTGCGGATCTTTATGCAGTGCCAGCGCCGCCTCTCCGATCTGACGGGCATCGAGCTGGCCATCCGGTGCCATCAAGGCGGCGAGTTTGGGCATGGCGGCACCGCGAAAGTCAGGCGGCACCTCATCAACCGGCATTTGATAGCCCTGATGCCAACACAGCTGCAGTCGGTACTTGTCACACAAGCGCTGCATCAGGATCTCCATCTCAGTGCCTTTGAATGCCGGATCGGCCACCAAGTGAGTCAGGTCTTCACCTATCACCAGCTCACCATGGCATTGAGCCTCAATATAATGATCCAGGTCACCGCTCATGGGGCGCTCAAACCTGGCTGCCACCCCCAAAGGTAAGGCATCAACTAGATAATCAACCAAGGCCGCCGGGCGCAACTGACTTACACCCAATGCCGAGCTTCGCTCAAAGCACTCGTTGAACAGCGCAGCAAAAATATCTTCAAAGCAGGCCGCAGTGCCTTTTTCCCTGGGCTCACGGCAGGAGTCCAGATAGCTGAACGTGCAGCGGTGCAACAACGCAGGTGATGACAACAGATAACAGCTGCCGAAACGGGCCGAAGGGCCATTTTGATGCATGCCCAGATCCAGGGCGCCGTATTTGGGGCGCCCTCTGGCACCACGATAACAGTCGCCGAACAGCTGGTTTTCCCAATGATCTCGCGGACCACCAACCTGAGGCGAAAGTTTGCCGTTGGATACCCGGGTTTCAAACTGGGTCTTGTAAATACCATCGGCCAGCATACCGGCCAACACGGGCCAGCCGCGGGAATCGATTCTGTCCGGGTGAAAATGAAAGGCGATACGGCCATGTTGAGCCAGCATATTCAGCCCAAGAGTGAGCCGTGCCGTATCGATGGCGGACATCGACTGCACATTCTTGATCACGCTCAGGGCATACTCCCTGCGGTGCAGGGCCTGTGCCTGTATATGCTCTATTGCCCTCATACACCTCACCGAGTCGAGGCCTGAATTTGGCTCTTGCTTTTCCAAGATAGGTTAAGCGGCTGCTTTGCAACAGTAAAAATTAAGACAAGTATAAAATAAAAGGGTTCAAGTTGGCTGCAATTAGCACTTTGGCCGCAAATGCTGTAAGCTTGCCGCCTTCGCCGCAACGCTGTGCACTGCGGCTCCCATATCTCAGCTCCGCGCTGTCAATTGAGAAGATTGCATGAGTTTTGCCTCCCTGGGCCTGTCGGCCCCGATTTTGAACGCTGTCGCCGAACAAGGTTACTCCACTCCATCCCCCATTCAAGCCCAGGCCATTCCCGCAGTATTGCAGGGCCGGGATGTGATGGCTGCCGCCCAGACAGGGACAGGCAAAACCGCCGGCTTCACCTTGCCTTTGCTGGAGCGTCTCAATGGTGGCATTCGTCCGCGGGGCAACCATATCCGCGCTTTGGTGTTGACCCCCACCCGTGAGCTGGCCGCTCAGGTGGCCGAAAGCGTCAGTCTCTATGGCAAGCATCTGGATCTGCGTAGCTCAGTGGTCTTTGGCGGTGTTTCCATTAACCCGCAGATGCAGACCTTGAGAAAAGGGGTCGATATCCTGGTGGCCACACCGGGGCGCCTGTTGGATCTGTACCAACAAAATGCCGTCAAGTTCGGCCAGCTGGAAGTGCTGGTGCTGGACGAGGCCGACCGCATGCTGGATATGGGCTTTATTCACGACATCAAAAAAATTCTGGCTTTGCTGCCAGCCAAGCGGCAAAACCTGATGTTCAGTGCCACCTTCTCTGACGACATTCGCCGCCTGGCAAAGGGCTTGGTGCACGATCCCGCCGAGATCTCAGTGGCTCCGGCCAACAGCACCGCCGAGCGGGTGAGCCAGAAGTTGCACCCGGTAGACAAGTCAAAGAAATCGGCGCTGCTGACCTCGCTTATCAAAGAGTACAAGTGGCAACAGGTACTGGTGTTTACCCGCACCAAACACGGTGCTAACCGTCTGGCCAAGCACCTGGATGGCAAAGGGATTGGCGCCGCCGCCATCCACGGCAACAAGAGCCAGGGTGCCAGAACCAAGGCACTGGCCGATTTCAAGAGTGGCAAGGTCAAGGTGTTGGTTGCCACAGATATTGCCGCCCGCGGCCTGGATATAGATCAATTGCCACAAGTGGTTAACTTCGATCTGCCCAATGTGGCCGAAGACTATGTGCACCGCATCGGCCGTACCGGCCGCGCCGGTGCCAGTGGTCAGGCAGTGTCTCTGGTAAGTGCGGAAGAATTCAAGCAGCTCAAAGACATAGAGCAACTGATCGGCAAAACTATCGAGCGTGAAATCGTCAATGGCTTCGAACCTCAGGAAGCCTTGCCGGAATCGCGACTCAACCCGAACAAGATAGGCCCGAAAAAGCCCAAGAAGCCGAAAAAGCCCAAAGAGGGACATCAGGATGGCCAGCGCAGCGGCAACCTGGACAAAGGTAATGGCAACAAGCCGGCCAATGCTGAAAACCGCCATCGTCGTCCGGCCCAGGGCGCCAAGACCGAGGGTTCAAGTGCCAGACGTAAGCCCACAAACGCCAAGCCTCAGGGCGGTCGCTCCCAGGAGAGTAAGCCGCAAGGCGCCGGCAAGGGTAATAGCGGCTCAGGCCAGCCGCGCAATAACCAGGGCAGAACATCACAGCAACGCGACTCACAAGCGCGCGGCTCCCGGCAAAGAAATGAGCGCTAAGCTCAATCAAGCCTGAGATTGAAAGCCCACCCGAGTGGGCTTTTTCAATGCCGCAAGATTAGTCTGCCTAAAAACCATCCCCGCCTGTTACAATACCCCCTTTACCATTTTTGCTCCATTTGCGAGCCCATAGGACACAGCTTGAGTGATTTACCCTTTTCCAGCCTGCCGTTAAAACCCGCCCTGCTGGCCACCCTGAACGATCTTGGTTTCACCGCCATGACCCAGGTTCAAGCCGCCAGCCTGCCGGCCATTATTGAAGGCCGCGACGTGTTGGCTCAGGCGAAAACCGGCTCGGGCAAAACGGCGGCCTTCGGTCTTGGGCTGTTGAATCGACTCAATGTGAAACGTTTTCGGGTTCAGTCCCTGGTGCTCTGCCCTACCCGGGAGCTGGCCGATCAGGTGGCCAAGGAGCTGCGCCGTTTTGCCCGCGGCATTCACAACATCAAGATCCTGACCCTGTGCGGCGGCGTGCCTGTGGGGCCACAGATAGGCTCGCTGGAACATGGCGCGCACATTATAGTTGGCACCCCGGGGCGGGTACTGGACCACCTGCAGAAGGGGCGTCTGGATCTGGGCGAATTGCAGCAACTTGTGTTGGATGAAGCCGACCGTATGCTGGAGATGGGCTTTGCCGATGCGCTGGAGCAGATAAGCGCCTATATGCCGGACAAGCGCCAGAGTTTGCTGTTCAGCGCCACCTTCCCGGAGCCGATTGCCGAACTGGCCCGCGCCATGATGGATAAGCCGCTCAGCATCAAGTTGGAGCAGCAACATGATCAACTCAGCATAGCGCAGCAGTTTATCGAAGTGACGGACACCGCCTCCAGGCTGCAAGCGGTGGAAGCATTGCTACTGGCCCACAGGCCGGAGAGTGCAGTTATATTTTGCAATACCAAAAGAGAAACCCAGGAGCTGGCCGACAGCCTGGAGCAGCAGGGCTTCAGCGTGCGGGCACTCCATGGCGATCTGGATCAGCGCGAGCGCGATCAAGCTCTGGTGCAGTTTGCCCTCAAGAGCGTGGTGGTGTTGGTGGCCACAGATGTTGCCGCTAGAGGGCTGGATATCGAAGCCCTGGATCTGGTGATCAACTATCAACTGGCGTTCGATCCCGAAGTGCATGTGCACAGGGTCGGTCGTACCGGCCGCGCCGGTGCCTCGGGCCAGGCCGTCAGCCTGGTAGGCCCCAAGGATGGCATGCGAATGGCGCTGCTGGAGGATATCTTCGGCCCGCAAACCATGAGCGAACTGCCAAAGCCCGGCAATTATTCCTCAGCGCCGATAAGAGCGGCCATGCGCTGCATCCGCATTGAAGGCGGCAAGAAGCATAAGCTGCGCCCGGGGGATATTCTCGGTGCTATCACAGCCGACAACCGCCTGACCGGCGCCGATGTGGGCAAGATACAAATTCAGGATATCTGGTCTTATGTGGCGGTGCGCAGCGAGTGCGCCAATACCGCAGTCAAATTACTGAGTGAACGCAAGCTCAAAGGCAAGTCGTTCCGCGCCTGGGCGATGAAACCTTAAACCGAAACCATCAACACCGCCAGCGGCGGTGGTTTAAGGATGATAAAAATGCCTGCATCACTTTGCAGGCATTTTTATGTTTATCCACATAGCGGCAGTCTGCTGATGCTGCCAGCCAAATAGCGTTAGGCAAAAGCCATCAGCAAGCCTCTGGCATTAGTCAGCAAGTTGGCTGCGTTCAACAGTATTTTAGCGCGTGGAAGCCAAACTCTGTTCGCTAGTGAGATTCAGGCTCGCAATCCCGGCATCAATATCCCGCGCCAGCTTTTCAAGCCCCAGGGAGAGGCTCTCCACCAGCGCCGGGTATCCGTCTGAAGTCAGGGGCACGTCATAATGAAAGTCGGCCTGCAACACTTGTTCGCCGGAAGTCTTACTGATGCGCCAATGGCCCCCAATCAAGGCATCGCCGCTGTATCGTCCGTGAAACTCGTTGAAACTTAAAGTCAGGGTTAACGGCTGCTGCGCCGGTATATTGACCGAGGCCTCACGTGGGCATTCATTGGCCAACAAAGATACCATCTTGACCTTTATCTGCTCAGTGATATCACCGGCCCACAGATGCTGACGGGCGATAGCCAATTCATGGTTTGAAACCTGATAAACCAAACCATTGCCCGCCAGAAAGTCGGCCATTTCCACCCCGGCGAGGCGCCATTGACACTGGCGCAGATGGGATGTTGCTCTCGTTTCAGAAGTTGCCTGCGGCGCTTTACCCAAGAAATAAGTGGTTACCTGGGGTTGGCTGGAGCAGCCGGCCAATACCAGCAGTAGAGAAAACAGGATAATTCGCATATCAATCGGCCTTTTTCGGTGTCGGATCAGCGGCAGTATCTGCCCCCATGATCAAGAGGTTGGGTTTTTCATTCAGTTGCCGTGACAAGGGCTGCAACTCCCGCATCACAGCCTTGAGCTGTTTCAGGCTGGATTGCAATTCGGCGTACATGGCCGAGTCCTGACCATAGTCCTGCGCCATCCCTTGAAATTCCCGCAGCGTGTTTTGCAGCTCACCCGGTAAGGCCTGCATCTCCTGTTGCTTAAGCAACTGCTCCAATTTTTGCCCCACCTTGTCCCATTGCGCCAAGGCGGCACTGGTGTTTTCCAGGGTATGGTTGACCCCCTGGAAAGTGCTCTCCAGTGGTAAGTTATTTAATTTGCTGATCAGTTGCCCCACCTGCTTTTGTATTTCGGCCACTCCGGCACGCTTGGTGGGAAACAGTGGATACTCCATAAAAGTTCCGGCCTGGTATGGCTCGGCATCCGGATACAGATCCAAGTCGATGAACAGCGCGCCGGTTAACAGACTTCCTGTCTTGAGGCTCGCTCTCAGGCCCGCCCCCAAATCTCTGTCTATTTCTGAGCGCAGCTGCTCAAGCCCCGCCGACTCGGCGTTTTCAAATACCCGCGCCAGCTCAATTCTGACCAATACCGGAATGGTGCCATTGCTGAGTCCTGCGCCATGAACACCATACTGCTGCAACGTCAGCGGTGCCTTGACCACTTTACCTATGGTAATACCGCGGAATTCGACGCTGGCGCCTTCATGCAGCCCCCGCACCGACTCATCAAACAACATGACATATTCCAAATACTGGCTATAAAGACTCTGACTAGCCAGCTCCCGCGAGTCATAGAGACGGAAATGGTCCTCACCATCCTCAACCTTTTCCCCGGCCAAACGCCCCTCAGGCAAGCCAAAGCTGACGCCTCCTCTGAGCAATGACTCCAGGGAACCCACCTGCAGATCAAGCCCCTTGGCGGACAGCTGCATATTCAGCCCCGATGCCAGCCAAAATTGGCTGTTGCTGCGCACCAATTCATCATAGGGTTTATTGATAAACAGCTGGTAAAACGCCTGGCGTTTATCGGTATCAAAGCCGGTGCTTTCCACTCTGCCGACTGTGAAGCCTTCGTAGAGTACAGGGTCGCCGACGCCAAGCTTGCCCGCCTGGCGGCTATTGAGCACGACCCTGATGCCCTGTTCATCGGCCGAGGCTACCGGAGGGTACTCCAGTACATTGAACTCATAATTGGCGACGGCAGATCTTCCCGGCTCCAACTCTATGTAGGCACCGGACAAC
>Ga0114983_1001054_pt1 | contig 11159 bp, 12 predicted proteins | sample Shrwel_input2_RT_FD_87182 | JGI IMG/M metagenome (GOLD analysis project Ga0114983, IMG submission 87182) | Subsurface microbial communities from deep shales in Ohio, USA - Utica-3 well 1 S input2 RT | ecosystem: Environmental > Aquatic > Deep subsurface > Shale gas/oil reservoir > Produced...
ACGAGCATGACCTCAATCAGCTGAGTAATCTGCTTCATGGAGAGGAGCAATTTGTCTCAGCCGATGCCGGCTACCAAGGAGCGCCACAGCGCGAGGAGCTGGCCGAGGTGGATGTGGACTGGCTGATCGCCGAGCGTCCCGGCAAGGTAAAAACCTTGAAGCAGCATCCGCGCAAGAACAAAACGGCCATCAACATCGAATACATGAAAGCCAGCATCCGTGCCAGGGTGGAGCACCCGTTTCGCATCATCAAGCGGCAGTTCGGCTTCGTGAAAGCCAGATACAAGGGGCTGCTGAAAAACGATAACCAACTGGCGATGTTATTCACCCTGGCCAACCTGTTTCGGGTGGACCAAATGATACGTCAGTGGGAGAGATCTCAGTAAAAACCGGAAATAACGCCAGAAATGGTGGAAAAAATAGCCTAAATAGGCTGATTCGATGTGTTTGCGGGAAAAAAATCGGCCCAGATCCGCGAAATTTTAATCAGCGAGTCAGCTTGGGAAGAAATGACCTGCTTATTCGCACCTTCCCTAGCAGAGTAGTACTAGTGAGGCGATGAATACCGACAGTTAACGTGCATGTGACTTAAACGTCCGAAACCGAACGATTGCGTACACCATGCCAATAACATGTACGAAAGTAAGCAAAACTGTTAACGGACAGTCAGATCGTTCCGTACATCCCTTACGGTCAGGGGTTCGCGCTCAATGGAACGAAATCACTCGTTAAGCTCAAAACGCTTAACGTAGGAAAATTTCCGTTTTCCAAGCGGACCCCAGGCAGCGGCATTTCGAGGAACTGGTTTCTCGCCTGTTCCCCGATTAATAGATTCCCCACCGCATCGTGTCCATGAGCCAGCAAGGCTCTGATAACATCTGCATCTTTCCAGTCTTCCGGATTAGGAGGCAAACCCAGCCCGGCTGAATATGTTGATGCATAGGCTCGTCCCAGATATCCCTGAGGCCGCATGTCAAATAGCCACCATGGCAGCCCATCACTATGGCGACACACATTGTCAGTCTGCTCCATGACAAATCCGTCCGGATGAACCGGAATGAGTTTGCCCAATGGTTTTACTTGCCCCTCTTCGGTTATGCGGTAAATGGGTGCAGAACTAAAACCGCGAAAAGCGTCGCGCAAGGCATATTGAATAGATGGTCCTGAGCCAATCCGAACGACATCATCACCAAGCGTCTTTAAGGCGCGAGAGGCGGTAGGCTGACTAATACCTAATATATCAGTAAGTTGCCTTGCAGGTGTTGGCCCCTGGCGCAACAACTGGCGTATCATGTCAGATCGGGTTGTCATGGCGTTGAATCGCTTAATGAATAGATAGATGAATAGATAATCTATCAGCTGTTTTGTCGCATGTCACCTTCGCAGGATGTTTCTCTCATGATGTTTTAGGTTGCAGTCCCCCTTTTCTGCTGCTGAGTTATCCGCTGGGCACTGTGGTTTATTCTCCGGGTTGCGGCTTATGGTATTTAGCGAGCCAGATTTTCAGGAGTATGACGATGGCGTTTTACCCGCCAGCGATCGCGCACAGGATGCGCCTTAAACACATTATCGGTGAGATTTCCGGTTTAAACGGGGCTATTACAATATTTCTAACCATTTACAGCTATATGATCTGGCGCAATGTTTTATTTTTTTGTGCAATCAATAATACTATTTCATATTGTATCAGGAATACTGTGAGGCAGAAATCGTGTTCAGAATTCAAAGCTTCAGCCGAACCGATGAAACGCAGTTTTCATTGCTGACCAGTAATGTCAATTTGCTTTATTACGATCTGCCAAAGAATTTTAGCGATGAGTATCGTTCTTATGATTCAGCGCGACTCTGTACGATTATTCAGGGGAGCAAAGGTGTCAGCATCAATAATTCTGAGCGATTCGTCTATAATCATAAACAATTTATTCTGTTACCACCACATTCCATCGTATTTATGTCAATGGCTGAATATACCAGAGCGCTGGTCTATGAATTTAATGATGCGCTTATTGATGAAGTGTACCAGCAAGTGTCTGATATGTTACAGCTCAACATAGTACAGGATATTTCCTATTCGCCGTTTCGGTTGGAGACGCTAACCGATCGGCTCTGTTCCCTGCATCGCAGAACGCAACAGATCATTATGGAAGACGATGTTAACATTGATTTTTTGCTTGGACTGACCAGCCAGGAGATTATCTATGAATTAATTAAGATCAAAGGCTGCCATGAAATTATTTACCATCACCAGAAACACCCAATAAACAAAGCGATTCGCATTATGAACTCTTCTGAAGGTAACCGGATGTCGATCTCTGAAATCGCAGACAGTGTTGGTATGTCGCTATCGTTATTCAGCCAGAAATTTAAAGCCATTACTTCACTGCCCCCCAGAGACTATATAAGAAAACTTCGTTTAAGAAAGTCTATTGAATATTTACAAGAGATGTCCGTCACTGATACTGCCTATGAGCTGGGCTTTGAAAACATATCCCACTATATTAAAATTTTCAAACAAGAATATGGTATAACGCCAAAGCAGTATCAGTTAACAAAGCCGGAAATTCTACCGCTATTCGCCCGCCAATAACATAAGCCGGCGAATAGCGGCGTGACTATTACAGCTGTTGAATACATTCTTCATTGATGGCCGCTACGGTTTCCCGGGCAGCCTTGCCAATCTGTTGCGCCTGAATAGCGGTCAGCGCAATAGTATAGACAATATCGTCTACCAACGCTCCACGCGAAAGATCGTTGACCGGCTTACGCATTCCTTGCAGTACGGGACCGATCGAGACGACATCCGCAGAGCGCTGTACGGCTTTGTATGCCGTATTACCGGTATTCAGATCGGGAAAGATAAGGACCGTGGCATTACCGGCTACAGGTGAATCAGGCGCTTTAGTCTTCGCAACGCTCCCTACTACCGCCGCATCGTATTGCAGTGGGCCATCAATCAGCAGACCGGGACTTTTCTGCCTGGCAAGACGTGTGGCTTCCCGGACCTTATCGACACTACTCCCCTGCCCTGATTCACCCGTGGACCAGGAGATCATCGCGACGCGCGGCTCAATGCCAAATGTCCGGGCGGTTTGCGCCGACTGTATGGCTATATCGGCAAGCTGCCGGGCATCCGGACAGGGATTGACCGCACAATCCCCGTAAACCAGAACGCGATCCGGCAACAGCATAAAAAAGACTGAAGAAACGCCCGCCACGCCGGGCGCGGTTTTAATGATTTGCAAAGGAGGGGTAAGCGTCATGGCTGTCGTATGTTCGGCACCGGATACAAGGCCATCGGCATCATCATTTTCCAGCATCATCGTGCCAAGATAGTTGGGGTCCATTAACTTTTCCCGCGCTTTTGCTTCAGTCATACCTTTTCCTGCGCGTAACGTTATCAGACGGTCAAGATACTGATCCCGGATACTGTCCGGATCGATAATAATGATATTCGTGGATATTTTACATCCCGACTGCTCAGCGATCCGGCGCACTCGCTCTGGTTTACCGAGTAAAATACAGGTCGCCAGACGCCTGGCGGCGCAAATCGTCGCGGCTTTAATCGTCCGGGCTTCCTCCCCCTCCGGCAGAATAATACGCTGCATCGTTCGGCGAGCCATTTCGGTTATAGTGTAGCGAAAGTAAGATGGGCTTTGCGGCAGGCGGCGGTCAGGGGCATGTTTCAACGACTCCAGCCACTCCCAGTCAATATAACTGGCAATATAATGACTGGTATTTCTGATCCTGGCGCTATCGTCTACTGCCAGCCCCGTTTCCATCTCCGCAAGTTTTTGCGACACCTGCCAGCAATCTTTTTTAATACTTAACACCGGCAGCCCGCTTTTCATCGCTTTGCTACATAGACTTTCTATGTTGATAGACACCGGAGGCTGCCCTGTCAGCAACAGCGCGCCGAATTCAATGCCTGCCGTAGCGGCCAAAGAAGCGGAAGCGATAATATCCAGGCGATCTGCGGTTGTGACCAACAGTGCGCCGGGCCGATAATAGTCAACCATATGCGGGAGCGCGTGGCCGCAAAATACAATCTCACGAATCCGTCGAGTCATCATATCGCCAGAATTGATTATTGATGCCCCCAACCGGCGCGCGATATCGACGGTTCGCAATAACGTCAACTCCTTACATGCGGGAATACAGCCTCTGACCTGGATGGCGCCCGTGCTCAGTATCTGAATCACACTACTATTGCTGATATTCACCGCACGGTGTAACAACGCGTCCTGAACAGAACTGGGGCGTCCATCATCGTCCGGCACGATATATTTATTAACGATAACTCCTGAGATTTGTGATTTTAACCCGCGCATCGTGGCATATGCCCCTTCAACGCGGGTCCGGATATCAATAATCTTTTCATTACCCTGAGATGCAACCAAAACCACATCTGCGCCTAATGTTTTAGCCAGCGCCTCATTTATCTGCTGCGCACCCGGAAGATTGTCAGCCGGATAGGCTCCTTCTACTACGATAATATCGCCCGGACATCTGGCAATATGACTTTCAATACGATCGATAACTTCTTCCAGAAAAAAATTAAGTTGCTCACTCCTTAAAAGATTATTGAGATGATTAACGGAAAAAGAAGGTATAATATCTGCGCAACTATTTAATCCAACGAGGTGCTTGGTCATATTACCCGGCACAACATCCTGAGTATCCTGTGCCACGGGCCGAAAATAAGCGCTGGTCATGCGATGTTGTTCAAGCGCGCGCAACAGACCAAGACTCACGCTGCTCAATCCCGCTTCCTGGTCGATCGGGATCAGCATAATTATCTTAGGCATAATAGACTCTTTTATTAACTGTCATTATAGAAACAAATAACCGCAGAGATCTCATTTCTCTTATACCTGCTATTATTCAATAGCAGAGTTTACATTGCGGCCGCCAGTATCTCTTTAATTTGACGGTGTGTTGCCGGTCTGGGGTTTGTTAAGCTACAGGAGTCTGCAAGAGTGTTTTCAGCAAGAATATCAAAATCCTGCGCTTTAACGCCTAAGTCCGCTAATCCTCCCGGAATGCCAATGTCGGAAGAGAGTTTTTTTATCGCTGTCAGTACCAAATCCACATTACGTGTGTCACTGCTTGTGAGGTCAATGTCCATCGCCCTGGCGATATCAATTAAACGCTGAGCGGCCGAGGGAAGCCCGGCATTAAACTGCTGAACATACGGCAGCAAAATCGCGTTACATACGCCATGCGCCAGGTTATAAAATCCCCCCAGTTGATGAGCGATCGCGTGTACATAGCCAAGCGATGCGGAATTAAATGCCATTCCGGCCATAAATTGCGCGATAGCCATGTTTTCGCGCGCCGCCAGATTATCGCCCTGGAAAACCACCGTGCGCAGGTTATTGTAGATAAGGTTAATCGCTTTCAGCGCCAGTCCATCAGTCACCGCAAATGCTGCGGTCGACATATAAGCTTCAATGGCATGGGTTAATGCATCCATACCCGTGGCGGCAGTCAAAAATGCAGGCATCTCCAGCATCAGCTCCGGATCATTAACCGACATCAGTGGGGTGACATTTTTATCGATGATCGCCATTTTAATTTTCCGCTGTTCATCGGTAATAATACAGAAGCGGGTCATTTCAGATGCCGTACCGGCAGTGGTGTTAATCGTAAAGAGCGGCAGTTGTTCTCTTTCCGAACAATTAATACCTTCATAATCTTTGACTTCACCGCCATTAGTTGCAAGCAAGGCGATCGCTTTAGCGCAGTCATGAGGCGAACCGCCGCCAAATGAGATGACGCCATCGCAATGATGATGCAATAAGATGGCAAGCCCCTCCCGAACATTACTTGTTGTCGGATTGGATAAAACACCGTCAAAAACAACGGTATCCACATCATGCCGATTAAGCAGTACTTTAAGCCGTCCCATCATCGCCGATTTATTAAGAAAACTATCAGTAACAATCAAACATTTATGAATATCATAATCGCGAATTTGTTGTACCGCCCGACTAAGGCAACCAGCTCCCATCATATTAACCGGGGGCATAAAAAATGTATTTTGCATAATATTTATCCAAATTTATAACATCAGAATAATTGCACAAAAATAGCCATTACCTTTGATAAAGGGCAACAGCGTTCATAATCATGAGTAAATAGTGAGGATTATGACGGCATTAATTGCGCTGAATCATAGGCCACTCTTTTAATATTAATTAAATGTTGAGGACCAATATTATCTGACACCGAACTTCCCCCGATAGCGCCGCACCCCAGCGTCAGAGCTGGCGCTAGTTTCGTCGTGGCGCCGATGGCGCCCAGAGCGCTGGGCGTATTAATTAAACAACGGGATACCGGAACCCGCGCTGCGTACTCGCGGATCACCTGCGAGTTGTGCGCATGAATGGACGCCGTATGGCCGCTGCCTTCGTTCTTCAGCAGCTCAACGCAACGATCAATGGCATATCCGGCATTGTCTTCTACATACAGCGCCAGAACTGGCGCCAGTTTTTCCCGTGCATAAGGATTCTGATGAGAAACTGAAGATTGTTGCGAAACTAATACTTTGACATCACCCGAGATCGTAATCCCCGCCATATCAGCAATATAGCCAGCAGTACGTCCGACAATTGCCGGGTTCATGGAACCGTTGTCACGTAGAAGAATTTTACTGAGTTTTTCTGATTCCTGCTGAGAAAGGAGATAGCCATCATAAATTTCAATGGCGCGTTTGACCTGCTCCTCAATGGCTTTTTCAATCACTATGGATTGTTCCGAGGCGCAAATAACGCCATTATCGAATGTCTTGCTTTTAAATATTTTCCTGATGGCCTCTTCCGTATTGGCCGATTTATCAATAAATGCCGGACAGTTGCCGGGGCCGACGCCGATAGCCGGATTCCCTGAACTGTAGGCCGCCTTCACCATGGCTTCGCCACCTGTGGCGAGGATCATCGCGGTATCAGGATGACACATCAGTGCCTGGGTGCCGTCCAGTGAAAGGTGCGTCATACAGCCGATAATGCCTTCCGGGGCACCGGCTTTCAGGGCAGCCTGATATACCACGTTGGCGGCTTCTATAATACTGTTTCGGGCAGAGGGATGAGGTGCCAGGACAATTCCGTTAGCCGATTTAAGTGCAATAATTGCTTTATAAATTGCCGTTGATGTCGGGTTGGTGGATGGAATCAACGCCGCCAGTACCCCCATAGGCGTCGCGATTTCCACCGTATTAGTCATCGGGTCTTCTTTCAGAACGCCGACGGTTTTCAAATCTTTAATGTACTCATAAAGCGTGGTACTGGCAAATTTATTTTTTACCACTTTATCTTCCACATTGCCGAAGCCGGTTTCATAGACGGCCATCTTTGCCAGACGTTCCGCGGCCTCTTCCGCCGCCGCGATCATCCCTGCGACAATAAAGTCGATCTTCTCCTGAGGAAATGAGTTTAATATCTGTTGGGCCTGCTTCGCTTTTTCGACAAGCGCAATAGCCTGGTTTACAGAATCGTGATGGCAATTCATATCTTTCATGACTGGCTCCCGACAGTTTGACTGTCTTTTTGTGTTGGTTATTCATATCTACCTGTTTTACCAGCAGCATAGCGATCGGGAGACTTCGCAACTAACCTCCGTTAAAGAAAAATAGCTCTATTTTTAATCCAGTAGAAAAATACTTTTTACACGGTTCACATTTCACTGTTTTTTTGAGTTACAGGCAGGGGTACATTCCAGGACAACAACGCTTGCACGCGGTTGACTGGATATGTTTTCGCTTGTGGGCTGCTGAAACCTTTAAATGCGGAAAGCTCATGTAACGGCGAATACAGGTTACAGCTTAATTTCGCCTGGCTCTGTAATCCCGGGGACTGATGCCAAACCATCGGCGAAATGCCCGTGAAAATGCGCTGATTTCTGAATATCCCAGTAAAAGCGCCATACAGTTCGCTGCATCTGGGGTTGCTGGGAGATATGAAGCGCCTGAACTCACTGTTCTGTACCGTGGCTTGCACGGTACTGGATCGGCCGGATGACCATCGGGATGAAGAATGTGATCTCCACCCGGCATCAATCTGGTTATCTGATGATAAATGCGGGCTGTGCTGATTATCTCCATGAGCGCAGAATGAGCGTATGGCATACTGCGATTTACATCTGAATTTAAGGAAATTTGCAGAAATCAGGATCGATTTTATTTTCCAAAATGATGGAAAAGGCGTTAACTGGAATCGCCGCGCATGAGCTATTTCAGTATTAAAACAGAAAAACAAAAGAGGGATTATGAATTTTTTTCTTAAAGGATTAGTCACAGCTATTTTGGTTTCCGCCAGTTCCAGCGTTCTGGCTTCGCCTATTCCGGCCTCAGATACAACACCGCAGATGGCTTATGAAGACATCTCGCGTTCCTTATCTGAACTGGAACCTATTACTTTTCAGGCCAGCGCAGAAAAACACAAGCTATTGGTTTTTATCGATAATCAATGTGTTTATTGTAGCTACGTCGTTAAAAACGTTAAGAAATATACTGATGCAGGACTGACGATGTCATTTCTGACGGTAGTGCCGTCATCTATCAAGGATTCGGTTATTGAAGATATGGCACGAGTCTGGTGTGCATCCGACCGTCCAAAAAGTCTTCAAAACGCAATGGCGGGTTTTTTACCGGCAAATGACAGCTCAGAAAAATGCAAAAATCTGGTAATTAAACAATCTGCGCTGGCGGATCGGCTTGGCGTTAAGGTGACACCTGCAATGGTGGTGATTGACGAGTCTGCCCATACTTTTCTTGGCAGTGTGTCTCCAGAAAAAATTCTGGCTGAGCTTCAGTGAGCCAGTTGAGAGCCGAAATGGGATTGCCCAAAGCGCGCTGCCTGGCCGTTTGAGTGGTCCCAGGGTTCTCATCAAACCCAGAATTAATCATGATTCTGAGAAAGATGTTCTGCGGCAATATTAGCGCCGCATTTTATCCGTATAGTACGACGAATGATGAGGTATTCAGGTCAGAAATGAAGAGGTGAGACCATGATCATGGATTACCTGTTGATGTCGTATATTGCGGTTGTTTCCTGCTGGCCTGTCACCCTGATCCTGCTGTTGGTCGCTAGTGTGGTATTGCTGCATGCTGACCGCCGGGTGTTGAGAGTGGCCATCATCGTCCTGGTCGGTTTTCTGGCTTTTGCTGCCTGGGAGTTCGGGAAGACAATACATAATCCCCCTTCATTGCTGGCGGGTAAAACGGCATGGCTATCTGAACTGATTCCTGTAAGGAGTGAGTGGTAACAAGGTTGTACTTTAGCCCTTGTGAAGGGGACAGCAGGTATTTTAGGAAATTTATATAAATGGCTAAATTACTTTTTATGACTTCCTTTTTCATTTTGGTGCTTTCCGGATGTGCTGATATCTCCAGTGTGGGAATGACGGTTGCCCCTCATAACCCTTATCCAGGCCTGTTCCAGTGCGGGGGCAAGGAACAGCAAAGAGCGATTATGACAGGTGAACGACCTGACTGGGGTTCTGATACAAATACGTTGTCAGATACCCAGCGATGCAAAAGAGAACAGTAACGTAAAATATCTGAAACTTCGGCCACGTAGCGCAGTCATTTTGGGTTAAAAAATTCCTGTGGATTGTGTAAATCATCAAGTAATCAGTCAGTATAAAATGCAGCCCTAACGTACAATGTTTTCCGTTTCCCAAACGGAGCCCTAATAAATAGAGCCGGATTTTATGATGTCTTCAAAAACAAAATGTTGGATATGGATGCTGCTGGTTATTCTTGCGGAAACCTCGGCGACGTCCACCCTGAAAATGTTCAGTAGTAGCGAAGGAATAAGCAAAATGCTACTGCTTGGGCTGCTGGTCGTCCTGTACTGCACCTGCTACTACTCGCTTTCCCGCGCGGTAAAAGACATTCCCGTCGGCCTGGCATATGCCACCTGGTCCGGCAGCGGAATCCTCGTAGTTTCAATGTTGGGGATGGTCTTTTACGGCCAGCACCCGGACACTGCGGCCATTATCGGCATGGCGATTATCGCCAGCGGCATCGTGATCATGAACCTGTTTTCGAAAATGGGCCATGAGGCGAGTACCGACATCCCTTCCGGGCCGGCCGCCTCAGTGGACAAAAAGACCGACAACTAACAGGAAAGGAATCGCATATGTTGAAGAGCGGATTCTTATGGCTGGCGCTATCCATCGGCTCAGAAATTATCGGTACTTCGATGATCAAAAAAACCAACGGCTTTAGCAAGCTGGCACCTTCAGTACTGGTGGTCTGCGCCTACGTACTGTGCTATTTCGCCCTCACCCGCGCCATGAGTACCATCCCGGTGGGGGTGGCATATTCACTGTGGTGCGGCTTTGGGATCGTCGGCGTCACCTTCTGTTCCATGATTCTGTATAAGCAAAAACCAGACCTGCCGGCAATCATCGCTATGCTGCTGATAATCTCCGGCGGCGTTATCATCAACGTCTTCTCCACGATGTAAACGGAACGGTATCGCGCTGTGCCAGAAAAAACAGCGGACAAAAACCTGTTTGCATTTCGAGCCACTTTGTACCTATTTTCTATTAATGGAAAAATATGTTTGCTATTCCACACGGCATATTCGGCACAGGGAAAATAAAGGATTACTCCAGTAAATATCGTCATCATACTTTTGCGGGTCGTGGATAATAAACGCCGTATCGGCCGCCTGGGCTAACGGGCTTTGATAATCGCCGGTGAAACAGATGAGGCCGGTCTCTTTTCCGGCGAGCGCCCTGACCCAGTTCAGCGCCGAACTACTTTCAGTTTTGCTCAGTTTCACATTCCGAAAAATATTTTCTAAGTCCATGCCTTATCCTTTGTTTACGGCGCTTTTCATTTTGCAGTGTAAAGCGTCGGGAACAACGTAGCCATGGGTATTCGACGGTGCGATCCGCGAGGGAAAAACTGGCCGTCATGTACGGCGGCCAGGGAAAACATTGTTCATCATCTACCTTTCGCCACTCACATGTTGCTGGAGTAGCTGGTTCACCTGCGCTGACTTCTCCATCTGTGGCATATGCCCGGCGCCAGCGATGCGGACTACTCTGGGGTTCTAGGGATTTTCCCCTCTAAAAAGACATAATCCTCTGTAGACCACACCAATAAATGGCTGCGGAGGTGGTTTACTTTCAGCTTGGAGCCTAATCAT
>Ga0114983_1001055_pt1 | contig 11149 bp, 9 predicted proteins | sample Shrwel_input2_RT_FD_87182 | JGI IMG/M metagenome (GOLD analysis project Ga0114983, IMG submission 87182) | Subsurface microbial communities from deep shales in Ohio, USA - Utica-3 well 1 S input2 RT | ecosystem: Environmental > Aquatic > Deep subsurface > Shale gas/oil reservoir > Produced...
CGAGGCAGTTCAAGCTTGATGGGAAACGGGATAGAGCCTATCCACGTGCGTTAAAAATGAGTAAAAACAAGTATCCCATTAAGCCTAAGAAAAATGCCGTTCACACTAAGTGAACGGCATTAGGCCAGCTGGCCGCTTTTTTTATAAACACATCGCGCAAAAATTAATTTTTGATGACAGGGGGAGATAACTTCAGAACATCGCAATCATTCAAGCTGGGGGAGGTTGCCCAATGCTTTACCTTTCATTGAAGTTGTGTCGGTGCAAGCTTATCTGCTTGGCCGGGTTTACTTGGATGCTGGCGGCCAAGTACACTGATTTTCCTATTGGAGTACTAAGGATAACAATAAGATGAGTATTTGGTTTCGCCCCATCACCCTGGAAGATTGTGCCAAACTGGATGTTGGTATGAGTGGCAAGGGCACCCTGATGCAGACACTGGGGATCCGCATCACTGAGATAGGTGATGACTATATGGTGGCCAGCATGCCGGCGTCTCCGGCTATCCACAATCCACTTGGAATAGTACATGGTGGTGCCAATGTGGCACTGGCAGAGACGGTGGCCAGCTATGCCGCCAATTTTGCGGTGGACTTTGAAAACTACTATTGTGTCGGTCAGGAGATCAACGCCAATCACCTGCGGGCAGCTCGCAATGGTGAACTTAAGGCAACCGCCAAAGCGGTACATTTGGGGAAACGCAGCTCTGTCTGGGAAGTGCTTATTCATAACAGCGCCGGTGAGCTGACCTGTATCTCCCGTATGACCGCGGCCGTGATCAAGCGTTAGGGCCATATGCTAGTGAGGCGCTTGCGTAAAAGCATAGATTAAGGCCATTTTATCAGTTTGTTTTTCAAGATTATTTCACCCGCATGGGCAACGGGCCTAGTTGCAATTGGGTAGATTGCCAACAGGCCCAAAGCCGATGTTTTAGCACCAGTATTCATTTTTGCTCCTGTTTGTTAGCGACTATCCTTATAGGCGAGGGTTCGGGAATTGGCATTCAGGGGTGTCATGATTCGAAGACTGTCACTGCTGTGAAATAGGGGATCTTGGATGGATACAATCAATATATGGGAGTGGGTCGGATATCTGGCATCAGTAGTGGTGGCCATCTCTCTGATGATGTCCAATATCAAACGGCTGCGCTGGTGGAACCTGCTTGGAGCGGCGCTGTTTGTTGCCTATGGTGTGGCCATTGCTGCATATCCTGTGGCTTTGGTGAACTTCTTTATAGTGCTTATCGATGCCTACTACCTGGTTAAACTCTATCGCATCCCTGCGCCTGAATTGCCGTCAAGTGATCAAATAAACGCTGAAAAATCAGATGATAAGTAAGCTGGCAAACCACCGGCGCCCGAGTAATCTCATGGTGCCGGTTTCTATAACATTTGTTTCTTTCGTGACAATATCTTCTTGTTCTGCTTTTAGCCGTTTTTCATCTTGACTGGCAGTCACTGTCATCTCGGTTATGCATTTCTTTATCCCCGTTTCTCAATCTCAAACTCAAAGCAATCTATAAACGGGATTGTGATAATCAGTTTTAATCGTTTTTTAAAGCGTGGTTGTTTGACTAAGATGACCACATCGCCAATATGACTGCTCAAGGGAGCACCTATGGCTACCATATATGATGTGATTGAAAACTGGTTAAACGAAACAAAGGACTAAGGAGCACGAGATGAGTCAGAAGCAATATATCACCAGCCAGAGCGGCGCCCCTATCGCAGACGATCAGAATTCCCTCTCCGCCGGAGAGCGTGGTCCGCTGTTGCTGCAGGACTGGCACCTGATTGAAAAGTTGGCCCACTTCAACCGCGAGCGGATCCCAGAACGGGTAGTGCATGCCAAGGGCACAGGTGTTTATGGTACCTTCACTGTGACCAATGATATGAGCCAATACACCATAGCCGAACATTTCCAGGGTGTTGGTACCCAGACCGAGGCCTTTGTTCGTTTCTCGACCGTAGGCGGTGAAATGGGCAGCGCCGATGCCGAGCGCGATCCCCGTGGCTTTGGAGTACGTTTCTACACCAAGCGCGGCAATCACGACATAGTGGGCAATAACACCCCCACCTTCTTCCTGCGTGATGGCATCAAGTTTCCTGATTTTATCCACACTCAGAAGCGTAATCCGCACACCAATTTGAAAGATCCTCAGGCGATGTGGGACTTCTGGTCGCTCAACCCTGAGTCCTTGCATCAGGTGACTGTATTGATGTCTGACCGAGGCATTCCGGCCAACTATCGGCAGATGCATGGCTTTGGCTCGCATACCTTCTCATTTTGGAATGCCAAGGGTGAGCGCTTCTGGGTCAAGTTCCATTTCAAGACAGAGCAGGGGATAGCTAACCTGACTGAAGAGCAGGCCGCCAAGGTGAAGGGAATCGATCCGGATCATGCCCAGCGCGACATGGTGGCGGCAATCCAGGATGGTAATTTCCCCCGTTGGAAGCTCAAGGTACAGATAATGCCGGAAGCCGATGCCAATACTTACCATATCAACCCGTTTGATTTGACCAAGGTATGGCCACATAAGGACTACCCGCTGATCGAGGTTGGGATACTGGAGCTCAATCGTCTGCCACAGAACTACTTCGCCGAAGTGGAGCAGGTGGCACTGGCGCCGAGTAACCTGGTTCCCGGTGTTGGCGCGTCGCCGGACAAGATGTTGCAGGCTCGCCTGTTTGCCTACGCCGATGCCCAGCGTTATCGGATAGGAGCCAACTATAACCAGTTGCCGGTGAACTGTCCTCACGCGACTCAGGCCAATCACCATCAACGTGCCGGTGCCATGGCCGGGGCTCAGTGCCCTTACCATGGAAGTCAGACAGGTGGCGATGCGTCGGCAAACTATGGCCCCAACTCGCAGCCAAGCGGCCTGCAGGATGCGACCGAGTTCAAAGAGCCGCCACTGCGCCTGGATGGTGAAGCCGACAGATACAGCCGTTATGGCCAGGATGACTACACCCAGGCAGGCAACCTTTACCGCCTGTTGCCGGAAGAGGAAAAGGCCAGGCTTATCAGTAATATCTGCGGTACTCTGAGTCAAGCGACTCAGGATGTGCAGCAGCGAATGATAGGCCACTTCAGCCAGGCCGATGCCGACTATGGCCGCCGGGTGCAAGAGATGCTGGTCAGCTGATAGTTGCACGCCGGAAATAAAGGGGCAGCTTGAGCTGCCCCTTTTGCGTTGTCAGCGGTTTTCCTACTCCCACAACAGGGTGGCTATCCCCAAGAGGGCAAACAGCAGGGCGCAACCTCTGTGGATCCAGGTCATGGGCAGCTTGTCGGCACTGAAATGGCCGGCCAGCACCACGGGAACATTCGCCAACAGCATGCCGACAGTGGTGCCTGTTACTACCATCAGCAGGCTATCGTATTTGGCCGACAGCACCACGGTTGCGACCTGGGTCTTGTCACCCATTTCGGCGATAAAGAACAGCAAACAGGTAGCTACGAAGGGGCCATAGCGGTAGAAACGGCTCTCTTCGGCATCGACCTTATCGGGTACCAGCACCCAGAGGGCGATGGCAAAGAAACTGCCGGCAACAAGGTAACGGCCGATATCGGCGCTGAGCCAACCCATGGCCCATTGGCCCAGCCAGGCGGCGGCAAAATGGTTGAGCAGGGTGGCGATAAGGATCCCTGAGATAATTGCGGTCTTGTTTTTGAAACGAGCGGCCAACAACAGGGCCAACAGCTGAGTCTTGTCACCGATTTCGGCTACGGCGACAGTGAGAGTTGAGGCGATGAGTGCTTCCAAAATGGGCGTTCCTTCGGGGTGGCAAAATTCCAAGCACAGTCCACCGCCCACCCCTTTATATTTGTGCGGTATACCGTGCTCAGGTCTTGCCTGGCAAGCCTAAACTTGCTGTAAGCACCATGGCATGAGGCCAAGTGTGTTGATGCTTACCCCTGGGCGGGACCCAGGTTAGCTACTCCCCTAAGACAGAGGCGGCCATTATAACCATAAAGCTCGCCATGGCAACACTGCTCTGATTTCGATAAAAATGAGATTTCTTTGTCTGGGAAAGAGTGTGGCGCGATTTTTACGCCGCTGAAGGTCGAGAAAATGGTTTATGTTTCCGTTTGATAGCCCTGCATCAGGAATCAAGTAGAAGCATAAGGTAACTGGCCGATAGTCGCGCTTCCCCGCTTGCCCAAGGGCTGTGGCTCTGTTAATGTCCCGGTTAAGTTAATTTTTGAGAAAGAGCCTCAGTGTTGAGTTTGCATCTTTGCAGTCCCCAATTCCGCTGTCCACGATTTAGTTAGCCCCAGTGGCTTGGTGGCATACCTCTTCTGTTTGCTGAGCTGTTGGGGCCAATGAAACTCCGTAAGGCGGAATTTCATCTGCGGCCAAGACGTTACAGCTTGCCAGCTGCGCTGACAATTCGCCTTTCCCCTTGGGTAAATCTGACCTTAAAGATAACAAGACAAAAGAACAGGACGAATTTTAGTGAACTTAAAAATATTGGGCTCTGTAGCCATAGTCGCGGGTACTGCGATTGGCGCCGGTATGTTGGCCTTGCCACTGGCAACAGCTGCCATGGGCTTGCTTCCGGCACTGCTATTGATGTTGGTCATTTGGGGCATTTCCGCCTACACCTCACTGTTGATGTTGGAAGTCAATCTGCGCTCCGGCGTGGGGGATAACCTGCATGTCATTACAGGTAAAGCCTTGGGTAAGACGGGGCAACTGATTCAAAGCGCCGCTTTTCTCAGCCTGCTGTTTGCCCTGACCGCCGCCTACTTGACCGGTGGCGCCGAGCTACTGATGCTCAAGGCCAAGGCCTGGTTCGATATGACCCTGGATGGCCAGGATGCGGTGCTGCTGTTTACCTTGGCTCTGGGCAGTTTTGCCGCCTTGGGAGTCGGCTGGGTCGATAAGCTCTCCCGCGGGCTGTTTTCTGCCATGATAGTCATGCTGGTGCTGGTGGTACTGTTTTTGCTGCCTGAGGTGAATATGAATACCTTACTGGAGCAGGCGCCGACCGATTCCTATGCCAAGGTGTGGCTTGCCGCCGTGCCTGTGGTGTTTACCTCTTTTGGTTTCCATGTCTGTATTGCCACTCTGGTGCGCTATCTTGATGGTGACACGGTTTCCCTGCGCAAGGTGCTGCTGATAGGCTCCGGCATTCCGCTGGCCTGCTATCTGCTTTGGTTGTTGGTGACCCTGGGTACTGTCGGCGGTGATACCATTCATGGCTTTGGCGGTTCACTGTCGAAACTCATCAGTGCCTTGCAGGCGATCAGCGAGCAGCCTTTGGTGAGCAAGTGCATTGGGCTGTTTGCCGACTTGGCGTTGATCACCTCGTTTCTTGGAGTGACCCTGAGCCTGTTTGACTTCAGCGCCGAGCTTATCCGCGCCAAGAGTAACTTTGTCGGCCGCCTGCAGACCTGGTTGCTGACCTTTATTCCGCCGCTGGCCTGCGCCCTGTATCTGCCAGAAGGTTTTTCGGCGCTGCTGGGCTTTGCCGCCGTGCCTTTAGTGGTGATCATCATCTTCCTGCCGATAGCCATAGCACTGAAACAGCGGCGTGAGTCGCCGGAAGGCTACAAAGTTGCCGGTGGCAAACCGGCGATGGCACTGATGGCCCTCCTGGGGATAGGCATTATAGCTGCCCAGTTGTATGCGACGCTGGGGGCCTAAGCGAAGCCCTTTGTAAGGGAATTTTTCCGAGTCTGTAGCCGCTTGGTAGTCTGTGTTAAAGTCGGGACTTGTGCCCGGCTTTTTTGTTGCACAAAAACAACAAATTGAACTGATACCAGCGAATGGACTTACTAGAATGAAAAAATGGTTACTTGCAACGGCCATAGCTACCAGTTTTGGTGCTCAGGCCGATGAGGGTATGTGGCAGCCCTACCAATTGCCGGCCATGGCCGATGAACTCAAGGCCAAAGGACTGGAAATAGACGCCAAGTCTATTTCCAAGCTGACCGAATTCCCGATGAACGCCGTGATAAGCCTGGGCGGCTGCACCGCGTCTTTCGTTTCGCCCAAGGGGCTGGTGGTAACCAACCATCACTGTGCCTACGGCTCCATCCAGTACAACTCCACCCCGGAGAAGAATCTGCTGCGTGATGGCTTCCTTGCGAAAAACTTTGCCGAAGAATTGCCGGCAACTCCGGGCTCGCGGGTATATGTCACCGAAGAGGTCACCAATGTGACCGACAAGGTCAAGCAAGGCCTGGACAACAAGCAGGGCGACGCTTTCTACAAGGGCGTCGAGGCGGCCGAGAAGTCACTGGTGGCCCAGTGTGAAAAAGAAGATGGCTATCGCTGTCAGGTTTACAGCTTCCACGGTGGTCTTGAGTACTATCTGGTGAAGCAGCTGGAAATCCGTGATGTTCGCCTGGTGTATAACCCGGCGGCCAGCGTGGGTAAGTACGGCGGTGATGTCGACAACTGGATGTGGCCGCGCCATACGGGCGATTTTTCCTTCTACCGCGCCTATGTCAACAAAAATGGCAAGCCGGCCGATTTCTCCAAGGATAACGTACCTTACGAGCCCAAGAGCTTCCTCAAGGTGTCGGCCAAAGGGGTCAAGGAAGGGGACTTTGTGATGGTGGCCGGTTACCCGGGCCGCACCAACAGATACCGCACCGGCAATGAAGTGGAAAACCAGTTTGAGTGGTCTTACCCACAAGGCAAGGAGCTGCGTGAGCGCTTTATCGAGATCATTAAAGAGACGGCCCCGGAAGGCAGTGATGAGCGCATCAAGTACGAGAGCCTGATCGCCGGTCTGGCCAACTATGCCAAGAACTTCACCTCGATGATCGAGTTCTATGGTAAGTCGACCATGCTGGAAGACAAGCGTACCCTGGAAGCCAAGCTCAAGAGTTGGATCGATGCCGACAGCAGCCGCAAGGCCCAGTATGGTGAGGTGTTGGCACAGTTGGACAAGCTGGTCGCCCAAAGCCAGGCAGATCAGCAGCGTGACATTATCCTGGGCTATCTGGGGTATACCACTATGTTGCCAACGGCCCGCGAACTCTATCGTCTGGCCAATGAAAAGGCATTGCCGGACATGGAGCGCGAGCCGGGTTTCCAGGAGCGTGACATGATCCGCTTCAAGGCCGGTATGGAGCGTATCGATCGCCGTTATGCCGCCAGTGTCGACAAGGCGCTGGTGTTTGAGATGCTCAAGCGTTATGCAGCGCTGCCCAAGTCTGAGCGGCTGCCGGCGCTGGACAAGTACTTCGGCATAGGCAACAAGCTCGATGAGGCCAAGCTGAAGAAGACTCTGGACAAGATGTACAAGAATACCAAGCTGGATAACAAAGATGTGCGTCTGGCCTGGATGGACAAGTCGGTTGCCGATTTCAAGGCCTCGAAAGATCCTATGATCCAGTTTGCTGTGGCCTTCTATGACACAGGTATGCAGCTGGAGCAGAAAAAGAAAGAGTTGGCCGGTGAGCTGATGAAGGTGCGTCCTCAGTACATGGAAGCCATCATTGCCTACAACCGTGAGCAGGGTAAACCTGTGTATGCCGATGCCAACTCCAGCCTGCGGGTGACAGTTGGCCATGTGAAGGGCTACTCACCCAAAGATGGTCTCTACGCCGTACCTTTCACTCGTCTGGAAGGCATAGTGCAGAAAGACACAGGGGTTGAGCCTTTCGATGCTCCCAAGAAAGAGCTGGAGCTTATCAAGGCCAAGCAATATGGTGACTTCTACTTCAAGGATATTGACTCGGTACCGGTCAACTTCCTCTCAACTCTGGATACCACAGGCGGTAACTCAGGCTCGCCAACCCTCAACGGCCGTGCCGAGCTGGTGGGACTGCTGTTTGACGGTGTTTATGAGAGCATCATAGGTGACTGGAACTACGACGATAACATCAACCGCTCCATTCAGGTGGACAGCCGTTACATGCTGTGGGTGATGAAGTATCTGGATAATGCAGACAACCTGCTGCAAGAGATGGAAATCGTTAAGTAAGCTTTGCCATCAACAACAATCCCCGCCAAGTTGCGGGGATTTTTTTAGCTAGCGCAGGGGGATTGAGAGTTGCAGAGCCTGAAGGCGCGCCCGATTCAACAGCTCACATACCCCTGTGGCCGGGCGTTCAAGGTTGGCGGGCAAACATTGCAGTACCCCGTGGGCTTTGGCCAATGATGACTAGAGGAGGTTTATGTCTTACGGTAGGGAAGTGCTTCTTTGGGCCCTTATCAGGGCCCAAAGCGCGTAGATTTAGCCTTTGATACTGAAGCTGCCTTGCATTACGGCCCAGTGGCCGGGGAAGGAGCAGAAGAAGTTATAGCTTTCTTCCTGTGTCATGCCTTCGGTGCTGAAGCTGATGCTGACTGATTCGCCGCCACCAACCAGAGGAGTATGGGCAATGACCCGCTCATCACCGGCTTTAACATAGGCGGCATCGGCGCCCGCTGCCATACCATCAGTGGCAATGCCCTGCATATCGGCGCTCTTGCTCAGAACCCAGTTGTGGCCCATGGCTGTCACAGGTAGGGTGCCGGAATGAGTCAATGTCAGTTCTACCGTCTTGCAACTGGCGGGAACGCTGAGTTCTTTGGTATCAAATTGCATCGCATCGTTGGCTGTGATGGTCAGGCTGCATTCGTCGGCGCTGGCAGTACTGCTGATAACGGCGCCGGCTCCCAACAGGGTAATACCCGCGAGTCTCTTGGTTAACTTATTCATTTTCAATTCCTTTTCTGGTTTTAGGGTCGATATTTCTCTCGACAGTACGAGAGCCCCGCAGGCTCCCGCCTGGGTTAATCATAACGGTATCTAGCTTAAATGAGAATTAATCTCAGAATTTTAACTGTCAGCCGTGGCAGGAGCAGCTGACAGTTGCTTGGGCTGTGATAGACTGACAGCCGAATCAATACTTGCCACGGAGGCACTCATGAAAGGTCCTGGTTTTTGGTCATCTCTTGTTCTGGGCGGCATATTGCTCACAAGCCCTTTGGCGTTGGCCGACGACAGCGCTCGTCGGGCCCAGGTGGAGCAACTGCTGCTGGAAATGCAGATGGACTCCATGATGGACACGGCATACACCCAGATGGAACAGATGATTTTGGGCATGCAACAAGAGTTCAATATCAAGGAGAGTGAAAAGCCTTTATTTGAAGAGTTTGCCCGTAAGAGCACGCAGATCTTCAAACAGGAACTGGGCTGGGACAAACTGAAGCAGCCACTGACAGATATTTATGTCAAGCATTACAGTGACAAGGAAATTGCCGATATGCTGGCGTTTTATTCCAGTGATACAGGGCGTTCCATGGTCGCCAAGATGCCGGCTGTGATGCAGGAGTCCATGATGATGACCCAATCGCTGAGCCAGGGGCTGCTGCCCAAAATGGAGCAACTGCAGCAGGAGTTTGCCAATAAGCTCAAGGCTCATAGAGAAGCCCATTCAGGCGAATAATTTGACTGGCAGTCAGTATAAAAAACGGGAGTCTATGACTCCCGTTTTTGTGGTGTTAATGGCTTGATTATAGCTCGCGGCGGTAGGGTATACCGCGCTGGGCACCATGGCGGGTCACGGCTATGGAGGCGGCCTTATTGGCAAAATCCACAGCTTGCTCTATGGTCAGTCCTTCACTTAAGGCCACCATCAGGGCACCATTGAAAGTGTCTCCTGCGGCCACAGTATCAATCACCTTGACCGGATAACTAGGCACCAGGCCCTCAAACTCGGGATGACGCACATAGGCGCCGCGACTGCCGAGGGTGATCACCACTGTGCCCACCCCTTTGGCTTGCAGCGCTGCAGCGGCTCTGGCGGCGCCGGCTTCATCTTCTACCTTGATACCGCTAAGGGCTTCTGCCTCGGTCTCGTTGGGAGTGATGATATCCACCAAGGCCAGCATATCGTCAGCCAAGGGGCCGGCGGGTGCCGGGTTTAGGATAGTCACTGTGCCCTGTTGCTTGGCCAGTTGCAGCGCAGCTTTGACTGATTCCAACGGCGTTTCCAGCTGTGCCAACAGATGGCTGGCGCCTTTGAACAGGTCTTGATGACAGTGGACATCTTCAGGCTCCAGGCTGGCGTTGGCACCTGCGGCCACTCCGATACAGTTTTCACCGCTATCACCGATGAAAATCATCGCACTGCCGGTCGCCATTGCCGGCATTTTCTTCAACCCCTGTGGGTGAATGCCATCGTCCAACCAACTCTTAATCATGGTATCGGCAATGGCGTCGTCCCCAAGATGGCAGATAAAGTCCACTCGGGTGCCAGGCTGTGCCAGTCTGGCGGTGGCGACCGCTTGATTGGCGCCCTTGCCGCCATGTTCCAACCGGTAGCTGCGGCTCATCAGTGTTTGCCCTGGCTCGGGCAGGTGACTGAATTCCATCACATGATCGGCGTTGGCACTGCCGATTATCACTAGTCTGCTCATATTTTAATCCTGATAGGCGTAGAGGCTATCAACCAGCAGATCCACAAAGCCTTCACGATCCAGATGCATCAGCACCTTGGCGTTGGCGGGTTTACCGGTCAGGTGGTAACGGTCGACTACAGTCATCCCTACAGTCAGCTCGCTCTGGGTTTCGATGGCCACATGGCAGTCCAGGCCGATGAACAGCTCAGGCTTGAGCAGCCAGGCTATGGTGCAGGGGTCATGCAGTGGTGCGCCATCAAAGCCCCACTTGGGATCCTTGTGGTAGATAACAAAGAATTCCAGCAGATCGGCAACACACTTGGCAACCTTGTTGGGAATCGCGCGGAAACGGGCCACATCCTGTTCCATGATCTGCGCCTCATGGGTCACGTCCAGACCGGCCATGACGATAGGGATCCCTGACTTGAACACCATGTCGGCCGCTTCCGGGTCAACAAAAATGTTGAATTCGGCGGCAGGGGTCCAGTTGCCGATACCGGCGGCGCCGCCCATCAGCACTATCTGTTCGATACGGGATTTGAGTTCGGGATAGGCACTCAGGAAAATCGCGATATTGGTCAAGGGGCCCGTGGGCACCAGAGTCACCGGCTGGCTGCTTTGGCGGATTTTTTCGGCCATCAGTTCCCAAGCCATCACTGGCTGAGGTTCAAAGGCGGGATCCGGCAGTTCAGGGCCATCGAGCCCGGATTCACCGTGAACATTGTCGGCAATGATCAGTTCCCTTGCCAAAGGCTTGGGGGCGCCGCTGGCTACAGGTATATCGGTTCTGCCCAGTAG
>Ga0114983_1001056_pt1 | contig 11149 bp, 10 predicted proteins | sample Shrwel_input2_RT_FD_87182 | JGI IMG/M metagenome (GOLD analysis project Ga0114983, IMG submission 87182) | Subsurface microbial communities from deep shales in Ohio, USA - Utica-3 well 1 S input2 RT | ecosystem: Environmental > Aquatic > Deep subsurface > Shale gas/oil reservoir > Produced...
CTATAAAGGAGATAGATATGTATATAGTCACCGGCGGGGCCGGATTCATCGGCAGCGCCTTTGTCTGGGAGCTTAACCGGCGCGGGATCGAGGATATCCTGATAGTGGACAATCTGGGCTTTGAAGAAAAGTGGAAGAACCTGACCGGGCTCACGTTCCAGGACTACGCGCACCGGGACAAGCTCCCGGAGCTTCTGGAAAAGAACCGCCTTCCGGCCATCAAGGGCGTCATACACATGGGGGCCTGTTCCAGGACAACGGAGAAGGACGCGGAATTCTTGATGCAGAACAACCTGCATTACAGCCAGAGCCTGGCCCTGTACTGCGCGAGAAAGGACATCCGCTTAATCCACGCCAGCAGCGCGGCCACATACGGGGACGGGGGCAAGGGCTTCAGCGACGATCACTCCACCCTGCCCGCATACCGCCCTTTGAACATGTACGGCTATTCCAAGCACCTCTTCGATCTGTGGGCGCTTAAAAACGATCTTTTGTCCCGGATGGTGGGGCTAAAATTCTTCAATGTCTTCGGCCCCAATGAATACCACAAGGGGGATATGAAAAGCGTGGTCTGCAAGGCATACCACCAGATAAAAGAAAAAGGGAGTCTCGGCCTGTTTCGCTCCTACCGCGAGGAATATCCCCACGGGGGGCAGATGCGGGATTTTATCTACATAAAGGACTGCACCCGGGTAATGGCCTGGCTTTTGGAACACGAGGACGTCTGCGGGATATTCAATCTGGGTACCGGCACCCCCCGGACCTGGAACGACCTGGGCCGGGCGGTGTTCCGGGCCATGGACCGGGAGCCGGACATCGAATATATTGATATGCCCCGGCCCCTGCGCGCCAAATATCAGTATTACACCCGGGCGGAAACGGCCAAACTGGAGGATACCGGATGCCCCCTGGACTTCACTACCCTTGAGGACGGGGTGCGGGATTATGTCCGCAACTACCTATCCGAGGAAAACCCTTACCTGGACAGCGGGGACTAAAAACACCTAAATAATCCGGCCGGATAGGGCCGGATTATTTATTGCGGCCTTTGCGGCTCGGCGGTTCGATTATAGATCTCTTCACACAAAATCCGGGTCCACGGCCGCCCGGCCGTTGTCCAGGATAAGCCGCATATAGTCCAGGGTGGACTTGTCCACCGGGGTGATGGCGAACTCCCGGCGGCAGGAATCGCACCTGGCCATGCCCGGTTCGCTGCTGGCCAAAAGCGGCACTTCCCTTCCGCAGTGCGGACAGGGATACATAAGCACCAGTTCCATTTTTACCGGCCTGACCGGGGCGAAAAACTGTTTTCCGGACATATCCTTCCTTTTATATTAAAGTCCCCCTCTTTCCCGGGGGAGTTGTTTAGCTTAAGACGGAGAACCGAAAAGACTCCTTCCGGTCATTTCCCGCGGTTTTTTTAGCCCGGCCAAAAAGAGCAGGCCGGGGGCCACGTCCCCGAGCACTCCTTCCGCGGCAACCGGCAACTCCGGGCGCCGGGGGTAGAGAAGCACCGGCACCTTGTTCAGGCTGTGCGAGGTCTTGGGATTGCCCGCCTCGTCCAGCATATCATCGGCATTGCCGTGGTCGGCGGTGATGATCGCCTGCCCCCCGCACTCGTCCACGGTTTCCAACACCCGGCCCAGACACTCATCCACCGCCTCGCAGGCCCGGATCACCGCGGAAAAATCCCCGGTATGCCCGACCATATCCAGATTGGCGAAATTGCAGATATATAAATCGTATGAGCCGGATTTAAGTTTGGAACACAGGGTGTCCGCGACCTCGAAAACGCTCATTTCCGGCTTTTTATCATAAGTGGACACTTCCCGCGGAGAAGGGATCATTATCCTATCCTCGCCCGGGAACGGCTCTTCATCCCCGCCGTTAAAGAAATAGGTGACATGGGCGTATTTTTCCGTTTCCGCCAGGCGCAGTTGCGTATATCCGGCCTCGGAAACCACCCCGCCCAGGATTTTTTCCAGATGCTGGGGAGGGAAAAGCACCGGCAGGGGGAACCGGGCGTCGTAGCTGGTCATGCTGGCCATCTCCACATCCGGGTGCACCTCCCGCTCGAACTCGGCAAAATCGGGATCGAAAAAGGCCCGGGTAAGCTGTCTGGCCCGGTCCGCCCGGAAATTGAAAAATATCACCGCGTCCCCGGGCCGGATGCATTCCGGACTTTCCCCCTCGCTTGAGACCACGGTGGGAGGTATAAACTCATCGGTTATCCCTTGCTTGTAATAATCATCCATGCACCGCACAGGGTCCGAAGTCCTTTCTCCCCGGCCGAGCACGAGCGCCTCATAGGCCGCCTTTGTCCTCTCCCAGCGCTTGTCCCGGTCCATGGCGTAAAACCTGCCGCACAGGCTGGCGATTTTACCAAAGTCGCGGCTCTTTAAAAATTCCTCAAGCTCCCGGATATATCCCTTTCCGCCGTGCGGAGACGTGTCCCGGCCGTCCAAGAAACAGTGGACAAAGCTGGAGTTCACCCCTTTTTCCCGGGCGATATCCAAAAGCGCCTGCAGATGCCGCTGATGACTGTGCACCCCGCCGTCCGAAACCAGTCCCAGAAAATGGACCCGGCCCCGGCATGTGCTGAAAAGATCCTCAAGCACCTTGTTTTCCCGCAGGCTGCCGTTTTCAATGGCCATGTTTATGCGCATGATATCCTGATAAACCACCCGGCCCGCGCCCAGGTTCAAATGCCCCACCTCGGAGTTGCCCATCTGCCCCGGGGGCAGTCCCACGGCCTCGCCGCAGGCGGAAAGAAGCCCGAACCCGTCTACAAGCAGGCGGTCCATATTCGGGGTGGAGGCCCTGGAGATCGCGTTTCCCGGCCCGGCCGGGGCATAGCCCCATCCGTCCAGGATCAAAAGCAATAGCGGCAGATTTCCATTACCCATTTTCCGCCTCCGGGGGCGGATCGATCTCCCGGGCCTTGGACCAGAAACCGTCCAGGTTGTAGAATTTGCGGGTATCCTCCAGGAAGATATGCACCACCACGTCGTTCAGGTCGATAAGCACCCAATCCCCGGGACGGTAGCCCTCCATCCCCAGGTATTCCATTTTTTCATCTTTCAGCATGCGCAAAAGGTTGTCCGCCAGGGTCTGGGCCTGACGCACGTTTTTGGCGGTTACCAGGACCACGCCCTCGAAAACGCTGGACAGGGGAGTCACATCCAAAAGCCGGATATCCAGCCCTTTTTTCTCTTCCATCCACCGGCCCAAAACCCGCAGCTTGTCATCTAGGGCATTAGGCGCTATGGAAATATTTTCATTCATTATTTTCCTCCGGAGTCGGTTGCTGAAGTAAATATGCCTGAACCTAATAAATTATCGTCCGCAGCGCAAACAGCCAGATTCTATCCGGCCACCCGGCGCAGACTTTTGTATATCCTGGCCGCATTGCTCTGGGCCGCGGCCGGAGGAGTCCTCATAACCAAGGCCGGGCACTGGCTCCTTCCCCTGTCGGGGGCGGTCAAATACCCTTTGGCCCTGTGCGGCCTCATCCTGGGGTTGGCCGGATATCTCGGCCCATTTTCCTCCCTGGCGAAAAAAAACATGCGCCGCATCCGGCAAAAACCGCAGCGTTCCTGCCTGTTCGGCTTCCAGGCGGCAAAGAGCTATCTCTTGATCGGATTCATGATCGTTTTGGGGCTCTTGCTTAAAAGCTCCGCTCTCCCCCTCAAATATCTGGCTGTATTGTATCTGGCTGTGGGGACCGCCCTGGTCCTGTCCAGTCTGCTTTATTACCCTCGCATACTCGGGAGAAATCATGGACATAAATGACTACCACACCCCGGAAAACTCCCACTCCACCGCGGCAGGTCTCTTTCCCACGCCTTTTTTCTACCTGAATGCCACCAGAGTGGTCTTCCGGGCGGCCGGTCTGGCCAAAAACGGGCTCTATGACGATAAAAAATGGATCCGGGACAGCTGCCTTATAATCTCCCTTTTGGAAAAGACCGGCTGCCGCCTGCATGTAACCGGCCGGGAGAACTTTGCCCAAGCCCCCTCACCCCGGGTATTCGTGGGCAATCATATGAGCACCCTGGAGACTTTCGCCCTGCCCTGCCTTCTTCAATGCGAAAAAAAGCTCACCTTTGTGGTCAAGAAAGAACTGGTGGACTACCCGGTTTTCAAACATATCATGCGCAGCCGGGATCCGGTGGTGGTGGGCCGCTCGAATCCCAGGGACGATTTCAAGACCGTGATGCGGGAAGGCACAAGGCGGCTCAAGCAGGGCACATCCATTATAATATTCCCGCAGACCACCCGTTCCCGGGGTTTTTATCCGAAACAATTCAACTCCATGGGGGTCAAGCTGGCCAAGCGGGCCGAAGTCCCGGTGGTCCCGGTGGCCCTGAAGACAGACGCCTGGAGCACGGGAAGGCTGCTAAAGGATTACGGTCGGATAAGACCCTCCAGGGACGTGTATTTCGCCTTTGACTCGCCCATGACCGTTTCCGGAAACGGGAAAAAGGAACATGAAAGGTGCGTGGAGTTCATATCCGACAGGATCGATAAATGGAACAGGGCTTGAGGAAAAGACAACCATGAAATATCCTGCTCTGAAGACAGCGCTTTTTGCCGCCGGACTTATGCTCCTTTTTTTATCCCCTCCCCTGCGGGGAGAAGAGCTAGACATGAATTGCACCCGGACCCCGGACTGCCCCCCGGGGTATGTGTGCAAACAAAACGTGTGTGTAACCGATCCGGGCCGGGAGAACCGCTGCGACCCGTTTTCCGAGGGAAACGGGACCTGTCCGGACTCGGATGTGGATCTGGATGAACTGGAATCCAGAATCAGGTCCGAAAATAAGGACACGGATACCAAATGGGATTTTTGATCAAAACCGCCCGTCCGCGAACAAGGGAGTTTTCATGTACCGCAATTATCTAAAAGCCGTGGCCGCCATACTGGCCTTTTTGGTCCTGAGCGCCTGCGCCGCAAAAAGCCATTCCCCGGCCTATCTGAACGTGGCCGCACTAAAAACCAACCTGGAAAAGAGAGTAAAACGCGTTTTGGCCGACTCGGACAAAAACCCCCCGGAGATACGGATCAACCGCACCGTGCCCGCGGAGATCTCCATAGCCGGGTCCACGGTCCATCTGTTCGCCGTGAATATCTCCTTTCTGGAGCAAAACGGGAAAAGACCGGCCCGGGAAATGACCCTTCTCGTTGATCCGGCCGGAGAGCTGGAATTTTCCGATTTGAGCCTGATTGCAACCGGTCAGGATCCGGCGCGCGAGGCCCTGGATCTGGCCGCAAAAAAGGATGTCCCCCCCGGCCTGGGCGATTTGGTTTTTCAGGGAAACGGAACCGCGGAAGTTCTCCTGGTATCCGATCCCTTTTGCCCATACTGCCGGCTGGGTTTTCGCTACCTGAAGGACAAAAAACAAAAGATAAAACAATTGCGCATGCTCCAGTTCCCGTTTGCCTCCCATCCCGGGGCGCAGACCTCTGTGTTGGCCCTGTTCGCGGCCGCTTCCCACCCGGGGAACTCCTTTTCCCGGGCCGCGGATTTCGCCTACAACGGGCTCAGCTCACCGGATAAAAAAAATAAAAGCCGGGCAAATGAATTTATATTGAGCCAATTCAGCCGTGAATTTCCGGATGCTTTCCCCTCCGATCCCCGAAAAGCCCTGGAAAATATCCGAGAACGTTTTGACCACAAAATGCAAGCCCAGATCCGGGAAGCGGAAAAACTGGGGGTATCCGCCACCCCGACCATCTTTATAAACGGCATCCCGGTGCGGGGTTTCGCCCCGGAACGAATAGACCGGCTGCTTAAAAAATAGCCCCAATGGAGACAGTCATCAACCAAGCCGCTTCCCCGCCGGTAATAACCGGAGACGGACAACTCATCGAGGTAGGAGAGGTCCACTACAACCAGGAAATGAGCGCCCCGCAAATCCGGGGTACCCTTTTGTTTAAAGATGCCGGAGACGCCCTGCGCGGGCTCATGCGCGACCTGCGGGACCGGGCGGAGAAAGAAGGTGCCCGGCTGGAGGATCATTGTCAGATAAGCGGGCGCAGCGGCCATTCCCGCATCGGCATAGATATCCGCATCCCGGGGACCGAGGTGGGCATATCCGATCACAAGCGCACTTTGACCCTGCCGGTGGATATCACCGCCCTGAACAGCGATCTGGCCGGTTCGCTCTCCGAGCTGCAGAGCATTGTCCAGGAAAGCCCCATTGATTTCGGCCGTCTGTTCATCCCCCTTTCCCCGCCGCTTTCCCGGGAAGGAGTCCGGCAAGCCTTGCGAGACGGACGGCTTCTCCTCCCTTCCGAGCATGAAATAAAGCCGGACGGGTGCATAGAGATTCCCCTGGACGACATCCGCTATGTGCTTTCCAGCCGGCTCATCCAGATCGGACGCAATTTCTCGGAGATGATAGTCCGGGGAAAACACGGGCTGAACCTGTTCCAGAACGAATCTCCGTCCGGACTGCCGGCCATACTGGACAACCGGGAATTTCTGGTCAGTGCGGTCCGCATTTCCCTGGGCCCGTTCACCGCCTTTATCCAGCGCGAACTGAACAAGCCGGAGATTTTCCACCTGGCCTCCAGGCTTCTGGACGGGATCAAGACCTCCGGCCTCGCCGTGCCCAGGCATGTGGAAATATACAATTGCTCCGGCGAAGTGGTGGATCTGGGGGATCTGCGGGTCCGCATCCGGCTGTACCCGGCGGAAAAAAGCGTGGCCGAGATCGCCGACCGCATCCTTGTTCCCGGCAAAGCAGCGGAAATCCTGGACCGGGGAGTGGATTTCGCCGAACTCTCGGACATCTTTGAGCCCAAAACAGTGGACACCCTGGGGGACGAAATCACTTCCTCCCCGCGCCTGGGCGGATCATATGCCCGGATATTCATGCCGGACAAGATATTGAACATCCCCTGGGAGGAAGTCCAGGGCAGATGGATCCCGGAATTCCAGTGGCGGCTGGTTTACGAGGCCGCCCGGGGCAACCTGGTGGAAGGTGTTCTGGCCGGGGAGGAAATCCCCAGGCGGTTCCACATGTTCATGAAGGATCTGGCCTATGTGGGCGGAGAGCAGAATTTGTCCAAGATATTCGTCTCCGACTCCCTGCCCCCGGTGGACACCCTGCGTGTACTCAAACGAAACGGCATCGGGGTAATCCTCGTCCGCAGCCTGTCTCAGCGCATGGAAGGCAGCGCCGCCCGGCCGGAATACTATCTGGACCAGACCATATACGAGGAGCTTTGCACCCTGGAAAGGGAGGGCATGCGCTTTTATCTGCAGGTCATGGAAAACGGGCGCAGCCACGTCCGGGAATTCTACAAGGGATTCTGGGTCACCGCCCGGGGCAAGCAGGGCCTGGACAAGTGTCATACCACTATCTCCGTGTTCGGCTCGGTAACCGAGGAACTCCAGGACTTGCTTTTGGGGCAGTTCACCGATTTTTTGACCAGCCTGCAAAAAGACTCCCGCTTGAAGGACCGCTTCGCGGTGGCCCACGGCAGCGGCCCCGGGGTGATGAAGGCCATAGACGACGCCGCCCGCTCCCTGGGGATCATGCGCCTCGGGGTGGGTATAGACGGGGAAAAGATCGGGCAGACCTCCAATCTGAATCCGGACGCCCTGGCCATGTTCGTCAGCCTGGCCCTGAACACCCGCCAGGACATCCTGGACCGGCGCTCCCTTTTCAAAATATTCAATATCGGCGGGTTCGGAACCAGCTATGAGATAAACATGGCCCTGACCTTCATGAAAATCGGCCATTGCCTGCCCGCTCCGTATATCTTTGTCGACCCCTTCGGCCTGGGTCCCAACGGAAAACATCTGTGGCGGCAGGCCATCGACCAATTCAAGACCCTGACCTCGCCCAGCGGCAACGGAGAGGTCAAAATGCCTCCCCTGGGTCCGGCCTGGGTGCACCGCTGCTGCCATCTGGTAAGCTCCTATTCCGAGGGCCTGGAGATAATCAGCCGCTTTATCGACTCCCCCCTGGAGTATTGGCAAAAAGCGGAGATCGACCTCAATCAGGTCAAACGGGCCCGGGACAGCCTGTACAGCGCCGGAGTGCCCATACCTCCGTATATCGACAACGCCCTGGAGTAATGGACTTGTCAAATAGGGATACTGGTTTTACTTAGATTACAAAGGTAAATTGAGGTAAATCAGCATGCGGCAGCTAAACATTAAAGTTGAAGTCTTCAAGGAAGACGACCTCTATGTGGCCGTTTGCCCTTCTTTACAATATGAGCACTGCAGGCATATCCAGAGCGAAATATTTTAAGCTTCTGGACAAGCTATCGTGATTTTCCCTCTGCTGTGCAAAATTTGCAGATTAAATATTGCAAATCATACCATCCCCCCGCTTTCAACCGTTCGCGGGTCCTCCCGCACTCCCGCCCGTTTAACCGGCGGGTTACGCCGCTTATCCAATTCCCGTTGCCTATTCGCGGCTTATAATCAATTTTGAACTTGATATAAAACCGACTCCGGCAATATCGTCGTCAGCATTGCCGTATTTAAGCGTGCTGTGCGGGGTCTGCTTTTCTTAACCAGCCGGAAACAAGGAGGCGGGCATGACCGATCATAATACCCGACTCGGGGACGGTTCTTCCTCCCCGGATACGCAGCATAAAAGCCGCTCCGTGCTTTTGAAGATCATTTTTTTCATCATCTCCGGATTGATCCTGGAAGGGATCCTCATCCTGGGATACACCGACCTGGATCTTAAGAAATTCTCCAGCAAGCAGGCGGAAGAAAACAAAAAATTCGTTTATGAACTCAAGGAAAAGAGCCTTAGGGACAAGGTCCAGCTGGCCTACAGCGTGGTGGGACGCTACTACCGGCAGTCCCGGGACACAAAGGCCCTGAAGGAGGCCGAGGCCGAGCACCTGAAAAAAATCATCGACACCGTGGCCAGCCAGCTATCCGGGACGTACGCGGAGCTAAAGGGCCGGCTTTCGGAGAAAAAAATCAAGTCCCGGCTCAAGAAACAAGTGGAAAATATCCGCTATGAAAACGGCAATTACGTTTGGATCCAGGACACGGACGGATACATGGTAATGCACCCCATAAAGCCGGGACTAAACGGCAACTATCTGCTGGACTTCGAAGATCCGGAGGGTACAAAACTCTTCAAAAAGATGGACGATATAGCCGAGGAAAAAGGCGGGGGCATGGTCTCCTACATGTGGGAAAAACCGGGTGCAAAGCAGCCAACGCCCAAAGTCTCCTACGTTAAACTCATCCCCGAACTTAACTGGATAATCGGGACCGGATCCTGGATCAAGGACATAACCGCCGAGCTGAAAAAGAAGGCCCTGCGGGAAGTGGGACAAATGCGCCTCTCCGACGGCAATTACTTCTGGATCAACAATATGCAACCGGAAATGGTCATGCATCCCATAAAGCCGAAGCTGAACGGGAAGGACCTGAGCGGATTCGAGGATGCCAAGGGCAAAAAACTCTTTGTGCAAATGGTCAAAAAAGCAAGGGAGAACGGCCAGGGGTTTGTGCGGTACTACTGGCCCAAGCCGGACAAGGAAGGAGACTTCCCCAAACTGTCCTATGTAAAACTGTTTGAGCCCTGGGGCTGGATTATCGGCATGGGCGTGTATATGGACGAGGTAAACGCCCGCATCGCAAAGAACCAGAAGCGGTTCACGCAGTCCCTGAACGCGGTTATAACCCGCGGGGCGCTGTTCGGCGGGGCGATAATCCTGGTTGTTTTGGGCATCCTTTTGTGGATGATAAGAAGGGATCTGAGCCGGCCCATACGCGCTCTGGTCTCCTATTCCGGACGGGTCTCGGAAGGAAACCTGGAAGCCGCCATCCAGGGAAGATTCAAGGGTGAGCTTAACATGCTCAAAACCGCGATCCAGACCATGGTGGGCAGCCTGAAGACAAAGATGTCCGAGGCCGAGGAAAAAAGCCGCGAGGCGCATGAAGAAACCCAAAAAGCCAGGCAGGCCCGGCAGGAGGCGGACGAGGCCCGCAAGCAGGCGGAAAAGGCCAAACGCGAGGGCATGCTCAAGGCGGCCGGAGAACTGGAGGATATCGTAAACAGGCTTTCCACTTCCTCCGAGGAACTGTCCGCCCAGGCCGAGGAAATAAACAAGGGCACATCCAAGCAGCAACAGCGGGTGGACGAGACGGCCACGGCCATGGAACAGATGAACAATACCGTTCTGGAGGTGGCCAAAAACGCCTCCGCATCCTCGGACAACGCGGAGCAGACAAAAGAGGAGGCCACCCGGGGCTCGGAGATCGTGAACAAATCTATCCAGAGCATAAACGAAGTCAGCCGCATGGCGGACGAACTTACCCGGAACATGAGTTCCCTGGATAAGCAGGCGTATTCCATCGGGAATATCATGAATACAATAAACGACATAGCGGACCAGACCAATCTTCTGGCCCTGAACGCGGCTATCGAGGCGGCCCGGGCCGGAGAGGCCGGACGGGGGTTCGCTGTTGTCGCGGACGAGGTGCGCAAACTGGCGGAAAAGACCATGGCCGCGACCAAGGAGGTGGAAGAATCCGTTCAGGCCATCCAGTCCTCCACCCAGGTGAACACGCAAAGCGTTTCCCAGGCGGTGCAGGCCGTAAAGGAGGCCTCGGAGCAGGCCCGAAAATCGGGGGAAGCGTTGGACTCCATAGTGGAGCTGGCCAACAGCACCGCCCGGCAGGTAAGCTCGATCGCCACCGCATCCGAGGAACAATCCTCGGCCAGCGAGGAAATAAACCGGGCCCTGGAGGAAGTGAACAACATCGCTTCCGGCACCGCGGAAAGCATGGCCGAATCGGTCAAGGCCATTCAGGAGCTGAGCCGTCAGGCGAGCAATCTGCAAAAGCTGATTACCCAGATGCAGGAGGAAAACAAATAAGACACAGTGAAAAGGTACGCGGCTCTTTATTCCTTGTGGCCCCGGATATAAATCCGGTTCTGGATTACCCGATCCCTCATTCATGACCCCGATCCGGGGTCCGGGATGCACGGGAATTGGCCTTCCTCCAGCGGCTAAATACGACCCTCGCTGTGGATTACCCGCCTGAAGCGGGTAATGACGAAAAGGGTGAAGTCCGCATTGTGTGGCGTTTGCCGACTTATTCGGAATCCCCCACTCGTCACCCCTGACGCCGATCAGGGGTCCAGGATAGAC
>Ga0114983_1001059_pt1 | contig 11140 bp, 14 predicted proteins | sample Shrwel_input2_RT_FD_87182 | JGI IMG/M metagenome (GOLD analysis project Ga0114983, IMG submission 87182) | Subsurface microbial communities from deep shales in Ohio, USA - Utica-3 well 1 S input2 RT | ecosystem: Environmental > Aquatic > Deep subsurface > Shale gas/oil reservoir > Produced...
GGCCGAACAGCGCGATCTCGGTGGCGGTGTCGAAGCCAAGCCCGAACAGGAAGCCGATCGCCGCCATGTGCCAGCTCTTGCTGACCAGCCGGAACAGCGGCCGGAACAGCCGAGCCAGCAGACCGCGGCCGGCGAGCAGCAGATCAAGATCGTCATCGCTGACCGGCAGCCCGGCGCGGACTCTTTGAAAGCCCGCCCAGACGCCCTTCAGGATCACCAGATTGGTCACTGCGATCAGCAGCAGGAAGAAGCCGGAGACACAGGTGGAAATCAGGCCGCCGATCTCGCGATAGCCGTCCATGCGCTGCTGCATTGCCGATGCCGCCAGCACGATGATGCCGACGGCGATGACGATCAGTGACGAATGGCCGATCGAGAACCAGAAGCCGACGGTCAGCGGCCGCTTGCCTTCCTGCATCAGCTTGCGGACCACGTTGTCGATCGCCGCGATGTGGTCGGCATCAACGGCATGGCGCAGCCCGAACACGTAGGCGAGCACGGCGGTGCCGAGCAGCGCCGGACTGTCGCCGAACACCGCGAGGCTGAGCGCCCATACCGCGATGTTCAGGCCGATCAACAGCGCGAACAGCGCTGCCAGCTTGTAGCGCTGGCCGTCGGAGGCGTCGCTGAAGACCGCCCTCAGCAAACGATCACCGGCACGCGCCGGGCCACGTGCGTGTGGCGGCCAGTCGGGCGTTCGGCGATTTCGTGTTCGAGCGCGTGCAGCGCATCGGGATCGGTCAAGCCCTTGGCGATCAGCAGTGTTTCAAGGCTGTCGACCCAGTGCTGGTAGTAGGTGTCGCCGAGATCGGCGTCGCCACTCGCCTGTGCTGTCTTGATTGTTGCGCCCAAGGTTTCCGCCCATTCGTTCCAGGTGAACGCGCCGCGCTGATGGCTGCGGATCACCAGCGCGAAGATTTGCGCTTCCCAGGGCTCGCGGAACACCGGGCCCTCGGCATCGGCAGGAATCGCCGGCAGGTCGGCGGGCAGGGCAGGCGCAAGGTGAAGGCTCATGGGGCGGGGTCGAGATAGCGGTCGAACAGGTCGATGTAGACCGAGTCGAGCGGCGAGGCGTCCGGTCCCCAGAGTTCCTGCGCGCTGAAGCGCACGCTGTAGACATGCTGCGGCTGGTGGCCGAGACCGTGGGCCACGGTGTCGTTGAACGAGAACGTGCCGTTGTCGGCCCGTACCGTGCCGCGCTTGCCGCGCACGTAGCGCGGCAGCCGCGTGTGATTGATCGGATGGATGTTCCGGGCGATCACCACATCTCCGGGCTTGAAGCGGGCCGGCTCGGTATTCGGCATGCGCGTCGAGGCGCCAGTGGCGAGCAGCGGTGCAACCATTTCCAGCGGCAGTGCGGGCATCAGTGCGGCTCCTTGCGGCCAGCGGCCTGCAGTTCGGCGATCCGGGCCTGCAGCTCGGCGTGGGTCACGGCGCCGCCCTGAATCAGCAGCGCTTCGATGGCATGCAGCCAGTGTTCGTAGTACGAGGAGCGCAGGTATTCGTGGCCCGGCATGCGCTCGATCTCGGCGCGGAACATGTCGATGTTGTAGAAGCCGCCGGCAAAGCCGCCGAAGAACAGCGCGAACACCCGCTCCTGTGCTTCGCGATCGATCGGCCCGAAGCCCTGCAGACCGCCCATGTCGTGGACCCCGTTCATGCCGAGGCTCCGACCGGCTTCGGCAGTCCGGTGCCGATCATCGAATCGCGAGTGACCAGCTCGATCAGTTCCGCTTCGCTGAGGCCTTCGCTGCCGGCCGGTCGTTCCGGCAGCACGAAGTAGCGCAGCTCCGCATTGGAGTCCCAGACCCGCACTTCCTTGTCGGCCGGGATGTCCACGCCGAACTCCTTCAGCACGCCTCTGGGGTCGATCACGGCGCGCGAGCGATACGGTGCCGACTTGTACCAGACCGGCGGCAAGCCGAGCGTTGGCCACGGATAGCAGCTGCACAGCGTGCAGACCACCATGTTGTGCACGCTGGCGGTGTTCTCGACGACCACCATGTCTTCGCCCTGCACGCCGGAATAGCCGAGCTCGGCAATCGCCTTGCTGCCATCGGCGAGCAGCCTTGCCTTGTACGCGGGATCGGTCCAGGCACGCGCCACCACTTGCGCGCCATTGCGCGGGCCGATCTTCTTTTCGTAAGTGTCGACGATGGCATCGAGCGCGGCGCTGTCGACCAGCCCCTTTTCGGTCAGCAGTGCTTCGAGCGCCTTGACGCGCAGTACCACCTCGGGAAGCGGCGCATCGTGGCCGTGCGCATGGTCGTGATCGTGGGACATGGCGGTGTCGGCAGGCGGAAGAGATGTCATCGACGCTATCCCCGGCTCCCGGAGGCGTCAATCGGGGGACGGCACGCGCTTGCCGGCACTTCGATGCAGAGCGGAGTCTTCGTCGAATCACCCGTCCTTCGCCCACATTGCCGGAGCTGTCTGCGCCATGAAGAAGCCCACTCACGATGAAATGGCCGAGGTCGCTCGCGATCTCGGCATGCACCTGTCCGCTGAAGAAATCGACAGCTTTCTGGGGCTGATGGACGGCACGGTCGCGGCGTACACGGCGCTGGAGGACATGCCGGACGAACTGCCGATCGTGAAGTACCCGCGCACGCCGGGCCATCAGCCGCCGGCCGCTGAAAACCCGTACAACGCCTGGTACGTGAAGAGCCGTATCGAGGGGGCTGCCGGCGGGCGCCTGAAAGGCAAGACCTTCGCGATCAAGGACAACATCTGCGTCGCCGGCGTGCCGATGATGAATGGTGCGTCGACCCTGCAGGGCTATGTTCCGGACGTCGACGCGACGCTGGTGACGCGGATTCTCGATGCCGGCGGCACCGTGCTCGGCAAGTCGCACTGCGAATTCTTCTGTTTCTCCGGCGGCAGCCATACCGGCGCGCTTGGGCCGGTGATCAATCCGCACAAGCCGGGCTACTCGTCCGGCGGCTCGTCATCGGGCAGCGCGGTGCTGGTTGCCACCGGCGAGGTCGACATGGCGATCGGCAGCGATCAGGGCGGCTCGATCCGCATGCCGGCGTCGTGGTGCGGCATCGTTGGCATGAAGGCGACCCATGGCCTGGTGCCGTACACCGGGATCATGGCGATCGAGGCCACGCTCGACCATATCGGGCCGATGACCGCGAACGTTGCCGACAACGCGCTGCTGCTCGATGTGATCGCCGGCAGCGATGGGCTTGATGCCCGCCAGGTCGATGTCCGCCGGGGCGGTTACCTGGGCGCGCTGGATCAGTCGGTCAAGGGCATGCGCATCGGCGTGGTTCGCGAAGGCTTTGGCCACGCCAATTCCGAAGCCGATGTCGACGCCGCGGTGCGCCGGGCAGCCGCCCAGTTCGCCAAGCTTGGTGCGGTGGTCGAGGAGGTGTCGATCCCGATGCACACGGTCGGCATGATCATCTGGTCGGCGATCGCCCACGAGGGTGCGACCACGCAGATGATGCACGGCAACGGCTTCGGCTTTAACTGGAAGGGCCTTTACGTGACCAGCCTGCAGCGCGCTCACGACGCCTGGCGGCAGCGCGCCGACGAGCTGTCGGACACCGTGAAAGTGACCCTGCTGTTCGGCCACCACGTGCTGAAGAAGTATCGCGGTCATCACTACGCCAAGGCCCAGAACCTCAACCGCCAACTGCGCGCTGCATATGACGACGCGCTGTCGCAGTTCGATCTGCTGCTGATGCCGACGACGCCGATGAAGGCGACCAAGATTCCGCCGGCCGACTGTGGCCCGGCCGAAAGCTGCGCTCGCGGCTTCGAGATGATCGCCAACACCGCGCCGTTCGACGCCAGCGGCCATCCGGCGATCTCGATCCCTTGCGGCAGCAGCAACGGTCTGCCGATCGGCCTGATGCTGATCGGCAAGCACTGGGACGAAGCGACGATCTACCGCGCCGCGCACGCCTACGAGCAGGCGGTGACGGTGCCGCAGGCCGCGCGAGGCAAGCGGCGGCGCTGACGCGGACGGCGCCGGTACTGGCCGTCAGCGATTGGCGATCCGCTGCCGCCACTCCAGCGCCTTCGCCAGCACTGCCGGCTCGTCCAGGGTCAGCAGCTGCCGGTTGCGCATCAGCGCGCGACCGGCAACGAAGACATCGCTGACCTGATCGCGGCCAACGGCATAGGCGAGTGTCGACACCACGTCGTAGACCGGTGTCGTCGAGGCGTGCGATAGGTCGATGGCAATGAAATCGGCAGACTTGCCGATCGTCAGCGAGCCGATCTCGGCATCGAGGCCGAGCGCCTTCGCACCGTTCAGCGTCGCCAGCTTCAGTGCCGTGGCCGCCGGCACGGCACGCGGATCGCCGGAGCTGCCCTTGGCCAGCAGCGCGGCCGTGCGCAGCTCGGCGAGCATGTCGAGATCGTTGTTGCTGGCGGCACCATCGGTGCCGACCATCACGTTGGCTCCGGCGGCAATCAGCCTGGCGATCGGCGCGATGCCGCTGGCCAGCTTCAGGTTCGATTCCGGACAGTGGGCAATGGTCAGCCCGAGGCGGCCGCATTCTGCGATCTCCTCGTCACTGAGCTGGGTCATGTGCACGGCAATGAAATCGGGGCCAAGCAAGTCGAGTGCGGCGAGCCGTGCCAGCGGCCGGCGGCCGTCCGGGCTGGCAAGCGCCTGATGCACCTCGTCAGCAGTCTCGTGGACGTGCATGTGTATCGGCAGGCCCATCTCGGTGGCCAGCGCGCGGATCTTCAGCAGCGGCGCGTCGGACACCGTGTACGGCGCATGCGGCGCGAACGCGGCGCGCAGCAGCGGCTGGCGGCGGATCTGGTGCTCGTAAACGTCGAGGCCCTTGCGGATGTACTCGTCGGCATCGGCTGCCCAGGCGGTCGGGAAGTCGATCAGCAGCAGACCGATCGTCGCTCGCATGCCGACTGCCGCGGCGACTTCGGCCGTTGCGTCCGGGAAGAAGTACATGTCGTTGAAGCAGGTCGTGCCGCCGCGAATCATTTCGGCACAGGCCAGGCGCACGCCATCGACGCAGAACGCCCGGCTGACCACGGCCGCTTCGGCTGGCCAGATGTGATTGCCGAGCCAGTCCATCAGCGGCAGGTCATCGGCCAAGCCGCGCATCAGCGCCATCGCCGAATGGGTATGGCCATTGACGAGGCCGGGCATCACCGCGTGCTCCGGCAGTTCCAGCGTGTCGTGGGCGCTGTAGGTCTGGCGCGCGAAGGCCGCCGGCAGGATGTCGACGATGCGGCCATCGCGGATCGCCATGGCGTGCTCGACGAGTGCCACGCCTTCGGGTTCGATCGGAACGAGCCATTTCGGGAAGACCAGCAGGTCGATGCTTTGCATGGGGTGGGGTATGCGTGTCGGGATTTCCCAGTTTCGCAGGTCTTGATGGCGCGCTTGCGGCGAACGGCAACAGCGATGCTGACGCCAAGACGCGAAGAACAGCCGAATGTGCACGCCAAGGCGCAAAGGCGCGAAGAACAGCCACACGGCATGAACGGGCTTTGTCCTTTGTTCATCGTTCTTGCCTTTCTTTGCGGCTTTGCGTCTTGGCGTGAGTTGCTTTGCTTATGTGCCTGCACGCCGCGCCAACCCGCCAGCCCAACGACCCAAAGCTAGAATGCAAGCCCGCAAACCCGGTATCCGATGCAATGACTGAATCCGTGAATGGTGTGCAGGCAATCCGCTGGCAGGGTGGCGTGCTGCAATTGCTTGACCAGCGTCTGCTGCCGGTCGACGAGCGCTGGATCGACTGCCGCAGCGCAGCCGAAACGGCCAGCGCGATCCACGACATGGTGGTGCGCGGTGCGCCCGCCATCGGGATCGCGGCGGCGTTTGGTCTGGTGCTTGCAGTGCGCAGCAACCCGGCAACTTATGCGGAAGCCGAAGCGGTGCTGGCCGCATCGCGGCCGACGGCGGTCAACCTGCACTGGGCGCTGAAGCGCATGCGCGCGGTCTGGACCGCCACGCCGGATGTCGCGCGTCTGGAAGCCGAGGCGGTCGCGATCTTCGACGAAGACCTGACCCAGAACCTGACGATGGCGCACCACGGTGCCGAGCTGATCGTGCCCGGCTCGCGGGTGCTGACCCACTGCAACACCGGCGCGCTGGCCACCGGCGGTCACGGCACCGCGCTCGGCGTGATCCGCACGGCATGGCAGCAGGGCCGCATTGCCGAGGTCTACAACACCGAAACCCGGCCCTGGCTGCAGGGCGCGCGGCTGACCGCCTGGGAGCTGATGCGAGAAGGCATTCCCGGCCAGCTGATCGCCGATGGCGCCGCGGCGCATCTGATGAGCACGGTGAAGATCGACTGGGTGATCGTCGGCGCCGATCGCATCACCGCCAATGGCGATACCGCCAACAAGATCGGCACCCACATGCTCGCCGTCGTGGCCCGCCAGTACGGCACGAAGTTCATGGTCGTGGCCCCGAGCGGCACGTTCGATCTGAGCCTGGCGCATGGCGGCCTGATCCCGATCGAGGAACGCACCGCGAAGGAGCTGACCGAGTTCAAGGGAGCTGCAATCGCCCCGACCGGCATGTGCGCGTTCAACCCGGTGTTCGACGTCACGCCGGCTCATCTGATCGATGCCATCGTCTGCGAACGCGGCGTGGTGACACCGCCGACCACGGCGGCACTGAAGGCGCTGCTCGGATGATCTACCAGCTCGAAAACCGCGTGCCGCAGTTGCACGACAGCGCCTGGGTTGCCGACAACGCGGTGGTCATCGGCACCGTGGTGATGGAGGCCGGCAGCAGCGTCTGGTTCAACTGCGTGGTGCGCGGCGATAACGACCTCATCACCATCGGCGAGAACAGCAATGTGCAGGACGGCGCGGTGCTGCATACCGACACCGGTTTCAAGCTGAGCATCGGTCGCGACTGCACGATCGGCCATCAAGCGATGCTGCACGGCTGCGAGATCGGCGAGGGCAGCCTGATCGGCATCGGCAGTGTGGTGCTGAACGGCGCAAAGATCGGCCAGAACTCGATCGTCGGTGCCGGCAGCGTCGTTCCGGAAGGCAAGGTCTATCCGGACAACGTGCTGATTCTCGGCAGCCCGGCGGTGGTCAAGCGCGAATTGAAGCCCGCCGAGTACCAACGCATTCGCCTTGGTGCGCAGCATTACGTGCAGAACGCGGCGCGCTATCGCAACAGCTTCAAGGCACTGCCGCCGCGATGAAGGTCTGGCCGGCGCTGGCGCTGGTCATCGCGGCATTTGCCGCCGACGCGGCCACGCTGCCTGAAAGCGACAGGCCGGCCTTCGAGGCAATCGTCAATACCCTGGCGCCGACTGCCGCGACCTTGGACTGGACCGCACTGCTGCAGGCCACGGCGACGCATCCCAGCCTGCTCGGCGCGCCTTATGAAGCCAATCCGCTCGACCGCGACGCACAAGGCACAGCCGAGCCGCTGCGGGCCGGTTTCGATGGCTTCGACTGCGTGACCTACGTCGAAACGGTGCTGGCGCTGGCGCGGACCCTCGCCACCGGCAGGACATCACCGGAGGACTACAGCGCCGAGCTGGCGAAGCTGCGCTATCGCGACAGCGAACCCGGCTACTGCACACGCCGGCATTACTTCGGCGACTGGGCGGAAACCCAGGCCTCGGCTGGCGTGCTCGACGAAGTCACCACGCAGATCGCCGGCGACCCGGCCAATCTGGCCGTGCTGCGACTGACCCACGGGTTCGACTTTCTCAGCCGCAATGCCGCCAAGACCGCAGCACTGGCCAGTTCGCCAGCACGCAAGGCCTGCGTTGCAGAACAGGAAGCGGCGCTGTCTGCCCGCGACGAAGGCAGTGCCTACATCCGTGCGACCAGCCTGGCGCGCGTCGCCCATGCGCTGAAGCCGGGGGATCTGATCGCCTGGGTCGCCGACGTGCCGGGGCTGGACATCGTGCACGTCGGCATCGTCGTCGCGCGGCCGAACGGGCGGCTGGAACTGGCGCAGGCGTCGAAACGCGAGAACCGCGTGCTGGTGTCGCCCGATCTGCTGCGTTATGCCGGCTCCTTGCGCCAGCAGCGCGGCGTGCGCGTGTTCCGGCCGCGCGATCCGCGCTGACCGACGCAGCCGCGCTATTCGGCGAGCAGGAACTGCACGGTTGCGGCCGCCACCACGCGGTCGGACGACGGCTGCCGCAGTTCGACGCGGAGATTGGCGAAGCGCCGGCTGCGGGTGACCACGGTCGCCGTGCCCAGCGTGTCCTCCAGCACCGCCGAGCGCAGGTACTCGGCCGTGATGCTGAAAACCCTCGGCAAGCGGTCGCCGCCGGTGACGCGCAGCAACTTGGCCTGCGCCGTGATCGCCATCAGCGAGGCCAGCGCACCGCCGTGCAGCGCTGGCACCCGAGGGTTGCCGACGATGCCGGGCATGTACGGCAGGCGGATCACCAGCGGGCCGTCGGCATCGTCGGCAGTGATGCCGAGTGTGCGGATGAACGGCACCCGATCCAGCACCTGCTGGACCTCGCTGGCCGTGAGGCGCGCGGCCGTCATGACGCGGCTCCGGCGGGCGGCGAGACGCTCGGCGGGAACAGCGCGAACGTTGCCGTGGCGATTGCCACCGGATGGCCGATGTCGCCGTCGTGGGCAATCGCCCGGATCGTCGTCAGGTGCTCGCCAAGACTGATCACCTGGGTTTCGCAGCGAACGCCAAGACCAGCGCCAGCACTGCGCAGGAAATCGACGCGCAGGTCGAGCGTTGCGGTCCGGCGCGGCTCGTCCATCAAGGTCAATGCAGCGGTGCCGCACAGCGTGTCGAGCAAGGTCGTGATCGGCCCCTCGTGCAGGCAGTTGGCATCGACATCGCCGGTCAGATGAGCGGCGAACGGCAGGTCGGCCACCAGCTCGCCGCGCGCGATCCGCACCATCTTCAGGCCAAGGAATTCGTTGAACGGAATTCGCGTGACCATGAACTGCTGCAGTTCAGCGGGCGACCAGCTCAGCAAGGGGCTCATGGAATGCGGGGTCGGATACAGATGTCAGTTCGCCGGCTTCGGGCCACCGAGCGCGGCCGCGAGATCGGCGATCAGCAGGCTCAGCTCGCCGGTCATCAACGTGAAGTCGACGTCGAAGGCGTCCTCGTCGTTCTTCTTCGTGGCGGCATCGTCTTCGCTGATGTCGATGAAGCGGACGCGCTTGATCGCCAGCTTGTCGGTCAGCACCAGACTCAGACGTTCGCGCCAGGCTAGGCCAACGCGGGTCACGACCTTGCCGCCGCCGATCAGGCTTTTCAGCTCCGGGCCGTCGAGGCTGTGGCGCACATAGCGGACCGCCGCCTTGGTCGGGTTGTCGGCTAGCAGCTCGCAGTCATCCTGCACCGCGAACATCGGTGGCGATGAGCCGGTCGCCAGCCAGCCGGTCATCGCGGCGGAGGGCGCTTCCCGGGTATCCAGCGGCAGCGCCGGCAGGTCGCCGAGATCGGCGCGCAGCACGGTGCCAAGGTCTTCGGCGAGCTTCGGCGACGAGGTGTCGACGACAAAATAGCCATGCTCGAAGTCGATCCAGGCGCGCACGGTACGGCTGCGGATGAACGCACGCGGCCGCAACTCTTCGATCACCTGATCCTTCAGTTCGCGCAGTTGCTTGCGGCCCGGCGCAAAGCCTTGCTGCTGCTCCAGCGCCGCCGCCTTTTCCTTCAAGGTCTGGTTGATCACCGAGCCCGGCAGCATGCGCTGCTCGATGCCAAGCGCGATCAGCACCTGCTTGCCCTGCGAATGCACCAGCGTGGCACCGGGCCCCGGTCGCACCCAGCCCTGGCTCGACATGCTGGCGGCATTGACCGGCAGCAGCGGATGCCTGGCGAGCTTTTCCTCGACCTCGGCAGCGGTCATCGTCCAGCCTGGCGTGAGGCTGTAGACGGTCAGATTCTTGAACCAGATCGACATCGGGAAACGGACGGGGCGGCAGAGGGCCGCAGAGGGTAGCGCAGGCGACCGCCACTGCGGTGGTTGACGTTGCCGTCGACGGCAATCCTCGGCTTTGACCGATCCCGACGAATTTCCTCGGAGACTGCCGCCGGCACGCTAGCATTTCGCGCTCATGACTTTGACTCGGCGCAATCTGGCAGTGATCGGCGGCCTGGACCTGAATACCGCGTGGCAGCACCTGAGCGATCTGAATCGGCTGCGGCAGCGCAGATCGGCGGACGATGCGCGCGTGGACGGCGCGCGATGACGGCCGCCGTGCCCGATCCGGGCCGACGCAGTGTCGTGCTTGGCATCGCCAGCCTGACGATTGTTGGCGCCGCGCAAGCGGTTGCTCCCGAGTGCGTGCTCGGACCGGAACTGGCGATGCCGGCGGTCCGATCAAGACCTGTCGTCGCCATCGTCGTCGAGACGTTCCGCACGCACGGCCTGTACGCCGACCGGGCGCTGCTGATGCGCGGTAGCGGTGATGCGGGCAACAGCCGCCTTGGTGCGCCGTCGCAGTTGCTTGGCGAGGCGCTGGTCGATCGCCTGCGCGCGGCTTATGGCTATGACGTTGTGCTGGCGCCGCCGGCACGAATCGACAACGCGCTGATCATCCGGATGCAGGGGATGCGCTTCACGCACCTGCCGGCAGCTGCAGGCAGCCGCGCCGCGCTGGCTGTGGAGTTCGCGATCAGCGGTGCCGGCCATGCTGTTCCCGACCGTCTCGCTTTCAGCGAAGCGGCGGCTGCGGGAGTCACGCCTGCCGACTACGTTGCAGCGCAGGCGGCGCTGGTCGATCAGGCTGGCGCGCGGCCTATTTCTTTGCGCTGTGGCCGGATCGCGCCGTGCGCCGCCGGCTGGCTTCGGCCGCAGCGCGCATTCCGCTGGGCGAAGGCGGGGCCGTCTACCGGATCCGGCCAGAACGCCTGCATCTGACCCTGGCCTGGCTTGGCGAGATCGACAGCGTGCGCGTCGATGCCGCACGGCGCGCCGCGGATGAGGTGCAGGCCTTGCCATTCCTGCTGCGGCTGGACCGGCTCGGCCACTTTGCCGGACCGAACGCACTGTGGCTGGGCCTCAGCAAGCTGCCATCACCGCTGGCACGGCTGAAGGCGGAGCTCGATCGTGAATTGCTCGGCTACGGGCTGCCGGTGGCCACCGAGCCATTCGTGCCGCACGTCACCGTGCAGCGCAATGTCCGCCTGCCGGTCGAAGGCCCTGCCGAAATGGTCGACTGGCCGGTCACCGAA
>Ga0114983_1001060_pt1 | contig 11136 bp, 13 predicted proteins | sample Shrwel_input2_RT_FD_87182 | JGI IMG/M metagenome (GOLD analysis project Ga0114983, IMG submission 87182) | Subsurface microbial communities from deep shales in Ohio, USA - Utica-3 well 1 S input2 RT | ecosystem: Environmental > Aquatic > Deep subsurface > Shale gas/oil reservoir > Produced...
AAAAGCAGTGGTTACAATTGAATCAAAACCACGCTGAGTAAACTGCAGAGCAGAAACTCCCTGAACTTCTTCACAAACACGTACACAGCGTCCACATAAAATACATTTATTTGGATCCCTTTTTAATGCAGGCCCAACATTGTCTAATTCATATTCACTTTTTTCACCAGCAAATTTTTCAACATCCTTTTTTTGAATACCTAATTCATAAGTAATATCCTGCAGTTCACAGTGACCATTACGGTCACAGCCAAGACAATCATTAGGGTGATTTGCCAGCAGCAATTCAACATTTTTTCTTCTTGCTTTTCTAGCCTTCATACTTCTCGTGTTAATTGTCATTCCATCCCTAACTGGAGTCGCACAGGAAGCAAGTAATTTTCCACTTTCTTCATCTTCTACCACACAGACCCGACAGGCACCATGTAAACTTAAATCAGGATGATAGCATAAAGTTGGTATCTCCACTCCAATCTCTTCTGCTGCTTTTAATAATGTACTATCTTCTTCAACTTCTACAGTCTGTTCATCTATTGTTATTTTAACTTTGCTCATTAATTTCCCTCCTATTATAAGAGTTTACCCCTGTGAAATTGCGTCTACAGGACATTCTGGCTCACAGGCTCCACAGGCAATACAAACATCAGCATCTATTGTAAATGGACTTTTAATTTCTCCACTAATTGCATCTACAGGACATACTTTAGCACATTTCCCACAGCCAATACATGCTTCTTTGTCAATTACATAGGCATCGACTAAATCAGTACAAACACCAGCAGGACACTTATGATCATGAATATGTGCTTCATATTCATCCCGGAAATATCTAACTGTACTTAAGACTGGATTTGCAGCTGTCTGACCAAGACCACATAAGGAAGTGCTCTTAATATGTTCGCCTAAATCCAATAATAATTCAATATCTCCTTCTTTACCTTCACCTTCGGTAATTCTATTTAAAATCTCTAACATTCTTTTAGTACCTTCACGACAGGGTGTACATTTACCGCAGGATTCACTCTGAGTAAAGTTCAAAAAGAATCTTGCTACATCAACCATACAGGAATCTTCATCCATAACTACCATCCCACCAGAACCCATCATTGTTCCAGCATCTATTAATGAATCATAATCAATTGGTAGATCTAAATAATCTTCTGGTAAACAGCCTCCAGATGGACCACCAGTCTGGACTGCTTTGAACTTTTTACCACTGCCTAAGCCGCCGCCTATCTCAAAAATAACTTCTTTTAAGGTAGTCCCCATTGGAACTTCTACCAGACCAGTATTATTAATTTTTCCGGTTAAAGCAAAAACTTTTGTCCCAGAACTGCCTTCAGTACCAATTGCTGAAAAGTTATCTGCACCTTCACTAATGATATAAGGAATATTAGCTAAAGTTTCTACATTGTTGATATTAGTTGGTTTACCCCACAAACCTTTTACAGCTGGATAAGGTGGCCTTGGTGTAGGCATCCCTCTTTTACCTTCGATAGAGTTCATTAAAGCTGTTTCCTCACCGCAGACAAAGGCTCCAGCACCTTTTTTAATCTGAAGTTTAAAGTTAAAACCACTGCTGAAAATATCATTACCTAATAAACCATATTCTTCAGCATCTTCAATAGCCTTTTCTAAACGTTTAATTGCCAGCGGGTATTCTGCTCTTACATAAACATAACCTTCATCTGAACCAATTGCATAAGCAGCTATCAACATACCTTCTATAATTCGATGTGGATCCCCTTCTAAAACACTCCGGTCCATAAAGGCACCAGGATCTCCCTCATCTGCATTACAGATAATATATTTTTTATCTCCCTCAGTATTTCTGGCAAACTGCCATTTTAAGCCAGTTGGAAACCCACCACCACCACGACCGCGAAGGCCAGAATCTTTGATAGTATCTATCACTTCTTGAGGCTCCATTTCAGTTAAAACTGAACCCGCTGCTTCATATCCTCCCAGAGCAATATACTCATCTATATCTTCTGGATCAATTTTTCCACAGTTAACAAGAGCTATTCGCTGCTGCTTTTTATAAAAATCAATATCCTGATAAGTTGGAATCTGTTCTTCAGTCATAGGCTCTTTAAAAAGTAATCTTTCTACAGTTCTACCTTTTAAGAGATGTTCTTCTACAATTTCTTTAATATCATCAGGTTGAACCTGACAGTAAAATACACCTTCAGGATAAACAACCATAATTGGACCCTTTTCACAAAATCCATGACATCCTGTTTCTACTATTTTTATCTCATCACTCATATCCTTTGCGGCAAGCTCTTCTACCATTTTTTCTTTTAAAGTTTTTGCACCAGAAGATACACAACCTGTTCCAGTACAAACTAATACATGGGAACGATAAATAGAATCTTTCATTTAAAAATGCCTCCTTTATTATTGATCTCTGTGTTTGGCAATCACTAAATCCGCAACTATATTGCCATTGACTACATGTTCTGTAATAATCTTTTTTACATCTGATTCTGTTAGATTTCCATAAGTTACTCTTTCTTTCCCAGGAAGTTTGACATCAAATAGGGGTTCCTTTTCACACATACCAATACATCCGGTTTGAGTTACTCTTACATCTAAATCTCGTTTTTCAACTTCAGCTAATACGGCCTTCAGTATATCTCTGGCACCCGCTGCAATACCACAGGTTCCCATACCGACAATAATTTCAGCTCTTGTTCCCTGATCACGCTTTTTCATTTCTTTCTGCACTTTATTTTTCAATTCTTTTAATTCTGCTAAAGATTTCATTAAAAAGCTTCACCTCCGCGTATTTCTGCTAAATTTTCTCCAATATATTCTCTTATCCAGGCAGTTATCTGCCTGGACTGAATTGAAAGATCCTCCAATTCAGCTTTAATTTCTCTGCTGTCAAATTTAAAAGTATTATCCCGATAATGATGCCGATAAACAAGATCCGCCTGATCACCATTAGCTGCTATAAAATTACTGATAGTAGTTGTTATATCACCAAGTGGAGCTCGATCAATATGATCATATTCAAATTCAGCTACAACTTTTGTTCCTTTATTAATTTCTGAATCAATATTAAAATTACCTGCACAATTTTCAGCAGCTTCTTTAAATAAAGACAGACCTAAGCCCACATCTCTTGTTGTTCTGGAAGTAATAAAGGGATCAGTAATTTTATTTAATTTTTCCTCAGAAATTCCACTGCCATTATCTTCAATAGATATTTTCAATAAATTAGCATCTATTTTTTCCTCAATAGTAATTTCTATTAAATCTGCTTCTGCTCTCCGAGAATTTTCTATTATATCTAAAATATGAAGAGATAGTTCCCTCATTTTATTTATACTTTGCCATAATTTCAGGAACTTTTTCCGGCGTTAAACGGCCGTGGGTATCATCATTAACCATTATAACTGGAGCCAGACCACAGGCACCAATACAGGCCACAGATTCAAGTGTAAACTCTAAATCATCAGTTGTTTCTCCTGCATCAATTCCCAGTTCATCTTTAATAGCATTTAAGATTCCATCTCCACCTCTAACATGACAGGCCGTCCCCAGACAAACCCGAATAATATTATTACCTCTTGGTTCTTGATGGAACTGACTATAAAATGTTACAACCCCATATACCTGACTTAAAGAAAGATTTAAGCCCAATGCTATTTCTTTCATTACTTCTTCCGGTAAATAACCATATTCCTCCTGAGCTTCCTGTAAAACCGGAATTAAATATCTCTCTTTTTTTTCATAGCGTGATAAAATTTCTGATAAAGGTTCTAAATACTCAGCTAATTTTTCTTCTGTCATCTCTGCCATCAATAATTACCTCCTTGATAAATTAAGTTATAATTAATTCAATTTTTCTGCCTTCTTCTTTTTGCACAGCTTTTCTAAATTCTACAAATGAAAATTCTTCAACTATCAGTCTCTGATAAGCTTTAATTTCTTTAAGATAATGACTATCAGAATTCTGCATAAACTGCAGATTTTTTAAGTGAGGAATTTTTTTTAGTAAAGACTCTGGATCAGTGTTTTTAGATATCTCAGCAGTAATTAAATCAAGTTCAGGTGGAATAAATCCCAGCTGAGAAATAATACTGTGCTTTCTATCAAGATGAGAAGGTACTGCTATCCCACCAAGTTCTCTAACTTTATTGAAACACTGTTCTAAACTTAAATTAACAGCCCCAGCTAGTAAATACTTTACTTTTGATTGATAATCATCACTATAATTACATTTTATTTGGGGACCAAAAAAATCCTCATCATTTTCCTGTTCAGGCAGCCTCTCATAAACTATTCCCTGCCATTTTAGAAGACTTTTGAGATCTGGGAAATAACACAAAATGTGAATTTCTTCTTTTGTCTCAGTCTCCATAGCCGGAATAATTTTCAAATTATGCTTTTCACAATGATATTTAAAAACTTCCACATTTTCTGCACTATTGTGATCTGTTAAAGCTATAACTTCAATCCCTTCTTTTACTGCAGTTTTAGCTATCTCTTCAGGTGTCATTAAGAGATCACCGCAGGGAGATAACACTGAATGGAGATGAAGATCAGCCCTTAATTTTAGCATTTAAATTTTGTTCTCACAAAAACTACAGGCTAAAGCATAACTTTTTTTCTTAGTTTTTAACAAATTAATTCCTTTTTGGCAGGCCCTCTGAACAGCACTTTCTTCATAATCAAAATCTTCCACCAATATAACAGCAGAAAGCTCTACTAATAAAGCAACTGCTGCAACATTCTGATGTCCCTGAACCGTCAACCAGAGATTTCCTTTTTCTGCTCTAGCCATTACATTGCTCAGAAGATCCCCGATATAAGCTCCATCAATTTTTTTATCTAAATCTGGACCAGCAACTACTTCTAAATCAAATTGATCTACAAGTTCTTTAACTGTCATCTGCTTCCTCCTTTTTAGATGCCATAACAGGCGGCAGTTCGTTCGCCAAAATTGAAAGATCATCTGCCAGTTTACTGAGCTGTTTTCTCAACATAAATATACAATCAGTTCTGCTGGCTCGACCATTAATTACATCTTCAGCAAAGGTCTTACAATCTGGTGCTCCACAGGCTGCACAATCTAAACCAGGTAAAATCTCAATTTCTTTCTGCATCTGTTCCAATTTCTGCATGGCTTTCTTAAAATCATTATCCAGCTTTGAAACATTATCTGAAGTAATTTTTTCAGGTAGGGCAAAATTATAAAATCCATCATCTTCTCCTCTTAAATCTATATTATGTTTTTTAGTAATTTCTTTTATCTCTTTAATTCTTTGTTCTAAGTTAAATTGAGCCTGAAATGGATTAATAACATTTAAAACTCCACCAATACAGCCATTAATACAGGAAGTAAGTTCAAAATATCTAACTGCCTCTGGAATGTTATTTCTTTCAATTTCATTTAATAATTTTTTCACTTCTTTAATTCCAGAAACACTTAAAGTGCTTATATCCTGCCATGATTTCAAAATACTTTCTTCTCCACCTTCACTTCCCCAGATTGTTGCTAAAGTAATTAATTTATTTTCTTCCTCTTCTACTTCAATCTCTTCTAAAGATTCATAAATTTTTTGATAGATATTTTCTACACCAATGGCTCCACTTAAAAAACTAGAATTCTGGCCAATTGACCTTTTAACAGTAGTTAATTTAGCGGGACATGGTGTTAAAAAGAAAATATCTGGATCAATATTTTTTTCTTCTTTAAATTTCCTTTCAACTCTTTCGGCAATCAGCTCCACTGGTGATTTTAAAGGAATTAACATCTCAATTAAATCTGGAAATTGAAGTTTAATTAATCTAACAATTACCGGACAGGAAGTAGAAATATAACTGCCGGAATTATTATTTAAAAAATCAAGTGTTTTCCGAGATAAAGCAGCTGCAGCATCAGCAGCATCAAAAACTGCTTTAAAACCTAAATTTTGAATAGCTCTCTTTATTTTTTGTGCAGATATTTTTGCAGAAAACTGACTATAAAAGCTCGGTGGAATCAGTAAAATCGGATATTCAGACTCCATAATTTCTGCCAGTTGATCGGTTTTAGTATATTTAGCGTGATATTCACAGGCCCTAATACATTCTGCACAATCTATACATAGATCTTCTTTAATCCAGGCCTTTCCCTGATGGACTCGGATTGCCTTTGTCGGACAACCCTTAACACAATTTGTACATCCCTCACACTTTTCTTCTTTTAAGAGCACAGAATGCTTATTGATCATTATTGACCTCCTGCTCCAATTAATTAGTGCTAATCTGCTAAGTTAATTATTACTTTCACATGTGTTCCATTTTCTTTAGAGGATTTTACATCAATCTGATCGGCATATCTCTTTACATTAACAAGTCCCATGCCAGCTCCAAAACCCATTTCTCGAATTTCATTACTGGCAGTGGAAAAACCTGCTGTAAAAGCCTTATCAAGATCTTCTATACCCGGGCCGCTGTCATCAACCCTAATCTCCAGCTCATCTTCCGAAATCAAGGCTGTAATTTCTCCTCCCAGAGAATGGATTACAACATTCATTTCCAATTCATAGGTGATAATTGCTGTTTTGCGAACAATTTGAAACGGCACTCCTAATTTTCGCAGAATATTTTTTAAATCACTTGAAGCTTCTCCTCCACTTTGAAAATTAAAACTCTCAATTTCTTTATTTAATATTTGTTGTTTTTGCAAAAACAAAATCATCTCCCGCCAAATTATTTGGAGGTTTCTATATAATTTATCTCCTCTGGACCAATACCACTGTTATACAAAAGACCACAGGCTTCAAATAAAGGCTTATCTGTAGAATAAAGAAATATATCTAGTTGATTGGCTAAAGAAATTGTCTCTATCTGTGGGGTTTTTCCCCTGACAAAGATAATTATCTTAATCTCTACCATCTCAGCGGTACGTACTACCTGAGGATTGGTTAAACCAGTAAGTAAAAGTGTTTTCTCATTCGAAAAAGCCAGTACGTCGCTCATTAAATCAGCACCACAGGCATTTTTTACCTCAAAATCATCTTTTACTTCAGGATTTTCAAAGATAGTCTTAGTTTCAAGAAGAGACTTGACAGTTTTTAGTTTCATTTTTGACCTCCATAATTTAATAATACTTTATCTTTGTCTTTTTTGCAATTTATAAAATATTTCTACAAATAAATAAAGTGAATGTTATAACTTTAGCAAACAAAAATTTACTCATTTAAAGTATATGATAATTTTTTCACACTGTCAAGAAGAAAAAATTATCTCTTATATTAATATATTACAAATCTATTAAACCAAGACTTATTTCTATTGACTGATTAACATCTTCTATCACACCTTCGCCTAAATGTGCTATATGACGCTGCAGTCTCTTTTTGTCTAAAGTTCTTATCTGTTCCAGCAAAATTACAGAATCTTTATCTAAATTGGTGTAATCAGCTGGAATCTCAACGTGAGTTGGCAGTTTAGCCTTATTAATGCGAGAAGTAATTGCGGCAACAATGACAGTTGGGCTATACTTATTACCAATATCATTCTGAATAATCAGTACCGGTCTTACACCTCCCTGCTCAGAACCTACAACTGGATTTAAATTAGCGTAAAAAACATCACCCCTTTTTACTTTCAATTTTTTCACACTCCACCAGTCTCTGCTCATAGCATAAATATGAATAACACTCACTTGATAATCCTTCATCAGCTAACTGCTGATTAAGACCGGCCATTTTTTTATATCCATCCCGAAGATGATTACGAACTTCTTCTTTTTTCAGTTCCTTTAAATAAAATTTAACTGCCTGATTCAAAAAAATATTGCACTGAAGATTATTATTTTTACAGTAACGCTCAATTTCTTCAACAAGATATACTGGAAGTTCAACTTTTAGTTTCCTGCTTTCGGACAACAGATCCACCCCCACTGCTTTTAAGCTGTCTTTATTATATCATTTGTCTGATAATTATCAATTATAACAGCTAAATTTTTAAAATATGAAGAAAAAAAGATGAGACTAATTAGCCCCATCCTTAAGTAGAGAAACATTTCGAATAAGATCATCGTTTACTGCAGCCATTTTTTTATAGCCTTTTACCATTTCTCTGGCAATCTCTTCTTTTTCAGTTTTACTAAAATTCTTCTTACGGCGCAGCCTCTCCACTTTTTTACCACCTCAGTATAAAATGATTTCGAAACACCTTTAGATAACATTATTATATCTCAAAATTTAAATGCTGTCAATTAAAATATTACTCATGATTGTTGATATTGCTGGAATCTGTTTAATTTTTATAGCTCTGTAAAGCTCTCCAATTAATTATAATATTTGGGTTTATTATTCTGATTATAGTAGATAAAATTAAAGTTTATAATAAAGGCCACTTTTTTTGATATATTTTAAAAGTTTTGCATAAGCATCATGCTGACAGATTGTACTGCTGTCACCAATAAAAATCATTTTTCTTTTTGCTCTGGTCAAAGCAACATTAAGACGGCGTAAATCCCTTAAAAATCCAATGTTATGATCAGGGTTACTGCGAACAGCAGAAAATATTATCATTTCTTTTTCTCTTCCCTGAAAAGCATCAACAGTATCGACTTCTACATTTTTAAATTTATTGTGCTGATTTATTAAGTCAACCTGATCTTTATAAGCTGCAATCACTGCAATATCATCCTCTAACAGAGAAGACTTAAGAGCTCGACCAAGTATATCAAGCACTATTTCTGATTCAACAGGGTTATCATAAGAATTTGACCCTTGAAAAGATCTCTCATTAGCCTTCATTTCTTTTGTATCTAAAAAGACCAATGGGTATTCTGATCTTAGGGATTTCTCTGTAAAACAGCGATCATCATTTATTTTAACTCCCAGATCACTTAATTTTTGCTCAGCTGCAGATTCAGCTGTTTTTAAACTGTTATTATAAAAATAAATGCTGGAAAACCCCATAATTTCTCTATTCATTCTGTACTGAATTTCAAGCAGCGAACTCAGTTGGTTCTGATAGATTTCAATTAGTTTTTCAAATAGAGATATTCTTAAACCATTTTCTGCTGCTTCCTGATTAACCACAGTTGGCGGCAGCTGTTTGTGATCACCAATTAAAATTGTTTTTTTTGCTTTTAAATAGGGAATTAAAGCTGACGGCTGAGTTGCTTGAGTTGCTTCATCGATTATACTCAAGTCAAACTCACTATTTTCTAGTAATTCAGAGCCGACTGTTATATTGGTAGAACAGATAACATCTGCCTCATCCATTAGTTCCGTTACAGCTTTATTTTCAAGATGTTCTATTTCTTTAAAGTACTTATCTATTTTTTCCTGAAGCTCCAACCAGCTTGCCATTTCATCAATAACTTCAGGACTGATGCCTCTAACATGATGTTCTAAATCTTTTTTTGCATAATTTTTTATTTCCTGATCAGATAATCCTCTTCTATACTTCCCACCCGGATAAATATAAGATTCCTGCTTATTAATTAGTTCAGAAACCTCATCTCGTAATTTTTCTGCCTCTAAATAAGCCTGATGTTCTAAAACAACTTCATCTAATGTATGCTCTCTTAATTTTTTATTAACCCGAATTGGATGACCAATTCTAATTACATTAATCTCTTTTTCAGACAGCAGTTCCAGTAAATTATCAACTGCTGTATTCGAATCTGCTGCAGCCAGGACTTTATTTCCCTGCCCAACTGCTTGAGTTATCAATTCAACTGCTGTTACAGTTTTCCCGGTTCCAGGAGGGCCCTGAATTAAATAAATATCTTCTGCAGCTAATGCATTTTCTACTGCATTTTTTTGTGACTGATTAAGTGAATCAAGTTCTAATTTTATTTTTTCAACAGCCGCTGGCTTTTTTCTCTCCAGCAGTATGTCTCTTTTTTTCTCCTGAAGCTCATTTTCGGGATGTTTAATTTTATCAAGAGCAGTAAGCATTCTCTGAAAAGTAGTATCATTGACAAATAAATCAAGTCTTACTCCTTTATTGTAGATAAATTCTGGTGGGTGACTTTTAAAAGCCACTATAATCGAATAAGAAGTCTTTTCCACAACTGTTCCTGTTGGATTATCTGGATGTAAGGGCTTCTTTAAACTTATCATTACTAAGTCACCAGGAGTGATTTGAGTTTCTGCCAGTCTCTCTCCTTTATATTTAGAAGTAAACTTTACTAAAGGACGGTGACCAAAAGTAGTTCCATTATCTTTTCCATGTAAATCTAATAAAGTTCTCCCTTTTGCCTGTCTTTCTCTGCCTGATAAATATTTGATTTCCAGTTTATGTCTATCTATTTCTTCCTGTCTTTCTAAGACTACTAAATCATGAAATTTATTATAATATTTAATAATTTCCCTATCAATTAAGTCATCTGGGTTTTTAGCATTTATCTGAACCTTAACTCCGCCAATCTGATTATTATCCATTGCCTCAATAATTTGAGAAGCTGATTCCCAGTTTACCTCTACCTCTGCTCTGTTATTTCTCTTATCTATATTAATTTTACCAATATCGTCACTTGCTGTCCCGGCTTCATTGATAAAAGCTCCTACAATGTCGCCAGGTCCAATGCTTTTATCTATATCTGAAATAACTAAAGTTACCATTACTACACCTCCAGGTTTATCTCTTTTTGTTTTCTGGATCTTTAAAGACTCTGGTACCTACTGTATTTTTCTGTCCCTGATATTTACCGCGATATGGATTATCTGCTTTATTATCCATAGATGCAAATACCAGCTGACAGATTCTGCGATCTGATTCCAATTTAATTGGAAGTCTATTTGCATTATATAGTTCCAGAGTAATTTGTCCTTCAAAACCAGGATCAACCCAGCCCGCATTTTGAATAAAAAGACCCATTCTTCCAATAGAACTTCTGCCTTCTACAAATGCTGTTAAATTATCTGGTAATTTAATATATTCTTTTGTAGTTGCTAGCAAAAATGAATGTGGTGGAATAATAATTTCTGAACCCTTTACTTCTTCATAATTAACCTGATCATTTAAAGTCATTAAAGGTAATGAATTTTCATCCACCTTCAAAAAGTCGTCACCGAGCCTCATATCAACTGAAGCCGGCTGAATCTGCATCTCATCAACAGGATCTATAATAAGTTCTTTATTTGCTAACATTTTTTTAATTGTTTTATC
>Ga0114983_1001061_pt1 | contig 11135 bp, 8 predicted proteins | sample Shrwel_input2_RT_FD_87182 | JGI IMG/M metagenome (GOLD analysis project Ga0114983, IMG submission 87182) | Subsurface microbial communities from deep shales in Ohio, USA - Utica-3 well 1 S input2 RT | ecosystem: Environmental > Aquatic > Deep subsurface > Shale gas/oil reservoir > Produced...
AACTGAACTCAGTCGTGGTCGGTTGATCAGGCTATACAAGGAAGTGCGCGGCATGTCGCCTCCCAAGGGGATGCTGCCATTTTCTACTGACTGGTTTATTACCTGGCTGCCTAATATTCACTCCTCTCTGTTTTATAATTATTACCATCGCCTTTGTGTTGATTGTGAGTGCGATCGCATGGAAGCCTTTGTCAAAGCCTTTCGGCTTTACCTTGAGCAAGTCGAGCTAGACGGTGCCGAGCCTGTTTTGGGGCTGACGCGAGCCTGGACGTTGGTGCGATTCTTCGAGAGTGAGTTGCTGGAATTGGCCACCTGCACATCGTGCCGTGGTCAGTTCGTGGCTCATGCTCATACGCCAACTCAGGAGTTTGTTTGTGGGATCTGTCAGCCGCCCTCCAGGGCCGGCAAGACACGCAAGCGTATTGCCAAGGAAAACGAGGATGTGCGCACTGCCAGTCTAGGCTCGCCTGAGCGTCGTGCCGCAGCATCGCGTATGTCATGAGTAAACGGCGGTGTGAAAAATAGCTTCCCTGCTGATGCCCTGGCCCGATTGCCAGGGTTTTTTCGTTGCTGACTGACGTTTTTTCCCTTCTGGGCCTCAAGGCCTTCGACACATTGCCGATAGGTGTATAAGACGCCATTCGCCGCAGTGAAGGACGTAGCTTGTGTTTATACCTCTCGGGTTCATTATCGTAACGTTGTCGGTCTTCGGCGGTTTTGCCCTCGCCGGTGGCGAGCTCGGCCCTCTCTACCAGCCCACCGAATTTCTCATGATTTTCGGTGGTGCCTTGGGCGCTTTCATTGCTGCCAACAACGGCAAGGCAATGAAGGCGACGATCAAGAGCTTTTCCAAGCTCAAGCGTACTGCCAAGTATGACAAGCAGACCTATATGGAAGTCATGGCAGTGTTGTACAAGCTGCTGAGCAAGGTCCGTCGCGAAGGCATGCTGGGCATCGAGCGAGATATTGACGCGCCTGAGGATAGCCCGCTTTTCACTGAGCATCCGCGGGTCGTCAATGATCCTATGATCATGAATTTTATCACCGACTATTTGCGTCTAATGGTCAGTGGTGGCATGGATCCCCATCAGTTAGATGAACTGATGCTGCATGAGATCGACGCCTTCGAGCACGAGGCGCATATCCCTGCTGATGCCTTGGCCAAGGTCGGTGATGGCCTTCCTGCATTCGGTATCGTGGCGGCGGTCATGGGGGTGGTAAAAGCATTGAGTTCCGCGGATGCAGGAGCGGAGCAGATGGGCGTGATGATTGCCCATGCCTTGGTGGGAACCTTTCTCGGCATCTTGCTCGGCTATGGTTTCTTCAACCCATTGTCGAGCCGCATTGACCGCCAGGTTCAGGAAGGCGTCAAGATGCTGCAGTGCATTCGCGTGACCCTGCTGGCTAGCCTCAATGGCTATGCGCCCCAGTTGGCAGTTGAGTTCGGTCGCAAGGCACTGCATAGCGAGGAGCGGCCTGGTTTTGCCGAGCTTGAAGAGCATGTGCGATCAGCTAAGGCCTCTGCTGGAACGGGAGGCGCATGAGCTCGCAGGGCCCCCCCATTATCATCCGACGCAAGAAAGTCGTTCATGGTCACCATGGTGGTAGCTGGAAAATTGCCCTGGCCGATTTCATGACGGCCCTTATGGCGCTTTTTCTGGTCCTGTGGATTCTCTCGTCAGCGAGTCGAGAGCAGCGACAAGGTGTGGCCGAGTACTTTAGTACGCCACTGCTGACGGCTATCGCTGGTGGTGAGAAGCAGGCCAACACTCGCAATGTCATTCCCGGTGGCGGCCCTGACCCGACCACCACCGAAGGAGAGCGTGAGCGTATTGATCGGCGCATTGACCATCGGCCAAGCGAGATGCAGCAGCGCTTCAAGGATCTGCGCCGCAGCGTGGAAAACGCCATTCAGGCAGACCCCGTATTGCGTGAATTGCGCAACCAGCTTCGCTTTGACATGACGCGAGAAGGCCTGCGTATCCAGCTGGTTGATACGGACAAGCGGCCGATGTTCGAACTGGGGAGCGACCAGGTTGCCCCCTACATGCGCCGCCTGCTTCGGACACTGGCGCCTCTCCTCAATGAAGTGCCAAACCCGATCAGTATCAGTGGTCATACCGATAACGTGCCGTATTTGGGCGGGCTGCAGGGCTACAGCAATTGGGAACTCTCTAGCGATCGAGCTAATGCCTCTCGCCGAGAGTTGGTAGCGGGCGGGCTTGAGCCTGACCGGCTGCTGAGAGTCGCAGGCATGGGAGATCAGGTGCCGATTCCGGATAGCGAGCCTGGTGATGCCATTAATCGTCGTATTGCTTTAGTGGTGTTGTATCAGCAAGTGGCCGATCACATCCGAAATCAGGGGGCGCGAGGGGAAAGGGTAGGGCTGCCGCCCGCAATGAATGGGCAGGGCAACTCCTCGCCGACTCAAGAATTCCTAGAGGGCGTGCGCCAGACGGTAGGTGCTCAATGACCCCTGTCGGCCGGTTATATGATCAGTTCGGGGACGAACATGGATATCAGTGAATTTTACGAAACATTCTTTGAAGAAGCCGAAGAGCTGCTCGGTGATATGGAGAGGCATCTGCTTGAGCTGGATGTCGATGAACCTGATTCAGAACAGCTTAATGCGATCTTTCGAGCGGCGCATTCAATAAAGGGCGGTGCCGGCACTTTCGGCTTCGATGTCTTGCAGCACACTACGCATCTGCTCGAGAACCTGCTCGATCACACGCGTCACGGCGAGCTGGTGCTACGCAGAGATATCGTCGACACCTTTTTGGAAGCCAAGGATATGCTGCACGATCAACTTGATGCCTATCGACAGGGCGACGAACCCGACCCGGAAGCCTTCGAGCGCATCTGTCAGACCTTAAAACAACTTGCTCTTGATGAGATGGGCAAGAAGGTCGGTCATGATGCGCCGGGAGCTGCACCAGCAGCCAAAGCTGAGCCTGAGCGGAATCCCCAGCCTGAGAGCGAGTCGTCTGGCGCAAGCGATGGCAGTGCAGAGGGTCGGCTGAATATCGCGTTGCTGGGTATCGCCGACAAGGATCGGGAGCTGCTGGTCGAGGAGCTGGCCAACTTTGGTGAAATCATCGAGCGTCGCGGTGACAGCAGTCGCTACGAGGTGCTGCTGGAGACCTCGACCAGCGTCGATGATATCGAAATGGTGATGTGCTTCATCGTCGAGCCCGAGCAGCTCGAAATAGTTGCGGCCGGCGCCCCGGCGGCCGGCGTTTCAGAAGCCGAGCCTACGTCAGGCTCGGCTAAGTCAGAGGAAGAGTCTGAAAAAGGTGGTCAGCAACAAGGTGAGGTGACAGCAAAACCACCGGAAAAGACGCCTGAGCAACCGGCCAAGGCGGAGTCGGGCAAGCCTGCCGCCAAAGCGCAGGATAAAGCCAAGGCCAAGGCCAAGGCCGCGAGTGGGGGTGAGTCTTCGATTCGCGTGCCGGTCAACAAGGTCGATCAGATCATCAACCTGGTCGGTGAGCTGATCATTACCCAGTCGATGCTGGATCAGACCGTCAGTGAGATGGATGCGACTCAGGCTGGTTCATTGGTCAATGGCATGAGCCTTCTGCAGCGCAATGCGCGTGACCTGCAAGAGGCCGTCATGTCGATCCGTATGGTGCCGATGGACTATGTCTTCAGTCGCTTCCCGCGGCTGGTGCGAGACCTCGCCGCCAAGCTCGACAAGAATGTGGAGCTGGTCACTGAGGGTGAGTCCACTGAGCTCGACAAGAGCCTCACCGAGCGCATTATCGACCCGCTAACGCACCTGGTCCGTAATAGCCTTGATCACGGCATCGAGTCTCCGGATAAGCGCGAGGCGGCAGGCAAGTCTCGTACCGGACGTCTGACTCTCTCTGCACAACATCAGGGCGGTAATATCCTGATTGAGGTTAAAGACGATGGCGCTGGCCTGAATCGAGAGAAGTTGCTGGCCAAGGCTGAGGCCAACGGCGTTCCCACCGCTGAGAACATGAGTGATGACGATGTCTGGCAGCTGATCTTCGCGCCCGGTTTTTCTACCGCTGATCAGGTCAGTGATGTCTCTGGGCGCGGTGTCGGCATGGATGTGGTCAAGCGCAACATTCAGGCTATGGGTGGTCATGTCGAGATTCAGTCTCGTCAGGGGCAGGGCACCACAACCCGCATCGTGTTGCCGCTCACCCTGGCAATCCTTGATGGCATGTCCATCAAAGTCGGGAAGGAGATGTTTATTCTTCCCCTCGGTACGGTGCTGGAGTCACTTCAGCCGCGCAAGGAAGACATTTATGCCATGGCCGGTGATGACGTGGTGATGAAGGTGCGAGATGAGTACCTACCGGTTGTCGCCGTTCATCAGGCCCTAGACGTGTCCGAAGCCGAGACCGAGCCGACCGATTGCATTGCCGTGATCGTGCAGGGCGAAGGTCGCCGTTATGCGTTGCTGGTGGATGACTTGATCGGCCAGCAGCAAGTGGTGGTCAAGAACCTGGAAACCAATTATCGCAAGGTGCCCGGCGTGTCCGCGGCCACCATACTCGGCGATGGCAGCGTGGCCTTGATCCTAGATGTCACTGACCTGCATCGCCTGAGCCGTACCAAGAGAGAGGCGCAGAGCGCCCGTCGCCAGACCACGCCTGCCAAGGAGGTAGAAGTATAATGACAGACCTGAATGCCGCCAGTGCTGCTGCTACAGAGGCACATAGCCGTGAGTTCCTGGTGTTTTCACTGGGTGATGAAGAATATGCCATCGATATTCTCAAGGTGCAGGAGATTCGCGGCTATGAGAATGTCACGCGCATTGCCAATGCGCCGGACTTCATCAAAGGGGTGACCAACCTGCGCGGTGTGATCGTTCCGATCGTTGATCTGCGCATCAAGTTCCACCTGGAAAATGTCGAGTACGGCGGCCAGACGGTGGTGATCGTTGTCAATGTAGGCGAGCGGATCGTCGGTATCGTTGTGGATGGGGTCTCCGACGTGATGACGCTGACGCCTGAGCAGATCAAGCCGGCTCCGGAGTTTGGGGTTTCCTTGTCTTCCGATTATTTGAGCGGTCTTGGCAGCCTCGAAGATCGCATGCTGGTATTGGTCGATATCGACAAGCTGTTGACCAGTGAGGAAATGGCGCTGGTTGATACCATCGACGCCTGATGTTGCCTGATATTGTCACTTTCATCGCCCGGCCACTGTCGGGCGATGCTGTTTTGTTGCATTTTTTTTCGCGCCTTGCGCTTCCTGCCTAAAGACCTGCCCGCCTCCGGCCGATAATCCCTTTAGTTTAGATAGTACGTTCGACATGTGACGAGTTTATTCATGAGCGAATTGTTAGAAAAATAATATTAGCAAGATAATAACTACAACAACCGCCCCATCATTTCGCCCTGACGACACGGCGAGGGTTGTGGCTGCCGGCCTACGGGGGCGGTGGCGACGCTCAATTAAGGACGGCGTGAGAGCGGTATGACGCCATTGAAGGGAAGAGGGGTTCATGAAGTTAATTGACAATATGACGGTGCGGATGAGCTGGGGGCTGGTGTTGGTGATGTTCTCCAGCCTGATTCTCGTGCTCAGTGCGCTTGGATTCTATGCCGTTAGTGACCTGGGATCAGAGGCCGATAAAGCCCCATTGGTCGAGGGCGGCATCTTTCTCGTATTAGGCGTGACGTTCGTCACCATTGCCTTGGTGCTGTGGGGTGTAGCGGTGAACGTTATCCGTCCGCTGGAACGGGCGGTCGGGCATTTCGAGCGCATGGCCAAGGGGGATTTATCGGGGGCCGTCGAGCAGCGAGGAAATAACGAGATTGGTCGTCTTTTCGCGGCGATGGATCACATGCAGCAAAGTATTGGGCTTACCGTCGGCAAAGTTCGCCAAGGTGGCCAGACCATACACCGCCATTCGCAGGAAATTTCGCTGGGCAACACCGACCTGTCATCTCGGACCGAGCAGCAGGCCGCTTCTCTGCAGGAAACGGCCTCGAGCATGGAAGAGTTGACCTCTACGGTTAGCCAGAATGCCGATAATGCTCGCCAGGCCAGTCAGTTGGCTGTTGAGGCTTCCCAGACCGCGCGTCGCGGCGGTGAGGTGGTAAGCGATGTGGTGGGCACCATGCGCGGCATCAATGACAGCTCACATCAGGTCAGCGAGATCATCAAGGTGATCGACTCGATCGCCTTTCAGACCAATATCCTGGCTCTCAATGCATCGGTCGAGGCGGCGCGGGCTGGCGAGCATGGCCGCGGCTTTGCCGTCGTTGCTGAGGAAGTGCGCAACTTAGCCGGCCGCAGTAGCGGGGCGTCAAAGGAGATTCGCAGCCTGATCGAAGCCTCGGTGGCCCGCGTAACAGAAGGGACGGCGCTCGTGGATCGCGCGGGCCAGACCATGGAGGCGATCGTATCCGCCGTTCAGCGCGTCAGCGACATCATGGATGAAATTGCTGCTGCCTCCCAAGAGCAGAGTAATGGCATCGGTCAGGTTAACCAGGCAGTGACTCAGATGGATCAGGTGACGCAGCAGAACGCGGTGCTGGTCGAGCAGGCAGCCAATGCCGCCAGCGAGCTGGAGCGAGAGGCCGAGCAGCTGCGAACGGCCGTTGCGACCTTCCGTCTTGGCAGCCAGGCAAGCGAATCGGCACCTGCTTTTAGCACCGACCATGCGACACGGAATCATCGGCACGACGATGACGCCGAGCTCGCACGCTGGATGCCTCAGCTCATCGGCAAGCCTGATCAGCAACCGAATCGGACGTCCAGGTCCTCGGCGTTGCCTGACGACGACTGGTCGTCATTCTAGGCGATGAGAACTGCCTGGTACCGCTTCAACTCGTTGAATCTGAATATAACAACCAAGTCTGTCAGGACCCTGCAGGGTCCAATGCAAGGGGGAAGAGATGCGCAATAACCAACCTGTCACGCAGCGGGAAGTAGAGCTGAAAGAAGATGACTTCCTGATCTCGAGAACGGATACCAAGGGGCGCATCACCTATGCCAACCCGGCTTTCATCAAGATCAGCGGCTTCTCCCAGGAAGAGTTGCTAGGGTCGCCGCACAACTTGGTGCGCCATCCCGACATGCCGGTGGAAGCCTTCGCCAACATGTGGGAGACCCTCAAGGCAGGGGAGAGCTGGGCAGGGCTGGTCAAGAACCGCCGTAAGGATGGGGATCATTACTGGGTTCATGCCAGTGTCACTCCGATCATTGAGGACGGTGAGCTCGTTGGCTATGCCTCACTAAGGGTTAAGGCGCAACGCGAGGCTATCGAGGAAGCGGAGCGAAGTTATGCGCTGATCCGCGAGGGGCGGGGCAAGCACCTGACACTCGATCGCGGCCGATTGCGTCGTCGAGGCGTGGTGAGTCGGCTCCGGCAAATCAATCTGCGCAGTATGCGTTCTCGCTTGACGACCATGATCGTGGTCTCTGTGTTACTGCTGGTTGCCAGCAGTGGCCTGGGGCTTTTCAGTCTCAACGTTGCCGGCGAGCGCCTCAATGAGATCAACCAGGATGGCCTGGAAGACGTGGCGCGTTTACAGCGTATTGAACAGCTGATGACCCAGGGGCGTGACCGGCTCGATGGACCTGTCAGTAACCCAATGTCTGCCGATGTGGCCAGTCTCAAGGTGGCTATCGGTGAGCTGGTGACAAAACTCGAGGGTGCCTGGGGCGATTTCGTCGGTGATAGTGCCAACCTCTCGGCGACAGAGCAGTCGTTCGCTGATGGTCTCGATGTCTATATCGACGACGGTCTGAATGCAGCGATAGCAGCGCTCGACTCGGGTGATTTCTACAAGGCCTATGTCGCCTTCAACGAGGTATTGCGCCCCAAGGGCGATGAGCTCTCCACTACTATCAATGACTTGGTGGCTGAAAAGCAGGCAAATGCCGCCAGCATAGCCGAGCTGGCTGAGGCCGATCAGCAACAGATGGTCTTCATTCTGGGGGCGTTGCTGGCTGTCGGGCTGCTGCTGCTTGGTCTGCTGGGTATGCTGACTATTCGGGCCCTGGTCAAGCCGCTGCTTGAATCGATGCAGTTCACTCAGCAGATCGCCGCGGGCAATCTCGCCGCCAACATGCCGGCGCACCGCGATGATGAGGCCGGTCGGCTGATTGTTGCTCTGAATACGATGCGCAAGAGCCTCGGCACCATCATCAACGACGTCAACGGCAGCGTGACGGTGGTCGGGCCAGCGGCTCGCGATATCGCGCAGGGCAATGAAGACCTGTCATCGCGCACTGAGCAGCAGGCCGCTTCGTTGCAACAAACTGCCTCCAGCATGGAAGAAATGACTGCCACGGTTAGGCAGAACGCCGACAATGCGCGTCAGGCCAGCACCCTCGCGGTGGAGAATGCCACCCAGGTGGGCAATGCCGGTGAGCTGATGAATCAGGTCGTCGAGACCATGGAGCGCATTACGGCAAGCTCGCGCAAGATGACCGAGATTATCGACGTCATCGATTCGATTGCCTTCCAGACCAATATTCTGGCACTCAACGCTTCAGTAGAGGCGGCGCGCGCTGGCGAACACGGCCGTGGCTTTGCCGTGGTCGCCGAAGAGGTTCGTAGCCTGGCCGGTCGCAGCAGTTCGGCGTCCAAGGAGATTCGCGGCCTGATCTCTGGTTCGGCCAAGGAAATCGACAGTGGCGCCGGCCTGGTCAAATCAGCAGAAGAAGCCATCGGTGAAGTGGTGTCAGCAGCGACGCGTGTCAATGACATCATGAGCGAGATTACCGCTGCCTCAGAGGAACAGAGCAGCGGTATTACTCAGATCAATCAGGCGATTGCGCAGATGGACGAGGTGACTCAGCAGAATGCCACTCGGGTGCAATCCTCGGCACGTGCCGCCTCACAGCTTGAACACCAGACCCTGATTCTGAGTACGGCCATTGCCGCTTTCCGCCTGCACGGCGTTGGTGCGGAAACAGTCCAGCGGCTACCGAATAAGGTAAGCGAGATGCCGGCGCTTGGGCAGTCCTCAGGTCGTGGCGAGCGGTCATCCTCGTCCTCAAGCCAGCAACCTTCGCGTAGCTCAAATCAGGCGTTGAAACAGAATCGTCAGCTGGCGAATGCCAACGATGACTGGGAGGCGTTTTGAACAGTCACGTACCCCATGAGGCGGCCGGCCATGGAGGTTGGTCGACCTCCATGGCCGAGCGGGATCTAGTGTTAACCGAGAAGGATTTCACTCGCATCCGTGAACTCATCTATCAGCGAGCGGGTATCGTGCTCGCTGAGCACAAGCGCGAGATGGTTTATAGCCGTCTTGCCAAGCGGTTGCGTCATCATGGCCTTACTCACTTCAGTGATTATCTGGCCCGCCTCGAGCGGCAACCAGAGGCTCGCGAATGGGAAGCCTTCACCAACGCCTTGACCACCAACCTGACGGCATTCTTTCGCGAGGCGCACCACTTTCCCCTGCTTTCCCAGCATGTGGCCGAGCGGCGGGATACCGTGCGTGTCTGGAGTGCTGCGGCATCAACGGGTGAAGAGCCTTATTCGATTGCCATGACGCTGCGCGAAGCCTTGGGTGCACGGGCCGACCAGTGCCAGGTGGTGGCCACCGACATCGACTCCGATGCGCTCAACCGAGCAAGGGACGGCATCTATGCCATGGACCAAGTCGCCAAGCTCGAGCAGGGGCGAATCAAGCGTTTCTTCCAGAAGGGCAGTGGTCAGCGGGCCGGTTTTGCCCGGGTACGGCCTGAAGTTGCGTCGATGGTCGAGTTCAAATCATTGAACCTGCTCGCTCCGGGGTGGCCTATCGAAGGCCCCTTCGATGCCATCTTCTGCCGCAACGTGATGATCTACTTCGACAAGTCGACGCAGGCGAAGATTCTCCAGCGGTTTGCTCCGCTGTTGAAGCCCGATGGCCTGCTGTTCGCCGGGCATTCGGAGAACTTTTCCTACATCAGTGATGCTTTCCGGCTGCGTGGCCAGACCGTTTATACCCTGTCACCTCGTGCCTGATGCCCTGGCTGTTGCTAGCTAGTGTGGTTTGCCGGTGCATTGGGCTACTAAAGCTGGCTTGGCGGCAGCCGATAACATGAAAGATGCCGGCTAGTTACGCGTTTGTCGCGGCAGCCGGCACTTAACAAAGGAGATTTGCCTTGAGCTCAGCCAGGATCAAGGTGCTTTGCGTCGATGATTCGGCGCTGATACGCGACCTGCTTAGCGAAATCATCAATAGCCAGCCTGACATGGAAGTGGTGGCTGTAGCACCAGATCCGTTAGTGGCACGGGATTTGATCAAACAACACAACCCTGATGTCCTGACCCTGGACGTGGAAATGCCACGCATGGACGGTCTGGATTTTCTGGAGCGCCTGATGCGCCTTCGTCCCATGCCGGTGCTGATGGTTTCGTCGCTGACTCAGGCGGGGTCAGAAGTGACCTTGCGTGCTCTGGAGCTTGGGGCGCTGGACTTTCTGGCCAAACCTTCCATGGGCATTCGCAGCGGCATGATGGACTATGGCGAGTTGATCGCCGAAAAAATTCGTGCTGCGGCGCGTTCTCGTCCACGGCAAGTGCGCCAAAAGGACCGTCCTGCCCCACAAACGCTCAAGGCGCCATTGGTGTCGAGTGAGAAGCTGTTGATCATTGGGGCTTCAACGGGCGGCACCGAAGCCATTCGCAATGTGCTTGAGCCTTTGCCTTCCAATGCCCCTGCGATCCTGATCACCCAGCACATGCCGGGCGGTTTCACTCGATCTTTTGCCGAGCGTCTAGACAAGCTTTGCCAGATTCGCGTAAAGGAAGCCCATGACGGGGAGCGCGTTTTGCCGGGCCATGCCTATATAGCTCCGGGCGATCAGCACCTCAAGTTAGCGCGGAGCGGTGCCAACTATGTGGTGCGTCTCGATAGCGGTCCGCCGGTCAATCGTCACCGCCCGTCGGTAGATGTGCTCTTCGAATCCGCAGCTCAGCAGGCCGGACGTAATGCCATAGGCGTGCTGCTGACTGGTATGGGTAAGGATGGTGCTGCTGGTTTATTGACCATGCGCAATGCCGGCTCCGCAACGGTGGCTCAGGACGAGGACAGTTGCGTTGTATTCGGTATGCCGCGTGAAGCCATCGCCTTGGGGGCCGCCGACGAAGTGCTGCCTCTCGATGCTATCGCCCCACGTTTGCTGAAACTGGTGGCAGCAGCAGG
>Ga0114983_1001064_pt1 | contig 11121 bp, 11 predicted proteins | sample Shrwel_input2_RT_FD_87182 | JGI IMG/M metagenome (GOLD analysis project Ga0114983, IMG submission 87182) | Subsurface microbial communities from deep shales in Ohio, USA - Utica-3 well 1 S input2 RT | ecosystem: Environmental > Aquatic > Deep subsurface > Shale gas/oil reservoir > Produced...
AAATCTGTATATAAAGAAGAAATTGAAGAATTAAAAAATAATAATTTAGTTGAAGAAGGAAATCAGCGCATCTATCTAACAGCTAGAGGAAAAGAAGTAGCAAACAAAGTTTTTCTTAAATTTTTGTTGGATTAAGTCAGAAAAAAATTTGACAATAAAATATCAATATGTTATTTTATTATTAGCTGTTAGCACTCTCATTGATTGAGTGCTAAAAAGAGAGGTGAGAAATGATGGTTGAAGAATTAGATTCGAGAAAAAAGCGAATACTGCAGGCCATCATTCAGGAACACATAATTTCTGCATCTCCAATTGGCTCAAGGACACTTGCAAAAAAAAATAATCTGAATGTAAGTCCTGCAACTATCAGAAACGAGATGGCTGATCTAGAGGATTTAGGTTATTTAGAACAGCCTCATACATCTGCTGGAAGAGTACCTTCTGACCAGGGCTATCGCTACTATGTTGATCAGCTTGTCAGCAGGAAAAAAAATGAAGTTCCTGGCTCAATTGAAAATATAGAGAACTTATATCAGGGTCTTCAGGATGTACAGGATATAATTTCTGGTATGGCAAAAATGCTTTCTAAGATGACTCATTATACTGCGATGGTTAGTGAGCCCAAAAGTCAGGTCAGCCGCTTAAAAAAGGTGAAGATTATGCAGCTGGCAGATAACTCGCTGCTTTTAGTTCTGGTAACTGATACAGGAATGGTTAATAATAAAATTATTAATCTTGATCAGAGTTTATCTGCACGCAAAATTTCCTATCTCAATAATTTTTTGAGCGAAAAATTGGAAAATAGATTACTTGCTAATTTGGATTCTAATTATTTAACAGAAATAGAAAAAGAGCTTATGACAAGACTTGACCTTTCTGTTGATTTATTTAAACAGTTTTATAATGAGTTTGAAGGCGCATTTAAACCTGGTGGAGTTAAGGTTTATTTAGGAGGTACTTCCTATATTCTAGAGCAGCCTGAGTTTAATGATCTGGAAAAAGTTAAAAAGATGCTCAAATTACTTGATCAGGAAGAAATGTTGAATAAAATTATTAATAGTATTTCTGGTTCTGATCTGGAAATTAAGATTGGACAGGAAAATGAAGTAGAAGACATTAAAAACTGCTCACTGGTTGTTGCAACCTATTATATTTCCAATCGAGCAGTTGGAAAAATTGGAGTTATTGGTCCCACCCGAATGGAATATCCACATGTTATTTCATCGGTTGATGTTATTTCTGATATTTTAGGTAAATTAATTTCTAAAGCAAGTGGGTGATAATTATGGACAAAGAAAAAGAAAATAGTGAAATGGAAACAGCAAAAAAAGAAAATGAAGCTGCAGAAAAAACTGCTCAAGAGACTGAAGAAGTTGTAGCTGAAGAGCTTGATGGGATTCAGATAGAGCTTTCTCGAGAAGAACTTATTGAAGAAGTTAAAGAGAAAAATGAAAAAATTGAAGAAATGGATGCTGAAATAGATGATCTACTCAGTCGACTGCAGAGACTGCAGGCAGATTTTGTTAATTATCGAAAAAGAAGTCAGCGCGAAAAGTCCGAGATGTCTGCTCGTGGTAAAATAGAGCTCTGTTCCAGCCTGCTGCCGGTAATTGATAATTTTGAGCGGGCCTTAAAAGCAGAAGACAATATAGATGATTTTTATAAAGGTGTAGAGATGATCTATAATCAAATTCTAAAAACTTTTGCCGAGCAGGGTATTGAAGAAATTCTGGCAGAAGATGAGGAGTTTAATCCTGAATACCACGAAGCAATTATGAGAGTTGAAAGTGAAGAATTTGAAGAAGGAACTGTTGTTGAAGTTGTTCAAAAAGGGTTCAGCCTTGATGATAGAGTAATCAGGCCGGCAATGGTTAAGGTAGCTGGATAAGTCTAAGTTTTTAAGTTTTTAATAAATTTTGTGATTCATTAAAGTATATAAATTGAATTTGTTTTGTTTCAGTGATTTTTAACAACAATTTTATAAGGAGGAATATAAAATGGGTAAAGTAATTGGTATTGACTTAGGTACAACTAATTCCTGTATGGCAGTAATGGAAGGTGGAGAACCAACTGTAATTCCAAATAAAGAGGGAGCTAGAACTACTCCTTCTGTTGTAGCATATTCAAAAAAAGGAGAAAGAATTGTCGGTGAACATGCAAAACGTCAGGCAGTAACTAATCCTGACCAGACAATTGCTTCAATTAAAAGACACATGGGTACAGATTATAAGGTAAAGCTTAATGAGGAAGAATTTAATCCACAGCAGATTTCTGCTATGATTTTACAGAAATTAAAAAGAGATGCTGAAGAGTATTTAGGTGAAGAGGTTGAGGAAGCTGTTATTACAGTACCTGCATATTTCAGTGATGCTCAGCGTCAGGCAACAAAAGATGCCGGTAAAATTGCAGGTTTAAAAGTAGAAAGAATTATCAATGAACCTACAGCTGCATCTTTAGCTTATGGACTTAATGATAAAGGTGAAGAAACTATTTTAGTTTATGACCTCGGTGGAGGTACTTTTGATGTTTCCATTCTTGATATTGGAGATGGAGTATTCGAAGTTATCTCAACTAATGGTAATAATCACCTCGGTGGAGATGACTTAGATCAGAGAATTATTGATTATATAGCTGAGGAGTTTGAAAATAGAACTGGAATTGATTTAAAGAAAGACAAAATGGCACTGCAGCGCCTTAAAGATGCAGCTGAGAAAGCTAAAATTGAGCTTTCCAGTGTAAAACAGACAAATATTAATCTGCCATTTATTACTCAGACTGATTCCGGTCCCGAACACTTAGATATTGATTTAACTAGAGCTAAGTTTGAGAGTCTGATTAGTGATTTAATTGAACAGACAATGGAACCAGCTCGTAAAGCATTAAAAGATGCTGGAATGGATAAATCTGATATAGATGAAGTTATTTTAGTTGGTGGATCTACCAGAATTCCTGCTGTTCAGGAAGCAGTTAAGGGTTTAATTGGTAAAGATGCCCACAAAGGAATTAATCCTGATGAAGTTGTAGCTGTTGGTGCTGCAATCCAGGGTGGTATTTTAGCTGGAGATGTAGATGATGTAGTACTATTAGATGTTACACCACTATCGCTAGGAATTGAAACACTTGGGGGAGTATTTACCAAATTAATTGATAAAAACACAACAATCCCTACTTCAAAGAGTAAGATCTTCTCAACTGCAACTGACAATCAGTCAAGCGTAGATATTCATGTTCTGCAGGGTGAAAGAAAGATGGCCAAAGATAATAAGACCTTAGGTCGCTTTCAGTTAACTGATATTCCACCTGCACCACGGGGAGTACCTCAGATTGAAGTAGAATTTGATATTGATAAAAATGGTATTGTTCATGTAGCTGCAAAAGATAAAGGTACAGGTAATGAACAGAAAATTACCATTAAATCTACAAGCTCTTTATCTGATGAAGAGATAGATGAAATGGTAAAAGATGCTGAAGAGCATGCTGAAGAAGATAAAAAACGGGTAGAAAAAATTGAAACACGCAATGAAGCTGATGCCTTAGTTCACCAAACAGATAAGACTTTAGAAGATGCTGGAGATAAAGTTGATGAAGCAATTAAAGATAAGGTTGAAGCAGCTAAGGATGAATTAAAAGAAGCCTTAGAAAATGAAGATGCTGAGATTGAAGAAATTAAAGAAAAAATGGAAGCTCTTACAGATGAGTTAACAGAGCTAAGTTCTGAATTGTATTCTCAAGCAGAAGGCGCTCAGCCTGGAGCTGGTGCAGATGGAGCTGGTCAAACAGATCCACAATCAGGCGCTGGAGCAGGACAACAAGCTAATGCAGATGATAATACAGTTGATGTAGACTTTGAAGAAGTAGATGACGAAGAGAAATAAATAAGTAGATAACTAATTAATTATATTAGAAAAAGAATAGATCAGTTTAGGGAGAGTTCGACTCTCCCTATAACTGTTTTCTCTTTCTTTTTTAGAGAGGTGATTTTAAGATGGCAAAAAAGGATTATTACGAACTGCTCGGTGTTGACCGGGATGCCGATCAAAAAGAAATTAAGCGGGCTTATCGTAAGCTTGCCAAGAAATATCACCCTGATACAAATCAGGATAAAGATACCTCAGAGAAGTTTAAAGAAATTTCTGAGGCCTATGAAATATTAAGTGATCCGGATAAAAGAGCACGTTATGATCAATATGGACATTCAGGTATCAATGATCAGGACTTCAACTTTGATGACTTTGCTCAGGGTGGTTTTGGTGGTCTTGATGATTTATTTAATATGTTTGGTTTTGGTGGTGGCGGAGGTGGCCGCAGAAGAAATGGACCTCGCCGCGGCGCAGATTTACAGTATAGAATGGAAACTTCTTTTGAAGAAGCTGCTTTTGGCGGTAAAAAAGAAATAAGAATTCCACGCGAAGAAGAATGTGATCGCTGTCACGGTAGTGGCGCTGAGCCAGGAACTGATGTAAAAACCTGTCCAGAGTGTAATGGTCAGGGTCAGGTGCGAAGCAGCCAGCAGACTCCATTTGGACAGTTTACTCAGAGCAGAGTTTGCCCTAAATGTGGTGGAGACGGTAAAATTGTGGAAGAAGCATGTCATAAGTGTAATGGCTCTGGTAAGGTAAGAAAACAGAGAAAATTAACTGTTAATATACCGGCTGGAGTTGATACTGGAACCAGACTTAGGATGTCTGGAGAAGGACAGGCAGGAGAAAAAGGTGGTCCTTCAGGAGATCTATATATTGTAATTGATGTCCAGGATCATAAGATTTTTGACCGCAAAGGTGATGATCTTTACTGTGAGGTTCCAATCAGTTTTGTCCAGGCTACACTTGGTGATAAGATTAAAGTTCCTACCCTGGAAGGTAAGGTTCAGTTTGATATTCCCCAGGGAACTCAGCCGGGTACAACCTTTAGATTAAAGAACAAAGGTATAACTCATCTAAATGGATATGGTCGAGGAGATCAGTACATTAAAGTTAAAGTAATGATTCCTAAAGAATTAGATGATAAACAGAAAGAACTGCTGGCAGAATTTGCTGAAATCAGCGGTGAAGAAATAAACCCTGAGCATAAAGGTTTTTTAAAGAAAATAAAAGATGCAATTAATATTTAAAATAAAATAAGTGGTTTAAATCTAAAAATTAATAATAAGCAACTCTAAATAATGGAGTGAAAAAAATGCATAGATTTTTTATAGATCAAAGTACTGAAGTAAATTCAAATGTAATTATTTCTGGAAATGACTATAACCATCTTAAAAATTCCCTGCGCCTAAATATAGGTGACAGGGTTATTCTTTCTGATGGTGATGGTTTTGATATGGAAGCAGAAATACTTAATTTTAGTGATGAAGCTGCAGAACTTAAAATTTTTAGCAAAGAAAAATCAAAAGTAGAAGCTGAAATTAAGGTCTGGTTGGCCCAGGGATTGCCTAAAAAGAGTAAAATGGATTTAATAGTTGAAAAGGCAACAGAAATTGGTTTTGCAGGTTTAATACCTTTAGATAGCAAAAGAACTATTGTTAAGTATAACCATAAAAAGAAAAATAAAAAGCAGAGCCGCTGGCAGAGAGTTGCCGAAGCTGCTGCTAAACAGTCTGGCAGAGCTGTGGTTCCTGAAATCAAAGATTTTTATAACACAGACAAATTAAAAGCTTTAAAAGAAGAATTTGATTATATTTTACTTTTATGGGAAAATGAAAAAGAATATTCAATAAAAAAGTTTTTTAAAGAAAATAATGTTGCTGCTGAAGCTAAAATTTTATTAATCATTGGTCCTGAAGGCGGATTTTCTGAAGCAGAGGTAAATAAATTTAAAGAGGGACTGGATGCCAGGATTATTACACTTGGTCCCAGAATTTTGAGAACAGAAACTGCCGGGATTACAGCATTAACAGCAATTTTGTATGAGAAAGGTGAACTTGGTGATTAAAATGATTAAAAAAGCAGCTTTTTATACCTTGGGTTGTAAGGTGAATCAGTATGAAACTGAAGCTGTAATCGATATTTTTATAGATAATGGCTATCAGATTGTTGATTTTTCTGAAAAAGCAGACATCTATATAGTCAACAGCTGTACAGTTACAAATGAAGCAGCTCGAAAAACCAGACAGATTGCCCGCAGAGCCAAAAGAAGTGCTCCAGACAGCATAGCTGCCATTGTTGGCTGTTACACTCAGGCTTTTCCTGATGAGGTAAGTGGGATAGAAGAAATTGATTTTATTATGGGGAGCAATAATAAAGCCGAAATTTTAAATAAAGCAGAGGAAATGTTGGCTGGTAAACCCATCGAGAGTGAAGTTAAAAAGTACAGCGAATTAAAGGAATATGAAGAACTGGAATTAAAAAGACTTTCTAACACAACCAGGGCGAATGTTAAAATCGAAGATGGCTGCAATCAATTCTGCAGTTATTGTATTATTCCCTATGCCAGAGGTCCTGTCCGCAGCCGTAGAGAAGAAGATGTGGTTGAGGAAATCAGCAGACTTAGTCAGCAGGGAGTTAAAGAAATCATTTTAACTGGAACCCATCTGGGTGCTTATGGTAGTGAAAAAGGAAATACTAAAGCCTTAACCCAGCTGATGCAGAGTTTAACGGAGCTGGAAGAACTAAAAAGGTTGCGTTTGAGTTCAATAGAAGGTACAGAAATTGATCAGGGGATGATTGATCTGATTGCAGAAGACGATACTTTTTGTCCCCATCTACACCTTCCATTACAGAGCGGTAGTGATCAGATTTTAGAGGCAATGAATCGTCCCTATACTGTGGAAGAATTTAAAGAAACGGTTGCAGAATTAAGAGAAAGAATACCTAATCTGGCAGTTACAACAGATGTAATTGTTGGCTTTCCAGGAGAAACTGAAGCAACTTTTGCAGAAACTATGGAGGTAGTTAAGGAAATTGCCTTTTCTAAAGTCCATGTTTTTCCTTATTCCGCACGAGAAGGAACACCGGCTGCAGAAATGGATCAGATTAATGGAAATGTAATTAAAGATTACGGTAAAAAGCTGCGCTTACTTAATGAGGCTTTGATGCTTTCCTATCAAAAAAAATTCATTGGTCAGGAAAAAGAAGTTCTAATTGAAGAGGTTAGAGATCATAAAACTGATTTGCTGACTGGTTATACTGATAACTATCTTAAAGTACTGCTTGCTGGTTCAGATGAACTAAAAAATAAGTTGGTTAAAGTTCGGTTGGAAGAATCTATTGATCCCTATCATTTAAAAGGAAAATTGTAAATTAGCAGGATTTTTCTTCTCTTAAGAGAATATAGATAATAGCCTTAAAAAATATTTATTAACTTGGGAATATTTATAATTCATAATTTTAGAGGAGGGATTTTCTTGGAAGATTGTTTATTTTGCAGGATTGCTTCAGGTGAAATGGATACAGATTTTGTTTACGAAGATGAACAGCTTATTGTCTTTAAGGATATTAATCCTCAGGCACCTGTGCATTTATTAATTGTACCTAAAAAGCATATTTCGGATTTAAATAATCTGCAGTCAGCAGATAATGATTTAATTGGTCATGTATATCAAATTGCTAAAAAAATGGCAGCCGAGCATGATATTGCTGAATCAGGATATAGATTGGTCAGCAACTGTGGTGAGCAGGGTGGACAGACAGTTTATCATATTCATTTTCACCTTTTAGGTGGAAGAGAGCTGCAGTGGCCTCCCGGTTAAAAATTAGATTAATAAAAGATTGGAGTTGTAAAAATGAACGAATTAAAAAAACAATTAATGGAAGATATGAAAAAAGCTATGAAAGCAAAAAACAAAGCACGACTTTCTGTGATTAGAATGACTAGATCAGAAATTAAAAATAAAGAAATTGAAACCGGTGAAGAACTCGATGATCAGGGGGTAACAGCTGTAATTGCCAAACAGGTAAAACAGATTAAAGACTCTCTAGCTGATTTTGAAAAGTCCGGTAAAGAAGCTGTAATGAAAAAATTATATCAGGAAATTGAAATTCTGCAGGAATATCTACCTGAGCAGATGTCAGAAGCAGAAGTAGAAGAATTGATTGATCAGGTAATCAAAGATACAGGAGCGGAAAATATGTCTGATATGGGACAGGTAATGGGAAAAATAATGCCTAAAATCAAAGGCCGTGCTGATGGTTCAATGGTCAGTAATAAAGTAAAAGAAAAATTAAGCAGCTAATATAAATTTATAAAGATGGGGATTATCCTTCTTTATTCCTCTTAATTGGAGGTGTAAATATGAAGAAAAAAATGTTAATTTTTATAATATTTTTATTGGTTTTTACCTTTTCTAGCTCGGGTGCTGTCGAGGCAGAAGTAATGCACTTAAAACTGAATAGTGAAATTAATAATGCAGAATATGCTTTTATTGATAAAAATTTAAGTGAAGCTGAGGTAAATGGCTACGAGTTTGTAATTATAGAAATTAATTCTTTAGGTGGTTATGTTAATCCAGCCTTAAAAATAAGAGACAGTATTTTAGAGTCTGAGGTAGAAGTTATTACCTTTGTTAGTGGTAGAGCCTGGTCGGCTGCAGCGTTAATTGCGCTGGCTGGAGAAGAATTATATATTTCTCCATCGGCAAGTATTGGAGCTGCAGAAACAAGGCCCAAGGAAGAAAAATATATTTCAGCTTTAAGGAAGGAATTTGCTGCTACAGCAGAAAGAAGAAATAAAAACCCACGAATTGCAGAAGCAATGGTTGATGCATCCTTAGAAATTGAGGGGATTATTGAAAAAGATAAACTTCTAACATTAACTGCGTCTGAGGCTCTGGAATATCAGATGGCAGATTTTAGTGCATCCTCACTGGCAGATGTAGCTGCAGCTAGAAATGTTAGTTTGAGTGAAATTACTACAGTGAAAAAAAGTAATTTAGAAAAAATAATGGGAATTATTAGCAGTCCCTATATTAGTTCTCTGGTTTTAATTATTGCTTTTTCGGCCTTGATTTTTGAGGTCCTGACTCCTGGCTTTGCTCTTGGAGGAACTGTTGGGGTAATTTCTTTATTAATCTTTTTTGCCAGTCATATCTTTACCGGTGCAATTGGTACAGGAATTGTAGTGCTCTTTATAATTGGTGTTATTTTAATTCTGGCAGAAATATTTATTATTCCAGGTTTTGGAATTGCAGGGATCAGTGGAATAGCAGCAGTTTTAGTTAGCTTATTTTTTATTTTCCCAAATACTACAATTGCAATCAATGTACTGCTGGCAGTCACCCTATTTACTCTGGTGAGTGCAATATTTATGGTCAAAAAATTCGGCATCAGCCGTTTTTGGAAAAGAATTTCTTTAGAAAGTAATTCTGAAAATTATTATTCATCAAGTTCTAAAAAAGATTATTTAAACCAGGAGGCAGAAACAATATCTAAACTGCGTCCAGCTGGGACAATAAAGCTTGCTGGTAAAAGAGTTGATGCAGTTAGTGAAGGTGCATTTATAGAAAAAGGTAAAAAGGTTAGGATTATTTCGGTGGCCGGTTCCAGAATTGTTGTCCGTGAAATATCAGAGGAGGAATAAATAATGGAGTTATTTTCGATTTTAATTTTAGTTGCTCTAATATTATTTTTTGTTTTATTTTTCTATTTTATCCCACTTGGATTGTGGATTTCGGCAACCGCTGCCGGAGTTAAAGTTGGTTTTTTTAATTTGATTGGAATGCGTTTAAGAAGGGTAGTACCTTCTTCAATTGTAGGTCCGATGATTAAATCTCATAAGGCTGGTAAAGGTTTAAGCAGTGATCAGCTGGAAGCACATTATCTGGCTGGAGGAAATGTTGATCGAGTTGTTGATGCTTTAATTGCAGCTCAAAGAGCAGAAATAGATCTTACTTTTGAGAGAGCCGCTGCTATTGATTTAGCCGGTAGAGATGTTCTGGAAGCAGTTAAAATGAGTGTAAATCCTAAGGTGATACAGACTCCGATTGTTACAGCTGTAGCCATGGATGGTATTCAGGTAATGGCAACAGCAAGGGTAACAGTTCGAGCCAATATTGAGCGGCTTGTAGGCGGAGCTGGAGAAGAAACTGTACTGGCAAGAGTTGGAGAGGGTATTGTTACTACAGTTGGTTCTGCAGAATCACATAAAAAAGTACTGGAAAATCCTGATTCTATTTCCAAAACCGTTTTAAATAAGGGTCTGGACTCCGGAACAGCTTTCGAGATTTTGTCTATTGATATTGCTGATGTTGATGTTGGTAAAAATATTGGTGCTCAGCTGCAGACTGATCAGGCTGAGGCAGATAAAGAAATTGCTCAGGCAAAGGCTGAAGAGAGAAGAGCAATGGCTGTGGCGGAAGAACAGGAAATGAAAGCCAGAGTTCAGGAAATGCGGGCCAAGGTTGTTGAAGCAGAGGCAGAAGTACCGCTGGCAATGGCTGAAGCTCTTAAAAAAGGTAATATGGGAGTAATGGATTACATGAATATGAAAAATATAGAATCTGATACTAAAATGAGAACCAGTATTTCTGATACTTCAGAAGATGGAAATGGAAAGCAAAATGAAAATTAATGTTTTAAAGACAGCTATCAGTGCTGGAGGTGAAGCATGGAGGATCTAATTTTTGTACTTCCGACGTTTATAATATTTTTTATTATCCTCTTTCAGGTCTTTTCACTTTTTAAAAGAGGTTTTGATTTTGTCAGAAAAAGATTTGATTTGACAATTGATCAGGCAGGTGAAAAAATAAAAAAAAGAAGCAGAAAAATGGATGCTGACTATGATCGAAATCAATCTAAAAATAGAAGTGTTGAGGCTGAATTTGAATCTATAGCTGAAAGTAAAAAAAGACTTTTAAATCAAAATGAAAAATCTGAAAATATAAATAAAGGCTCTCAACGGCAGAAGCAGGAAAGATTAAAAAAAGAAAGTTTGGAACAGGAAAAAACGAAAAATAAAAGCAGTTCTCTGGGAGAAATATTTGCCCAATATAATGAAGTAGAAAAAGCTGTTATTTATAATGAAATTTTATCCAAACCTAAAGCATTAAAAAATAATTAAAATTAAATCTTCTTCAAAACTGCGGCCCCCTCCGGCTGCAGTTTTTCGCTAAATTTGTTTAAAGATATAAATATGATATAATAAATAAGTAAAAGTACTAAGGAGGAGTTATAATTTGAGTCAAAAAGAAAA
>Ga0114983_1001067_pt1 | contig 11105 bp, 7 predicted proteins | sample Shrwel_input2_RT_FD_87182 | JGI IMG/M metagenome (GOLD analysis project Ga0114983, IMG submission 87182) | Subsurface microbial communities from deep shales in Ohio, USA - Utica-3 well 1 S input2 RT | ecosystem: Environmental > Aquatic > Deep subsurface > Shale gas/oil reservoir > Produced...
CCGATGTCGTCGCTGGCCTTCTTGATGGTCTCGTGCGTCTTGCGGCGCAGTTCGCGCTGGGGCTCGCTTAGCGCCGACAGGTCGAGGTCGCCCGGTGTGCCGGCATTGGCATGCTCGGCCACGAGGCGCCACAGGCGCTTGAGGAAGCGGTGGGCGCCTTCGACGCCGGTGTCGGACCATTCGAGTGACTGCTCCGGGGGCGCGGCAAACATCATGAACAGGCGCACGGTATCGGCGCCGAAGCGGTCGATCATCGCCTGGGGATCGACGCCGTTGTTCTTCGACTTGGACATCTTCTCGATGCCGCCCATCTCCACCGGCTCGCCGTCTTCGATCAGCACGGCGCTCACCGGCCGGCCCTTGTCGTCGCGCTTGACTTCGACGTCGGCCGGATTGAACCAGTCCTTGCCGCCGTTGGCGGCGGGCCGGTAGTAGGTCTCGGCGATCACCATGCCCTGGGTCAGCAGGCGCTTGAAGGGCTCGTCGGACTCGACCAGGCCGAAGTCGCGCATCAGCTTGTGGAAGAAGCGCGCATACAGCAGATGCAGGATGGCGTGCTCGATGCCGCCGATGTAGAGATCCACCGGCAGCCAGTAGTTGGCCCGCTCGTCGAGCATGGCGTCCATGTTGTCGGCGCAGCAGAAGCGCGCGTAGTACCAGCTGGATTCCATGAAGGTGTCGAAGGTGTCGGTTTCGCGCACCCAGCCGTCGCCGAGATCACTGAACTCGGGCATCTTCTTGAGCGGCGAGCCGGAGGCATCGACGGTCACCTCGGTGGGCAGGCAGACCGGCAGCTCGTCGTCGGTGAGCGGCACGGTCTGGCCTTCCGGGCCGTACTTGATCGGGATCGGCGCGCCCCAGTAGCGCTGGCGCGCCACGCCCCAGTCGCGCAGGCGGAAGTTGGTCTTGACCTCGCCGTGGCCCTGCTCGGTCAGCTTGGCGGCGATGGCATCGAAGGCCGCCTGGAAGTCCAGGCCGTCGAACTCGCCGGAATTGATCAGCACGCCGTGTTCGTCATGGGCGGCGGCGGAGACGTCCGGTGCCTGGCCGTCTTCGCCGGCGATCACCGGCTCGATGGGCAGGTCGTACTTGGTAGCGAATTCCCAGTCGCGCTGGTCGTGGGCGGGTACCGCCATCACCGCGCCGGTGCCGTATTCCATCAGCACGAAGTTGGCCACGTAGATGGGCACCTGACGACCGGTCAGGGGATGAACGGCCAGATAGCCGGTATCCATGCCCTTCTTCTCCATGGTGGCCATTTCGGCCTCGGAGGTGCCGCCGTGGGCGCATTCCTCGTTGAAGGTGGCAAGCGCCGGGTTGTGCTCGGCGGCGGCCTTGGCCAGCGGGTGCCCGGCGGCCACGGCCACGTAGGTCACGCCCATCAGGGTGTCCGGGCGGGTGGTGTAGACCCGCAGCGGTTCGGCGCTGCCATGGCCGGTCACGTCAAAGGCCAGCTCGACGCCCTTGGACTTGCCGATCCAGTTGCGCTGCATGGTCTTGACCTGCTCGGGCCAGTCGACATCGTCCAGATCGGCGAGCAGCTCATCGGCGTAGTCGGTGATCTTCAGGAACCACAGCGGGATTTCCTTGCGCTCGACCGGCGCGCCGGAGCGCCAACCACAGCCGTCGATGACCTGCTCGTTGGCAAGCACGGTCTGGTCGACCGGGTCCCAGTTGACCGTCGACATCTTCTTGTAGACCAGGCCCTTTTCCACCAGCTTGGTGAAGAACCACTGTTCCCAGCGATAATAGTCGCTGTCGCAGGTGGCAAACTCGCGGCCCCAGTCATAAGCGAAGCCCAGCGCCTTGAGCTGGTCGCGCATGTAGTCGATGTTCTGGTGTGTCCACTCGGCCGGCGGCACCTGATTCTTGATGGCGGCGTTTTCGGCGGGCATACCGAAGGCGTCCCAGCCCATGGGCTGCAGCACGTTTTTGCCCTGCATGCGCTGGAAGCGCGAGACCACGTCGCCGATGGTGTAGTTACGCACGTGCCCCATGTGCAGCTTGCCGCTGGGGTAGGGGAACATCGATAGGCAATAGAACTTTTCGCGATTGGCGTCTTCCACTGCCTTGAAGCACTGGTGCTTGGTCCAGAACTGCTGGGCGTCGCGTTCGATGTCGTGAGGCTTGTACTGTGCGTCCATCGGTCTGAGTGATTACCTTGTAGCGTCGGTGGCGAAAAGCAGAGGACTTTCCCATGCGATCGAGAAGCAAAAGGCTTGATGGCACGGGAAGATAGCGTCTAAATGGGGACCAAGCATACCGCAGCGGGGCCTGAGCAGGTAGGGGCCTCGCACTTGGCCAGAGTATGGCCAGATCAAGGAAGGTTTCAAAGGAGGCTCAGATGAGCGATCAGGACAAGCATTCAGACCATCGCCTGCGTGAGGGCTATGAACGTCTGCTGGGACGGCTTCAGGATGGCGCCAATGAGCTGTCGTGGGAAAACCTGCAGAAGGATCTCGACGATGCAGTGGAGTTCGAGGCGGAGGTCGAGGACTACACCCGCGACGAGCTGTCACTGCTGCGCGCCTGGGTCGAGCGCGACCTGAAGGACATGCGTCACTATCTCGCCGCCGGCGGTGAAGGTGTGGCCAGCTGGCTGGGTATCGATCTCGATGTGCTGTCGCGGCATATCCGTGAGGCACTGTTCTCGATCGCCGACCGTACCGTGATCGATCGGGCGCACTTCGAGGACGACCTGGAGGCGGCCCGCGCCGACTACTGTGAGGGCGAGATGATCGCCCCCGGTCTATTGAGCTGCGTGCACTGCAGCGCCGAGTTCACACTTGGCGAGGTGGCCCGCCTCGAGCCCTGTCATCAGTGCGGGCATCGCTATTTCGCGCGAGGGCCTCAGGTCGCCAGCCAGTAGCTCGCTGGCTGTCTTCGGCGCTTTGCCCACGACCTTTCTGTTGCCCGCCCAGGCGAGCTGAGGTCTTGTCGGTGCCCGCCTGGTGAGTCAGCAACTGGCTGCCCACTCAACTCAGGGTGGCCAGTATCCCAATCGCCAGGCAGACCCCCAGCGACATAACCAGGGCATAGACCAGGTTGTGTCGCATCATCATCCCGCCGCTGGTGCCATAGCGGCCCTGTAACGACAGATTGATCCCCGATAACGGCCCGATGGCGGCGCCCACCGCCCAGGAGGTCAGCGCCACCACGCCTAGCAGGGTCTGGTTGGCACTTTCCAGGTTCAACACCGAGGCAAGCGTCGAAATTCCGATGATCGGGTGCAGGCCGATCACGGCGCTGGCGACGATGGCCAGGTAGCTGAGCATGGCTTCCCCCGCCCCGAAGTGTTCGAACAGCACCCACTGGCCGCCGGTGACCGCATCGATGAAGGTCGAGAGCCCCTGGGTGAAGAGTCCCGCTGCCAGGAATAGCGAGATTTCGCCGCGCATCGCCGGCAGCCGCTCCCGGGTATGCTGCACCATTCGCTTCGAGGTAAAGGTCAGGCCGCGGGGCAGGTTGGCGGCAAGCGCCGTGGCCGGCAGCAGAAAGGTGATGATGCTGACGATGGAAAGCCCGGGCGTAAGGCCATAGTGAAAGCCCAGCACCAGCACCGCCAGGCCCACTGGCATCAGCAGGTTGCGCGGGGAAAGCGAGACTCCCGCGACATCGTCAAGATCGAAGCGTCGCGCCAGTTCTAGGCGCGTCAGCACGCCGGAGAGTGCAGCCAGTGGCACGCCGGCGGCGAGCACGACGGCAAAGTCGAGCTCGGGCGCCAGGCCCATGGCCACGCCCATGGCGGCGAAGAACGGCGACCAGAGTGCTGCGCTCGAGAGCCCGCGGTTGAGTGTCAGCAGTTGGGGCAGGCGCAGGCCGTCGGCGCGCTTGAGCTGATCGCCGATCAGAAAGACCGAGGATAGATTCAGGATCGCGCCGAGCAGGTGGACGCTCAGCCAGGTGGTGATTACGCCTCGCCCACCGAGTATCTGGGTGCCGGGCGACGGCGGGGCGCGGTTGATCAGGCCGATGAAGCTGACCCCCACTAGCATGGCGACCACGAAGGTATTGCCGTCCAGCACCTGGCCCCAGGCAAGCGCTTCGCCATAGACGGTTCGGCTGATTACCAGCAGCGCCGCGCCGATCGCCGCCAGCGCCCCGACCTGGCGACGGTTGCGGGTGGGCATGTCGCCCCACAGCAGGGTCATTGCCAGCCAGAAGGCGATCCCGACCAGCGGCGCCACTACGGCGATGCCGGCCAGGCGCGCGATTTGCAACGCCAGGCCGAGAGCAATCACCAGGCCTGCCAATCGCTGCCGCCCGCTAATCTTGGCAGGAGTGGAGGCAGACGGGCGGTTAGCGTCCGCTGAAGGCGACGGCGAGTGAGGCGGCATGGGCGATAATCCGGGCAAAAATTAGCATGCTAGGCAAATCGAGGGGGCCGGGCAAGCCGGGCGATCTGGTCAAGCAGACGGCGGGGTTATGAGCCGTCAAGCCTTAGAGGGTGGCAGCGCCCACTGGCGGGCCTCGGGCGTGCGTGCCGCCTCGAGCAGGTCGATCATCGCCCGGGTGGCGTTGGAGAGCGTGCGATTGCGATGCACCAGGTAGCCCAGCGGCCGCTCGATGGGGTGGTGGTCGATCGGCAGGATGTGCAGGCCCTCGTCGATCATGCTCTCTGGCAGCACGCTCCAGCCCAGCCCGATCGAGGCCATCATTTTCAGCGTCTCCAGGTAGTTGGTCGATAGCCCCACCTTCACGCTCAGCTCCTCGCGGGAAAAGGTCTCCAGCACGATGCCGCGGGTGAAGGTCAATGGGCCCGGCAATACCGCGGGATGAGCGGCCAGTGCCGACATGGAGAGCCGCTCATGGCGTGCCGCGTGCTGGGCAAGAGGGTGGTCATTGCCACAGACGAAGCGCAGCCGGTCGATCCATACCGGGACCACCGTCAGCTGCGGGTCGGGTACCGGCGCTAGGGTAACCACGGCGATCTCCAGGGCACCGTCGAGCACGCCCTGGTAGGCCTGCTCGGAATCGAGGAAGCGCAGGTCCAGATTGGCGGCAGGATGGTCGTGCGTGAAAGCCTTGAGCAGGGGCGGCAGCCGGTGCAGGCCGACATGGTGGCTGGTGGCGAGCGTCAGGCTGCCGGCCACGTCGCCTGCAAGGTTCGACAGCGCCCGGCGGCTGTCGTCGACCATCAGCAGAATCTGGCGAGCGCGGGGCAGCAGCAGGGCGCCAGCCTCGGTCAGGGTGACCCGGCGGCCGATACGATCGAAGAGCCGCGAGCCCACTTGATCCTCGAGAGTGGCGATGCGCTTGCTGACCGCGGGTTGCGTCAGGTGCAGCTGGTCTCCGGCCAGCGAAAAGGAGCCACAGTCGGTGACGGCCAGGAAGGCCTGCAGGCTTTGGGTGTCCATGGTCGTCTCCTCGTGAGCTAGCAGTGATGGCGCCTGAAGCGGAACTTGCATCGAGACCTGGCTCTTGGACAGGGGCCTGGGTCAGGGCCTGAAGTCAGGTTCAGGGAAAGGTTTAGGGACAGACAGGCCCTTCGTGCCTCATCGTCGTGCCGTTTAGCCTCATGGTTGTGCGCATGGTTGTGCGCATGGTTGTGCACATGGTTGTGCACATGGTTGTGCAGGGAGGCGTCTCAGTCGCCATGTATTCTAATATGGAATCCATATCATAAATAACATGAATTGCTTTTATGTGTGGTGCCCCCTAACCTCGGGGTCATGGCAACGACACCTTAGACGCCAGTGGCGCTAGGTGCGGCGAGATCAATCAGAGGGCGAACACAGCCCCGTGGAGGAGAGACATGGCAGGCCAGACGCTTTATGACAAGCTGTGGTCACAGCACCTGGTGAAGGAGCGCGATGATGGCACCGCGCTGATCTACATCGATCGTCAGCTGCTGCACGAAGTGACCTCGCCCCAGGCATTCGAGGGGCTGCGTCTGGCCAAGCGTCAGCCGTGGCGCCTGGATGCTAACCTCGCCACCCCCGATCACAACGTGCCGACCACGGTGATCGAGCGCGCCGAGGGCAATGCCGGCATCAAGGATCCGGTATCGCTGATCCAGGTACAGACCCTGGATGACAACTGCGAATCCTTTGGCATCGAGGAATTTCGCATCAATGACGCTCGCCAGGGCATCGTGCACGTGGTCGGTCCGGAGCAGGGCGCGACACTGCCGGGCATGACGGTAGTCTGCGGCGACTCGCACACCGCGACGCATGGGGCCTTTGCGGCCCTTGCCCACGGCATTGGCACCTCCGAGGTCGAGCACGTGCTGGCCACCCAGTGCCTGCTGGCCCAGAAAATGAAAAACATGCAGGTGCGGGTCGAAGGTTCGCTCGGCACCGGGGTGACCGCCAAGGACGTGGTGCTGGCGATCATTGGTCGCATCGGCACTGCCGGTGGCACCGGCTATGCCATCGAGTTTGCCGGCAGCGCGATGCGCGAGCTGTCGATGGAGGGCCGCATGACGGTCTGCAACATGGCCATCGAAGCGGGCGCTCGGGTCGGTTTGATCGGCGTCGACGACACCACCATCGACTATTTGCGCGAGCGCCCCTTCGCTCCCCGTGGCGAGCAGTGGGAGGCCGCCGTCGCCGACTGGCGCGAGCTGGTCTCCGACGCCGATGCCGCCTTCGACAAGGTGGTCGAGATTCGCGCCGAGGACATCGAACCTCAGGTCAGCTGGGGCACCAGCCCCGAGATGGTTACCGGCATCTCCGGCCAGGTCCCCGATCCCGCCGAGTCCGCCGATGATACCGTCAAGGGCAGCTACAGCCGGGCACTGGAATACATGGGGCTCGCGGCCAAGCAAAAGATCACCGATATCCGCCTCGACAAGGTGTTCATCGGTTCTTGCACCAATTCGCGGATCGAAGACCTGCGTGCGGCGGCCAAGGTCGCCAAGGGTCGCAAGGTCGCCGATTCCATCATGCTTGCCATGGTGGTGCCGGGCTCCGGGCTGGTGAAGCGTCAGGCCGAAGCCGAGGGGCTCGACAAGATCTTCACCGAGGCGGGCTTCGAGTGGCGCGAGCCGGGCTGTTCGATGTGTCTGGCCATGAATGCTGACAAGCTCGGTGCCGGCGAGCACTGTGCCTCGACCTCGAATCGCAACTTCGAGGGTCGCCAGGGCTTCGGCGGACGTACTCACCTGGTCAGTCCGGCGATGGCGGCCGCCGCGGCGATTGCCGGCCATTTCGTCGATGTTCGCCAGTTCGACACCCAGCCCCAGGAGGCCTGAACCATGCACAAGTTTGAACGTCAGCAGGGCCTGGTGGCACCGCTCGACCGGGCCAACGTCGATACCGACCTGATCATTCCCAAGCAGTTTCTGAAGTCGATCAAGCGCACCGGTTTTGGCGTCAACCTGTTTGATGCCCTGCGCTATCTGGATGAGGGGTACCCGGGCCAGGATGCGTCGCAGCGTCCGCTCAACCCCGATTTCGTGCTCAATCAGCCACGCTATGAGGGCGCCAGCGTGCTGCTGGCCCGGCGCAACTTTGGCTGTGGCAGCTCCCGCGAACACGCGCCCTGGGCACTTGAGGACTTCGGCTTTCGCGTGGTCATCGCGCCGAGCTTCGCCGACATCTTCTACAACAACGCCTTCAAGAACGGCATCCTGCTGGTAACGCTCGAAGAGGACGTCATCGAGCGGCTGTTCAAGGAGGTCGAGGCCAATGAAGGCTACCGTCTGGACGTCGATCTCGAGAACCAGCGTGTGACCACGCCGGCCGGCGAAATTCTCGAGTTCGACGTCGATGCCTTCCGCAAGCACTGCCTGCTCAACGGCCTCGATGACATCGGTATCACCCTGCAGGACGAAGACGCTATTCACGACTTTGAGACCAAGCATCGGGCTGCACGGCCTTGGCTGTTCCGCGAGCCAGCCAAGGCCTGATAGCGAACCGGCCCCACTGATGTCTGCCATCGGTGGGGCCAACCTTCCAGCCTCAACGCTGGACACTGAAGAAAAGGGATGCCCTTAGGGGGCGAACGCGCAGGGAAGCGCCATCTTCTTTTTCGTCAGGCGGGCTCGCCTCGCCTGGCGGTTCAATCATCGAACGACCGGGTCCGCTGCGCGGGCCCGATTGCTAAGAGAGCCACAGCACATGAGCCGCAAGATTCTCGTTCTGCCGGGGGACGGCATCGGCCCGGAAATTACCGCTGAGGCGGTCAAGATCCTCAAGGCCTGCCAGGCCATTGGCCTTGACGTCGACATCGAGGAAGGCCTGGTGGGCGGTGCCGGCTATGACGCCCACGGCGAACCGCTGCCGGCGGTGACCCTCGACCAGGCACGCAGCGCGGATGCGATCCTGTTAGGCGCAGTGGGCGGGCCTAAGTGGGACAAGCTCGAAGATATCAGCAAGCGTCCCGAGAAGGGCCTGCTGGGGCTGCGCAAGGAGCTTTCGCTGTTTGGCAACCTGCGCCCGGCACTGCTCTATCCGCAGCTTGCGGAGGCCTCGAGCCTCAAGCCAGAGGTAGTGTCCGGCCTCGATATCATGATCGTGCGCGAGCTCACCGGCGGCATCTACTTCGGTCAGCCACGCGGCATCGAGGAGCGGGACGGCCAGCGGGTGGGCTTCAATACCTACGTCTACTCGGAAAGCGAAATCGAGCGCATCGGTCGGGTGGCCTTCGAAATGGCGGGTAAACGCGGCGGCAAGCTGTGCTCGGTGGACAAGGCCAACGTGCTTGAGGCCACCATGCTGTGGCGCGAGGTCATGGAGCGGCTGGCACCGGAGTACCCGGGCGTCGAGCTCTCCCACATGTACGTCGATAACGCCGCCATGCAGCTGGTGCGCGCGCCCAAGCAGTTCGATGTGATCGTCACCGGCAACATGTTTGGCGACATCCTGTCGGACGCCGCCGCCATGCTCACCGGCTCGATCGGCATGCTGCCGTCGGCCTCGCTCAACGCCGACGGCCAGGGCATGTACGAGCCCTGCCACGGCAGCGCGCCGGATATCGCCGGCCAGGGCATTGCCAATCCGCTGGCGACTATCCTTTCGGTGGCGATGATGCTGCGCTACTCGCTGAATGAGGCGGCTCTGGCCGAGCGCATCGAGGCGGCCGTAGGCAAAGTGCTGGACGATGGCCTGCGCACCGCCGACATTGCTTATGCCGGTACTCGCCAGGTGTCTACCGGCGAGATGGGCGATGCCGTGCTGGCGGCGTTCAATACACAGTGAGCCAGGCATTCAAGCTCGAGCCAGCAAGGCCGGTTTGGCAGGGCTCAGTGAGTGATCCATGTTCGCCTGTAAAGGGTTGAAATTTCGATAGAACCGGCCCCTTCTGTGCGACGGAGGCGGCTCGTGTATACTTACCCGCTAATTCTTTTCTGGAGGACTTCACATGTTGACAGTCGGTTTCGTGGGTTGGCGTGGCATGGTGGGCTCCGTGCTCATGCAGCGCATGCAGGAAGACAATGAGTTCGTCGGCATCGAGCCGGTGTTCTTCACCACTTCCCAGGTCGGCCAGCCCGGGCCCGATGTCGGCGTGGACGTGCCCCCGCTCAAGGACGCCTTCGATCTGGACGCGCTCAAGGCGCTGGACGTGGTCGTCACCTGCCAGGGCGGCGACTACACCGAGAAGGTCTACAAGGACCTGCGTCAGACCGGCTGGAAGGGCTATTGGATCGATGCCGCCAGCACCCTGCGCATGGCCGACGACGCCACCATCGTGCTGGACCCGGTCAACCGCGACGTTATCGAAGCCCAACTGGCCCGTGGCACCAAGACCTTCACCGGCGGTAACTGCACGGTCAGCCTGATGATGATGGGTCTCGGTGGCCTGTTCGAGGCCAACATGATCGAGTGGATGACCTCGATGACCTATCAGGCCGCTTCCGGCTCCGGCGCCAAGCACATGCGTGAGCTGCTTAATCAAATGGGCGGTCTGCGCGATAGCGTGGCCACCGAGCTTGCCGACCCGGCGAGTGCCATCCTCGACATCGATCGCAAGGTCACCGAGACCATGCGCAGTGGAAGCTTCCCGACCGAAAACTTCGGTGCTCCGCTGGCCGGTAGCCTGCTGCCCTGGATCGACAAGCCGATGGAAAACGGCCAGAGCAAGGAAGAGTGGAAGGGGGGCGCCGAGACCAACAAGATTCTCGGCCTCGATAACAACCCGATTCCCATCGATGGCCTGTGCGTGCGCATCGGTGCCATGCGCTCTCACAGCCAGGCTTTCACCATCAAGCTCAAGCAGGATGTGCCGATCGACGAGATCGAGGATCGTCTGGCCAAGCACAACGAGTGGGTGCGGGTCATCGCCAATGAGAAGGACGCCACCATCGAGGGTCTGACCCCGGCTGCCGCGACCGGCACCCTGAATGTACCCGTGGGCCGTCTGCGCAAGCTGGCCATGGGCGGCGAGTATCTGTCTGCCTTCTCGGTAGGCGACCAGCTGCTGTGGGGGGCCGCCGAGCCGCTCAAGCGCATGCTGAAGATTCTCCGCGAGCAGTAATTCGCTCTGCACGTCGTTTCTGACGCCTCCCTTCGGGGAGGCGTTTTTGTTGCTGATGAGCGTCACCGAACGCCGGCCATGAGCGGCCTCGCGTCTTGAGGCGGCGGTGTTGCATGGTATTGTCAGCGTTGAAATGGCGGCTCGTTTTGCCTTACTCGACGCTCCCTGTTAGCGAAAAGTGTGGGTAGAATAAGATGAAAATTCGATGATTAGGCTGTCGTGACTCACACTCTTAGTTGAAACATCTAATGTGCGAGTACGTTGCCTCCGACCCCTGTGAGGCCCATCGCCGCCATGAACCGCAAGTTTTCTCTGGTCATCTTGTTGACGTCGCTGTCCGCCATGAGCCCCTCGGCCTGGTCCTTGGGCGTGGGGGAGGCACAAGTGGGCTCGGCGCTGGGAGCGCCGCTTGAAGCGATCATTCCGCTGACGGATACGCAGGGTATATCGGCGCAGGGGCTGACGGTTAGCCTGGCCGATGCCGATGGTTACCGGCGTGCCGGCCTCGAGCGTAGCCTGCTGGTCGACGCACTGACTCTTACGGTCGTGCCTCAGTCGGGCGGACTATCCGTCCGGGTCCAGTCGGAGCGAGCGGTGCGCACCCCCTATCTCGACCTGCTGGTGGACATAAACGGGCCTGACGGTGTCGCGCAGCGTCAGGTCACGCTGCTCTTCGACCCCCCCGG
>Ga0114983_1001068_pt1 | contig 11103 bp, 5 predicted proteins | sample Shrwel_input2_RT_FD_87182 | JGI IMG/M metagenome (GOLD analysis project Ga0114983, IMG submission 87182) | Subsurface microbial communities from deep shales in Ohio, USA - Utica-3 well 1 S input2 RT | ecosystem: Environmental > Aquatic > Deep subsurface > Shale gas/oil reservoir > Produced...
GAGCGGTGAGAGATAACGGCAGTGTAACCGGCTTCTTTGGCCATACGAATAGCGGCCAGAGTCTCGGTCAGAGAACCTATCTGGTTGAACTTGATCAGAATCGAGTTGGCAACGCCCTGCTCAATACCACGAGACAGGATCTTGGTGTTGGTCACGAACAAATCATCACCCACCAGTTGGATCTTGTCGCCGAGGATCTTGGTCTGGTAAGCCCATCCGTCCCAGTCAGACTCATCCAGGCCATCTTCGATAGAAACGATAGGATACTGCTCGGTCAATGACTTGAGGAAGTCAGAGAAACCGTTGGAATCGAATACCTTGCCTTCACCGGCCAGGTCATACTTACCGTCTTTGTAGAACTCGGAAGCGGCACAATCCAGCGCCAGAGTCACATCTGTGCCCAATTTGTAGCCAGCAGCTTCAACGGCTTCTTTGATAACCGCCAGGGCATCGGCGTTGGATGACAGGTTAGGCGCAAAACCACCTTCGTCGCCCACGGCAGTGTTCAGGCCCTTGGACTGGAGCACTTTCTTCAGGTTGTGGAAGATTTCAGCGCCCATACGCAGGGCTTCACGGAAACTCTTGGCACCGACTGGCTGTACCATGAATTCCTGAATGTCGACGTTGTTGTCGGCATGCTCACCACCGTTCAAGATGTTCATCATAGGAACCGGCATGCTGTACTGACCAGGAGTCCCGTTCAGTTCGGCGATGTGAGCGTAAAGTGGCATACCTTTGAATGCAGCTGCGGCCTTGGCAGCAGCCAAAGACACCGCCAGAATGGCATTGGCGCCCAGCTTGTCTTTGTTTTCGGTGCCGTCCAGCGCAATCATAATGCCATCCAGCTCGGCTTGAGCCGTGGCATCTTTACCCAGCAGGGCTTCACGGATAGGACCGTTGACATTGTCAACAGCCTTGAGCACGCCTTTACCCAGATAGCGGGCCTTGTCGCCATCACGCAGTTCCAGCGCTTCACGGCTACCGGTAGAAGCACCTGATGGAGCTGCAGCCATACCGATGAAACCACCTTCCAGATGCACTTCAGCTTCTACTGTGGGGTTACCGCGAGAATCCATGATTTCGCGTCCAATGACGTTAATGATCTTAGCCATAATGTCCTCGATTAAAAGTTAAAGAAAAAACCCATACCCATCTGAGCGTTCAGCGTCTCTCATATGGGTATTGGACTTTCACTTCACACTTCCCGGCGCGGCCGGGGATGAAAAAGCCGGAGCTGCCATAGCAGTCCGGCTCTTATAGTTTAACCCAGATTACGCTTTTGGTAAGTACTGGCGGCGGCGACAAAACCTTCAAACAGCGGGTGACCGTCGCGAGGTGTGGAGGTGAATTCCGGATGGAACTGACCGGCAACAAACCAAGGGTGACCAGGTATCTCGATCATCTCCACCAGCTTGCGATCCGAAGACAAGCCACTGAAGACCAGGCCGGCTTTTTCCAGACGCTCACGGAAGGCGTTGTTCACTTCGTAACGATGGCGGTGACGCTCGATACAGGTGTTGCTCTTATAAGCCGCAGCGGCCTTGGTGCCTTCAATCAGATGGCACAGCTGAGCGCCAAGACGCATGGTACCGCCAAGATCTGAGGCCTCGTCACGCTGCTCCAGATTGCCTTCTTCATCGATCCATTCGGTGATCAGGCCCACAACAGGGAACGGGGTTTCCTTGTTGAATTCGGTAGAGTGGGCACCTTCCATGCCAGCGACATGACGGGCGAATTCAATCAGGGCAACCTGCATACCCAGACAGATACCAAAGTATGGCAGTTCGTTTTCACGGGCGTATTGGGCGGCAAGGATCTTACCTTCAACACCACGCTCACCAAAGCCGCCGGGAACCAGAATGCCATCCAGACCTTCCAGCACTTCAACGCCTTTGACTTCAACAGTCTGGGAGTCGATATACTTGATGTTCACCGAAACCCGGTTTTTGAGGCCGGCATGCTTCAACGCTTCGTTGACTGACTTGTAGGCATCCGGCAGTTCGATGTACTTGCCGACCATACCTATGGTCACTTCATTGTTTGGATTGGCTTCCTGATAAACCACGTTTTCCCATTCGGACAGGTCGGCTTCAGGGCAGCTCAGGCCAAAGCGCTTGACTACCAGCTCATCCAGCCCTTGTGAGCGCAGCAGCGCCGGGATCTTGTAGATGGAATCCACGTCTTTGAGGGAGATAACCGCTCGTTCTTCAACATTACAGAACAGGGAGATTTTGGCTCTCTCTGTGGCTGGAATAGCACGGTCGCCACGGCAAACCAGAATATCCGGCGCAATACCGATAGAACGCAGCTCTTTAACTGAATGCTGAGTCGGCTTGGTTTTCACTTCCTGAGCCGGGCCGATAAAAGGCACCAGAGTCAGATGCATAAACAAGCTGCGATCGCGGCCCAGTTCAACACCCAACTGACGGATAGACTCGAGGAAAGGCAGAGATTCGATATCACCCACAGTACCACCGATTTCAACGATGGCGACATCATGGCCTTCACCGCCTTCGAGGACTTTTTCCTTGATGGCATTGGTGATGTGCGGAATAACCTGAATAGTGGCACCCAGGTAGTCACCACGACGCTCCTTGCGCAGCACTTCCTCGTAGATACGACCTGTTGTGAAGTTGTTGCGGCGGTTCATCTTGGTACGGATGAAACGCTCATAGTGGCCCAAGTCCAGATCTGTCTCTGCGCCGTCCTCAGTGACAAATACTTCCCCGTGTTGGGTTGGGCTCATGGTTCCCGGATCAACGTTGATGTAAGGATCCAGCTTCATGATGGTTACATTCAGGCCTCTGGCCTCTAAAATTGCCGCGAGCGATGCTGCTGCAATGCCTTTACCTAGTGATGAAACAACGCCACCAGTAACGAAGATATACCTTGTAGTCATGCTGAACCTGAGAAAAAAGAATGATAAATAGGTGCTCGAATGAAAGCACCAGGACGGGGCGACAGTATATCAAAGCCCCTGCCATTTACCAAACAGGAATGACGATAATTTTTACGCGCTGATCTCATTCGCGCATTTTTAATCCAGGCTTCGCCTGCTACTGGATTTCACCGCGCTCTTCACGCTTGACCTGATCCCAATAAGCATCCAGTGCCTGCAGATCATGTTCTGCAAACGGCTTGCCGCTGGCATTGGCTTTTTGCTCGACGGCGCGAAAACGCCGCTCAAACTTGTTGTTGGCCCCTCTGAGAGCCTGCTCGGGATCCACCCCCAAGTGGCGCGCCAGATTCACCGCAGCAAACAGCAAATCGCCCACTTCATCCTCAACCCTGGCCTTATCCGGCGTGGCTTGACGCGCTTCGTGCAACACCTCTTCAATCTCTTCCTGTACCTTGTCGACTACAGGTTCAAGCTCGGGCCAATCAAACCCTACTCTGGCGACCCGCTTTTGAATCTTACCCGCCCGCGCCAACGCCGGCAGCGCCTTGGGAATATCATCCAGCACTGAGTGTAGTTCGCGCCCGGCGCGCTCTGCTGCTTTAATGCGCTCCCAGTTGTTCTTGGCATCCGGCGCCGAGTCAAAACTCAAGTCGGTATCGGCGGCAAACACATGGGGGTGACGACTGGTAAGCTTGTTACATATCCGTTCAAGCACAGTGGCGAAATCAAACCAGCCCTTTTCCTTGCCAAGCTGACAATAAAACACCACCTGAAACAGCAGATCGCCAAGCTCAGAAGGCAACTCCTGCCAGTCGCGGCTCTCTATGGCGTCGGCCACTTCATAGGCTTCTTCCAGGGTGTAGGGCACTATGGAGTCAAAATCCTGCGCCCTGTCCCAGGGGCAACCCAGCTCAGGGTCCCTGAGTTTTGCCATAATCTCAAGCAATGCATTGATATCTGCCGCCACCGCCGTTACTCCTTTGTTGCTAATACGCTTACCAATCCAACGACTCTTTGATAAGTCTTGAAAAAACAGCAGGACGCAACCTATGCGTCCTGTTTTTCGTGTCACTCGAATACCAATCAGGCCTCAGAGCCTGCGGGCTTCTATTACCCCGTCTATCTGGGTCAACTTGGAGATAACCCTGGATAAACCGTCGAGGTTATAAAGCTCCATCTCAAGTTCAATGGCCGCCGTCTGGTTCTTGAGATCCGATGAGGAGCTCATCGCCAGCACATTGGACTTTTCCGCCGCCAGCACAGAGGTGAGATCCCGCAGCAGACCGGTTCTGTCGTTGGCCACCACTCGAATACGGATTTTGTAACCGCCGGAGTAGTTTTCACCCCAGACCACATCCACTACCCGCTCGGGATGGGCACGCATCAATTCCTTGACCTGCTCACAATCGGCTCTGTGCACCGAAATACCACGCCCCTTGGTGATAAAACCGAAAATCTCATCACCGGGCACCGGCTGACAGCAGCGCGCCAGATGGCTCATCAGATTACCGACACCATTGACCTCAATCTGGCCGCGATTGGCACCTATGGGTTTCTGCTGACCTTTCTTGACCAGCTCTTCCACCGCCTCTTCGTCGGAAGGCTCCTGAGTTCTGAGTCGGCTCTGTACATGATTAACCACTTGGTTGAGGCGCACATCGCCGCCACCTATGGCCGCCAACAGGTCGTCCATGTTGGTCATGTTGAAGCGCTCAATTGCGCTGCCGACATCCTTGAGTGTCAGCCCCACCCGCGCCAGTTCAGCTTCCAGCATCTCGCGTCCGGCCACCAGGTTCTTGTCCCTGTCCTGCTGCTTGAACCAGTGTTGGATCTTGCTGCGGGCTCTGGAGGTCTTGATATAACCCAGGTTGGGGTTAAGCCAATCCCGCTTCGGATTGGGATGCTTGGAGGTGATGATCTCGATGCGCTCACCGGTTTCCACCTGGTAGGTGAACGGCACTATGCGGCCATCAACCTTGGCGCCAATACACTTGTGGCCCACCTGGGAGTGGATATAGTAGGCAAAGTCCAGCACGGTCGAGCCGGCTGGCAAGTCCACCACTTCTCCGGACGGGGTAAACACATAGACCCTGTCTTCGAAGACCTGGGCACGGATCTCCTCCACTAGGTTGCCGCTCTCAACCACATCTTCCTGCCACTGCAAAATCTTGCGCAGCCAGTTGATCTTCTCTTCGTAGCCACTCTGTTTGCCGGAGTGATTGCCCTCTTTATATTTCCAGTGAGCCGCCACCCCGAGCTCGGCATCTTCATGCATCTGCTGGGTACGAATTTGGATTTCGACTGTTTTGCCCTCCGGCCCCACCACCACAGTGTGAATCGACTGGTAGCCGTTAGGTTTGGGGTTGGCAATATAGTCGTCAAACTCTCTGGGAATATGGTGCCAAAGGGTATGCACTACACCGAGCGCGCCGTAGCAGTCCTGCAACCGGTCGGTGACGATTCGCACCGCACGCACGTCAAACAGCTCGTCAAATTTAAGCTGCTTGCCGCGCATCTTGCGCCAGATGGAGTAGATATGTTTGGGGCGGCCATAGACCTTGGCACGAATGCCTTCTTCATCCAGCCGCGTTTGCAACTGATTGACAAAGTTGTCGATAAAGACTTCACGGTCCAGGCGCTTGCCATCCAGCTGCTTGGCAATCTCTTTATAGGTCTCGGGATGCAGATAACGAAACGAGATATCCTCCAGCTCCCACTTGAGCTGACCTATACCCAAACGGTTAGCCAGCGGCGCGTAGATGTCGGCAATTTCCCGGGCCAGTAAGACCCGGGTTTCTTCATCGTCATTTTTCACGGCCCTAAGCAAGCATACCCGCTCGGCCAGTTTGATCACCACGGCGCGTACATCTTCCACCATGGCCAGCAACATCTTGCGGATATTGTCGATTTGCGGTTCGCTGCTGCGGCTGTCATTGCCCACCTTGAGTGCGCCTATGGCATCCATGGTCTTGACGCTGTTGACCAAGGTAGCCAACTCGGGGCCAAAATCTTCGGTGAGCTTGGCTTCATCGACTATGCCCACCTCGAAAAACACAAATAAGATGGCGGCCTGCAGGGTTTCGATATCCATGTTGAGCGGCGCGAGGATCTCTATCATCTCCCGCGCCTTGGCCTGCAGCTCGGCTTTGGGACGCTTGCACTTACCCATAGGCAGCGCTTCCACCTTGGCTATCAGCTCCAACAAACGCCCGGCATCGGCGGAGTCGGCCACATAACGATTAACCCACTCATCCAGATTGAAATCAGAATCCTTAAAGTGTGCTTCGCGAACAGATACCATCTCACCTTCCTTTAGTGTCCGATTAACAGACTCAACAAGACTCCCTATCTTGAGCATACCCGATGGGATGTCAAACCCCCGTGAGTACCTTTATTGATAAAATTGACTCGATAGACAATAAAAGCATCAATTCCGCACAAACAAGGCCATGGCTTCGGTGTGATGGGTCTGGGGGAACATGTCCAACACACTGAGGCGCTCCAGGCGATAGCCTTGCTCGAGCAGCAAGACGCTGTCCCGAGCCAGGCTTGCCGGATTGCAGGAAACATACACCACCCGCTCAGGCGCGATATTTTTCAGATAAGAAAGCGTCTCATAGGCACCGGCACGGGCGGGATCCAGCAGCAGCTTATCCACCTTGCCAAGCCAGGGCTCGGCCGAAAGATCGGCGCTGAGATCGGCGCAAAAGAACTGCAACCCTTCAAGCCCGGCCTGTTTGGCATTTTGTCTGGCCTGCTCAACCATGGCGGGCACGCCCTCGACACCTGTGACCCGGGCGCCGGTGGCCGCCAGCGGTAGGCTGAAGTTACCCATGCCGCAGAAGAGATCCAGTATGTGCTCGCCGACCTTGGGTTGCAGCCAATCTATGGCCTTGGCCACCATGGCACGGTTTACTTCACCATTAACCTGAATAAAATTCCCCGGATTAAACTTAAGCGTCAGCTCATCGCCATCGACGCCAGGCAAGCGGTAGCTTGGCTGATTGCCCGTGAGGTAATCACACTCGCCCTGATTGTCCTGCAGCACCAACTGCACTTCTTGCTGCCCGGCAAAGATCTTGAGCTTTTCCTTGTCTTTATTCACCAGTGGCCGGGTAATTCTCAGCACCACAAAACGACCGGCTTCGGTTTCAATCAGCTCCACATGACCAAGCTGAGCCACGCCCTGCAGGTGCGCCAGTTGCGCCGCCAACGGCTTTATCAGTTCCGACAACGAAACCGCCAATACAGGACATTCGCCAATGGCAACTACCTTGCTGCTGGACTTGGCCCTGAACCCCAGGGTGAATTCGCGACTTTGTTTGTCATACCAAGTCGCCAGTCTGGCCTTGCGTCTATAATGCCAAGGGGTGGAAGCCAACTCGCCGATCTCCGGCAGTTCAGATAGGCCCGAGAGCTTGGCAAACAACTCGGCCAAGGCCCGGCGCTTGTGCTGCCGCTGGCTCAAATCTGACAAGTGTTGCAGATCGCAGCCGCCGCAAAGCGCATAATGGGGGCATTGGGGTTCAACCCGCTCCGGCGATGTTTGGGTGATGCGGATGAGTTTGCCCCTGGCATAGTTCTTTTTTTGTTCGGTGAGCTGCACCTCGGCGCTCTCACCAGGCAATAAGCCGGGAATGAACACCACTTTGCCCTGATATTGACCGATCCCGGCACCCTGATGATCCAATCCGGAAGCCGTGAGTGACAGTTTTGCGGAGACTTTCTTGGATCTGTTTGGTTTTTCTCTAAAAAATTGTGCCATCTAGGCCCCTGAAACAATAAAAAACTGGCAAAGACGCCGGGATATCTGGCAGTCTATCTATAGCCGTAAAACAAACTATCTGGAATACCTATACCGCCCATGAACAGTGCGAATAACATGACCAAGTACAGCCTCAGATCCTGGGTGCTGGTATTGGCCCTGGCTCCTACCATTTTGGTCGGTATTCTTCTGGGCAGTTACTTTACCATAAATCGCTTTTATGAGCTTGAAGATACGCTCATAGAACAGGGCAGTAATATCATAGAGCCGCTGGCCATCGCCAGCGAGATAGGCCTGGCCGCCAACAACCGCGAAGCCACCAAACGCCTGCTCGCCGCGGCTCAGCTCAACAAGTCGACCTTGGTGAAATCCATCGCCATCTTCGATGCCGACAACCAGCTGTTTGTCACCTCCCATTATCACAAAGACTTTGAGATTATGCGCTACAAGGGCGCCATCTCGGATCTGGCCCGCACCGAATATGATCAGCTAGGCGACAGCCTGGTGCTCAGGGCACCGATTTTCGCTGCCGGTAGTCTGCTGGCGATAGACGATGCTCCCGGCTTCAATGAGAAACCCCTGGGCTATATCTCTTTGCTGCTCAACAAAGAAAAGGCGCTGCTGGAACAGCACAGAGCCGCGGTGGCGGCTTTTATCATAGTGCTTATCGGGGTGCAGCTGAATCTGCTATTCACCTTCCGCCTGGTAAAGAATGTCACTCAGCCTATAACCGACATGGTACGGGTGGTGGCCAAAATCCGTGAGGGCAAGCTGGATACCCGGCTGGAGGGCAATCTCATCGGTGAGCTGGATCTGCTCAAACGGGGGATTAACGCCATGGCGGGCTCCTTGTCGGAATACCATGATGAGATGCAGCAGAACATAGATCAGGCGACCTCGGATCTCAGGGAAACCCTGGAGCAGATTGAAATTCAGAACGTCGAACTGGACTTGGCCAAGAAACGGGCGCTGGAAGCCAGCCGGATAAAATCCGAATTCTTGGCCAACATGTCCCACGAGCTGAGAACGCCACTCAATGGCGTGATAGGTTTTGCCCGTCAACTATTGAAAACGCCGCTGCACGCCAGCCAGATGGAATATATTCGCACCATAGAACGCAGCGCCACCAATCTGCTGGGGATCATCAACGACATCCTCGACTTCTCCAAGCTGGAAGCCGGTAAAATGGTATTGGAAACCATGCCATTCGCCCTCAGGGAAACCCTGGATGATACCCTGATGCTGCTGTCCGGCTCCGCCCACGAGAAAGGGTTGGAACTTGTCGTGGATGTGGCCCCGGAAGTACCGGATGCCGTCAGCGGAGACGCCATGCGGGTGGGTCAAATCATCACCAATCTGGTGGGCAATGCCATCAAGTTTACCGATCAGGGCAGTGTGCTGCTGAAGGTGGATATCAGCAACATCAAAGAAGACAAATTGCTGTTGCACTGTGAGGTATCGGATACAGGTATCGGCATAGAGGAGAGTCAGCAGGAGTTGCTGTTCCAGGCATTCGGCCAGGCCGATTCATCCATCTCCCGCCGCTTTGGCGGTACAGGTCTTGGATTGGTGATAACCAAGCGCCTCATTAATCAGATGGGCGGCCAGATAGGCTTCAGTTCCAGAATGGGCAAAGGCTCTACCTTCTGGTTTACCCTGCCGCTGATGACCAGCCAATTCTCCATAGGTGAACCACTGCCGCTGGAGCAGCTCAGAGGCAAGACGGTATTACTGTTTGAACCCAGACCCTTAACCCGCTCTGTGCTCAACCGCCGCCTGCAACAATGGCAGATGCAGGTCAATAGTGTTCACACTGTGCCGCAGCTGGAAGCCGAGCTCGCTCAGGACAAGGCACATTTCGACTATGTACTGCTCGGCTGTCACGGCTTCGATGGTCCACCCCAATTGCAGTCAATACTCAAGAGCGCCAGACAAGTCACCGAGGCCCTTATCGCCCTATTTGACTGCCATGACCAGGAAGCGCTGGAGCGTTATATCCGTCCCGCGGTGGATCTGGTGTTGAGTATCCCCGCCAGCGAATACCTGATGGCACGCAATATGATTTATCTGCCGCAGGAGTCGGAACTCAAAACCGCCCGTCCCCAATTGGTAGAGCCGCAGCAGCGCCACAAACTCAATGTGCTGGCGGTGGATGATAACCCGGCCAACCTCAAGCTGATTGACACCCTGCTCGATGAACTGGTCACAGGAGTAACCACGGCCAGTAATGGCGAGCAGGCGGTCAACCTGGCCAAAAAACGCAGTTTTGATTTGATCTTTATGGATATTCAGATGCCGGGGACAGATGGTATTACCGCCACTCGCCTCATCCGTCAGGACTCGCTGAATCGTAATACACCGATAGTTGCGGTCACGGCCCATGCCATCAATGAGGAGCGCGAGCGGATCCTCAACAGTGGCATGGACGGCTATCTGCCCAAGCCAATCGATGAAGCGGCACTGAAAGGAGTGATCAGTCGCTGGATTACCCGGCCCAAGTTTACTCATTTTGATCAACATACCCTCAACTGGGAACTCTGTTTGACCCAGGCCAACCAGAAGCAGGATCTGGCACTGGATATGCTCAGAATGTTGATCGATTCCATGCCACAAACCAGAACCACCATACAGGAATCGCTGGAACAAAATGACATAGACGAAATGAAGGCCTGTGTTCACAAACTGCACGGCGCCTGTTGCTACTGCGGCGTACCGACGCTGCAAAAACTCTGTCAAACCGTGGAAGGCGGTCTCAAGCAAGGCAATAACATTACCGAGCTGGAGCCGGAAATACTGGAGTTACTTGATGAGCTAACTAAGGTAGAATCCGCGGCAAAACAAGTGATATCCCAACTTTCGATGGATTTAACCGATGACAACTAAACCTGGCTTCTTTAAACGCCTGAAGGCGCTGGAACTGCCGCAAAAGAAACTCTTTGCCGTGGCATTGTGCCAGCGTATGTACCCCAACTACCAACTGTTTTCCGAGGTGTGTGAATTCGGCGATCCCCAAGTACTGGATACTGTGCTCAACCTGCTGTGGCAGTCTTTATATGACCGCAAACTCAAGTTGAACCTTGAACTGCAGATGGCCAAATTGGAAGAAAACACCCCTGAACCAGCCCAATTCGACGCCTATGGAGTCTACCCGGCGATGGATGCGGCTGTGGCACTCAGTTCACTGCTTGGTGCGCTGGAAAGCAAGGTGGAAGACGACATCACCAATATCTCCAAGTTGTCATCCGGTACTGTCGCCAACTATATTGAAGCCATAGCCGATCCCGAATTGGATGGTGAGGCATTAGACGAGTTTGTCTTCAGCCACGAAGTAATGCAGGAAGAGCGCGAGTTGCAGGCATCCTTGCTGGAAATTATCGAGGAAAACCCGCAGATAACTGCGGATTTTGTCAAAGCACTACGCAAAGAAATCGTCATGAAC
>Ga0114983_1001069_pt1 | contig 11102 bp, 9 predicted proteins | sample Shrwel_input2_RT_FD_87182 | JGI IMG/M metagenome (GOLD analysis project Ga0114983, IMG submission 87182) | Subsurface microbial communities from deep shales in Ohio, USA - Utica-3 well 1 S input2 RT | ecosystem: Environmental > Aquatic > Deep subsurface > Shale gas/oil reservoir > Produced...
CCAGGCCGCCGAAGTACAGCGCCAGCACGCCGGCCGCCAGCACCAGTACCGCCGTGCCCAGGTCCGGCTGCATGGCGATCAGCACGGTTGGAATACCGATGATCGCCAGCGTCACCAGGATCGTTCGCGGGTTCGGCGGCAGCGGGCGGGTGTGCAGGTAGGCGGCGACGGCCATCGGCATCGCCAGCTTGAGGATTTCCGACGGCTGGAAGCGCAGCACGCCAAGATCCAGCCAGCGCTGTGCGCCCTTGGCGTGATCGCCGAGCACCAGCACTGCCAGCAGCATCACCACGCCAAAGGCGTACAGCCACGGTGCGGCCGCCCGGTAGAACTCCGGCGGCGCCTGCGCGGCAACGATCATCACTGCAAAGCCGAGCCCCAGCCGTTCGGCCTGGTTGACCACCACCGCCATCGAATGGCCACTGGCGGAGTACTGCACCAGCAGGCCGACCACGCCGAGCGCCAGCAGCAGCAGGCCGAGCCAGAGATCGATGTGCAGCCGAGCCAGCTGGTCGCCCAGGCTGACCGACTGCTGTGGTGCGCGCGACAGGACGTGAGTATTCATGGCGGGCTGCGGACCGGTGCGACGGGGGCGGCTGGTGCGGCGGCCGGTCCATTGGCGGCCGGCGCGTCGCCTTCGTGGTCGTGCACCGCAGCGCCGTCCTCGTCCTGTTCCGGATCGACGGTTTCGCCGGCGGCTGCTGCCGCTGCAGCCGCAGCGGTGGCAGCGGCTGCGGCGGTGCTGGCATCGATGCCGTAGCGGACTTCGCCGAGCAGGTACTGATCCATGACCTGACGCGCCACCGGTGCCGCGACCGAGCCGCCGTGGCCGGCGTGTTCGGCGATCACCGCGATGGCGATGCGTGGCTCGTCCACCGGTGCAAACGCGATGAACAGTGCGTGGTCGCGCAGATGCTTGGGCGTGCCTTCCAGCGTCGGCGCCAGCTTCTCGTCCTGCTTCAGTGCTGCGACCTGCGCGGTGCCGGTCTTGCCGGCCGAGCTGTACGGCGCGTCCTTGAACGCGCGGTAGGCCGTGCCGCCGGGTGTCATGTTGACCTGTTCCATCGAGTGGATGACGCGCTCCAGCAGATCGGCGTTCTGACCGGTCAGCGGCGGCAGCGGTTCCGGCGCCACGCCGGCAATCGCGCCGGTCGACGGATCGGCGATCGCGTGAACGACGTGCGGCTTGAAGCCCTGACCGCGCATCGCCACGCGCGCCGTGGCCTGGGCCAGCTGCAGCGGTGTGGTCGTCAGATAACCCTGGCCGATGCCGATGCTCAGCGTTTCGCCCGGAAACCAGGCCTGCTTGTAGACCCGGCGCTTCCATTCCTTTGATGGCAGCAGGCCGCCCTTCTCGTTCGGGATGTCGATGCCGGTCTGCGAACCGAAGCCGAACTGGCCGAGGATCTCGTCGATCCGGTCGATGCCGAGGTTCTGCGCCGCCTGGTAGAAATAGATGTCGCAGGACTTGGCGATCGCCGAGTCGAGGTTGACCGTGCCGTGCCCCTGACGCTTGTGGCAGCGGTACTTGCGCGAACTGCCCGGCAGGCTCATCGAGCCGCCGCAGTAGACCGGCGTGTCAGGCGTCACGGTGCGGAAGTTCAGTGCCGCCGTGGCCATGAACGGCTTGATCGTCGAGCCCGGCGGATAGGTGCCGAGCAGGGCCCGGTTGTACAGCGGCTTGGTCTTGGCTTCGAGCAGGCCGCGATAGCTCTTGGCATCGATGCCTTCAACGAACAGCTTCGGGTCGTAACCGGGCTTCGACACCAGCGCCAGCACCTCGCCATTGCGCGGATCGATGGCCACGACGGCACCTTCGAGATCGCCAAGCGCCTTTTCGGCGACCAGCTGCAACTGGGCGTCGAGGCTCAGGTACAGGTTCTGGCCGGAGCTGCCAGGCTGAGAGTCGAGTTCGCGCAGCGGCCGGCCGGCCGCGTTGGCTTCGACGATCTTGGCGCCCGGCACGCCGCGGAGCTGATCCTCGTGGCTGCGCTCGACGCCCGACTTGCCGATCTGCGACAGCCCCTGATACGCCGCTTCGTCGAGCTTGGCGTAATCGGCTTCGCTGATCCCGCCGACATAGCCGATGACATGGGCCGCGCTTTCCCCGAGCGGGTAGTTGCGGACCAGACCGGCGTTGACCTCGACGCCTTCGAAGTCGTAGCGATTGAGCTGGTAGCGGGCGACTTCCTCGGCGGTCAGGTTCGAACGCAGCGTGACGCTGCGATAGCGCGGGCCCTTGCGCATCCGCTCCTTGAAGCGGGCGATGTCCTGATCGCTGATGTTGATGTAGGCGCGCAGCCGCTGCAGCGTGTCGTCGAGGTTCTTGACGCGCTCCGGCGTGATGTCGAGCACGAAGCTCGGCACGTTCTGGGCGAGCATCGCGCCGTTGCGGTCGTAGATCAGGCCGCGCACTGGTGCGATCGCGGTCAGCCGCATCCGGTTGTCGTTGGCGCGGGTGGTGTAGTAGTCGTGCTGCAGCAGCTGCAGGTCGATCAGCCTTGCGGTCAGCAGGCCGATCATCAGCAGGCACAGGATCGCGGCAAAGGCGACGCGGCCGGTGAAGGTGCGCTTTTCCTCGTACAGGTCCTTGATCGCGTCGTAGCTGCTGCGCGCCGACCCGAGCGCACTCATTCGCGCGTGCTCATGGCAGGCGCATCCGGTTGCGGGACCGCGCACGGCTGGCGCGGAACGAATCGAGCATGCCGGCGCACAGCGGCCAGACCAGCGTGGTCGACACGATCGGCATCCAGCGCAGCGTGCTGTCCGCCGCATGCCGGGCCAGGCCATCGATCCAGAACATCAGGAACACATACAGCGTCCATACCGGAATCAGGGCCAGCGCTGCCTGCCATAGCGGGAACAGCGTGTAGATGCCGGACAGCCGCCTTATCAGGAAGGCAACCACCACCAGGCCGAGCGCATGCTGGCCGAGCGGCGTATTGAGCAGCACATCGCAGCAGATGCCGAGCAGCCACGCCGATGCGATGACCGGTGCATTCGGCGCGTACAGCGCCCAGTAGCCGATCACCAGCAGCGGCCAGGCCGGCCGTGCAATCGCCAGCCATTCCGGCAGTTCGACGATCTGCAGCAGCAGCGCCAGTACCAGGCTGGCCAAGTAGCCGAGCGAAGTGATCACGGCGTGCCCGGTTTCGGCGCGAGCGCCGGTGGGGCCGCCGTTTTGCCGGCGGGAGGCGCGGCGGGCGGCGTTGCAGCGGCGCTCGGCGGCACCGGCGGCACCGGCGGCGTGGTGGTCGTTGTCGCAGCGGGTGCCGAAGTCGGAGTCGAAGCCGCTGCCGGTACTGGCGCCGGCGCGGCTGCCGGGGTGGCTGGCGAACGGCTTTCGGGCTTGACCGGCAGATCGATCGGTACGGCGATCGGCTCGTCGTCGGTGCCCGAGGACGGCAGCGCCCGTTCACTCCAGACCAGCAGCGCCTGTCGGCCCTGACTGAGCTTGGCTTTCGGGTAAGCGATGGCTTCCATGAAACTTTCGCCGCCGGCGTGCTTGAGCTCGTGGACGGTGCCGACCGGATAGCCGGCCGGGAAGCGCCCGCCGAGCCCGGAGGTCACCAGCAGATCGCCCACTTTCACGTCGGCGTTGCCAGGCAGATACGGCAGCGACAGGCCGTGACCGTCGCCGCGACCGAGCGCGATGGTCTGCAGGCCGGTGCGGTTGATCTCCACCGGAATGCCGTGGTCCGGGTCGGTGATTAGCAGCGCCACCGACGAACCCGGATTGACCTGCACGATCTGGCCCATGATGCCGTCGGCATCCACCAGCGCCTGGCCGCGATAGACGCCATCGCGACCGCCCTTGTTGAGCACGATCTGGTGGCGGTACGGATCCTGGCTGGTGGCCAGGATTTCGGCGATCAGCACCCGGTCTTCCAGCGATGACGACGACGCCAGCAGTTCGCGGATGCGGATGTTCTCTGCTTCCAGCGATTCCAGCCGCAGCAGGCGGGCATCCTGCTTCAGCAGGCGCTCGCGGAGTTCGCGGTTGTCGTTGAGCAGCGATTCGCGCGAGCGCAAGTGATCGACGCCGCCGACCACCTCGGCGGGCGAAGCGGCGGCCCAGGTGATCGGCGTCAGCGCCCACGACAGCCACTGGCGTGCTGTCTGCAGCTGGGGGTTGCCGCGGTTCTCGCCCATCATCAGCAGGATCGACAGCGACACCAGAAGCGTCAGCTTGACACCGAGGGCGGGGCCGCGAAGGAACAACGAATTGCTCGTGGAGTCGCTAAGCGAGGTGTTCAAGGGCCGGGCGCAGAAAGCGTCTGCAGCGGAGTGCAGGAATCGCAGAAGGATAGGGTGCGAGCGCCAGCCCTACAACCGTTTACATCGCGCCGCTTGACGTTCCGGAAACGGTCAGCCTCCGGCGCGTCGGGATCTCAGTCGATCAGGTAGATGTCGCCCTTCTGATCGAGCATGTCCAGCAACATGCCGCCGCCGCGCGCCACGCAGGTCAGCGGGTCGTCGGCAATGATCACCGGCAGGCCGGTTTCTTCCGAGATCAGCTTGTCCAGATCGCGCAGCAGCGCGCCACCGCCGGTCAGCACGATGCCGCGCTCGGCGACGTCGCTGCCCAGTTCCGGCGGCGTCCGCTCCAGCGCCTGCTTGACGGCCTTGACGATGCCGGCCAGCGGTTCCTGCAGCGCGTCGAGGATCTCGTTGGAGTTCATCGTGAAGTTGCGCGGCACGCCGGCGGCCAGATGGCGGCCGACGATGTCGATTTCCTGCACTTCTGGCCCTGGGAACGCGGTGCCGATTTCCTGCTTGATGCGCTCGGCCGTGGCTTCGCCGATCAGCATGTTGTACTGGCGACGCACGTACGAAACGATCGCTTCATCGAAGCGGTCGCCGCCGATGCGCACCGATTCGGCGTAGACGATGCCGTTCAGCGAGATCACCGCCACTTCGGACGTGCCGCCACCGATGTCGACCACCATCGAGCCGCGCGCTTCCGAAATCGGGATGCCGGCGCCGAGTGCAGCGGCAATCGGCTCTTCGATCACGTAAACCTTGCGGGCACCGGCGTTTTCCACCGATTCCTTGATCGCGCGGCGCTCGACCTGGGTCGAGCCGTACGGCACGCAGACCACCACGCGGGTCATCGGGCGCATCACGCGGCCCTTCTGAACCTTGCGGATGAAGTGCGTCAGCATCTTCTCGGTCACGGTGTAATCGGCGATCACGCCGTCGCGCAGCGGCCGGATCGTCGAGATATTGGTCGGCGTGCGGCCGAGCATGCGCTTGGCGTCGATGCCGACGGCTTCGATCTTCTTTGTGCCGCGGCCATCAAGGCGGATCGCGACCACCGAAGGCTCGTTCAGCACGATCCCTTCGTCGCGCACGTAAACCAGCGTGTTCGCGGTGCCGAGGTCGATGGAAAGGTCGTTGACAAACAGGCGGCGGACGGCGTCGAACATCGCGATTTTTCGAAGGACAGAGCGTGAGGAAGGCGCGGATCGCACGAACGGAAGCGGCTGGAGCAGCTACCGCTGGGATGGCGTCGAACGCTGAATTGCGCAGAAATATACCTCATGCGGTCGCCGTGCATGTTGCGCTGCGGCTGGCCGCCCGCGATCGTTTATCATCGCGCCACTCTGAAAACGCCGCTTTTCCGCGTGTCTGCAGCGGAAATGATCCCGCATTCCGCACCCGTCCCGATCGCCATGTCCCTGAGTCCCGAACAAGTCCGCCAGGTCGCACATCTGGCCCGGCTGCAGCTGAATCCCGAGCAGGTCGAGCCGTACGCCCGCCAGCTGACCGACATCTTGGGCATGGTCGATCGCCTGTCGTCGGCCGACACCGCCAGCGTCAGCCCGATGGCGCACCCGCTGGACATGGTCCAGCGTCTGCGCCCGGACCTGATCAGCGAAGCCGACCGCCGCGACGACTATCAGGCGATCGCGCCTGAAACGCAGGACGGGCTGTACCTGGTGCCCAAAGTCATCGAATAAGCGTTATTGCGACGCGGTGAAGCCGTGTCGCAATAGCTCGTCGGGTTGGAGCGAACGCTGTGGCGTCGCTCAACCTGTCGAATAAATCTGATTTTCATAGAGAAATCATGCACAAGCATTCCATTGCAGAACTGGCCGCCGGCCTGCGCGAAAAGAAGTTCTCGTCGCGCGAGCTGACGCAGGCCTACCTGAAGCGCATCGACAGCTTTGACGGCGCGATCAATTCCTACGTCACCGTCACCGCCGAACGCGCGCTGAAGCAGGCCGATGCCGCCGATGCCCGGATCGCCACTGGCGACGCCGGCATCCTGACCGGCATCCCGCTCGGCCAGAAGGACATCTTCTGCACCACCGGCGTCCGCACCGCCTGCGGCTCGCGGATGCTCGACAAGTTCATCTCGCCGTACGACGCGACGATCGTCGAAAAGCTCGACGCCGCTGGCATGGTCATGCTCGGCAAGCTGAACATGGACGAGTTCGCGATGGGCTCGTCGAACGAAACCTCGTTCTACGGACCGGTCAGCAATCCCTGGGACAAGACCCGTGTGCCGGGTGGTTCGTCGGGCGGTTCGGTTGCCTGCGTTGCGGCCGGTCTGGCGCCCGTCGCCACCGCCACCGACACCGGCGGCTCGATTCGTCAGCCGGCTGCACTGACCAATCTCACCGGCATCAAGCCGACCTACGGCCGGGTGTCGCGCTACGGCATGATCGCGTTCGCGTCCAGCCTCGATCAGGCTGGCGTGGTCGCCCGCTCGGCCGAAGACGCAGCCCACGTGCTGCAGGCGATGTCCGGCTTCGATCCCAAGGATTCGACCAGCGTCGAGCGTCCGGTCGATGACCTGGTCACCGGCCTCGGTGCTTCGATCAAAGGTCTGACCATCGGCCTGCCGAAGGAATACTTCGCCGACGGCATGGCCCCCGGCGTCCGCGCCAGAGTCGAGGAAGCGATTGCCCAGCTGACCAGGCTCGGCGTCAACTTCCGCGAGATCAGCCTGCCGAACTCGCCGCTCAGCGTGCCGACCTATTACGTCGTCGCCCCTGCCGAAGCGTCGAGCAATCTCGCCCGCTTTGATGGCGTGCGCTACGGCCACCGCGCCGACGGCGCGAAGTCGCTGGAAGAGCTGTACAAGAAGAGCCGCGGCGAAGGTTTCGGTGCGGAAGTGCAGCGCCGGATCATGATCGGTACCTACGTGCTGAGCCACGGCTATTACGACGCCTACTACCTGCAGGCCCAGAAGGTTCGCCGGCTGATCTACGACGACTTCAAGCGCGCGTTTGCCGACGGCATCGACCTGATCCTCGGGCCGACCGCCACCGACGTCGCCTTCAAGTTCGGCCAGAACAGCGACGACCCGGTCGCGATGTACCTGAACGACATCTACACCATCGCCGCCAACCTGGCCGGCATCCCGGCGATGAGCCTGCCGTGCGGCTTCGTCGACGGCCTGCCGACCGGCTTCCAGCTGATGGGCAATTTCTTCAGCGAAGCGCGGATGCTGAACGTCGCGCACCAGTACCAGCAGGTCACCGATTTCCACACCCGGTGGCCGACGGAGTACGCGTCATGAGTCAGATCCCTGAAGGTTGGGAAGCCGTCATCGGTCTCGAAGTGCACTGCCAGCTGTCGACGCAGTCGAAGATTTTTTCCGGTTCCGCGATCGCCTACGGTGCGGAGCCGAATACCCAGGCCTCGCCGATCGATCTCGGCATGCCCGGCATGCTGCCGGTGCTGAACGTCGATGCGGTGCGGAAGGCGGTGACGTTCGGCCTGTCGGTCGGCGCCAGCATCGCGCCGCGCAGCGTGTTCGCTCGCAAGCACTATTTCTACCCGGACCTGCCGAAGGGCTACCAGATCTCGCAGTACGAGCTGCCGATCGTGTTCGACGGTCATCTGGACATCGAACTCGATGACGGAACGACCAAGCGCATCGGCATCACTCGCGCGCATCTGGAAGAGGACGCCGGCAAGTCGGTGCACGAGGGCTTCCAGAAGTCGTCCGGCATCGATCTGAACCGCGCCGGCACGCCGCTGATCGAGATCGTCTCCGAGCCCGATATCCGCACGGCCGCCGAAGCGGTGGCCTACCTGAAGAAGCTGCACCAGATCGTCGTCTACCTGGGCATCTGCGACGGCAACATGCAGGAAGGCAGCTTCCGCTGCGATGCCAATGTGTCCGTGCGCCGTGTCGGCGCGCCGAAGTTCGGCACCCGCACCGAAACCAAGAACGTCAACTCGTTCCGCTACGTCGAGAAGGCGATCGAGTACGAGATCGAGCGCCAGATCGAAGTGATCGAGGCCGGCGGCACCATTCGCCAGGAAACCCGGCTGTTCAATCCGGATACCGGCGAGACGCGGGCGATGCGTTCGAAGGAAGACGCCAACGACTACCGCTACTTCCCGGACCCGGACCTGCTGCCAGTGGTCTGCACCGAGGAATACATCACCGCGATCAAGGCCGGGCTGCCGGAACTGCCGGACGCCAAGCGCGCCCGCTTCATCAAGGATTTCGGCCTGTCCGACTACGACGCCAGGACGCTGACCAGCTCGCGCGAGCTGGCCGCGTACTACGAGGCGGTGGTTGCGGCGAGCGGCGCCGAAGCGAAGCTGTGCGCCAACTGGGTCGCCACCGATCTGCTTGGGGCGCTGAACAAGATGAGCAAGGGCATCGACGAATCGCCGATTTCGGCCGAAGCCTTCGCGGCGCTGCTCAAGCGCATCGCCGACAAGACCATCAACGGCAAGATCGCCAAGGACGTGTTCGAGGCGATGGTGGCTGGCGAAGGCTCGGCTGACGAGATCATCAAGGCCAAGGGCCTGGTTCAGGTCACCGACGAGTCGGCGATCATCGCCGCGATCGACGATGTGATCGCCAAGAACCCGCAGCAGGTGGCCGACTACCGCGGTGGCAAGGACAAGCTGTTCGGTTTCTTCGTCGGTCAGGCGATGAAGGCCACACAGGGCAAGGCCAACCCGGATGCGCTGAACCGGCTGCTGAAGGAACGGCTGGCCGGCTGAGCGCGCGCATGAATCAGCTGATTCCGTTCCAGTTCGCCAATCACATCGCGCACGGTGCTTTCGTCGTCATCGACGAAGGTGTCGCGGCGATGATGGATCACCGCGCTTATCCGCCATCGGTACGCGAGCTGATCGGCCAGGCGCTGGCGGCGATGCCGCTGCTGGCGACGCACACGCGCTTCGAAGGTCGCATCAACCTGCAGTTCCAGAGCGAGCAGGCGATCAAGCTGCTGGTCGCCCAGGTGCTGCAGGCCGAAGCGGCACCGCTGACCGTGCGGGCGATGGCCAAGGTGTCGAGCATCGTCGCCAAGGACGAATCGAACCTTGGTTATCGCGACATGCTCAGCCACGGCATCCTGGCGCTGATGCTGGAGCCATCGGATAGCGATCAGCCGTCGCGGCAGGCGATGGTGCCGATCGACGGCAGCAGTCTGGCCGAATCGCTGGAAGGCTACTTCGACCAGAGCGAGCAGTTGCCGACGCTGATCCGTCTGGGCGCGACGCGCGATCGCGTGGTCGGCTTCATGCTGCAGCGCCTGCCGTTGGAGCACACCAAGGCAACGCAGGACGTCTGGGAGCATCTGGCGATTCTCGCCGGCACGCTGAACGCCGACGAACTGCTGAGCGCGCCGCCGGAAATGCTGATGCGTCGGCTGTTCGCCAACGAGGACTGGGGCTTCCAGGCGCCACAGGCAATCAACGTCAGCTGCCGCTGCTCGCGCGAAGGCATCTCGCTGCTGCTGCTGTCGCTGGGCCGCGAGGAAGTCGACAAGATCGTCGCCGAGCAGGGCAAGGTCGAAGTGACCTGCGAGTTCTGCGGCAAGGCCTACGTCTACACCCGCAGCGATGCCGTGACGCTGTTCGTTGCCGAAGGCAGCGAGCAGTCGGTATTGAAGCACTGATGCTGTGATCATCCCGAAGTACGAAGTCGCCGCGTCGCGCATTCCGTTGGCCGGCAAGGGGCTTTTCGTTGCCGAGGACGTCGCGAAGGGCCGGGTGATCATCGCGCCGGACAACATCCACACGGTCTGGCCGGAAGCGAAGCTGCGGCAGTTCGCGGCCGATTCGATCGAGGTCGAATCCAGCGTGCGCTGGTTCGAGGACTGGTACTCGCTGACGCCAGAATGGTCCGACGAGTGCTACGTCAACCACAGCTTCGCGCCGACCGCGTTGTGGCATCTGGGCTTCATCTTTGCCGCCAGCGATCTCGCGGCTGGCACCGAAGTGACGGTCGACTACCAGCTTGTGATCGGCAGCGGCGAAGTGATGCCGTTCAAGGACTCGGCTACCGGCCGGGAGATCGTCGGGCTGTCGTGGGCCGACAACCTGCGCAGCGGCGCAGCAGCGCTGCTGACGCTGCTCGGCTGATCGACAGCCAGCCCGGGCCGCTCCGGGCCGCGGCCATGAAAAAGCCGCCGGACTTGCGCCCGGCGGCGCGTGGTGATGCCGTCCTGATCAATCGTCGTTGACGATGGTTGCCATGCCCTCGTTGTCGGTAATCGTCGCGCCAACCGCCCCCCGCAGACGGCCGTAGAAGCGTTCGTCGCGTTCTGGCGTGGTATCGCCGTTGATCTTCACGGCGACCGTCTTTGACTGCTGGCCGGGCTCGAAGCTAACCAGGCTCAGCTTGCTGACGTAGTCGGTGCCGGAACCGGCCGAGCCGTTGGCGGTGTAGAAGCCGACGCGTACGGTGTTGGTGGCCGTCCGCGAAAGGCGCAGCCGGAAGCGCACTTCGCGCGTGCCGCTGTCGCCTTCGGCAACACTGCCGACGTCCTCGATCCACACCTGCGGCGGGCCACCGGCATCATCGTTGGCGATGGTGCCGATCGCCTCCACCCTGGCCAGCAGCGCGCCGACCGGGTCGGACAATTGCAGGACGAAGAACTCGTCGTCCTCGACCGCGGTGTCGCCGTTGATCTCGACCGCGAACAGCCGCTGTGTTTCGCCCGGCGCGAAGTCGATCACGCCGCTGCGCGCGGTGAAATCGCTTGGCGCAGTGGCGGTGCCGATCGCGGTCTGTGCGAACGCCGACACCGGCACCGCCGAGGCCGCCGACAGGCTCACGGTGAACTGCATGCTGCGCGTGCCGGCATCGCCTTCGGCCAGTTCGACATCGCTGATGG
>Ga0114983_1001070_pt1 | contig 11095 bp, 7 predicted proteins | sample Shrwel_input2_RT_FD_87182 | JGI IMG/M metagenome (GOLD analysis project Ga0114983, IMG submission 87182) | Subsurface microbial communities from deep shales in Ohio, USA - Utica-3 well 1 S input2 RT | ecosystem: Environmental > Aquatic > Deep subsurface > Shale gas/oil reservoir > Produced...
ATCCAGGTTTGTGGCGGCTTAACCGACCGTGAAATGGCTGCTCAGGTGCTGGATTCAATGGATCTGGAGCGCGAACGCGGTATCACCATCAAGGCCCAGAGCGTGACACTCGACTATAAGGGCAAAGACGGTGAAATCTATCAGCTGAACTTCATCGATACCCCAGGGCATGTTGACTTCTCCTATGAAGTTTCCCGCTCGCTGGCGGCTTGTGAAGGAGCCTTGCTGGTGGTTGATGCCGGTCAAGGGGTTGAGGCCCAGACACTGGCGAACTGTTATACCGCGCTGGAAATGGATCTGGATGTTGTCCCTGTACTCAACAAGATTGACCTGCCACAGGCCGAGCCCGAGCGGGTTGCGGCCGAGATTGAAGATATAGTCGGTATTGAAGCTAAAGATGCTGTGCGCTGCTCTGCCAAGACAGGTATTGGCATAGATGAAGTGCTGGAAACTATAGTGGCACAAATTCCGCCACCGGAAGGTGATCCGGAAGGGCCGCTGCAGGCACTGATCGTCGACTCTTGGTTCGATAGTTACCAAGGGGTTGTGTCTCTGGTTCGAATCAAGAACGGTGTACTCAAGAAGGGCGATAAGTTCAAGGTCATGAGCACAGGCCAGACTTACAACGCCGACAAGGTGGGGATCTTCACTCCCAAGCAGAAAGAAAAAACTGAACTGAGAACCGGTGAAGTAGGCTTTGTTATTGCCGGTATCAAGGAGATCCACGGGGCCCCAGTGGGGGATACCCTGACCCACGCCAAACACGGCGCAGACAAGCCTCTGCCTGGCTTCAAGAAAGTGAAGCCTCAGGTATACGCAGGTGTGTTCCCCATCTCTACCGATGATTATGAAAACTTCCGTGATGCGCTGAATAAGCTGAGCTTGAACGATGCTTCACTGCAGTTTGAACCGGAAAACTCCACTGCTCTGGGATTTGGTTTCCGTATCGGATATCTGGGACTTCTGCATATGGAGATCATCCAGGAGCGATTGGAGCGGGAATATAACCTGGATCTGATCACCACGGCGCCCACTGTAGAGTATGAAGTTGAACTGACCAATGGCGATGTTGTCTATGTGGATAACCCATCCGAGTTGCCGGCACTCAACTATATCGAAGAGATGCGCGAGCCTATCGTCGAAGCCAATATTCTGGTGCCCAAGGATTACCTGGGCAACGTGATCACTCTGTGTGTTGAAAAACGCGGTGTACAGAAGAATATGGTTTACCACGGCAACCAGGTAGCACTGACCTATCATATTCCGGCGGCTGAAGTCGTGATGGACTTCTTCGACAGGCTTAAGTCCACCAGTCGTGGCTATGCTTCGCTCGAGTATAACTTTGTCTACTTCCAGGCAGCCGACATGGTGCGTTTGGATGTGTTGATCAACGGCGACAGAGTCGATGCACTGGCGATGATCATCCACAGGGGCAACATACGCCACCGTGGTATCGCCCTGGTGGAGAAGATGAAAGAGCTGATCCCGCGGCAGATGTTTGATATTGCAATTCAAGCCGCAGTGGGCAGTCAGATTGTGGCCCGTTCGACCGTGAAAGCACTGCGTAAAGACGTAACCGCCAAATGTTACGGTGGTGACGTTTCCCGGAAGAAGAAACTGCTGCAGAAGCAGAAAGAAGGTAAGAAACGGATGAAGCAGCTCGGTAACGTGGAAGTTCCACAGGAAGCCTTCCTGGCGGTATTGAAACTGAACGAGTGATCCTGTGGCGCCGCGGCGCCCTGGATAGCAACATCTCATTTGCGCCGCATTTTGCGGCGCTTTAGTTAGTTTAAGGGGAGACCTGTCCCTGGAACGGCAAATATGGGTAAACTAACTAAAGCTGACAAGACTTATTCCAATTTAATACAAGGCAGGAGTTAATTAACCAATGGCAGCCTATTTTTCCATTATTCTGGTGCTGGTGACCTTGGTCAGTGGCCTTATCTGGGCGCTCGATGCCTTTGTGTTGGCCCCCAAGCGTCAGGCTAAACTGGCTTTGGCCCAAGCGCAAAATGGCACCTTGACCGATGAAGTCACTGAAAAAATCATCCAGGAGCCAGGTTATGTGGAAACCTCCAAGTCCATTTTCCCTGTGATAGCCTTTGTGCTAATCCTGAGATCTTTTTTGTATGAACCGTTTCAGATCCCTTCCGGCTCCATGATGCCAACCCTGCTGGTGGGTGACTTCATTCTGGTGGAAAAATTCAGCTATGGCCTGAAAGATCCTGTATGGCGTAGCAAGCTGGTGGAAACCGGCGAGCCGGAGCGCGGCGACATCATAGTATTTAAATACCCGAAAGATGAGCGAGTAGATTACATCAAGCGGGTTATCGGTTTGCCAGGTGATAAGATCATCTATCGCAACAAGGAGCTCTATATTCAGGAAGCCTGTAAAGAGCAACAACCTTGTCCAGGACCTAAACTGGTATTGAGAGCACCGGTCAATAAAGGCGAGTTTCAGGATGATGGCGTGGATCTGCTGCGTTTTCGCGAGCAACTGGGTGAGGTGACTCACGATATTCTGATCAACCCGGCCCGTCCTGAGCCATCGGCTTTCTATTACCGTGAGCCAGGCTTTGCTCAAGGCGAGTTTGTCGTACCTGAAGGTCACTACTTTGCCATGGGCGATAACCGCGACAACAGTACCGACAGCCGTTTCTGGGGCTTTGTACCCGAAGCGAATCTGGTAGGTAAGGCTGTGGCAATTTGGATAAGTTTTGAGTTTGAGCGCCAGCCTCAGGATTGGTTACCTACTTGGGTGCCAAGCGGTGTGCGTTTTGAACGTGTAGGTGGTTTGAAGTGAGAGAACCTGTGAAGAATTTTGCCCGTCTGTGTCGTACTCTGGGGTATGAATTCAATAACATGGCACTGCTGGAGCAGGCCATGACTCACAGAAGTGCGGCCAACAAGCATAACGAGCGGTTGGAGTTTCTCGGAGACTCTATCCTGTCGATAGTGATTTCCGATGCCTTGTATCATCAGTTCCCCAGGGCGACCGAAGGCGATCTCAGCCGGATGCGTGCGACCTTGGTGCGGGGTGATACCCTGGCGATAATTGCCAAAGAGTTTAAGCTGGGTGATTATCTGACTCTGGGCCCGGGCGAGCTCAAGAGCGGTGGTTTTCGCCGCGAATCCATTCTCGCCGATGCGGTGGAGGCCATCATAGGTGCCATCTACCTGGACTCGGATCTGGAAACCTGTCGACCATTGCTCTTGGGCTGGTACCAGCAGCGATTGAAGGCGATTCAGCCCGGGGTCAGTCAAAAAGATGCCAAGACCCAGCTGCAGGAGTACCTGCAGGGCTATAAGAAACCTCTGCCTGAGTATACAGTGGTGGCGGTTTCCGGCGAGGCGCACGATCAGACCTTTACCGTCGAATGCCGTATCGAAGAGCTGGATCAAGCCGTATCCGGCACCGGCAGTTCACGCAGAAAAGCCGAGCAGCAAGCCGCTGCTGGGATATTGGAGCTACTGAAAAAATGAGTAAGACCCCAGAGGTACCGGCCCAGGAGCCGAGCCTGGATGAGTTGTTGGCCAATATGAGCCAACCGTCACCGACACCCGCCTATGATGTTACCTACTGCGGTATGGTGGCCATAGTCGGTCGCCCCAATGTCGGCAAGTCCACCTTGCTCAACCGTTTGCTCGGCCAAAAGGTGAGTATCACCTCCCGTAAGCCGCAAACCACCCGCCACAGGATCATGGGGATCCACACCGAAGGCCCATCACAGATAGTCTTTATCGACACCCCCGGATTGCACATAGAGGAAAAGCGCGCCATCAACCGTTTGATGAACCGCGCCGCCGCCAGTTCGCTGGCCGATGTCTGCATGGTGATCTTTGTGGTCGATGGTCTCAACTGGACCGCCGATGACGAAATGGTGCTCAATAAGCTGCGTCATGGCGGCAATGAGCGCAAGACAGTGCTGGCGGTGAACAAGGTCGACTATATCAAGGATAAAGAGACGCTGTTTCCGCACCTGGAAGCCCTGGGACAGAAGTATGCCTTCGATGAAATTGTGCCTATCTCTGCCAAGTCGGGTACCAACGTTGGCCGCTTGATGTCGCTGGCGAAAGAGTCACTGCCCGAGAGCGTGCACTATTTCCCGGAAGATTATATTACCGACCGTTCACAACGCTTTATGGCTTCTGAAATCGTCCGTGAAAAACTGATGCGTTTTCTCGGTGATGAACTGCCTTATGATGCCACGGTGGAAATCGAGCAGTTCAAGATGATGGAGAATGGCGTCTATCAGATCAATGCGCTTATTCTGGTTGAACGCGACGGCCAGAAACGCATGGTGATCGGCAAGAAGGGCGAGCGGATCCGCACTATCGCCACTGAGGCCCGCAAGGACATGGAGCAGTTATTTGATAACAAAGTGTTCCTGGAAGTCTGGGTCAAGGTGAAGTCGGGTTGGGCCGATGATGAACGTGCCCTTCGCAGCCTGGGTTACGGCGAAGACTGAGGCCGACTATGCTGCGAGGCTATGTGCTGCACGCCCGGCCCTATCGGGAATCCAGCATGTTGTTGAACCTGCTGGTGGATGGCCTTGGTCGGGTCGACGCCGTTGCCAGAGTCGGCAGTGGCAAACGCTCGATAAAGAGCATAGTGCAGCCGTTTCAGCCGTTGCTGTTCCAACTGAGTGGCCGCAGCGACCTCAGAACCCTGACTCAAATTGAAAGTGCGTCCCCGGCAGTGCCCCTGTCCGGGGACGCTTTATATGCGGCCATGTACCTCAATGAACTCTTGGTGCGGGTACTGGGCAACCACCAGAGTGGCGAAGCGCTGTTTTTCAGTTATCATCAGAGCCTGCTGGCGCTGGCCAAGGGCTTTGAGCAGACAACACTGCGCTATTTCGAGCTCAAACTCTTATCCGAGCTTGGCTGCATGCCCTCATTGGTGAAGGATGCTGATGGCGCCGATATCCAAGCCGATGGCTGCTACAGATTCATTCCCGAACAGGGGTTCACCCCCTTTATTGGTGATGCAAGGCGGCAAGAGGCGCTACCGGGAAGCACTCTGTTGGCATTGGCTGAAAATCGCCTTCAGCAAGAGGATTGGCAAGCCGCCAAAGTCTTGACCCGGCAATTGCTCCGGCCTCTGCTCGGCGATAAGCCACTGCTCAGCAGGCAGTTGTTTGCCCGCCGGGGGGGAAATTCGCCAAGGGAGCCACAGCCGCCCAGCCGAGGGGATAAATGAGCTCTTCAGCCCGCTTTTTTCAAATGCTGCCGTTACAATGGGCAGAGAATAGAAACTGCTTTTATACCGCCGAACAGGCTGGTGCATTACAGGAATTATCAAGGAGTTAAAGATGAATCGAATCTTGTTAGGGGTGAACATAGATCATATCGCCACCTTGCGACAGGTGCGTGGCACCCATTACCCGGATCCTGTGCATGCAGCGGCCGTGGCCGAGCACGCCGGCGCCGAAGGGATCACTATCCATCTGCGTGAAGACAGACGCCACATAGTGGATCGCGATGTCTATCTGCTGGCCAAGACGCTCAAGACCCGGATGAATCTGGAAATGGCGGTTACCGAAGAGATGCTGGATATCGCCTGTGAGGTTAAGCCTGCCTATGTTTGTCTGGTGCCGGAAAAACGCGAGGAGCTTACTACAGAGGGCGGCTTGGACGTTGCCGGTCAGCAGCCGAAAATTGCCGCGGCGGTCAAACGTCTGACCGAGCAGGGCATTAAAGTATCTCTCTTTATCGATGCCAACCGTGAGCAGATAGATGCTGCCGTTGCCGTGGGTGCGCCCGTGATAGAAATTCATACCGGCCGCTACGCCGACGCCCACAGCGCCGAAGAGGAGAGCGAGGAGTTAGCCCGTATCACGGAAATGGCGACCTATGCTCATGGCAAGGGCCTGGTGGTCAATGCTGGGCACGGGCTGCACTATCACAATGTGAAGCCGATAGCGGCCATCCCCGAGCTGCATGAGCTGAATATCGGCCACGCCATCATAGCCAGGGCGGCGATAGACGGCCTGGATAAGGCGGTCAGAGATATGAAGCAACTCATGTTGGAAGGTCGCAGAGGCGAGTAATGGCTGTGCTGGGACTGGGAACCGACATAGTGGAAATCGCCCGCATTGAGGCTCAGTTGGCGCGGGGTGGCGATAGGTTGGCCAAACGGGTGCTGACCGAGGCCGAATATGCCCGCTTTCAGACGTTAAGCGAACCGGTGCGATTTCTGGCCAAGCGCTTTGCGGCCAAGGAAGCGGCTGCCAAGGCGCTGGGAACCGGAATAGGCCGTGGAGTCTCGTTTCAGCATATTCATATCAGCAATAATGCCGATGGTGCGCCCCAGCTTGAATTCAGTGATGGTGCGCGCCAGCGCCTGGAAACACTGGGCGCCACACGGGCACTGCTGTCCATTGCCGATGAACGTCACTATGCGGTGGCGACGGTTGTTCTGAGCGACTGAGCTTCAGTCGGAACAGTAAGCTCAGTTTGATAAGTCGAACAATTCATGCTAACCGCATACTCGCTCAATTGATGGTAACTGAGGCCAGAGGTAGGTTGTTAACCTGCCTCTGGCCTTTTTGCATCAAGATTGGCTTATTATCAGTCCAGCGATTTCAGCGGCCGATAATGGCTCAGGCTGGATGGCAGGGCTATGCCCTGGCTTCGCAGCTGGTTGACCCGGTTTTGATAGGCGGCGCCTACGAGCAGTTGCAGTGCCAAGTCCACGGCGCGGCGCTGACGGTAATCATCCAGGTAGCTATCCTTGGCCCAGGCGTTGAAGGCGCCCAGTGCCGGTCCGGCCCAGATCTGGTAATCCATCTCCCGACCGCTTTCCCCTGTGTTGGACCAGCGGCTCGATAGCCCCAGATACCAGCGAAAAATAAGCGCCATCTTGCGCTTTGGATTGCCCTCGGCGCGGCGAATTTGTTCGGGATCCCGCGCCATAAAGTGGGCAACCGTGCCTTGCCAGATTTCATCCAGATTGGCGCGAAACACCTGAGTTTCCAGTTTTTGGCGCTCATCGGCCGGAATGGCCTCTATCGAGTCGTAGCGGCTGTAGATTTCGTAAAGCTTATTGGCTCGCATGGGGAATAGGGTGCCGCGTTTTACCACTTGCAGCTTGACGCCCATCTCAAACATATCCGCGGCCGGCGCCATGGTGACATCGGCCATTTCCACGGTCGCCAATAGCTTACGGCTGTGCTCGCTGGCACCTGCTTCGATACAGGCCTGATTGATAGAGCCGGTAACAATAAAGGCGGCGCCCATATTGAATGCCGCCAAAGCGGCATCCGGCGTGCCTATGCCGCCACCCGCTCCAACCCGGATAGGTTCTTGGTAGGCGTATTTTTCCTGCATTTGATCCCGTAAGGCGATAATGGTGGGCAGCAGGGTAACCAGAGGACGATTGTCGGTATGGCCGCCGGAGTCGGCCTCGGCGGTAATGTCGTCGGCCATGGGCACCTGCCTGGCAAGTTCGGCCTGCAGTTCAGTGATCCATCCCTGACTCAGCAGCTGCTGGAGGATTTTCTCCGGCGGCGGCGCCATAAAGTGGGCGGCGACTTCGGTGCGGCTCACCTTGGCTATCACCTTGTTGGCGATTAGGGTGTTGCCGTCACTGTCCCGGCTCAGTCCGGCCACCCGATATCTCACTATGTGAGGGGTCAGCGCCAGAAAGGCCGAGGCTTCGACCGTACGCACCCGGTGTTTGAGATAGAGCTCGACCGCACCTTGCTCGAGTACCGGTTCGCTGGGGCTATGGATCAGGTTAAAGGCGTAGGGGCCGCTTGGCAGTGCCGCCTGAATTCGGCTGATGGCGGCTTCCACTCGGGCGGGCACCAGACCGGCGGCGCCGAATGAGCAGAGTATGCCGGCCTTGCCGAGGGCAATCACCAGCTCTTCGGAGGCGATACCGTTGGCCATGGCACCGGCATAATAGGCGTACTTGACTTTGTGGCAGGCGGCAAAGGCCGGATCGCCGAGCGCTGCTGCGCTGAGTGGCGGCACCATGGCGCAAACCGGCAGTGTATTGCCGCTAGCACTCGTCTCGGCAAGCTGCGCCTGATTGGCAAACAGGATTTCACCCTTGGTTTGTCTGGCGACAAACAGCGGCTTATTCAGCGCCTTGATTGCGTTGCCGGCACAGTTATCTGTGGCCGCAAAGACATCATCACTATTTGGGTTCAGGGCCCAGGGCCAATTGAAGCTTGTCATCTTGTTGCTCTCATTATCTGTTCGGTTGTTTTTGCCTGAGGGCTCAGGCTTCTTCAATGGCCAGAGCCAGATCTGTTATTTCATAAATTCGCAGGCCATCTTTGGCGAGCCAGGCATCGGCTGTCAGTGTGACTCTGTCCGGCGTATCGTCTATGGCTGTGATATGCAGCTCCAGCGACATCTGCCGGTTCAGGGGATTGATCTGACCGCGGTATTTCCACTGTACCTGACTCAGGCAATGGGTAAATCTTGGGTTACTGAATTGGCTCCCAAGCCCGGCGTCCAGGGCAAAGGCACTCAGGAGTTCCAGCATGGCTTCCACTCCGAGCGAGCCCGGCATCACAGGGTCCTGATGGAAATGGAAGCGGAAGAACCAGTCTGCGGCATCGATTTTGCGCTCGCCATAGATGTAGCCCAAGTTGGAATGGCCGCCTTGGCGGCAGATGCGGATAGAATCGACAAAGTTGAGTCGACCGCCCGGCAGGCGCAGGTGTTTTTGATCCCAAGAGCCATGATAGAGAGCGCAATCGGCGGCGCGAAGATCATAGCTCACATCGGCCTCAAGCCCTTGCTGTTTATCCCAGGGCTCGGTCACCTTACCGTTATCCAGTCCCAACTGGTTTTTCAGCGCCTCGGCCTTGAAGTAACCAAATACTGCCTCGCCTTCATAGAAGGGTTCACCATCGGCGCTGAGCACAAAGCTGAAGCTCTGGATGATGTTGGTGCCCGCCTTGACAGTGCTCAGCAGACGCGAGTCGTTGCTGATGGTCTTGCCACGCAGGTCAAGCCGGCGCAGCAGTGTGCCTTTACCGTCGAGGTTACGGAAGAAAAGCTCTGTGTCGCCATAGCCCAAGGTGGTGCCCATATAGCCGGAAATAAAACCATTGGGCTGCAGCGCTATCTCCATCAAAATCGAGTAGGGCATATGCGCCGGGTGGCTGTTTTCACTAAAGTACCAAGCCTTGGGTGGCACTTCATATTCGCCGATACAGGAGGCCGGAGACTTGAAGTCGCCGCGCTGGCCAATCACCTGTGTCACCCTGGTGGTGAGCTGCAGATCGCCGCAGGGGGTGCGCGGTGGGATAAGTCCGCGGTAGGCGGCAAAGTCGGGGCCGAAGCAGTTCTCAATATCGCCGGTGGCAAATTCAAACATATGCCAGGGAGTAAAGGGCGCAGTATCGGGTCTGCGATTCGGGTAGTCCGGCGTTACTGGTGCCGGAACATGCCTGACCGGGAGCACGCCGTGAATGGGCTGAGAGTCCGGGCAGCTTTCATGGCTCATCAAGGGAGCATTGATGGATGCCTGGCGCCCGGCGTTCAGCGCCTCGTTAGCATCACTTGCCGAGGCGGCAACCTGTTGCGGCTTTCCGCTGTTCTCCTGGTCACTCACAGCACTGTCATCGGCGTACCTGTGACAGTCTTCATCTTCTTTGAGCATGACGCCAAGATTCTGGAAGTCCACCACGACCTTGCCGTCGAGCAAGATCTCAATATTGGCCTTGGCCCAGGGGCTGGGTGTCAGTCCTATTTCGGTGACATCCATCCGATAGGTGAGACGATTGGATTGCGGCTGTACTTGTCCGCGGCAACGTACCTTCTGCGGCGCACTTTCCAGTGGCTGGAAACGGCCATTGCGGGTGTGTTTGTGCAGGCCAAGATAGAGCATATAGAACTGCAGCAACTGACCGCAGCCCTCGGCCATCAAGGAACCGGCCATCACCTGATCGTCCTTGAAATGACAGGGGAAATACCAGTGATCCGGCTCCAGTTGCTTGTGCCCTTCAACCAGACCCAGGCCCCAGGCGCCGCCGCTTGGTTCGACTCTGCTGACCTCTTCGATCATCAGGAACTTTTCCGAGGCAAAACACAGCGAGGCTTGGCGGTATCCCAAGTCATGAGATGGGCCAAAGCAGGCGCCGATATCGCCGCTCAACAGTTGCCTCATTCGCTGGTAATCAAATATCTGCTGTTTACAGTGGATCAAGGGCTGGAATTGGCGCTTGTTCGCCATCGCCAGGTTGCGGGCCTTGATCTCCTCTTCGGTGCGGATGACTCCTTTGCCATCGGCCAGCTCGGCATCGGTGAAGAAACCGGCGCAGCCGTTGTCCATCTTGAGGATCAGACGTTCGCCGACAAAACACTCGTAAGAGAAGAAAAACAGCAGGGTATCGCCGTTGCGGGCAAAGTGATTGATGGAGATGTCGTATCTCAAGGTATCACCACCACGGGGCAGATCGCCGAGGAAGGTGAGGGTACAGTCGAGCAAACGGTAGACCCGCTCGCCCTTGTTCTCCAGATCTATGCCGAGATAGCTTATCAGCATCAAGTCACACTGGCCCGACTCCACGGCTACCGCCCAGGGGATCTGGCCATCGACCAGATAGGGGGCGTCCACGGGAATATCATACTCTGTGGTCATGGTGCTCGGTTTGTATTCGCCGAGACGGGCATTGAGTTTAGTCACCCTGGAGACCAGCAGATAATCTGTGGTGGGCAGTCGCACCCGGCGGCGGTAACTGTCGATCACGGCATACTCAGGGCCGAATACCGGCGCTATGTCGCCCTCGGCGTATTGCACCAGATCCTGATAATTCCAGATACAGTGTTTGTCCTTGGGCACTTGGGATGTCGCTTTGGGGGTAATGGTTTTGGCAACAGCTTCTGCAGCCGTTTGGACCGAGTCCTTGGGCGTGCGCGCTGGTAAAGGCGCTACAGAGGCGGAGCTCTGATCTGCCGAGCGTTTGTCTTCTGAGCCGATAGTTTCAGCGCTTAAGCGGTTTTCGGCCTCAGCTCCGGCGCCCAAGAGGGCGCTGGCCAGTGCCAGTCCGGTTTCGCGGCTCTTGAGAAAGGCCTGGTGCGCTTCACGTGCCAGCCGTTGATTATCTGCCAGGGCCTGCAGGTGCGCGTC